>Ga0075345_1000008_pt1 | contig 101084 bp, 73 predicted proteins | sample RushSE_CattailNL_2_FD_120077 | JGI IMG/M metagenome (GOLD analysis project Ga0075345, IMG submission 120077) | Natural and restored wetland microbial communities from the San Francisco Bay, California, USA, that impact long-term carbon... | ecosystem: Environmental > Terrestrial > Soil >...
ACCCCTCACCACGTAACAACCGTTGGCTGAAAAGAAATCCATGGTTCGAAGAACAAACGCTGCCACTGTTGAAGAATCAGATCAGGTCTTTGTTGAAGGATTGAAGACCCTATGCGCAGACAGACGCGCGTTGCGTGTTATTGAGCGGAAGATCAATCAGCACAACGCAATCCGCTGAATCCAATGCGCATATCAAATCCAGTTACGGAATACGTTTGGAATAGTTGCTCGCTGACCGAAGTTAATCCTCAACTCTGGTGATGAAGTGTTTCTCACCAACAAGATCGCGCGGACGCTCGCTGCGGTCATCGGTAAACCAGGCTTACGCCGCAACATGTATGGAGTTTCAAGATGCCTCGAATCGAACCACTCGATATTGATTAAGCCCAGGGACAGGCTGCTGAATTGTTTGCCGCGATCCGGCAGAAAGTCGGCATGGTTCCCAACCTTTACCGCACACTTGGTCATGCCCCCTCCGTGCTCGCGGGCTTGCTTCAGTTGGGACAGGCGCTCGATGGCGGCTCGCTATCGGGTCTGCTCAAAGAGCAGATCGCGCTGCGTGTTGCTGAGCGAAACGGATGTGGCTACTGCGCCTCGGCGCACACCGCGATCGGCAAGTCGGTTGGCTTGACCGATGCACAAACGATTGAAGCGAGGCAAGGAAAAGCCGAGTCCGATCATGCACAGGCCGTGCTGCGTCTAGTTGACGCAATCCTGGAGCGAGAAGGGTACATCACCGATTCCCAACTCGCCGCGGCGCGCGAAGCCGGCCTAAGCGATGCAGTTGTATTGGAAGTATTCGGCGAGGTGATAAAGAATTTCTTCACCAACTACGTAAATCACATCGCCCAAACCGAGGTTGATTTTCCAGAAATCTCGCAATTGCAAGAAGCGTAAACAGGCCCAATTCAATTTGAGTTTTTGAACCAATACGTGACGCAGTTTATTGTGACTCCATTCCTCTTTAAGCTGCTCGGACGGTTCAATCAGTCCATAATCAAGTACGTGACGGCCCTGCCCCCACCGATACAGGGTGTGGAAGATGCCATTCACCGCCATCACGCCCAGCAATGCTTCGGCGATCGACCACCCCGTGACCTGTTCGTGCACAATTGTCCAGAAGAATTGTGCGATGCAAAGCAAAGTAACGACGACGAGCGTTGGCGTGCGCGAAATCAGGTTGACGGCGATCGCACAAAACGGCGCTCCTAACGCGACGACAGAGGCCGCTGCCAACCAGTTCGCAAAGACTTCGGGGGCCATGTAATCAAGTTCGGGGTTGACGCACGAGACATGATGTTTGATGTGATACCAACAACAGAAGTAAAAGCTATGAGTACGACCGATGTCGGGTGCCCTGTCCGCGAGTGATAATCTCAGTAAAGGCCACATCACATTTCTGGAGGAGCGGCTCACAAAGAGAGCCGAAGAAGCCAACCGTTACAAAGTCCAATCTGGCCGCAAGCCCAGCGAGAAGTCGCTTTCGCGATCAGAAGCAACCACGATGGAGGAGTTCCTTGACCACCTCTATCTTGTTGCAGCTGCAATGGGCTACGACATATTTGAAAGCCAAACGACTGATGAAGCGACCCCGGAGGGTGTTGATCTTTACAGCGTAACGCTTGAAAACAACGTAACGGCTACGGGCTACGTGGCCGAAGAAGGCTTTATTGTCAAAGCCGGCTCCTTTGCTAAAGCAGAAAATACGGCGAGTCTGCAGGCGGGCTACAAGGCCCGCAAGGAAGACTTGAAAAAACGCAAAATACTTGTCGCCGATGGCCAGCGGCTTCGATTCACCGAAGATTTCACTTTCCGAAGTTCAAGCGAGGCGGTCGGCATTGTCGCTGGAACACAGCGTAGTGGTCCACAGACTTGGATTCGTCAAAGCGACCAAAAAAGCCTTCGAGATGTAGAAGCTGAGCAAGCCGAGGCTGACAAGCAGGCTTTAGAGGCGGAGCAAGCAGCTGGCGATCAAGATCCAACGCCCGAACCTGCGGAGGTAGCTGATGCCGCCGCTGAGTGACCACCTACGCCGTGACCTGGAAAAGGCTGTCATCAAAGCTCGCACGATTGCTGAGCGGGGGGCTCGGGCTGCGATCGAATCGGTCACCGTCGCCGACGCGAAAGCCGGCATCCGCGTGCACTTCTTCGATGCTATTGAACGTCTCGGCAGTGTCGGTGCAGTGACTCGACGGCTTCGTGAGATCGGCATCGTTGTGCCCGGTCGGCAGACAAAGCGGGGCAAGACCTTTGGCGGCAAGCCATTCAACAGCCGCCAGGTCATGAACGTGCTCCGCAACAGGGTCTATCTGGGAGTTGTTGAGTGGGCTGATGTCACGACCGAGGATGCCCATGAAGCGATTATCACTGCCGAGCAGTTTAAGCGGGTGCAGAAGATCATCGATCGGAACTCTGCCGCCCGTTGCAACCCCGAGGCGAATGGCGAACACATCTACGTTGCCAAGCAGCTGGTCCGATGCGGCAAGTGTGGTTCGGCGATGACGCCCTCGTCGGCCCATGGCCGGAACGGCCGGCATTTCTACTACGGCTGTACAAAGCGTTGCCACGAAGGGCGGGTCGAGTGTGATGCCCCGTCGATAGCGGCACCGGCGTTGGACGAGGCCCTGATTGCCCGGTGTGTGGCCCTGAGTGCCGACGAGCGGGGCAGGGACCGCATCGTCGCCGACGCGATTAAGCAGGCCAACGCTGAAGGACGGCGGATCGAGGGTGAAATCGAGTCGATCCAAAAGCGGCAGGCCGAGATCACGCGGGAGATCAAGAACCTGATGGATGTGCTGCGGTCGCTTGGTAGCGAAGGCCTCAACAGCGTCCGGGACGAACTGGCTGAACTGGAATCCGAGAAGGCTACCTTGGTTGAACAGGCTGGGAAACTCGTCGAGCAGCGTGACAGTCTCGCCGGCATCGGGGAGTTAGAACGACAGTTCCTCGATAGCTGGCGGGGACTGGGTGACCTACTCAAAGTGGCCACGCCCGACGAGCAGCAGCGGCTGCTACGGAACATCATCGAGGTGGTGGACTGGACCCCGGCTCCGAACAGCAGCAAGCGTGGCACCTACGCCATTCGGTTCTTCCCCGAGGCCGTCCGGGAGCAGGCTGAATTCTTGATTGAGACGTGGCCTAATGGCCTCTTAAACGACGACGGCCCCGCCGAAGCGGGGCCGTTGTTAAGCCCGGTTCGTGAACTGGGCAGTGAAGCTCCCCCGGCTGGACTCGAACCAGCAACCTGCGGATTAACAGTCCGACGCTCTACCAATTGAGCTACAGGGGATTGGGTTGTGCGAGCCGGATAGTTTAGCACACCGGCGCAAGGGTTCAAGTCCAAGGGGTCTCAGGGTTTATCAATCCCTCAGGATCACCAGGTCGGCGGGGTCGATGTGGCAGGTGGTCGCGGACGGAGGGGAGGTGGGGCGGGGGTTGAGTTCGTAGGCCTTGAGTTCGTGCTCGGCGGCGATCAGGCGGTGCTGGGCGAGGGAGCCGAGGTAGACCGTCGGGCCGCGCTGGGCCGTAAATGTGTTGGGCTTGCCGTTTGCGATGGACGTCATGATGAGCTGCAGGGCCTCGGGGCGTACCGAGCAGGTGACGGCTCCGCCCTGGGGCAGGTTTTCGGGATAGGTCGCGCTGGCCATATTTCCAAAGGGTGTGTGCAAGAGGATGTGATTGCCCTGGGTGCCCACGACCTCGGCGGGGAAGAAGTTGGTCTCACCCAGGAAGTCAGCGACGAAGCGGTTGACCGGCGTGCGGTAGAGGCGGGTCGGCGGCCCGGTCTGGATGACTTTTCCTTCCTGCATCAGCGCGATGTTGTCGGCCATCGACAGCGCTTCGTGCTGATCATGCGTGACATAAATCGCGGTGATGCCCGATTGTTTGCACAGCTCGCGGATCTGCAGGCGCATGTCCAGTCGAAGTTTGGCGTCGAGATTGGACAGCGGCTCGTCGAGCAGGAGGACGCGCGGCCTGATGACCAGCGCCCGGGCGAGTGCGACGCGTTGCTGCTGGCCGCCGGAGAGCTGGTTGATCTTGCGATCGGCGTAGGGTTCGAGCTGTGTGGCGGCGAGGGCCTGTTCGACGCGCTGGTTGGCCTGGTCGGTCTTGACCTTGCGGACTTCGAGGCCGAAGCGGATGTTCTGTCGGACGGTCATGTGTGGCCAGAGCGCGTAGCCCTGGAAGACCATTCCGGTGTCGCGTTTGTTGGCCGGGGTGCGGGTGATGTTGTCGTCGCCGAAGTGGATGGTGCCGGCGTCGGGTTCGATGAAGCCTGCGACCATGCGCAGCAGCGTCGTCTTGCCGCAGCCCGAGGGGCCCAGCAGGAAGAACAAGTCGCCCGCAGGGATCTCGAGGTCGATGCCTGCGACCGCGGTCGTTGTACCAAAGCGTTTGGTCAGTGCTCGGATGGTGATCGGCGTCATAGGCCCGGACAGACTAGCCGGGATTCCGCAAACGGTCTAGGGTTGGCCCTCAGCGTGAATCCGCAAGCCTCCGGCCGAGCGGTTCTATGACGAAAGCAGGTCATCGGGAAAACATCAAAGGGCATACTAATCAGGGAACAACCACACCCACCGCTTCGCTGTCCATGATCTTGACCAGTTCGTTCTGGACCTTGCGGACCGTGGCGCCGGAGACGTTGCGGGCGGCGTCGAGGCCGTGGCCGTTGACGAGGATGGAGAAGGCGAGGATACGAGCGGCGTTTTTGTTTTCCTGGCTGGGGTAGACGATGTAGCCCGAGAGCGCGGAGACGTTGTTGATGGTACCGGTCTTTGCGTAGATGCTGCCCTTGAGCGCGTCTTCATCGACAAAGCGTTGGTTGAGCGAGCCGTTCTCGCCGGGTCTTGCGAGCGAGGCGAGATAGGGCCTGAAGTTTTCGCCGGCGGCCTGAACGCGCAGGACTTCGACCAGCGCGCGGGCGCTGACGCGGTTGTCGCGTGAGAGCCCCGAGCCGTCGACGAGCTGGATGGATGCGGCGAGGGTAGGGTCGCTGATGTTTTTGGCGAGGTAGGCGCGTACGGCCGAGGCGCCGTTCTCGAAGGTACCCGGCGCGCCGGTGATCTCGTGGCCGCAGCGTTTGAGCAGCGCCTCGGCGTAGAGGTTCATCGAGTCCTGGTTGGTGCGATTGAGAACGGCCTGGAGGGTCGTGTTGATCTGGTGCAGCAGCTTGCCGTCGGGCAGCCGCTGATCCTCTGCGGGCCGGACGACCTGACCGACGCTGACGCCGCGCTTGGATAGTTCGTTCTTGAGCAGTTCGCCGAAGACCATCGCCGGGTCGTGCATGGTCACGTCTTGCTGCTGGCGGTTTCGGATCTGTCCACGGAAGGTGATGCGGTTGCTGTCGGGTCGGGTGATGATGTCCCACTGGTCCGTGCGTCCGGTGACCAGTCGCATCTCGGTCTGCACGAACGGGCCAAAGGGGTACATGCTGACCAGCGCGTCCTGGCCTGTGCGTGTGGGCGTTGCGGTGACGCGGAAGCAGTTGTCGAAGAAGTTGATGCCCATGACCTGCGCGCAGTACCAGAGGTGGAGCTGGTTGGACGGCCAGGAGGGGTGCACGCGCTGCTCGGGCCCGCTGTCGAAGACGCGGTCATCGATGATGAGCTGGCCAAAGCGGTTGAGCCCGGTCTTCTCGATCGCGTCGAGCCACCAGCCGATCATCTGATCGACGTTGTAGCCGGCGTTCTCGAGGACCTTGGGTGCGCCGAAGGCCGGGTCGCCGTCGCCGATGACCAGCAGCGCGGGCAGGCCGTCGCCGGCGGGCGCTTCTTTGACGCTCAGCAGCTTGAGCCGGGTGGAGAAGGTGAAGTCCTTGCCCAGCGTGTCCAGGGCCGCGGCGGTGGTGACCAGCTTCATGTTCGAGGCGGGGATCATCTCGCGGTCGGCCTCGATCTCGGCCAGCATGACGCGCTCGCCCACGTCCATCACGCAGACCGACACCTTCGTGCCGCGCAGGTCGGCGTTGTTCAGGAGATTGAGCAGCGCCGACTCCATCTCCGCACGGGCCCCGCCGACGGACATCAGCATTGCCGCAAGCACAAGTAAAGACGATGCGGTCCGGCGTCTGATCATGCGTTCCCGGGTGTTGGTCATCTCATCATCCCTGATCGAATTGCGATATTCGATTCTATCGGCTTGAAGTCCGGCCGAGCCCCAGAACGCCGGTCATCGGCAAAGTGCAAGAAAAAACCCGCGTTTGAGCGCGGGTTTCTATTCAGAGCATGTACATTTGCGGATTACTCAGCGGCGGGCTGGGGGATTTCGGGCAGCGCAGGCGCGTCGCCGGGCTGTTCGGGGTTGAGGTTGATGGCCGGGCCTTCACCTTCGGGGCCGCCGGGGCCCTTGGCTTCATCGCCCAAGGTGATGACCCACTTGCCATCGACCTTGGAGAGGGTGAAGTCGTCGGTGTCCTTGTTGCCGTCGCCGGTCTCGATGGTCGCGGTGACCTTGGCGCTGTCGCCGTTGACTTCTTCCTTATCGATGGTGACGGACTTGATGCCGCCCTTCTTCTTCATGTCGGCGGCGGCTTCGGTCATCATGCCCTTGAGCTTTTCTTCACCGAGCATCGCCTTCATGCTGGGCATGATCTGGCCGACCTTGTTGGCGTCGCCGGCTTCCATGGCGTAGGCGAAGTCCTTGACGGTTTGGCCGGGGCCCGACGCGCCGCCACCGCAGCCAACGAGGATGAACGAACAGGCCAGGACGAGGATCGAGAGCAGCTTTTTCATGGTTTCCCTTTCGGTATTCAGTATTGCCAGATTGTTTGCAGGTCAGAGCAGCCCACAAAGGCCCCCGGGGTCACACCCGGCCCCTCCACAAACATGTTGTCATACGAGCCCACCAGTGTATCAGGCCAGGCCATCCCCGCCTCTTTATATGCCATGTAAATCAGCTCGCTGCAGTACATCCGGCTGTGATCGATCAGGTCAAAATCATTGTCAAAACCGATCTCCCGCTCCGCGCAGGCAAGCGCATAAGCACAGGCCTGTTCCCCGGCTTGCTCCGCCGCTTCGCCCGGGCCGACCATCCGCATCACGCGCACGGCCACGTACCCGCGCTCGGCCAGGAACAGGCTCAGCGGGATCTTCGCCACCTGTTCGCCCATGCCGCCGTCGCCCGGGCCCTTCGGTGCCGCGTGGATGACATAGACCCCCTGCGGCGTGACCTCGAGCATGCCCACGTGCGAGTAGGTATTGTCGTCGGTCAGCGTGCGCACCAGCCTGCTCTGCAGCGAGACGCCGCCGGCCAGGATGATGTCGCCGTTATGAAAAGCGACATCTACGGGCACCGCGATAGGCTCGACACGCGTCGGATCCGTGGCTCGATAGGCCTGCCAGCCACCTACGGTGCCGCCGGCCAGCGCCAGGCAGATGATCCCGATGATCGATCGGCGGTAGAGGTGTTTTCGCAGTTGCCACAGGCGTTTCATGGCCGGGATTGTAGCGGGCACGTTGGCTCAGATCTGCGAATGGCTGGTCAGTTCGTCGTAGATCCGGGCATAGCCCTCGTGCATCCGCTGTGCGGTGAAACGTTCAAGCAGGCGCTTGCGACCGGCCTGGCCTAGCTTGCCCGCGAGCCTGGGCGTGAAGATCACGTTGATGAGGTTGTCAGCCAGGGCCTGCGCATCGCTACGCGGGGAGAGCAGGCCGGTCTGCTGGTTCTCGACCACTTCGCTGTTGCCTCCGACATCGGTTGCGACCACGGGCTTGCCCGCCGCCATCGCCTCGAGCAGCGTGACCGAGACCCCCTCGCTCAGAGACGAGAGCATGCACACGTCGGCCGCGGGGATCAGCTCGCGCGCGTTGCCGACGGCCCCGGTGAATCTGACCGCATCTGATACATGCAGCGACTTCGCGAGTGACTCGATGGCGCTGCGCTCTTCGCCATCGCCGACCAGGACGAGCAGGGGGTCGTGCGTTTCGCCGAGCGTCTCGCGCACGATTGCAAAGGCGCGCACGGCGGTGGCGTGGTCCTTGACGCTGTGGAAGCGGGCAACCTGCATGACGACGGATCGGCCGGGGTCGAGGTTAAGCAGCTTGCGGGCGCGCTCACGGTGCAGCGGGCTGGGGTCCGGGCCGGGGTCGATGCCGTTGTAAACCAGGTCGATGCGCTGGTCGGCGATGCCCTCGTTGGTCACCAGCGCCTGCCGGACGAATGCGCCCACCGCCGTGACCCGGTCGCGCCGGGTTAAGAGCAGCCGGTTGGCCAGTACATGCCGGAGGGATCGGTGGTCGGGGTAGTGTCTGCCGTGCTCTGTAAATAGGATCGGCGTGGTGCGTCGTCGGCATGGCCGGACGCGAGAGAGGGCGCTATAAAAGAAGGGGGTGTACTGATGGGCGTGGATCAGGTTGACGCCGAGGCGCTCCGAGGCGGCTCGCAGCCTTCGGCCCAGATGCCTGTCCAGGCCCGGCTGACGCTTGAGGTACTCGACGGCAAACTCTTCGCGGGTCAGTTCTTCGGTCAACGGTCCAAGGCCGTCGAGACAGAAGAAGACGAATCTGAACTTTGTTCGCAGTGATCGTGCCAGGCCCGCCGCCAAAACCTCGGCCCCGGCGCGGTCCAGCCGGTGTAGGACGTGTGCAATGACGGGTCGCTTGTCGGGCATGTCCAGTCTTTTTCGGCCGGTCATGCCCGCGGGCTCGCCAACATGGGTCCGGGGCGACGGTGAATCAAATTCGACTAAATTATGATGAGGGGTATACTATTAAGCAATCGATCAGCTATACTAAATCTGACTAAAGTTAGAATAAGTTATACTTATAGAAAGGTTGGCCTGTGGTGGGGCCCATGCAGACAATCCGCCTGTTTGTCGAAGTCGCGCGATGCCGGAGCTTTTCCAAGGCCGCGGACATGTTCAACATCAGCCAGTCCGCCGCGAGCCAGCGCATCAGCCAACTCGAGCGTCGCTTGGGTGTGAAGCTGATCGACCGTTCGGTTCGCCCATTCGAGCTGACGCAGGCGGGTGAGTTGTACCTGGTGGGCGCGGCCGACACGCTTAGCAGGTTTGATCGCATGGAGCGTGAGGTGAGCTCGCTGGGTCACAGCGGCGAACGTTTCGAGGGCGCGGTGCGCGTCGCGGCGATTTACTCGGCGGGGATCGACCTGCTCAGCCAGTTGCGTGACCGTTTCGTGAAGCAGCAGCCGGGCGCTCGTGTCGAGCTGCGCTACCTCAAGCCCGAGCAGGTGCATCAGGCGGTGCTGGACCAGCAGGCGGACCTGGGGATCGTTTCGTTTCCGGATCGGTTTGCGAAGGTGGAGGTTGAGCCGCTGAGTGAGGAGACCATGGCCGTGGTGTGCGGGCCTGGTCACGTGCTGGTGGGTCGCAAGTCGGTGGCGGCGGCGGAGCTTTCGAATATGGAGATGGCGGGCTTTGATGCCGAGCTCCCGATTGCGCGGCACCTGCATCGATACTTCAAGGAAAACGGCGCGACGCCGATGATCACGCACCGCTTTGACAACATGGACACGCTCAAGTCGGCGATCGAGGTCACCGACCGTTTTGCGATCATGCCGATGCGCTGTGTGAGGCGCGAAGTAGAGGCGGGCTCGCTGTGCACCATCCGTCTGACGCCCAAGCTCACCCGTCCGATGGGCGTGATCACACGAAGCGGCGCTGCGGGGCTGGCGCCCGCAGCCCGAGCGTTCCTTGACGAACTGGTGCGAGCGGCAGGCCCCGGCTCTGGTGACGCCCCGGCCGACCCCGCACGAAAACCCGCCGACGCCAGCCTCTGAACTCCCGGCCTGACCCCGGCCAACGCCCCGAACCGGCATCTCAACGTACGAAACACAACTGTCCGCGGGCCTACCCCGCCACGAGCATCGACTGCAACCATGTCCGACACTCAACCCCAACTGCCCAAGATCATGCCCGGCCTGCCGCCCGCCCAGGGTCTCTATGACCCGGAGAACGAGCACGATGCCTGCGGCGTCGGTTTCATCGCCAACATCAAGGGCCAGCGCTCGCACACCATCGTCGACCAGGCACTCACCATGCTCCACCGCATGGACCACCGCGGCGCCTGCGGCTGTGAAGCCAACACCGGCGACGGCGCAGGCATCCTCACCGCCATCCCCAACAAGTTCATGCGCAAGGTCGCCAAGGCCGAACTCGGCATCCACCTGCCCGAGATGGGCGACTACGCCGTGGGCAACATCTTCCTGCCCACCGACGACAAGGCCCGCGCTACCGCCAAGCGCGTCTACGAAGAAAAACTCACCGGCCTGGGCCTGAAGGTCCTCGGCTGGCGCAAGCTGCCGGTCGACCCCGACGGCGCGGACATCGGCCCGACGGCGCGCTCGACCATGCCCGCCATCGAGCAGCTCTTTGTCGCCAGCGCCAAAGGCATGGACACCGACAGCTTCGAGCGCGCGCTCTACCTCGCGCGCAACCGCGTGATCAATGCGCTGCAGAAGCCCGGCTCGGGCGTGCCCGCCAACAGCTTCTACATCTGCTCGCTCTCTGCGCGCACCATCGTCTACAAGGGACAGCTGACCTCAGGCCAGGTGCCCGCGTTCTACGCCGACCTCCGCGACCCCGACTACACCTCGCACCTGGCGATGGTCCACTCGCGCTTCAGCACCAACACGTTCCCCAGCTGGGACCGCGCCCAGCCCTGCCGGATGATGAGCCACAACGGCGAGATCAACACCGTCAAGGGCAACCGCAACTGGACCGCTGCGCGCCAGGGCCTGATGCAGTCCGACGTCTTCGGCGACAACCTCAAGGACCTCTTCCCGATCATCAACCGCGAGGCCTCGGACTCGGGCGCCTTCGACAACCTGCTCGAGATGCTCTATATGTCCGGCCGATCGCTGCCCGAGGTGATCATGATGATGATCCCCGAGGCGTGGGAAGGCCACGAGTCCATGAGCTCCGCCAAGCGCGCGTTCTATCAGTACCACGCGAACCTGATGGAGCCCTGGGACGGGCCGGCGAGCGTGTCGTTCACCGACGGCAAGATCATCGGCGCGTGCCTGGACCGCAACGGCCTGCGCCCCTCGCGCTACTACGTCACGCACGACGACCGCGTCATCATGGCCAGCGAGGTCGGCGTGGTCGACATCGAGCCCGAGAACGTCAAGCTCAAGGGCAGGCTCGAGCCCGGGCGCATGTTCCTGGTCGATTTTGATCAGGGACGAATCATCCCCGACGACGAAGTGAAGGGCGCGCTGATCGGCGCCCGGCCCTACAACGAGTGGCTGCGCGAACACCAGCTCAAGCTCAACGACCTGCCCGGCGCCAACCCGCCTTCGGCCGACAAACCCGCCGTGAACGAGCCGGTGCGCATGAACGAGAGCGGCATCGAGCCCGAGCTGTTGCGCAAGCTGCTTGCCTTTGGCTACACGATCGAGCACCTGCACATGCTGCTCTTGCCGATGGTGCGCACCGCGAAGGAAGCGCTGGGATCGATGGGCAACGACCAGGCCCTGGCCGTGCTGTCGGACAAGCCGCGCCTGCTGTACGACTACTTCAAGCAGCTCTTCGCGCAGGTGACCAACCCGCCGATCGACTCGATCCGCGAGGCGTGCATTATGGCGCTGGACACCTACCTCGGTCCCGAGGGCAACCAGCTCGCCGCGACGCCCGCGCAGTGTCAGCGGCTGCACCTGAGCTCGCCCGTGCTGACTAACGCGCAGCTCGGCGCGATCCGCAGGCTCAGCAAATCTGCGTACCTCGGCTGGTCGAGCGCGGTGATCGATGCGACCTACGACGCCGCGTCGGGCGACGACGCCGCGGCGCTCAAGGCGGCGCTGGAGCGCATCTGCGCCCAGGCGAGCGATGCGATCAAGGCCGGCGCACCGCTGATCGTGCTGTCGGACCGCGAGGCGGGGCCGGGGCGTATTCCGCTGCCGGCGCTCCTTGCTGTCGGCGCGGTGCACCAGCACCTGGTGCGTACGCAGACGCGCACGAAGGTCGGCCTGGTGCTCGAGTCCGCCGAGCCGCGCGAGGTGCACCACTTCTGCACGCTGCTGGGCTACGGCATCGACGCGATCAACCCGTACCTCGCCTACGAAGCGCTGCACGCGCTGCGCGACCAGGGCGTGGTCGACAAGAGCAAGCACTGGACCAACGACCAGCTCGTCGACAACTACATCAAGGCGGTGGACTTTGGCATCCTCAAGGTCATGTCGAAAATGGGCATCTCGACGATCGCCAGCTACCGCGGCGCGCAGATCTTCGAGTGCCTGGGCCTGGCCGGTGAGGTGATCGACCTGTGCTTTACGGGCACGGCTTCGCGTCTGCAGGGCGCGGGATTTGCCGTGATTGCAGAGGAGATCCGCCGCCGTCACGACCTGGCCTACCCGCAGCGCGACACGAAGTCGGCCGGGCAGAACACCCCCGAGCTGCCCAACCCCGGCGAGTACCACTGGCGGCCCGAGGGCGATGCGCACGCCTACAACCCCAAGGCGATCGCCAGCCTCCAGCTCGCCGCGCGCACCAACGGGCGCGAGGCCTACGAGCAGTTCGCACACATGTGCAACGAGGAAGCGGCGAGCCGAGCAACCCTGCGCGGGCTGATCAAGATCAGGAGCCTCGAAGCGTCCAAGCAGGTCCCGCTCGATGAAGTCGAGCCGGCCAGCGAGATCGTCAAGCGGTTCCGCACCGGCGCGATGTCCCTTGGCGCGCTGAGCAAGGAAGCTCACGAAACCCTTGCGCTCGCCATGAACCGCATCGGCGGATACTCCAACTCCGGCGAGGGCGGCGAAGACCCCGAACGCTACGCGCTCGAGCAGTACCCCGACGGCTCGACCAAGTCCAAGCGATCGGCCATCAAGCAGGTCGCCTCCGGCCGCTTCGGCGTGACCAGCTACTACCTGGCCAACGCCGAGATGCTGCAGATCAAGATCGCCCAGGGCGCCAAGCCCGGAGAGGGCGGTCAGCTGCCCGGCTTCAAGGTCAACGACTACATCGCCAAGCTGCGCTACTCCACGCCCGGCGTCGGCCTGATCTCCCCGCCGCCGCACCACGACATCTACTCCATCGAAGACCTCAGCCAGCTCATCTTCGACCTCAAGAACGCCAACCCCTCGGCCAACGTCAGCGTCAAGCTCGTCGCCGAGGTCGGGGTCGGCACCGTTGCCGCGGGTGTTGCCAAGGCCAAGGCCGACCACATCCTCGTCTCCGGCTGCGACGGCGGCACGGGCGCTTCGCCGCTGACGTCGATCAAGCACGCCGGCCTGCCTTGGGAGCTGGGCATCGCCGAGACGCACCAGACGCTCGTGCTCAACGACCTGCGCTCGCGTGTTCGGCTCGAAACCGACGGCGGGATGCGCACCGGGCGCGATGTTGTCATCGCGGCATGTCTGGGTGCAGAAGAGTACGGCTTCTCGACTGCGCCGCTGATCAGCGTCGGCTGCATCATGATGCGCAAGTGCCACCTGAACACCTGCCCCGTCGGCGTCTGCACCCAGGACCCGGTCCTGCGCAAGAAGTTCACCGGCCAGCCCGAGCACGTTATCAACTACCTCTTCCTCGTTGCTGAGGAAGCGCGTCAATATATGGCGAAGATGGGCGTACGCACGGTCGATGAACTCATCGGCCGGGTCGAGCTGCTCGAGCCGGGCAAGGCGATCGAGTACTGGAAGGCCGACGGCCTGGACCTCACGCCGCTCTTGACCCCCGCGAACAAGCCGGCGCACCGCGAGAATGTCGGCGTGCGCAAGCTCATGGAGCAGGACCACGGCATCGAGGACCAGCTCGACGTCAAGCTCATCGCGCATGCCCAGCCCGCGATCCTCGAAGGCAAAAAAGTCGACTACACCGGACCGGTGACCAACCTCGACCGCGCGGTCGGCACGATGCTCTCGCACGAGGTGAGCAAGAAGTGGGGCGACGTCGGCCTGCCCGAGGACACGATCACGGTCAATCTCCTTGGCAGCGCGGGACAGTCTTTCGGCGCCTGGCTGGCCGGCGGCGTGACGCTGCGTGTGACCGGCGACGCGAACGACTACGTGGGCAAGGGGCTCAGCGGAGGCAAGCTCGTCGTGCGTCCGCCGGCAGAGTCGACCTTCGCGGCCGAGGACCAGATCATCATCGGCAACGTGGCGCTCTACGGCGCGACCAAGGGCGAGGCCTACTTCCGTGGCATCGCGGCCGAGCGTTTCGCCGTACGCAACTCCGGCGCGCGAGCGGTAGTCGAGGGTGTGGGCGACCACGGCTGCGAGTACATGACCGGCGGGCGCGTCGTCGTGCTCGGCCGGACCGGTCGCAACTTCGCCGCGGGCATGTCCGGCGGGATCGCGTACGTCTGGGACCGCGAGGGCGAGTTCCTTCAGCTCTGCAACCTCGAACTGGTTGAGCTCGAAGACCTCAGCAACGCCGAGGACGAAGTCGAGTGCCTCTCGATGATCCGCAGGCACTTTGAGCACACCGGGTCAGCGGTGGCCGAGAAGGTGATCGAGAACTGGTCGCGCGTCCGTAGCCAGATCGTGAAGGTCATGCCGATCGACTACCGCCGAGTGCTGCAGCAGAAGAAGAAAGCCTCGGCCGTCCCCGAGGTCGGACACGCGTAAGGTTGATTAGGTCGCAAACTATTTAGCCGCCGGGCCTGTCCCGGCGATCACGTGACGAAGGGTCACGAAGTTGGAGCAATAAAAAGTGGGTAAGCCAACCGGATTCCTTGAGTTTGAACGACGCCCGATGCCCGCGCGCAAGCCCGGCGTACGCATCAACGATTTCTACGAGATCTACGAGCGCGCCGACGAGCACCAGCTCCGCGAGCAGGGCGCGCGCTGCATGGACTGCGGCGTGGCGTTCTGCCAGTCCGACTCGGGCTGCCCGATCGACAACCTCATCCCCGAGTGGAACGACCTGGTGTTCCACGGCCGATGGAAAGAGGCCTATCACCGACTGGCGAAGACCAACAACTTCCCCGAGTTCACCGGGCGCATCTGCCCCGCGCCGTGCGAGAGCGCGTGCGTGCTGGGCGTGATCGATCCGCCGGTGACGATCAAGTCCATCGAGTGCTCGATCATCGACAAGGCCTTTGAAGAAGGCTGGGTCCAGCCCAACCCGCCCACGCAGCGCACGGGCAAGAAGATCGCGATCGTCGGCTCGGGCCCGGCGGGTCTCGCCGCGGCCGACCAGCTCAACAAGGCCGGCCACAGCGTCACCGTCTTCGAACGCGACGACCGCATCGGGGGCCTGCTGATGTACGGCGTGCCGAACATGAAGCTCGAGAAGAAGATCGTGCAGCGCCGCGTCGACCTGCTCGCGGCCGAGGGCGTCGTCTTTAAGACCAACTGCAACATCGGCGACCCCAACAGCGACACGCCGCACACCTCCAACCACGGCATGGCCGGCCAGGCGCAGATCATCGACGCGCAGACACTCAAAGACGAGTTCGATGCCGTGCTGCTGGCATGCGGCGCACTGGCGGGACGCGACCTCGACGACCTGCCCGGGCGTGAACTCAACGGCGTGCACATGGCGATGGAGTACCTGCACAAATCCACCAAGTCGCTGCTCGACTCGGGCCTCAAGGACGGCCAATACCTCGACGCCAAGGACAAGCACGTCATCGTCATCGGCGGCGGCGACACCGGCACCGACTGCATCGGCACCGCGATCCGCCAGGGCTGCAAGTCCATCCTCAACATCACCCGCCGCGAACGCGAGCCCGACGAGCGCGACGACGAACACCCCTGGCCCGGACCCACCGGCACGTTCTACGTCGACTACGGCCACGCCGAGGGCATCGCCAAGTTCGACCGCGACCCGCGCGAGTACCAGGTCCTGCCCAAGGCCTTCGTCGGCAAGGACGGCCAGCTCACGCACATGCGCGTCGGCCGCCTTGAATGGACCACCGACCCCAAGACCGGCCGCAAGATCAGCACCGAGATCCCCGGCAGCGAGGAAGACCTGCCCGCCGACTACGTGTTCCTGTCGATCGGATTCACCGGCCAGGACACGCCGGCGCTGTTCAAGCGCCTGGGTGTCGACATGAAGCGTGGCGTGGTGAACGCGGCCTACGGCAAGTTCGCGACCAATGTCGATGGTGTCTTCGCCGCCGGCGACGTGCGCCGCGGCGCATCACTGATCGTCTGGGCGATCGCCGAAGGCCGAGGCGCCGCACGCGTGATCGACCAGTACCTGATGGGCGAGTCGACACTGCCTGCCCCGGACATGAAGACACAGCTGGCGTCGAGCGCGGGGTGATCTGTCGTTGTGGTGTAGCTTGCTGAGAAGCGAAACTCAATGGGTGTCAGATGACGCCTTTTGCCTCGCGTAGTTTGAAAGAGTCGACCGAATCTTTCAGCACCTTGCTGTCATTTTCCCACTTTTTATCGAGTGAAGTCGCGGTGATGAGGTAGATCTTTTCGCCTCGTTTGCAGGCCCTCGAATACCAGTGCATATCTCGGCCCTGTTGTCGGCCGGTGTACTCGTAGACAAGGAACCCGTCTTCAACTTTTGCAGTGATGATCTGCATGCCCATCTGCTTGAACTGATCGCGTGACAGTTTGTCGTACTCTTCCAGCGTGCCGAGGTAGGGCTGAGACATACAGTTGATGTTTGCCGAGAAATTGTCCTCCGCCGGTAAGAAGTGGAAGAAAATCATGCCCTCGGCGTCCGCCGCGAAGGGGGGCGGATTGAAATCATATTGCAGCGCTTCGGGCGCATTCTGAACGGCCAGGCCAGCCGCGAAACAAGCGAGTGCGATAACGGCGGTTTTCATGTTGGCATCCTCGAAGAGGGGATGAATGCGAAGAGCAAAGATTAGGCTTGGCGTGCAGGAACACAGTCTATTGGCCGAGCGTCAAACGGATTCGATGTCACGTCTGGCCCACCCACGCTTCGCCGCTGGCGCGCTCGGCGTCCTTGAACGCCTGCCGCAGTTTCTTCACGACCTGCTCACGCAGCGGGTTCTTGTTCACCGCGTCGATGTTGGCCATCGCGTTGACGGTGCTGGTCGTGCCGACGATGGCGCAGTCGACGCCGTCGAGTGCGAGGGTGAACTTGAGCGCGATCTCGGGCCACTCGACCTCGATGTGGCCGTGGTAGCCCAGCTCGTGCGGGGTGATGTGCATCGCGCCAAGGCGCTCGTGGTAGGTCTTGGCGTACTGCTTGTAGAGTCCGCGCTGCTTGTTGAGCTCGTTCCACGCGGCGTTGGCGATCGGGCGCTTGGCGATGACGCCGACGTGGTTTTTCCTGCACAGCGGCAGCACGGTATCGATGTTGTGCTGGTCGCAGATGTTGATCGAGGTCTCGATCACGTCGACCCAGCCCATGGCCGCTGCGGCGGCTGCTGCCTCGTTATCGCCCGAGTAGCCGATGTAGCTGGTCTTGCCCGCGTCGCGCGCCTTGATGAGCGCGGCGACGGCGTCGCCCTGCTTGAGAACATCCAGGCCACACGAGTGCAGCAGCGTGATATCGAGGTGGTCGGTCTTGAGGCGCTTAAGCGAGCGGTCGATCGACGCGGAGATCAGATCGGGCGTGAACTCTTCGCCGGGCAGGTTGTCGTCCTTGGTGCCGCACTTGCTGACAAGCACGCTCTGATCACGTTTGCCCTTGAGCGCGATGCCGAGCTTGTCCTCGGCGTCCATGTACATCGCGGCGGTATCGAAGAGGTTGACGCCCTCGTCCAGGAGCAGGGCGATGAGCTTATCGACCTGCACCTGCGGCGTGGACAGGAACCCGATCGGCGCCGCACCGAAGCCGAGCCGACTAACAGACAGGTCGGTTTTTCCCAGGACTTTGCGTTCCATAGGCCCGTATCTTAGCGGGGTTTTTCCTGCGGCACCGCTTGAGCGTGAGAATCAACGTATTCTCAACAATTTTCAGCCGCGGGTATTAGAAAAACGGATCACGCTTCTTCGATGGGTTTAGGCCCGCTGGCGTCGATCTCGCGCTCGCTGACGGAGATGTTGGTCGCGAGGTCTTTCTGCAGCCGGTGGTAAAGCGTGTCGGGTTTACCCTGTTTCAGTGCGCGGCGGATCGATCGTAGCGAGCGTTTGGGCACGGCGATGTGGCAGACCGGTTCGCCGGGCTTGACCGCGGGCAGGGTGGTCATCCCCAGCACGATGCCGCCGGCCGGTGCGCGGAGCTGATTCTGTGTCTCGCCGAAGACCCCGGCGTTGGTCGCGACGATCTGGCCTTCCTCAACAAATGCGCCTGGCGCGATATGGAAGCGGAGCAGCCCGCCAACCTCCGCGCGCACCCAGACCGACTGATCGACGCGCACCTGGTATGCGGGCTTCTCGACTTCGCCCGGCATCATCGACAGCTCGCGCAGCACGTTGCGTACGCCACGCAGACCCACCGCCAGGACGCCGGGCTCGATCTTGAGCGGCTCGCCGGCTTCAAGGATGATCGTCGGGCAGCCGGCCTTGACCGCCTCGCGGCGCAGCGAGCCGTCGGGCCCTTTGCCGTTGACCATCAGTTCGCAGCCGAAGGCCTGTGCGATGCGTCGCACGCCCGGGACGGTGAGGTCGCCGCGCACGTTGGGGAAGTTGGTGCGTCCACCGGCGGCGGTGTGCAGGTCGATGCCGTAGTCGCAGTGTGAGACGACCTCGTCGAAGATGGTGCGTGCGACGCGCGAGGTGAGGTTGCCTGTAGCCGAGCCGGGGAACGCGCGGTTGAGGTCGCGTCGGTCGGGCATGTACCGGCTCTGGACCTCGAAGCCGAAGATGTTGACCACGGGCAGGAGGATGAGCGTGCCGCGCAGAAGTTCGATGGGCTCGCCGAAGATCAGGTCGTGGATGACGCCCATACCGTTGAGCTCGTCGCCGTGGATCGCGGCGGAGACGAAGACGCAGGGCCCTGCCTTCTTGCCGCGGACGACGTGCATGGGCAGTGTGATGGGGTCGCCCGTGTAGCGTTCGCTGACCTTGAGACGGATCTGCGCGGACTCGCCGGCCGGCACCGTAACCCCGCCGAGTTGGAACCGTGCGCGTGTGGTCATAGTTGTATTGTGCTTCGCAAAGGCGTGGTTGTCACCTGTGACTCGGGAGGATCGACAATCTGCGTAAGCCGGCGGGCTGGTCCTGCCGATGCAATCGCATGCCTCCCGATAGATCGGCGGGACAAGCCCGCCGGCCAACACTTAGGCGGGGACGAGTACGGTCCGGGACTGGTCGACCGTATCCTTTTCGAACCCGACCTCGTAGTCCGCATCTTCGTCGTCGCCCATGTAGTCGTGCAGCAGCTCCTCGCCGGCGTGGATATCGCGCAGGGCCATCACCGACAGGTCGTCGTAGTAGCAGGCGTTGGGCTGGTCGCTGTGGTTGATGTAGCGCAGGTCGCAGGTCACTCGGACCGGCGTGACGCCGTCGACCCACAGCACGTACGGGCCGTCGAGCTCGTGTTCGGGCGCCGGCTCGGTCTTGAGCCAGCCGATGATCGTGTCCTGAGGGATGAACTGAGTCGCGAACAGACCGCGCCCGTGGAGCGGGCTTTGTTTCACTTCAAACATGATGCGTGTGTTCCGTGGTGCCTCGTATTACTCATCGGCAGGCCTGCCGACCCACGCCTGTTGTTTCCGGAGCGGCGGGGGCGAGTGGAGTATAACGCCGGCGATTCGCATCCGCGCAAGCACCGCAATCGCGATTAGCGCCCGCCCGATAGGGGGGGCCTCTTACTTGGTTAATGGATCCAAAACCGCCCCGCCCTGGCGGGCGGGCGCTAATGCGGGTTTAAGCGCGGGCGCTAACTCAGGCGCGGTGCGATGTCACGCCATCGTTGCCACGATCGGCTCGAGCGACTGCGTGTCGCGCTCGCGCAGCAGGTTGGTCATGAAGGTTTCGAAATCGATCGCGCCCATCTCGCCGGCGCTGCGGTGGCGCACGCTGACGGTGCCCTGCTCCGCGTCCTTGCCGCCGACCACGAGCATGTACGGCACGCGGTCCTCCTGCGCCGACTTGATCTTCCCGCCGATGCGGTCGTTGCTGTTGTCGATGCTCACGCGGAAGCGCTCGGCCTTGAGGCGGTCGTGCACCTTGCGTGCGTAATCAATGAACTTCTCGCTGATCGGCAGTACGCGCACCTGCTCGGGGCTCAGCCACAGCGGGAACGCGCCGTTGAAGTGCTCGATCAGCACGCCGATGAACCGCTCCATCGAGCCAAACGGCGCGCGGTGGATCATGATCGGCTTGTGCGTCTGGTTGTCGCTGCCGACGTACTCGAGGTCAAAGCGCTGGGGCAGCTGGTAGTCCACCTGCACGGTGCCGAGCTGCCACTCGCGGCCGATGACGTCCTTCACAACGAAGTCGATCTTCGGGCCGTAGAACGCCGCCTCGCCCGGCTCCTTGGAGAAGGATACGCCCAGCGACTGCGCGGCATTCAAGCACGCCGCCTCCGCCGCGTCCCAGTCGCTGGCCTTGCCGACGAACTTGGAGCTGTCGGGGTCGCGCAGGCCCACGCGCACACGGTAGTCGTCCATGCCCAGCGTGCGGAAGATGATCTTCACCAGCTCGATGCAGCCCATCACCTCGTCGGCCAGCTGATCGGGCGTGACAAAGAGGTGTGCATCGTCCTGCGTGAAGCCGCGCACGCGCGTCATCCCGCCCAGCTCGCCCGACTGTTCCCAGCGGTAGACCGTGCCGAACTCGGCCAGGCGCACGGGCAGGTCGCGGTAGCTGCGTTTTTCCGAGGCGTAGATGCGGATGTGGTGCGGGCAGTTCATGGGCTTGAGCATGTAGCCGTCGATATCGCCCGACGCCATCCGGGCCGAGAGGTCGGCGCACGAGCAGCCCTCGCTCGCGAGCTTTTTCATGAGGTCGGAGTCGACCAGCGGCGGGAACTGCGACTCGGCGTAGTAGGGGAAGTGGCCGGAAGTGCGGTAGAGGTCGAGCTTGCCGATGTGGGGCGTGAAGACCTGGCTGTAGCCCTGCTGTTCGAGGTACCGGCTGATGAACTTCTGGAGCTCGTCGCGGACGACGGCGCCCTTGGGTTTCCAGAGGATCAGGCCCTGGCCGACTTTTTCGTCGATGGCGAAGAGGCCGAGGCGCTGTCCGACGACGCGGTGGTCGCGGCGTTTGGCTTCTTCGAGGTTGGAGAGGTACTGGTCGAGTTCTTCCTGGGAGAAGAACGCGGTGCCGTAGACGCGCTGGAAGCGGTCGGAGGTGATGTCGCCGTGCCAGTTGGAGGAGGCGACGGACATGACCTTGAAGGCGGCGATGCGGCCGGTGCGGTCGACGTGCGGGCCTTGGCAGAGGTCTTCCCAGTTCCTGTCTACTTCGCCGGTGACATACCACGACAGGACCGCAGCGCCGCCTGCGATCGCGCGCTCGGCGTTATCGATCTTGTACTTGTTGCCTTCTTGAGCGAGGCGCTTCGTTCCCTGCTGTGTCTCTAATTCATAGCGCGTAAACGGCCGATCTTCTGCCACGATCTTCTTCATCTCCGATTCGATTTTTTCGAAATCGGTGGAGCTGATGGGGGTGTCGAGCTTGAGGTCGTAGTAGAAGCCGTTGTCCAGCGGTGGGCCGTAGGCGAGCTGGGTGTCGGGGTAGAGGCGTTCGATGGCCTCGGCCATGACGTGGGCGGCGGAGTGTCGCAGGAGGTAGAGGGCGTCTTTCTTGTGCTGGTCGTCGCGGTAGGTGGGGATGTTTTGCTTGTTGAGCTTGGGCGCGGTGACGATCGCCAGCGCGCAGTCGCCGGGCAGGGGCCGGCGGAGGTCGTAGAGGTTTCCGTTGACCTTGGCGCCGATGGCGGCGTTGGCCAGTCCTTGCCCGATGGTGAGCGCGACGTCGTAGGCGCTGCTGTTGGCGGGCATGTCTTTGGTTGAGCCGTCGGGTAGGGTGATCTGCATGGCGTTATTCAGGGGGCTGGACGAGCCGCGACCGTAAGGGAGCGGGCCCGAAGTGCGAGTTGTCTGGTTATCTGGGCCGCTGGCGGATGTTCGCGGCGGGTTCGGGCAAATTATCAACGAAAAAGGCCGCGTGTGGGCGGCCTGGGGGTGTTTCTGCTGGGGGGTGAGCAGTTTTACCGCTTCGGCCGGCCACGGGGGGGCGTGGTGGTCGTGGTCGAGGGGGTGGTTGTGGCGGTGGTATGACGCATGGGTTTGAGGTCAAAGCGTACAACGACGGCGAGGTGTGTCAAGGAGCCGGTGTTGAAATGATGATCCGGGCAGTCGAACTGGTGCTTAGTTAGATCAGGCACCCCGGCTTTTCGGAAGCGGGCCGCTTCGTTACAATTCTCCGCCCCGCGTTTGTTTATGGGGGGCTGTGTATGGCCGATGGGGGAGGAAGACCCTTTCGACCAGGCTTTCTGTTTCGCTTACTCATAATAGAACAACGAGACCGCCAGCATGCTCGAAACGTTGCATATTGCTACCCCCATTATGGGCCTGTTCGGGCTCCTGGTTGCGGGGCTGATCTTCATGTCCATCCTCCGCTGTCCGGGCGGAACGGGCAAAGTTGCTCAGATCGCTCATACGATCCACGTCGGCGCGATGACGTTCATGAAGCGTGAGTTCATGGTGCTAGGGCTTTTCGCGCTGCTCCTGGGCGGTGTGCTGGGCTGGAAGAAGGACCTCTACGAGGCGATCGCGTTTTTCACCGGCGCGGGCTGCTCTTCGATCGCGGGCTTCATCGGCATGTACTGCGCGACGAAGGCGAACGTCCGCACGGCGGTCGCTGCGAATGAACAGGGCCCGGCCAAGGCGCTGTCGATCGCGTTCTTCGGCGGCAGCGTCATGGGCCTGACCATCGCCTCGATGGGCCTGATCGGCATCGGCTCGCTGTTCTATATCTTCGTGGTCAACGGCCACGCCGACCACCCGGCCGAGGGAGCGCACGTGATCCACGGCTTCGCGATGGGCGCGTCGCTGGTGGCGCTGTTCTACCGCGTGGGCGGGGGCATCTTCACTAAGGCGGCGGACGTGGGCTCGGACCTGGTGGGCAAGGTCGAGGCGGGCATCCCCGAGGACGACCCGCGCAACCCCGGCGTGATTGCGGACAACGTGGGCGATAACGTCGGCGACGTCGCGGGCATGGGCTCGGACATCTTTGAAAGCTACTGCGGTGCGCAGATCGCCACGATCGCCATCGCCGCGACCATGGTTACCGCAGCCGGTGACCCGACGGCCGCGGCCGTCGGGCTTATGAATGAAGGCGCGAAAGAAATCACCGGCACGCTGATGTACCTGCCGCTGGGCATGACAACGGTGGGCCTGATGTGCTCGATCATTGGCATCCTGCTGGTCAAGATGTTTTCGTCGATGAACCCGGCCGGGGCGCTGCGCGTGGGCACGTTCAGCGCGGCGCTGGCGTTTATTGCTGCGGCTTTCGGGCTCACGGTGATGTTCGATGTGCAGACCAAGGTCGCGTACTGCGTCGCTTCCGGCGCGATCGGCGGCATCATCATCGGCATGATCACCGAGTACTACACCGGGCGAAAACCCGTACGCGACATCGCACACTCCTCGGAGACCGGCGTGGCGACGGTGATAATCAACGGCCTGGCGGTCGGGCTCGAGTCTGTGGCGGTCCCGCTCTTGACCATCGCCGGCATCATCCTGCTTGCGCACCACTTTGCCGGGCTCTATGGTGTGGGCATCGCGGCGGTCGGTATGCTCGCGACGGTTGGCATCACGATGGCCATCGACGCCTACGGCCCGGTGGCGGACAACGCAGGCGGCATCGCGCAGATGTCAGAGATGCCCAAGGAAACGCGCAAGATCACCGACGGCCTGGACGCCGTGGGCAACACCACCGCCGCGATCGGCAAGGGCTTTGCGATCGGTGCCGCGGGCCTGGCGGCGCTGACGATGATCGCCGCGTTCGTTGAAGTCGCCAACCACCACTTCGTCGGGCTGGGTCAGGGCAAGATGGACTTGTCGCTGAATAACGCCTCGGTGCTGGCGGGCGTGTTCCTCGGCGGGATGTGCCCGTTCCTCTCCGGCTCGATCACGATGAAGGCGGTGGGTAGCGCGGCCAATGAGATGATCACCGAGATCCGTCGGCAGTTTAAGGAGATCCCGGGCCTGCTCGAAGGCAAGGCCGAGCCGGACACCAAGCGATGCGTCGATATCGCGACCAAGGCGGCGCTCAAGAAGATGATCCTGCCGGCGTTGCTGGCGGTGGGCGCGCCGGTGGCTGTGGGCTTTGGGCTCGGGGCCGAGACGCTCGGCGGGCTTCTCATCGGCACGCTGCTGTGCTGCGTCGTGCTGGCACTGATGATGAGTAACGCCGGCGGCGCATGGGACAACGCTAAGAAGTACGTAGAAGAAGGCCACTGCGGCGGCAAGGGCAGCCCCGGACACGCCGCGACCGTCGTCGGCGACACCGTCGGAGACCCGCTCAAGGACACCTCCGGCCCGTCGATGAACATCTTCATCAACGTCATGGCCATCGTCGCCCTGGTCATCGCCCCGATGGTTCCCCTCGGCCCGCTCTGGGACCCCGGGCACAGCGGGGCCGAACACCTCGATCAGCCGGCGGTAGTGGATAGCGTGCCGGTCGCCCCAACGGAGTAACGGCCTATCTGCGTTACCATACGCGGCGATGCAACACGTTATTTCTCAAGCTCCTGTGACCCACCTGCCCCTGCCCCTGCCCCTGTCCCGCGCCGCACGCCACGCGGCCGAGCAGCCGATCAGCGAGCTGATCAAGATGGCGCTGGACGACCCCGAGCTGATCTCGCTTGCGGCCGGGCTGGTGGACTTCGACACGCTGCCGGGCGAAACGGTAGCGCCGATCATCCAGCAGATCCTCTCCGAGCCTTCTGCCGCACGCGCGGCGCTGCAGTACGGCACGACCGAGGGCTTCGCCGCCTTCCGCAATCAGCTCTACAACCACCTCGTCGCGCTCGACGACGCAGCGGCGGACACCTACCCCGGCTCGCCGGACGACATCGTCGTCACCACCGGCAGCCAGCAGCTACTGAACATCATCGCCGAGGTGCTGCTCGATGCCGACGACATCGTCATCGCCGGCTGGCCGAGCTACTTCGTTTACACCTCGGCGCTGACGGCCTACGGCGCGACGGTCCGCGCGGTCGACCTCGATGAGCACGGCATGATCGCCGAGAAGCTCGACAAGCTGCTCAGGGGCCTCTACGCCGCCGGGCAGATGCGCCGGGTCAAGTTCGTCTACGTCGTGAGCTACCACCAGAACCCCACGGGCATCACACTCAGCGCCGAACGCCGAAAGCAGATCTTTGAGATCGTCCGCTACTGGTCGCAGAAGGCCGGGCACCGCATCGTGCTGCTCGAAGACGCCGCCTACCGAGAGCTGACCTACGAAGGCAACGCGCCGGCGTCGATCAAGTCGTTCGACACAAAAAACGAATATGTCGCGCTGTGCCAGACCTTCAGCAAGCCCTTTGCGCCCGGGCTCAAGACGGGCTACGGCCTTTTGCCAAGCGACCTGGTCGAGCCGGTGAAGCTGAGCAAGGGCGGGCGCGACTTTGGCTCGAGCAACTTCAACATGCACATCATCAGCCGGGCGATGGCGAGCGGCGCGTTTGATCAGCACGTCGGGGTGCTGCGCAGGGCCTACGCCGCGAAGATCCGCGCGACGCTCGCGGCGCTCGAAGAACACTTCGCGGGGATCGAGGGCGTGAGCTGGACGCGCCCGACCGGCGGGCTCTATGTCTGGCTGACGCTTCCCGAGTCGGTGGACACGTCCAAGCAGGGCCCGCTGTTTGGCCACGCGATCAAGCAGGGCGTGTTGTTTGTGCCCGGCGTCTACTGCTACCCCAACGACCCGACGCGCGAGCCGCCCAAGAACACGATCCGCCTGGCGGTGGGTGTACCGAAGTTGGACCAGATCCGCGAGGGCATCGCACGCCTGGCCAGCGCGGTGAAGCAGGTATTAGGGTGAGGATGTCATGGGCAAAGGATTGACGCGCAAACACAAGCTGGATGTCACGGGCTTTGGCCGGGATCAGGACGAGCTCCCGCAGGTTGGAAGCGGGCCGATAGACGTGCGCGCCTGGTTTGGTTTTGAGCCTTGGGCTGGCGCTGGGCCGGACACCCGTACGTTGGAGATCGAACTAGGCTCGGGCAAGGGCACGTTCCTGGTGCAGGAAGCGCCGCACCACCTCGACACGCTGTTCCTGGGCATCGAGTGGGCCAGCCAGTTTTATCGATACGCGGCCGATCGGCTGCGTCGATTGAACCTGGGCAACGTGCGGATGCTGCACGCGGACGGCGTGGTGTTCGTTCGCAACTTTGTCGCCGACCAGTCGGTGAGCTGTTTCCACTGGTACTTCCCCGACCCCTGGCCCAAGGCACGGCACAACAAGCGGCGGACGTTCCAAGAGCCTTTTCTGCGAGAGCTCTATCGGGTACTGACCCCCGGCGGACATATCCGTGTTGCGACCGATCATCTGGACTACTGGCAGTGGATGCAGGAGCACGCGGCGAAGGTGTCCGACCTCTATGAGATTGAGCCGTTTGAGCCGCCGGCCTCGGCCGGGGAGGGGGAACTGGTGGGGACCAATTTTGAGCGCAAGTACCGTATCGAAGGCCGGGCGTTCAATGGTATGGTGCTGGTCAAAAAATAAGCCCCGGCTGAGTGTTGCGTGCAAACGCGGTACACTATGACACTTAAACCCTGATGCATGGAGACTGAATGATGCTTGACCGGACCTGGAAGATCGTTGTGATGGCTGTGCTGCTTGGCCCTGCGGTGCTGATGGCGGGCTGCAAGAGCGGTGGTGGAACGACCGAAGCGACGTCTTCGCTGGCTGAGCCGGTCGCGATCCTGGGCACGAAGATCGGCGATTCGCAGGCGCTCAAGATCACCGGCGTGCAACTGATCAAGTCCGAAGAACAGTACAAGCTGCTGGGTGACGACGCGATCTACCCCGGCGTTGACTTCGCCAGCCAGGACCTGGTCCTCGTCGCGCTGGGTGAGCAGCCGACCGCCGGCTACGCCGTCGCGATCAGCGCGATCCAGCAGGAAGGCTCGACCCTGGTTGTGGTCGGAAGCGTGTCCAAGCCCGGCGAGGATGCAGCCGCCGCCCAGGTGCTGACCTACCCGTATGCGGCGGCCTTGATCGCGAACACCGATGCGACTCTGATTATCTCCGACATCGACTAATCGAAGCTCAAGTCATGACGCTTGTTCATCGCCCCGCCCCGTGCGGGGCGTTGTCATTACGGGCCGCGGCTTATCCGATCCGATGGATAGGGTGTGTCTGAACCCGCGTACTACAAACGTTCGCCGATGGATCGTCGCCAGCGCGTGCTGATGCTCACCCATCGCGTGCCCTGCCCGCCGGACCGTGGCGACCGTATTCGCGCTTACCATCAGCTGCGCGCGTTGTCGGGCTGGTTTGATGTGACGCTTGCCGCGATCGCCGATGAGCCGGTTGCGGATGCTTCGCTGGCCGAGCTTGATTCGCTCACGACGAATCTGCTGCTGGTCAGGGCCCGACCGTTGCGCCGCCGCGCCGCCGCCGCCCATGCGATGATCACCGGCCGGGCCATCACACCCGCCGCCATGCTCGATCGAAGCCTGGTTAAGCGACTCATCACGCTCCACCGTGAACAGCCCTTCGATACCGTGCTGACCTACTGCACCGGGATGATCGGCTACACCCGTGCCCTGCGTGATGCGCTGCCCGACAAGCCCTTCCGGCACGTGCTGGACCTTGTAGATGTCGACAGCCTCAAGTGGCTGCGCTACGCCCAGTCGACCCGAGGACCGATGCGGCTGGTGTATGCGGCCGAGGCGCGGCGCCTGCGCGCGGTCGAGGCGGGGCAGTTTGTGCCCTTTGATGTGCTGACCGTTATCAGCGAGCACGAGGCGCGGGAATACCAGACGAAGATCAACCCGCGGCTGTGCCCGCATGTCGTGCCCAACGGTGTTGACCTCGAGCGATTCAGCCCGGCGACAAGTCCTGACGCTAATGAGCCGGTGATCATTTTTACGGGTGTGATGTCGTACAAACCCAATGTCGATGCGGTGACGTGGTTTGCCCGTCGGGTCATGCCGCGTGTTCGTGCGGCGGTTCCTGAGGCGTGCTTTGAGATTGTTGGCAAGTCGCCTTCGCCGGCGGTGCAGGTGCTCGGGGAGTTGCCTGGCGTGCGCGTGGTCGGGCCGGTCGCTCAGACGGCGGACTATCTGAGGCGTTCGGCGGTGGCGGTGGCGCCGATGTCGATCGCGCCGGGCCTGCAGAACAAGGTGCTCGAGGCGATGGCGTGCGGTCTGGCGGTGGTGTGTTCCTCGGCGGCGGCGTCGGGGGTCGATGCGGTCGCCGGGCGCGACCTGATTGTGGCGGATACCGAGTCCGACACCGCCGCCCAGTGCGTGCGTCTGCTGATGCACCCGGGCTGCCGCGCCGAGGTTGGAGGCCACGCGCGACGGCGTGTCCTGGAGCGATACCGCTGGGACCACGCGCTCGCCCCGATGCAGAATCTGATACAACGCGCACACACACACGCCCCGGCCTGAGCCGACACCTATGCCCGATACCCCGATCCTCACCAAGATCATCGCGACGCTCGGACCCGCCTCGGCCGAGGTCAACACCCTCAAGAGCATGATCCACGAGGGCGTACGCGTCGTTCGAATCAATTTTTCACACGGAAAACTCGAGGAATTCGAGCGCATGCTCAAGGTCGTGCGCGAGGCCTCGAACGCCGCAGGCGAGCCCGTCGCGGCGCTGGGCGATCTCTGCGGCCCGAAGATCCGCGTGCTCGGCGTCAAGGACGGCAAGCTCGAACTCAAGCCCGGAGACTGCGTCCACTTCACCAAGCAGCCGGTCGATGCCTCCCGCGCCGAAGACGACACCGTCACCATCGGCACCACGTTCCCCGACATCATCGACGACGCACAGCCCGGGCACCGCCTGCTGATCAACGACGGCGCGATCCGCATGCTCATCACCGACAAGACCGAGGGCGACGACCCACGACTGGTCTGCTCGGTCACCGTCGGCGGGACGCTCTCGCCCAAGAAGGGCATCAACCTGCCCGACTCCCAGCTCAACGCGCCCTCGCTCACCGATTGGGACCGCCAGTGCGCACGCTTCGCGCTGGAGAAGGGGTTTGACTATCTGGCGCTGAGCTTCGTGCGGCACGCCGACGACGTGAATCAGCTCAATCAGCTACTTCACGACCACGCGCAAGAAAACCCCCAGCTACGCAAACGCCCGCGCATCCCAATCATCGCGAAGATCGAGATGCCCCAGGCCATCGAGCAGCTGGACGGCATCATCCATGCGGCCGACGGCGTGATGGTCGCGCGCGGCGACCTGGGCGTGGAGATGGACCTGGCGCGCGTGCCGATCTTGCAGAAGCAGATCATCGCAACCGCCCACGACCACGGCAAGCCCGTCATCGTCGCGACGCAGATGCTCGAGTCGATGATCGGCAGCGCCTCGCCGACACGGGCCGAGGTCAGCGACGTGGCTAACGCGATCCTCGACGGCGCGGACGCGACGATGCTTTCGGGCGAGACGGCCGTGGGCAAGTACCCCATCCCGACGGTGCACTACATGGCATGGACCGCGCGCAGGGCCGAGGAACACCTCGCCGCCAACCTCATGCGTATGTCCCACGCGCCCAGGCATGCGCGCCAGTCGAAGGATCGTCCCGCGGCGCTGGCGCACGGCGTGTCGGTCATGGTCCGAGACCTGCAGGCCAGGTGCGTGGTGATGTGGACCGCATCGGGCGGCGGGGTGCGCTACATGAGCCAGAACCGCCTGGCGGTGCCGATCGTCGCGCTGTGCGAGGTTCCCGAGGTATTGCGTCAGATGGCGTTGATGTTTGGCGTGCGGCCGGTCTATGCGCGCACGCCGATCGACCCCAAGCTTGTTCTCGAAACCGCCGACCAGATCCTGCTGGACCGCGGCTGGGCCCAGCGAGGCGACCCGGTCATCGTCGCTCGCGGGTTCCCGATGGGCGTGATCGGCACGACCAACACGGTGCAGGTGCACTACGTCGGGGATGTCTGCCGGATTTAAATCTGAGGCCTGTGGCTTGAGACTTGAGTCTTCAGACTTGAGTCTCTGCATACTCCAAGCCTTGCGCCTCAAGCCTAAAAAAAGCGGACCGTCCGGTGGTGGGGTCGGACGGCCCGCGTGGGTGGGGTCTGATTGTTGTTGGCGGGACTACTCGGGGTAATAAAGCCGATCGATGACGGTGGCTTTGTCGCCGGATTCATAGACGCCGGAGCGCGAGAAGATCACAATCAGCTGCTTGGACTCGACCGGTCCGCTGCTGAAGTTATCTGCCTCATAACCCTGCACGAGGATGTACGCGGCGAAGACGTCGCTTCGGCAGCCGGCCACCTGATTGAGCCACTTTGCGAGCATGATCTCTTCGTCGCGATCATCCACGGCCATGTCTTCGAAGGTGGGGGCGTTGATCGTGGTCCCGACAAGCTCTTCGTAGTCGTTGAGGTCCGCTCGGATGCCACCGACGAGGACGGTGTTACCTGCCATCTGGCTGGGGTTGACCGAGAGGCCCTCGAGCTGTTCATAGAGGGCGCTGACGTACTGGATGGCGGGGGTGTTGTCGGCACCCACGCCGTTATCAGAGAACTGGGTCAGGCTTTCACGGCGGGTGACGATCGCGTCGGCGATAGCGATGCGAGTGTTGAGGTCCGAGTAAGGGAGCGTGCGGACCAGGTCTTCGAACGTCGCGGTGTTGAGGTTGATCTTGCCGCTGACCAGCAGTTCTCCATCGTCGGGGCTTGTGACGCTATCGTTGGGGGTGGAGGGGTTTGCGTCACCGTTCTGCCCGTCCATCGCGGGGTTGAAGGTGGTCAAAGCTTCCATGAGCATCAGGCCGTGCGGGTAGTTGTAGAGCCCGAAGGTATCTCCCAGAGCAGATGCGTTTGCGTTGTTGTCAACGACGGGGATGCTGTTGTCCGCATTTTTGCGGTAAGGCAGGAGCATCGCCTCGACCCCATAGGTATCGATCAGTCCGCTGGCGTTTGCGTCCTCGAACGATTTGTACATCGGGCTGTACGGGTCCCAGATACTGACGACGGGGCTGATCAGCGGGACGTTGAGCAGGTCGCCGATCCAGTTCATGCGGCTGTGCGGGCTGTTGCCGATCGCGAACTGCTGGTCCGCGCCGTCGAGGCTGCCGTAGGTGGTCGGCTCGTTGGGCTTGGCTTCGTTGGCCAGCGCGGGGGTGAAGGTACGCGTAGCCGCGTAGGTGCCGCCGAGGGTGTCGCAGTTATCGCTGGGCGTTGTGAGCGTGGTGACTTCGTCGCCGTAGCCGTTGGCGACTCCGGAGGACTGGGTCCCGCTGGCCACCGTCATCATGCGCAGGCCCTGGCCGACGCCCTGGTAGTTGGTCTGTACATAGGACTTGGCGATACCGACCTGTGCCACGGGGATCTTGCCGGCGGCAACTTCTTCAGTGATCGTGTTGCCAGGCAGCGTGATCTTACAGGTGTTGTAGGACCCGTCCATGGGGTTGGTGTTGTTCTGCGGCCTGCAGTGGAGCCTGATGTTCAGGCTGGTCGCGTTCGCAGGCAGCGAAGGCGCGGTCGCGGTGTGGACCGTGGTGAAGTTGCCGGGTGCGGGTTGGTAGTTAGACAGGTCGTCGAGCGTGGCATCGTCCGTGTTGCCGGTGCTGTTGATCGTCAGCAGCAGCACCTCGCCGGGGTCGAGCTTGTTCGGGACACCGGCAATGCTGCTGAGTTTGATCGGCGTGCCGCCGGTGTCGCCGATTTCGTAATTAAGCCAGATATCGGTGAGCTTTACGGCGTGGCCCTTCCAGCCGCTGTCGAATCGCGCGAACGGGTTGCCGATCTCGATCACGATGCCTTGATCGCCCTTCTGCGTCCAGACCACGATGTCCTTGGTGCTGTCGGACGGTTTCGGGTTCACGGACTGGACCTCGTAGTACCGCTGCGTGTAGACCTCGGAGATAAAGGGCAGCGCCTCGAAGCCGGCCTGGACCTGGCCGTACTGCGGGCTGAGGGTCGAGACGTAGTTGTCTTCGTCGGCGTAGTCGACCAGGGAGACGGCGATCTGGTTGGCGAGCCTGTCGAGCGAGCTGAACTGGGGGTAGCGTGCGAGCAGTGCGTTGCCGTTGGTGCTCGGGTCCTGCAGCAGCGCGAGGATATAGTTCTTGAGGTTGGTGGTGTAGTTGTTGCTGGCGGTCACGGCGTTGATGTCCATCTGCATCTGGCCGACCTTGTTGGGCGCCCAAGGCGGGGCGATCGCGGACAAGCCGCTGACCGTTGTCAGGTGCTTGCGTGCATCGAGCTTGAAGAATTGCTGGGCCGACCAGTTCTCGCCGTTGTTCGCGGGCAGCGGGTTGTTGATAACAAAGTTGTTTTCTTCACCACCGCTGCGCAGCAGAGTGGGCATGACGTTTTCGAGAGTCGTGGTCGTCGCGCTGTTGAGGCCGTTGCGGTAGAGCAGCTCAAACGCGTCTTCGATTTTGAAGGTCGAGTCGGGGCCGTAGTCAAAGCCTCCGCCGGGGTTGGGATTGCCGTGCGGGCTCAGATCGTTTCCGATCAGCGAAGCGCCCTTGAGCCAGTAGTCAAGACGGGTGCCGGCGCCGGACGGTGCGGAGTCGGCGTCGTAGCTCATGTAGCCCGGCACATTGGCGATCGAACTGGCGACGTTGCCGGTCAGGCGGAAGCCCAGCACGTTGCGCCACTCGTCCAGTGCGGTGGTCTGGTTCACGCCCGAGTTAGCGGTGTTGGAGAGGATCGTGATGAAGCCCGAGCCGTCGACTTCGCTGGGCATGTTGCCACGCGGCAGGCCTCGGCCGAACAACGTCATATCGATCGTCGATCCCGTCGCGACGTTGACGTTCATGCGTGCCGACAGGTCGACGATGCGCACGGCCATGACGTACTGCGTGTTGCCGATCTGCTTGAGCGGGCACCATTCCCATCGGCTGTCGCCGATGCCGTCGCCGTCCGCATCGACCAGTGAGGTGTTGCCGGCGATGGGCAGGTCGCTGTCGCGGTGAAGCTGGTCGGTGAAAGTGACCGGGTACTCGTTCGGGCTGCCGACGGTGGACAGGTCGCTGCTGCCGCTGGTGCCGCCGAGGTACATTCCTTGCAGGCAGGTGATCTTGCGCCAGACGCCGCTGGTGGAGTCAATGACGCTGGGGTCGCTGGAGGAGTTTGCCGGCACCGAGTTGCGGAAGTCCGGCTCACCCCACGCCAGCCAGGCGTCGTCCATCCAGCCGCCGTAGACCTGGACGCTGCTGCCGTCGCTCAGGTCCGCCATCCTGCCGGAGTAGAACCGGCTGGTCCAGGGGAAGTCGTACGGCTCGTCACCGCCGCCGCCCACGTTCGCGGAATTGAAGAGATTGCCATTGTCGTCAAGCAGGTCCTTGGTGATCTGGTTGACGATCTCGGCGATGACCGACTCGACCGCCGCGTCGATCCCCGAGCGGGTTTTGGGGATGCGCTCAAAGCGCGTGACCTGCAGCAGCGTCGCGGCGAGGATCGCCATGAGCACCACCGATACCAGCACGAGCACAACCGCCGAGCCGCGCTGATCGGAACGGGCACCGGCACAGTGACGCATCTGCTTAGTCCATCGGGTGATTGCGAACATGGTTGTTACTCCATTGCCCAACCGGGGGCGGTAATCAATTCGGCTCTATCGTCGCGTGCTCTATCGAGTGTCTCATTGATATGGGTCATGGCCGGGGCACATGGATGATGTGCTCATACCACCGGCCGGAAATCTTGTCTTCGTCAATGTCTGCAGAATCAATCAGCCCGTCACCGTCGTTGTCCCGGCCGTCGCGGCCCGAATTGGGGTCGTTGCTGTCGAGCTTGCCCTTGGTGTCGTGCAGGCGGTAGCGGATACGGATCAGGTAGGGCCAGTAGCTATGCCCGGTGCCCGCAGCGGTAAACGGCTCGTCGTCGTTCACACGGAAGATGAAGACCTTGTAGTCGTTGTTGCTCTTGTCAGCGATATAGGGAAGCGGCAGGACGGTGGCGTCAAGCGGCGAGGGCTGCTCTTGCCAGTTTTTGCCTCCCGGCAATGACGCATCGCCCAGATTGGGTTGAACGGGGGAAAGCCCGTCGTACCAGAAGATCTGGTTGGGATAAGAATTATCGTTCCCGCCGTACACGTTATCGATCTCGCCGTCGGCGTCGAGGTCGGCCGCGAAGTCAATGATGAACTCGCTGCAGTTGGGCGCAAAGATCGGGTGCGCCTGGGCGATATTCGACGCCGCGAAGTTCGTGGCGGTCGAGTCGGGGTGGGTGTTCACGCGCGGGCGCCAGTCCGCATTGCTATGGGCGGCCGTGAAGTAGTAATAGTTGTTTTGCTGGGCGATCGTAAAGGCTGGGCTTGATAGACGGAAAGAGAAATAGCTCGAGTTCAGCGGGGGGGCGTATTCCAGATAACAGACATCCGTCAGCCCCATGTGAACTTTGGCGGGGGTGGGAGACGGTGAAATAGGGTTGGTGACAACCGAAACGAAATAAGGGTCGAAGGTATAGGTCGGTGCCGGGGTAACGCCGCTGGTGACCATCTGCTGGACCGTGATGTCCGAGGCGGCTGAATTGGCCGGGTTAAACAGCAGCGCCTGCCGGCCGAGGATGTAGTCCGAGGCGATGCGGTCCAGGCCTGATTGGCTGCCGCCGAGGTAGTGGTTTGCAGTGACGCCGGCACGCGCGCCATTAGGCAGGGTCCGCAGGACGTGGCCGTACCAGACCTTGGCGTAGTTGGTGCCGATGAAATCTGAGCCAAAGCCGTCATCGCCCTGCGGCGTCATGCTGCGCAGGCCTGCGGCGTTTCGGATGAAAACGAGCTGATCCGAGCGGAGGCCCTGGACCGGGGTCTCGACAAGGGTCTTGGGGTCGCGCATGAAGCCGTTGCGCCGCTCCTGAATAATGACGATGTAGCCTTCGTCGTCCGGGCCAATCATTTCCTCTGCGTCTGCCTTGATCTGCTCACTGGCGGATCGAGTCGTGGCGATGATCTTGGTGGTCTGAATGCCGCGCGAGATCACGGCGGAGGTGTCACGGAACAGCTCGTCCATGAGGAAGAGCAAAAGCAGGAGCAGGCTCATGGTGATCATGAGCTCGATGATCGAGAGGCCGGCTTGTTTGCGAATACGCGAGTGCATCGTGGGGTTCCGTTAGGCGTAGGCCGGTCAGGGCGTGGGGGTGATCGCGAGGGTGAGGATGCGTCGCCCGGGGCTGCGGGTGCCCTGGTAAGTCGGCGCGTACCAGACCTTGGTTGGCGGATTCGGTGTCAGGATGACCGAATTCAGGACCGAGAGGTTGTTGCCGGTGACGGAGGTGATGTACATCTCGTTGCCGTTGTTATCGAGGATGACATCGCCCGCCCTCAGGCCGTGCGGGCTGTAAGTCAAGTTGCTCAGTGTCAGCGTGTATTCACCGGTCACGTTGCAGTCCGCGGAAAACACCTTGGGGATTTTGCCTGAATCGTTGTAGTTCGCGATGAGGCTGGTGTTGTCCGGTGGCGTGTAGAGGTAATTGGCGCGGGAATCGGGCTGCAGCATGAAGAGCCGGAGCACCCAGATCGGGCTGTTCTCATCCCCGTTGATGTCCTGGAGGAAGGGGACCCAGAACAGATCGCAGTCGGCAACGATCGGTACGGAGCCGGAGTAATCGATCTGCGAGGTCGGGTAGCTCCGCATAAATGCAGATAGTTTGTCGGTCAGCAGGCTCGTGTTGATCGCGCTAAGCGGGACGGCGTCCTGGAAGTTGGCACCGAAGAGGGTGTGGTAGTTTGCAAGATCGCCGCTGCTTTCGATGCCGGGCCACACGGCCTCCACGATCGCCTGGGCGCTGTCGGACGCGTTCTGCATCGACACCTCGTCCGCCGTCTCGCGCTGAAGGATCGCCGCCGCGGGCAGCAGTGACGCCACCGCGATCATCCCGACCGCGAACACGCCCAGCGCGATGAGGATCTCGTTGAGTGTGAAGCCTCGCCGCTTGCCTTGGACGCTGGCCCGATGTCTGTGCTGCATGGTTGTCTGACTCATCATTGCACCTCTTCCCGCAAGGCGATACCCGTGCTCGGGCTGAAGAACAGCGTCGTCCCGTTCTCACGCAACCACTGGCCGGCATCCGAGGTCAGCGAGACCGCTCCGCCCGAAGAGAGCTTGCTGCCGAATCCCCCCTCAGCCGAGGCGTAGTCGTTCTTGTCGTAGATAATCACGCCCGGCACGCACTCCATCGCGTCGAACGGAAGCTTCTTGGTCGGGTTGGTGCCGGCGTTGGCCAAATAGCCCTGGTTTAGCGCGCCCTTCTCGCCGGTCCACTGGTCGGGGTTGTAGGCGCCGGTTCGGCCTGTGCCGGTGTCAAAGTTCCCCGAGCCGTCGCCGTTGTAGTAGATCCGCCTGGTCGTGTCGCCGAAGTACATGCTCCCGTTGCCGTCGAACGCGATGGCGAAAGGCGGGGCGATGAGCTCGACGTCGTTGGTGTTCGCGCCGGTGCGATGGATGCCGACGAGCCCCACGCCGTTGGGGATGACGATGTAATCGATGCCGAAGACGTCGGCGTAGCCGTTCTTCGCGACGGGGTTGGTGAGGTCTTCGAGGAAGTTATTGCTGTTGTCGCGTGCGTTGCGGATGTTGTAGACGATGCGCACCTCGCCGGTGGGGCAGAACAGCGCGGCCGTGCCGGTGTAGGACTCATTGCTCGGCGGGAAAAGGCTGTTGTCATTGACCCAGGCGTTGGCCGAAACCCACTGGCGGGCGACGTCCACGGACATGCTGACGGTGTTCTGCCCCGCTTCTTCCCGCCCGCTTTTCTGCAGGATCTTCAAGGTCGGGAACGTCAGGCCGATCAGCATCGCCACGATCGACAGAACCACCAGCGCCTCGGTGAGCGTGAAGCCGCGCGATGCCGACGGGGTTTGGGAACGGTAGGCCAGATTCATAGACGGCGCTCCTGAATTAGTTATCCTCAACGCTGCCGTTGGGCAGGGAGTTGATGTCGTCATCGGTACCAAATTCCTTGTCCGGCCCTGCCGAGACAAAGAAAGGCGAACGCGAGATCGGCAAAAGGGAGTTGGCGATCTTGGTCGAGGTCGAGCTGCCGTAGGCGGTGTTGGTGCTGGGGCCATCGCCTCCGCCGTCATTAGATGAACGGTATTCGAGGGGTGTGCCCCAGCGGTCGTACAACTCTTCGTACGCATCGTTGCCCGAGTTGCTGTCCTTGTCGCGATTGGCGTAGAGCTTGCTGTCGGAGCTGGACGGGCCGGAGAAGATCGCCGCGAGCATGATCTGCTCGGCGGCGGGGATCTGCTTGCAGGCGACGACGAAGCGCTCGGAGGAGGACATATTCTTTTCGTCGGCGCCGTAGATCGCTGCCCAGTTGATGGGGTAAACGCCGTCGTGGTTGATGTTGCCCTGCTGACGGACGGCGCGGAATTCGACATTGGCCCCGATCAATCCCTCGAGCATCGCCTTGGTCTGGGTCCGCCTTGCTTCCGCATTAAATTTGCTCGCCAGAGCAAAGCCGATCGCCAGCAGGAGGGACGCGATCGAAATCACGACCAGAAGCTCAACGATGGTCACGCCGGCCTGTCGACGGATCAATGTCCATTTATTTCCGGAATAATGATGGACACATGGTTTTTGGTTCATCTTTATCTCGCTTTCACAGGTCGCCGAAGCTGTCATCTAGTCCAGGATTTATCAGGTGATTGGGGGTCGGCCAGTCGGCCGGACTAAGGGGAGGGATTTATCTAAGCGCAGCAGTCGGCATATTGCCTAAAACACCACGCTCCTACGATCCTAACGGAACATCGTACAGAAATCCAGACCTAAATTAAAAAAACTAATTTTAAAAACCATATCGTGCCAGATTCACCCGATTATCCGGCCTAACCCCGCGGATCCTGAGCCTGGGCCCCGGGCCTGGCAGGTAGAACGTCAGGCCCACAATCCGGTAGGCTAGCGGCATGTCTGACTCCTCTGAAAAGCCGATTGTTGCCGTGATCATGGGTTCCGCCTCGGACTGGCCGACGATGCGCCATGCCAGTGAGATCCTGACGAAGTTTGGCGTGCCGCACATCAGCAAGGTGGTCTCGGCCCACCGCACGCCGGGGCTGATGAACAGCTTCGCGGCCGACGCCGAGGACGCGGGCCTGGAGGTCATCATCGCCGGGGCCGGTGGGGCGGCGCACCTGCCGGGGATGGTCGCGGCTCAGACGACACTGCCGGTGCTGGGCGTGCCGATCCAGTCCAAGGCCTTGTCGGGCCAGGACTCTCTATTATCGATCGTGCAGATGCCTGCGGGGGTGCCGGTGGGGACATTGGCGATCGGTGACAGCGGGGCAAAAAACGCGGCGCTGCTGGCCATCGCGATCGTTGCGAACAACGGCCGGCCTCACCTGCGCGAGCAGCTTCACGCTTTCCGTCAGCAGCAGGCCGACGAGGCGCTCAGTAAGCCGCTGGAGTGAACGGTTGGCGGTCACTCGATGCAAGCATGCTCACGCAGATGTGTCAGAAGATTGACTTCATTCATCATCTGATAGAATGTCCGAGGTTAAACGGGTGAGCAGCCCGTTTGCGTGCCGCCTCGTCAGGAGTTTTAACGCAACTACGGCTACTCTCCACCGGGACCTTGCGTTCCCCCCGATGACCCGCCCGTGACGGGCCTTCTCTGGTCTTCGTTTGCCCCGCACAAAAACACACTTTCATCACCGTGAATCTGTCACGGGTGTTGTCGCGTATGCCGTGGCGATCGGGTCGCCGCGTCAGCCGCGGGGTACACCTGCGATCGATGCGGACTTGATCCACAACCCAGGCGTATACCTATGAAAAGCGAAACACTCACACAATCCCTTGTTACCCCCAAGCCACTGGAGATCGCATCCCCTTCCACCGGCCGTAGCGGCCGATGGGTCGGCCGGCTGATCGGCGCAGTCTCCGTGCTGTTGGTGGCCGTTTCGCTGTCGATGATTGTCGTCGGCGATCCGTACTGGCTTGCAGGCCCCTCTGCGGTTGGGGCGATCCTGCTCGCACAGCTAGTCCTCTACCGCTTCGATGAGCGGCAGTTGTCCGGCTTGATCGGCAGCTCGCTGGGCATCTGTGCGCTGTTGATCTGGCTGGTCATTAATGTGGCGCTTCATTACATCGTCGGATTTGACTTCTCGCTTTTTGCAGCACCGGCTCCATGAACTTGTTACTTAGAGAGTGTATAAAAAGCAGTTTGCCTAACAACCCGCTCCCTCACGGTCGCGGCTCGTTGAGGCAAGACAGATTCTCACACACGCTCTAAGCTTTACCACGGAGCACGACGACATGGCAGGCCACAGTAAATGGGCCAATATCAGGCACCGCAAGGGTCGGCAGGACGCCAAGCGTTCGAAGGTCTGGAGCAAGTGCTCGCGCGCGATCATCGTCGCGGCCAAGGCCGGCGGAGGCGACCCGGCCATGAACCACACCCTGCGCTACGCCATTGACGAGGCCAAGGCGCAGAACATGCCCAAGGACACGATCCAGAAGGCGATCGACAAGGGCACCGGCGGCGGCGACGGCGCGGACTACGAAGAGATCATGTATGAGGGCTACGGGCCCAACGGCGTGGCGATCATGCTCGAGGTGCTCACCGACAACCGAAACCGCACCGCGTCCGAGCTGCGCAGGATCTTTGAGAAGGGCGGGGGCAACCTCGGCGCGACCGGCTGCGTGGCGTACAACTTCGAAAAGAAGGGCGAGATCTACGTCGAGAAGACCAAGGCCGACGAAGAGAGGCTGATGGAGCTTGCGCTCGAGGCCGGCGCGGAAGACATCGCCGACGAGGGCGACGCCTGGCGGATCGCGACCGACCCTCCATCTTTTATTTCTGTAAAGGATGTGCTAGGCACGGCGGGGATCGAGCCCGCGTCGGCATCCCTGAGCATGGTCGCGTCCACCACGGTCGAGTGTATCGGCGCGGACGCGGAGAAGGTCATGCGACTGATCGAGACCTTCGAAGACCACGACGACGTTCAGAAGGTCCACACCAACGTGGACATCCCCGACGAAGAGATGGCAAAACTCGGCGCGTAATAGTGTCAGCTTAGCGCCCGCCCGATAGGGCGGGGATCATTGTGTCCGTTCTACTGCAGGTCCGTCATGATCCGCAGAATCGTCTACTACTCCGGCCGGGTGCAGGGCGTGGGCTTCCGCTATACGACCGCCAACCTCGCGCGGGACTTCCGCGTCGCCGGCTACGTCCAGAACCTTGACGATGGCAGGGTCCGGCTCGATGTCCAGGGTGACAGCGACCAGGTCCTGGGCCTGCTGGAAGCCATTGCCCACAATCTGTCCCGAAATATCACCACCCGGGACGTGACCGACAGCCCACCCGATCCCGCTCTTGGCGACCCGAACAGCCCCCATGCGTTCGGGATTCGCCGTTAATCCGGCTGGGCTTGGGATTTATAAATTGGATTGAACTTAGGCCGACCTCAAGCGTCTACAACTCTTGTCTCGACTTCACCAGGCAGACGTCGACCGCAACGGATTGGAAGCAAAACATGACACGTCAAACCGAACGTAAATCATTTCTCCGGCCCGCCTTGTACACCATGCTGCTCACGACCCTCATGGGCACGCTCCTGCCCATACCCGGGCTCTACGCCCAGGACCAGGGGCAAGACCAGCCCGAGGCCAAGCCCCAGACCCTGACCGAAAAACTCGGCGGCGACGACCGCTATCTCACCCACCTGGCCACCGACAAGCCCATCTACCGGGCCGGCGAAGCGGTCTATGTCCGCGGCACGATCCTGCATGCGTTTACTCACAAGCCCTTCGAGGACAAGCAGGCGGAGATCGAGGCCCTGGACAAGCAGATCGAGGCGATCAATGCAAAGCAGGCGATCGACAAGGCCGACCGCAAGCAGATGCGCGAGCTGGCCGAGCGCCGTTGGCAAATGCAGCAACAAAACCAACAGGCCCCGACGATCGAGATCAAGGACCCCAAGGGCGCGACCGTCGCCTCAGGCCAGGCGCAGGTGGAGAACAGCTCTTTCGGCTTCAAGTGGGATGTGCCCGCAGATCAGGCCGGCGGACAGTACACCGTCAAGGTCTCACACCCCTGGTCGGGCCTGGCGCCGGCCGAGCGCACGTTTGATATCCGCGCCTACCGCGCGCCACGCATCAAGACCCAGATCCAGTTCCTCAAGGACGGCTACGGCCCGGGCGACAGCGTCGTTGCCACCCTCCAGGCCACGCGCGCTGAAGGTGGCGCGCCTGCGGGAGCGAAGGTGACGGCGATTGCGCGCGTCGATGGCGAAGAGGTCGCGCGCGTCGAATCGACGGTGGGTGAGTCGGGCTCCGCCGAGGCGCGGTTTGACCTTCCGGGGCAAATCACGCGCGGTGAGGGCTCGCTCACCTTCGTCATTGAAGACGGCGGCGTGGTCGAGAGCGCGAGCAAGACCCTGCCGATCCTGCTGCAGACCGTTGACCTGTCTCTGTATCCCGAGGGCGGGGACCTGGTCGCGGGGATTGAAAATCGCGTTTATTTTGAAGCAAAGACGCCATACGGTAAGCCAGCGGATATCAAGGGCTACGTCCACGTGGTCTTTGAAGACGGCGTCGTTTCTGAATTCTTTGATTCGCACCTGGTCACGACCCACGAAGGACGCGGCGTCTTCACGATTAAGCCGGGCGTCGGCGCGAAGTATGTCATCAAGATCACCGAGCCCAGCAGCGTCACAAAGATGTTTGAACTGCCCGCGGCGATTGCCTCGGGTCTCACCCTCTCGCCGTTTCACCCGGACACCGACAACAACAAGCTCGGCTTACTGCCCGGCAGGTTCTACAGCAGCGTCTTTGGAAACGATGAAACGCTCGGGTTTAAAATCCTTTCAACCGACGTCGATACGGTCAAAGTCGTTATCCGTCAGCGCGAGCGCGTTGTCTACGAGCAGACACTGGAAGGCATTAAGAACACGCCTGGCTCACTCGTGATGGCGACGCCGGACAAACTCGACGCCTCAATCAGCGGCATCCTTACTGCAACTGCCTACGACGCCGCTGGTAAGCCCCTCGCAGAACGCCTGGTCTACCGCGCACCCAAAGACCGCGTCAACATCGAGATCCTCCCCGACTCGGCGCAGTACACGCCCGGCGGGAAGGTGCAGATGTCGATCAAGACCACCGACGCGCAGGGCAAGCCCGTCTCGGCTTATGCCGGGCTCACCGTCACCGACGACTCGGTGCTGGAGATGATCGAGACGCGCGAGCAGGCGCCGATGCTGCCGGCGATGGTGATGCTCGAGCAGGAAGTGCAGGAGCTGGCCGACGCGCAGGTCTACCTCGACCCCAGCAACCCCGACGCGGCGAATCAGCTTGATTTGTTGCTGGGCACGCAGGGCTGGCGACGCTTTGCGCTGGTGAATCTCGAAGACTTCATCCTCGAGCACGGCGACGACGCGCGGCGTGTGCTGGCGCTGCGCGTGCCGGTGCGTGAAGAAATGCTGCATATTAACAGGGCAATGGCGCGGGGCGGGGCGGAAGCCGATGGGGTTTTGCTCTTTAATGCCGTGCCAGCGGCTGCTGCTCCGGAGTTAGCGGAAGACGCCGCTGCTGATCCGGCCGCCCCTGTCGAAGAAGCGTTAGCGCAAGCCGACAAAAATGAAGACGCGCCGGCGATCGTCGATGAAAAGCCCGACCTGGCCAAAGTGCTCGATCAGGCGGTTGCGAAAGAACAGGCGCAGGGCCGGCTGATCGCAGCAGAAGACGCCCGGGAAGCCAAGCGCGTCGCCTTTGAGCCGATGGTCTATATCCGCGAGTACGCCCACAAGCAGCCGGCGGGCAAGCCCTTCGGCGAGCGCTCGGACTTCACCGAGACGGTCTACTGGTCCAGCGCAACGCGCACCGGCGAGGACGGCCTGGCGACGGTTGAGTTTGATCTCTCGGACAGCGTGACCAGCTTCCGCGTCAAGGCCGACGCGTTCACCAAGGACGGCGCGCTGGGCGCGGGCACGGGCCTGATCGAGTCGGTGCGCCCGTTCTACATCGAGCCCAAGCTACCGCTTGAACTCACGGCCGGGGACAAGGTGCTCCTGCCTATCGCGGTTATCAACAACACCGACCGCGAACTCGCGGTTCAAATGCTAGCCAGCAGGCTCGGCGCGGCGGGCACGGTCGACCTCGACCCGCTCATGCTCAATGCCGACTCGCGCAGCCGGGCGCTCTACGAACTGGTGATCGCAGACACCTACGGCGAGCTGGGCTTCAACCTCGAGGCCCGGGCCGGCAACCTGTTTGATCAGAACAACCGCAAGCTCCGCGTCGTGCCCCGCGGCTTCCCGATCAAGGACGGCAGCGGCGGCATGCTCCAGCCCGACGGCGAGGCCACCGACAAGATCATCATCCCCGACACCGTCGTGCCCGGATCGCTCGTCGCGTCCGTCACCGTCTACCCCACGCCCCTGGCCAACCTCACCGAGGCCCTCGAAGCGCTCATCCACGACCCCTACGGCTGCTTCGAGCAGACCAGCTCAACCACCTTCCCGCTGGTCATGGCCCAGCAGTACTTCCTCACACACCAGGGCGTCGACCCCGCCATCATCGCCAAGGCACAGGAAAAACTCGACGCCGGATACAAGCGACTCATCGGCTTCGAAACCAAGGACAAGGGCTACGAGTGGTTCGGCTCCACCCCGCCGCACGAAGCACTCACCGCCTACGGCCTGCTGCAGTTCAACGAGATGAAAGACGTCATGGACGTCGACCAGAAGATGATCGAACGTACGAGCGACTGGCTCATGGCCCGGCGCGACGGCAACGGCTCGTTCAAGCTCGACGACAAGCAGCTGGACTCCTTCGGCGGCGCGCCGCAGGAAACCACCAACGCCTACATCGTCTGGTCGCTGCTCGAAGCGGGCTATGACCCTGCGAAGATCGAGAAGGAAATCGAGCACGTCCTCAAGCAGGCCACCGAGGGTAACGACACCTACATCGTCGCGCTGGGCGCGAATATCGCGCAGCTCACCGGGCGCGACCAGGCGGGTTCGCTGCTGAAGAAGCTCGCCGACAAGCTCAACGACGAGGGCTTTGTCGATGGCGCCGTTACCAGCATCACGCGCTCCGGAGGCGATGCGCTGAACATCGAGACGACCTCGCTGGCGATCCTCGCCTGGCTGCGAGACGACCAGTACACCAAGCAGGTCGAGAAGTCGATGCTCTGGCTGACCGAGCGATGCAAGGCCGGGCGCTTCGGCTCGACGCAGTCCACCGTGCTCGCGCTCAAGGCCATCGTCGAGTACGACAAGGCGCGCTCGACGCCCAAGGCCCCGGGCGAGCTGGTGCTGCTGGTCGACGGCAAGCCCGTCGGCGAGCCGGTGAAGTTCACCAAAGAAACCAAGGGCGCGATCCACCTGCCCGCGTTTGCCGACAAGCTCACGCCCGGTCAGCACACGGTCGCGGTGCTGATGGACGGCGGCAGCAAGATGCCCTACTCCATCAACGTCGAGTATTACGCCAATACCCCGGCAAGCAGTGATGAGTGCATGCTGCGGATCCAGACTCAGCTGCTCAATCTTGTTGCGGGCAAGCTGATGCCTTTGAAAGAAGGCGAGACCACCGAGGTCAGCGTCAAGGTCAGCAACGTCACCAAGGACGGCCTGCCGACGCCGATCGCGATCGTTGGCATCCCCGGCGGGCTCGAGCCCAGCTACGACCAGCTCAAGGAGCTGGTCAAGGCCGGGACGATTGCGAGCTTCGAAGTGATCGGCCGGGACGTCGTGCTCTACTGGCGCGAGCTCAAGCCCGAGCAGGTGGTCGACTTGTCCATCCGATGCACCGCGGCGATCCCCGGCACGTACACCGGCCCGGCGTCACGCACGTACCTCTACTACACCGATGAGTTCAAGCATTGGGTGGACGGGTTGAGCGTGACGATCACGCCACGCAATCCGTAATCCTGCGTTTAAAGCAACTGGCGTGATTTATCTTCATTCGGTGCGTGGCGCAAGCCCCGAGCAACGACTCGGGGGTGCAAGCCCATTTTGATTCGACCCCCGGGGCGTTGCCCGGGGGCTGCAGCACGAACTTTGGTGAAGTGGAGAAAGTTTCTGCTCGCTGCTCTAGCGGGCTACGCTTACACCACGCGGATGAGCACGATGGTGACGTCGTCGTTGGCTTCGCGTTCGCCGCGGTGCCTGTCCAGTCGTTCGACCAGCTGTTTAACGCCGGCCTCTGCGGAGAGCGAGCCGATCTCGTGCAGGGTGTATTCGAGGCGGTCGCGGCCGAAGCGCTGGTTGTGCTCGTTCATCGCGTCGACCACGCCGTCGGAGTAGAGCAGCACGCTGTCGCCGGGCTTGAGGAAGACGAGGGACTTGTTGAAGGTGGTGTCTTTGAGGACGCCCGCGACCATGCCGCCGACGTCAAGCGGGAAGATCTTGCCGTCGCGCAGCAGCAGCGCGGGTTCGTGTCCGGCGTTGCAGTAGGTCAGGCGCTTGGTTTCGTGGTCGATCGTGCCGTACCACAGCGTGGCGAACTCGTTGTCGAGAGTGTCGCGGTAGAGCGCGCGGTTGACGCGGTCGATCACGACGTCCAGGTCGTAGAGGTCGTGCGCGTAGGCGCGGATCGAGGCCCGGACCGACGCCATCAGTAGCGACGCGGCGACGCCCTTGCCCACCGCGTCGCCCACGGCGATGCCGGTGGCGTTGCCCAGTGCGATGAAGTCGTAGAAATCGCCGCCCAGGCCCTGCGAGGGGACATAGGTCGCCGCGATATCGATGCCCGGGATGCTCGGAGCGCGCTTGGGGAGCATGCGAAGCTGCACGCCCTGCGCCAGCTCGAGCTGACGGGAGAGTGAGCGCGCACGCTGGCGCTCGACGTCGAGCTGCGCGTTGCGGATCGCGGTGGCCAGCATCTGTGCGATCGCGCGCACGAGGTTTTCCTCGAACATCGAGAAACGGCGGGGCTTCTCGGTGAACAGCTGGATCGTGCCCATGCCCTTGTCCTGGTACATCAGCCCGGTGGAGAGCATCGAGGTGATGCCGGCCTTGGCGCAGTCCGCGGGGTAGTAGCTGCGCGGGTCGGAGGTCATGTCCTCGATGTAGACCATCTCGCCCGAGAGGGCCTTGCGTGTCAGCTCGGACTTGTTGACCAGTGTCTTGCCCTTGTCGGCCAGGTCTATATCGATTCCGTAGATCGCGCGGGCTTCAAGCTCGGGCTTGCCGCCGGGGCCTTCCTTGAGCAGGCGGATGACCACAGCCTTGACGTCCATCACACGAGCGATCGCGTTGGCGGCGGTGTCCAGCGTCTCCTGCGGGTTGGCCTGCGCAGCGAGCAGGGTGGACAGCTCGTAGAGCACGCGCAGCTCGCGGATGCGCTGGCGGTTCTGGTGCTGCTCGTAGCAAAGCGAGGCGATCGAGTTTGCGATCAGGTAGATAAAGCCAAGCGAAGCGCCTGCGGTGGGGGTGTAGGCTTTCTCGGCCGCGTCCAAGAGCTCATCCCTTGCCGCGGGCGCGATGCCCAGGCGGTCGCACAGCGTGGCGAGTTTCTCCCGGCTCTCGGTGGACAGGGCCTGGTCGGGCTGGACATCGAGCGGGTGGACCACGATCGAGCCGAGCTCGGTTCCGCCGATGCTGACCGGTGCGCGGAGTGAGCCGTCGGGCTCGCGCTCGGTGAAGGTCAATTCGCCGAAGGTGCGGTCGGCCTCATCACGGGCGGGCAGGTCGGTGGGCTGGGTGACGGGCTGGCCGTTGGCATCGAGCACGCGCATGGACAGGCGGGCGAAGCTGGTGAAGCTGTCCTGGAGTTCCTGCAGCGTCGCGGGATCGATGAAGTCGGTCAGCGAGAGGCCGGCAGTCGAGTCGTGCTGGATGGCGGGGGTGCTCAAGGGTGTCTCTAGAAACATCGGCTCCGCGGGGCTGCGGAGCCGATTGAAGCGAACAGATATTGTAGAGACTGGCGTGAGGCGCGTTGTGGGAAGGGTGTAGATTCGTTGTTAGCAGGCGGCTAGAACGGGTCTTTTTCGTGTTCCAGGGGGTGTGTCCTGCGGTCGATGACGCCCATGAGCATGACGCCGATGGGCCAGCCGATCGCCGGTCCGACGGTGAAGGACAGGAGCATGAGCCCGCGCGAGCCGAGGATCAGCCCGATCGCGAGCATGATGATGGGGATAGTGATCATCGTTGCGATGACGATGAGTTCTTCGGAGACGGGCCACTGTTTCATCGCGTGTTGCATGGTTTGCTCCTTTGGGTGGGGATGGGATAGCCGCTCGGGTGAACCAAGAATCGGTGAGGCGGAGATACGTTTTGCCTTACGCAAAGGCGCGAAGATCAAGGGCTCAGAAAGCAAACAAAGCAGAACCAGCCCGCATCATTTGGCTGTGAAAGAGTGAGCTTGGATGTCTCATGCCTCTCCTTTGCGCCTTGGCGCCTTTGTGCGAGGCCTGGATGATTCGGCGGGTCGCTGCGCGTCGCCCGCTACGCGGCGTTATTTTCCTGCGTCTTGCTTTGCCTTTTCGCCCTCGAGCCAGATCTGGCGCAGTACGGGCATCAGCGGGTCGCGGGGTGCGGCGGCCTGGGCGACGGCCAGTCCGAACTCGATCAGCGGCTTGGCTTCGAGCTGGTAGCCCATATAGGCCATGACCAGGCCCGCGTCGGCGCCCTGCTGTTCTTCGGAGATCATCTTCTGCAGCCGGCCCTGAAGCCAGCGCAGGCGTTCGGTGTCGGGCAGTAGCTTGGTTTCATAGCGTAGCGCGATGAGCTCGGGGTGCTCGGAGAACTGGGCCCGCAGGTTGAACGCCGCCGAGCGGATCATGCCCGCGCCCATCTGGCTGTGGATCAGCCCGGCCTTGGCCAGCGGGTCGCCCTGCGTCTCTCGCAGGATCTGGCGGTAGAGGTTCTCGGCGACGATGTATCGGCCTTCCTTGAGCTCCTGCTCGCCTCGGCTCATCATCGTGCTGATGCGGTTTTCATCGGGGCTGGCCAGCGTGCGAACGCGCGGCAGCTCGTAAGACAGGTCGGTCAGCAGTTTGCCCAACTCGCTGTCGGGGTCGATGGTCGGCAGGGGGGTCTCGTAGTCCACCTCGCCCTTTTCATCGATCATCCCCAGCGAGATCCGCAGGGCGTGCTCCCGCGCCTTTTCTTTTGCTTCGAGCACAGCTTTCTCAGGCTCTTCAAGGATCTGCTGCCATCGCGGGCGATTGTCTTCTTCCTTGACATCGGGCTGATCGGTCGGCTCTTGGGTCTTGCCCTTGTTTTGTGCGAGGATGTCGGCGATGAGCTTGTCGTAGGGGTTCTGCGGGGCCTGGGGCGGCTTGTTGTTATCTTCCGTTGTTGCCGTGTTGCCAAAGAGCTGGGTGCGGATCGCCTGGGCCTGGGCGTTGGCGATGCTGTTGTCGGTGCGTCCGGCGAGGCTGAGCGACATCTGCGACTGGAGCTGGGAACCAATCATGAGCGCGAGCGGGTCTTTCGAGGCGGTCGGGTTCAGGGTCGGGTCTTCGATAGGCGCGGGCTTATAGGTGCCGTCGATCCGCGGGTTGAGATTGAGCGAGGGGTTGTTGGGGTCGGTCGTTGAATCGTTTTCGAGTACGGGTTCGGGCTGAATGGCCGTCGGCTTCCCGGTGCTGTAGTCAAGCCGAGGGGTGAGTGAGGTGGTGGGCTTAACTGTTTCGTAGTTGACGCCGGTGAGGGGCGAGGCGTTGATGCTGACCAGGCCGCCAGGCGTGCGGACAAGCCCGAGGCTGGTTGTATTGCGCAGCGCGGTGGGGTCTTTGAGGCCCGTGAGCGAGACGAGCCCGCCGCCGCTTTGACGGAAGGTGAGCACGCCGGAGGTGGGGTCATAAGCGGCGCGAGTGTCCAGCGCGCTGCCGCCGGGGAATTGATATCCGGGGACGGAGGTGGTGGGGCGTGTGACGATGACCTGGCTGCCGATCTGTCGCGCGGAATAGCCGCCTAAGCCGCCCGGAGCGGAGTAGATGCTGTCACGGTTGAAGTTGAACAGGGAGTCGCTGCCGAGGTTGCCGTGGAAGCTGCCTTCTGAGCTGTAGTTGATCTGACCTCGGAAGGCTTGTCCCCCGCCGACGTCGCCTGTGACCAGCAGGTTGCGGGCCCGATAGTCAACCTGCGCGCCGGGCTGGTTGTAACCGCCTCCGCCGACCTGCTGGTTTGCGTCCAGCGCGTTGCCGTCCTGGACCTGCACCTGGCTTAGAGCGGGCGTGGCGAACAGGGCCGCGACAAGCAGGACACGGGTCTGTCGTCCGAGCGATTTGGGGTGGGCGATCATGCTCCAACTCCGTGAGGTGAGGCGAACGAAGCCGACAACTTCATTATAGGTCCGGGGATTGGACCGACGAACAGTCATCGGCCAAATTGGTCCTCGGGCATGTCGCATAACTCCGCCGGGCCTCTCACTATATATAGACGCGCAGGTGTTCCACCGGTTCAGAAACGGGCTTGAGGCGAGTTCAGGCGCGTTATTGGGCTTTATCGGCCCCCTGGAATCGCCAGCCTTCGAGCGGGCCTTCGATCGAGCTGAGTTTTTTGAGCGCCTGATCGAACGCTCCCTGATCGAGGATGCACCCGGCCGTCGCCGCCGCGTCGGTGGCAAAGGCGCTCGGGCCCTTGACGCAGCAGTACCGGCTGCCGGTCACGCCCAGCCCGGTGCGCGGGTCGATCACGTGTGAGTAGCGCACGCCCTCGATCTCCACAAACCGATACGTATCACCCGACACCGAAACCCCGCCGTTCTTATGCCAGAACGATAGACCCGTCTGGCCGTCCTCTTTCGGGAAATCCGCGACGTGGATGGGCCAGCCTTCAAGCCCCGGCGGCGCGTCGCCCAGCGCCATGTCGCCGCCCGCATGCACCTGCGCGATGGTGAGCCCGCTGGCCTTGAGCGTGTCCAGTGCGCGGTCCGCGATGAAGCCCTTCGCGATCCCGCCCAGGTCCAGCCAAGCCCCGGGCTTACTCAGCCGCGCCGTCTGCTTCTCCTTGTCCAGCAGCAGGTACTGCATCCCCACAAAAGGACGCATCCGCTCGATCGCCTGCTTCGGCGGCAGCTCGCGACGCTCACGGCTGGTCCGCCACATATTCGTGAACGGTTTGGCGGTGATATCAAACGCGCCGCCCGTCGCCTCGTAAACCTCCACCGAGCGCACTAGCACGGGCCAGAGATCGTCCGAGACCTTGCGCGCCTCGGCCGGGTCCTCGCTGGCGAACCGCGCAAGCTGCAAAAGCTCGCTGTCGGGGAACGACTGGATGTAGTCGCTCATGATCGATTCCAGCCGGGCCATCTCATCGAACGCGGCTTCGCTGGCGGCGGCGGCTTCCTTTTCGTTGTCGGCAAAGACGCTGATGCTGCAGGCGGTGCCCATGAGCTTGCGCTCGTATGTGAAGCGAGAGAGTCCGAGGCGGTTGGCCGCGTTATCGGCGTAAGTCAGCGCGGCCTCGGGATCGGCGGGAGTGGGCGCTTTGCCCTCGGTCTCAACCGCATGCGCCGCCCCGGTCGCGGCCAGAATGAAGAAAAGAAACAGTGGTTTGAAGAAGTGTGTCATGGCATCTGACCCCGGTGAGGAACGGGACTGATCAATCATAGAAAACGCCGCAATGCAGGGCATAAAGACGCTCAAAAATCAGTCCCGATACACCAACTTGCCCAGGACGCCGGGGACCGGGCGTAACTTGGGAATCGGGCTTCACGTCTTTAGCCCGAGCGTCTATACTATGAGGCTCGATGCCCGGTCTCGGCCGGGCTCTTTTTTGGCAGAGACTTCCCGCCCCAGCCTGCCTAAGCCCCTGATCCTGATACGGAAACGCGCGATGAAAAAGTTCCTTGTTGGTCTGGTGATCGTTCTCGCCCTGCTGGCCGGCCTCGGTGGCTTGGCGCTCGGCGGTTTCGCGGCCATGCTCGCCATCGAGAACCAGAACGTATCCGAGGTTGATGAAAAGGTCGAGACCGACCTGACCAGTGTCGCGGGCTACACGCCCAGCGCGAAGGACGGCGACATCGTCGCGCCGCTGGCCAACGAACTCAAGGGAGGCAACACCAAGCTGGTCTGGGAGACCGGCAAGGTCCAGGCCGGCACACGCCACGACTTCGACGGCACATGGACGAGCCTCGGCGGCGCGCTGGTCTACAACCCCACGTCGAAGACGATCAAGGCGCTCGAGGTCTCGATCCTGATCGAGAGCTTCAACAGCTACGGCAGTGAAGAGCCGGCACCCGGCGGCCTGATCAACACCGTGCTCGGTAAGGGCGCGGTCGGTGGCACCCCGTGGTTCAACTGGTCGCAGTACCCCAATGCGGTATTCACCGCCACCAGGTTCATCGCGCGCAGCAACGACACCGAGGCCGCGTTCGAAAACGGACCCGAAGGCTGGACGCACCTGATCGAGGGATCATTCGACCTCAACGGAAAGAAAGAAGATCTCACGCTCCCCGCGCTGGTCACCTTCAGCGGCGAGACGCTCACACTGAAGACTATGTTCGGCATCAGCCGCTCTGCGTATGGCATCGAGCCCAGTTCGCCGCTGCCGCTGACGGTCGTGGACGATGTCGTTGAGATTACCGCCGAGGTCAAGGCCCAGCCCGACGCGGGCCTGGCTGTCGACGCCCTGGCCGAGATGGTCGGGCAGCAGGGCACGCTCATCGCCGCGCAACAGAAAGCCATTGCCGACCTGGGCACCCAGATCTCGCTCATGAGTGAGACGCTCACTTCACTCGAGCGCAAGGTCGCCAGCGGCGGCGGCACCGCCACGCCGGCGGTGGATGTCGCAAGCCTGCCCAAGACCTACACCGACCAGATCCAGTACCCCGGCAAGGACCCTATCCCCTTCGACATGATCCTCGTGCCGGGAGAGGGCGGAATCGCTCCTTTCTACATGGCCAAGAACGAAGTCACCTGGGAAATGTTCTACGACTGGGCCTACAGCGCCGACATCGACGCGAGCGCCTCGGCCGATCTGCAGAAGAAGAACCTGCGACCGAGCCCGCTTTACGAAGACTGCAACCAGCTCAAGCTCGGCCTGGGTAAGCGCCCGGCGATCAGCATGAGCCGTACAACCGCGGAGGCCTTCACCAAGTGGGTCAGCGAACAGACCGGCCGCAACTACCGATTGCCGACCGATGCCGAGTGGCAGCTCGCGCTCAAGCTCGGCGGCGGCATCCCCGCCGACAAGCAGGCGCTTCTCGCGCAGGCGGTACTCGTTGATAACGCCGAGGTCCAGTTCGACCCGCCGTTCCTCGAGCTTACCGGCTTCGTCGGCAGCAAGGCCCCCAACGCGATGGGCATCTACGACTTGCTGGGCAACGCCGCGGAATGGGTGGTCGACACCGGCGCCGACAAGATCGTGCGTGGCGGGCACTTCATGCTCCCGTCCGACGAGCTCAGCGCCGACTGGAAGTCGACCGAAGACCAGTCGATCTGGAACGAGACCTACCCCCAGCTCCCGGTCAGCCGGTTCTGGTACCGCGACCACTACTACCAGGGCATCCGCCTGGTGTGTGATCCGAAGTAGCGTCTAGCGTCTAGGGCCTAGCGTCGATCCACGTGTAAACAAAAACGCCGCGAATTACCGCGGCGTTTTTATGTGCTCGATATTATCTGCCAAGGCTAGACGCTAGACAATCTCAAGCACCACGAAATACTTGGTCCCGCGGGGCAGGTCGGCTTTGATTGTTTCGCCGACGCGTGACTTCATCATCGCGGCACCCAGCGGGCTTGCGGCGGTCACTTCGATCGCGTCGCTGTCGAATCGGCCGGACGCTTCGCCGACGAGCTTGTAGAGGTCCTCGCTGTTGTCGTCCTTGTCCAGCAGCTTGACCGTCGTGCCCAGGAAGACCATGTCGTCGGGTTTGTCGATGTCGTCGGCGACCTGCGCGCTGGCGATGCGCTCTTCGAGCCGGCGGATCTCGGCTTCCTCCAGGCCCTGGTCGTCACGGGCGGCGTGGTAGTCGGCGTTTTCTTTCAGGTCGCCCTGGGCGCGGGCCTCGGCGATGCGCTGAGCGAGCACGGCGCGGTTGGCGATCAGCGCATCGAGCTTCTTCTGGAGGGTGGCTTTCTCTTCTCGGGTGATGAATTCCAAGGCTGGCTCTCCGGGTCAGAATTCGGGCCGTAATGAATGACGCCACGCCTGTCTTGGCGCGGCGTCGTGTCGCTTGCGGTCCCTTGCGGGTTACGCGGATTGTATCACATTCCGTCCGCCGTCCCGTTTGCGCGTTTGTTCCGCCATGTCGATGCCCGCGTCGCAAGTGACCACAGCCAGAGGGCGGACCACCCCGCGACAGCAACCAATCCCACCTGCATGATGCGATGGTCCCATGGCGCGGCCGTGGCCTGGTTGGACGAACGGGTCAACTCCCACAGCGCCTGGATCGGGCTGACGCGCATCGCCCAGCCCTCGCCCCCCTTCATGATCACTGCCCACACCCCCAGTGGCTCGGCCCCGACCAGCGCGATACAGACCATCATCCCTACCGAGCGAGCCAGCGCGCCGGGCCACAGCCTTGCACACGCCACGATCAGCGCCGTCAATAACGACCACGACAACACCGCCGCATCCAGCCAGAGGCCGTGCACGATCGGCCAGCCCGCGATCAGGTGCAGCGACCACACCACCGCCTGGTACACCCCAAGCATCGCCAGCCAATCAAAGAACACCTCGCCTGTGCCCGCCGACATCCGGCCCGGAGTGCTGCGCTCGCTCAGCCGATACGCGGGCCAGACCAGCATCAGGCCGAACAACCCCGCAAACATCATCCACCGAACCCGCGGCACCGATGTGTCACTGAGCCACGCCACCGCCCACGCTCCCAAAAGCCAGAAGCACCACACGACGATCACGATCCGTAGCTTGCTGTCATCCGCCACCTGCCTGGTGCGGCGCGGCGCATAGACCGGCGCAAACTCTGGCATGCTCGTCGGCTCAGCAGCCGGCGCGGTATCCATCACGGGCTCGGTGGGGTCGGTCGGCGAAGCGTCCATGTGATCATGCTAGCCGGGCAAGGCGTGTTCGTCGTTGGACTAGACCGCCGGGAAGCCGGGCTCTTTGCCATCGAGCACCGCGATGATGTCGCGCACGACCCAGCTCATGTTGCGCAGGGCCGTGTCCGTCCGGCTGGCCAGGTGCGGCAAGAGCACGGCGTTGTCGCAGTTGTAGAGTTCGCAGTCGGCGTGCGGTGGCTCGGGGTCGTGGACGTCGAGCACGGCCGTGGCGTCGGGGCTCACTTCAAGCCAGCTCGCCAGCGCCGCGTGATCGACGAGCATCCCGCGTGCCGCATTGATCAGCAGCACGTTATCGCGCATGCACGTGAGCGCGTGTGCGTTGATCAGGTGTTTGTTGCCCGGCCGACCATCGACGTGCACCGTGATGATGTCGCTGCGCTGGTAGAGCGTCTGGTGATCGACCCACTCAAAGGGCACCTGCGGGATCGCGTGTCGGACCTGGGCCTCGCTGATCACGTCGCAGCCGAGCACGTTGATGCCCAGCGCGTGCGCGACGGTCGCGACGCGCTTGCCGATGCGCCCCATGCCGAGGATGCCCAGGGTCAGCGTTGCCAGCTCGATGCCGACCTCGCTCTTGCGCAAGGCGTGGAAGGCCTGCGCGTCGGTGCCCGGCTCAAGCGCGGTGCGTGGGCGGTAGTGGTCGAGCATCAGGCCAAAGACGTACTCGACCACCGCCTGGGTGTTGGCGTCGGGTGTGTAGACGACGCGCACGCCGCGCGACTTGCAGGCGTCGAGGTCGAAGTTGTCCAGCCCCACGCCCGCCCGGCCGATCACGCGCACCTTCGGCGCCTGGTCCAGCAGCGCGTCATCGACCTGGGTGTAGGTGCGCACGATCAGCGCGTCGGCATCCGCCAGCGCACGGGCCAGGCCCGGCTTGTCGTGTGCGTGCCAGACGACTTCCGCGCGCTCGCTGAGCCAGGCGGCGCACTCGACGTCCAGCGTCTCGGTGATGACGACCTTGGGCATGGCATGATGCTACCCCAAGGCGATCGCCTGCGTTAGCCGGCGGGCTTGTCCCGCCGATTGCATTGCACCCAGACAGATCGGCGGGACGAGCCCGCCGGCTAACGCCAACCCTACTAGACCGAGCGCGCGCCCCGCGCTACAATCGCCTTCATGCCAACGCCTTCTGCGACCGCAACCAACGCCAAGATCGTCCGCAACACCATCGCCGCGGGCGACTGCATCCAGCAGATGCGCGACTGGCCGGCCGGCTCGGTCGATCTGGTCTTCGCCGACCCGCCTTACAACATCGGCTTCAAGTACGACCAGTACAAGGACACGCTGGACTGCGACAAGTACATCGCGTGGACCGAGGACTGGATCAGCGCCGCGGCCGACCTCCTGAAACCCACCGGCTCGATGTACATCCTCATCGGCGATGAATATGCGGCCGAAACCCGCCTGCACCTCAAGCGTCTGCAGAGCCAGGGCAAGCTGCTCTTCCGCAACTGGATCGTCTGGCACTACACCTTCGGCCAGCGCTGCAAGATCAAGTTCAACCGCAGCCACGCACACCTTTTCTATTGCGTCGGCAGCGCCGCGGTGAACAAAAAAACCGGCCAGCCCCTGAGCAACATCACGCACGCCCCCCCCTTCACATTCAACTACGACGCCGTCGCCGTTCCCTCGGCCCGAATGACAACGTACAAGGACGCACGCCAGAACCCCAAGGGCAAGCTGCCCGACGACACCTGGTATCAGCGATTCCCCAACGCCAAAGACTGGTACCAGCGCCCGCAGGACGCGATCGATGAAGCCGCTAAGCTGATTGATCGCGCTAACGATCCTGATGCCCCGGCCGGCGGATACTTCGATGCCGACAGCGACACGTGGTACCTCTCGCGCCTCTGCGGCACGTTCAAGGAGCGCGAACAGTGGCACCCGTGCCAGCTGCCCGAGGCGCTGCTGGATCGCATCATCCTCACGAGCTCTAACCCCGGCGACCTGGTCTTCGACCCCTTCGCCGGCAGCGGGACGACACTCGCGGTCGCCAACCGACTGAAGCGCGACTGGCTGGGCTGCGAGCTCAGCGCCGACTACCGCAAGCGTGCGCTCAAGCGCATCAAGGCGGCGGGGAAGTAATCAAGTAAAAATGCCCACACTTTTAACGTGTGGGCTTCGCGTGAGCTGCGATGTTGTGCTGGTTATTCCTTCGGGGCTTTGTGGAAGGTGTACCAGACCTCGTTGGACCACATCTTTTCGCCGGCTTCGGAGTTGACGCTGGATCGGATGTGGTAGACGTGGTTGGGCTTGCGCTCGCCTTTTAGCACGATCTTTACGGCCATGCCGTCGTCTGCCGTGGCGATGTAATCGATCGCGACAACCTGGTCTTTATCGTCTTTAGGGATCTTCGGTCCGCCGTATTGCGGGGTCTGTTTGTAGGTCCAAGCGTTGATGGCCCAGTTGTTGATGTCCTGAAGATCGGCGAGCTTGACGGGCTTGGTGAAGTAGACTTCGAATCCCTCTTTGGTCGCGTGGACCTCACGGAACTCGAAGGCGGTCTTGCCGGTCGGGCGCATGCGCTGCAGGCCGAAGAGCGCGTTGGAGCCTTTGCCCGGCGGCCTCCAGCCCCAGTTGCCGCCCGAGCCCATGCCGCCGACGTACAGGCAGCCGTCCGGGCCCCATTCCAGGCGGTTGAGCCCGGCCTCGAAGCCCTGGCTGTGGCGGAAGATCGCGCCCTGCCAAGTCCCATCAACTTCTTCCAGCATGACGCGACGCAGGCCGCCACGGGTGATCTCGGCCATGAGGTACTGGCCTGCGAAGGGCTGGCCCTGGGGAATGGCGATCATCTCGGCGGGGGAATTGGCGCACTCGTTCTGTGGGATCCAGATGGCCGGCGGGGTGATGGGCTGATCGGAGAAGGCCGAGGGCACGCCGCCGTTGGGGTAGAAGTCGCTGGTGGCCTCGGTGTTGTTGTAGTGGCCATAGAACGCGCCCTGCTGTGCGACATAGATGCCGCTGGCGGGTTTCCACGCGCCCTGGTTGTCGGGCATGAGGATGTTGCCGTCGGTGGCCAGCGACACACCGTTGGGAGTTCGCAGCCCGCCGACGACGATCGTGTACTGCCCTGTCTTCGCGTCGATCTTCAGGAGACAGCCGCGCTCGGCGGGGTTCGGCCCGTTGAGCGAGTCGACCCTGCCCTTGATGTTCTCTTCCTTGATCATCTTGTCGAAGGTGATGTTGGTCGAGAGGGTGACATAGAAGTAGCCGTCGTGGTAGGGCAGGCCGAAGGTGAAGTGGTGGTAGTTGTCGCTGATCCACCCCGAGGCGAAGGTCTCGCGCTTGTCGGGGTAGCCGTCGTTGTCGGTGTCGGTCCACTTGCTCACTTCGTCGCGGTCGCTGATGTAGAGCGCGCCGTCGACGTAGTTCATCCCCAGTGGGTTGTAGAGCTGATCGGTGACCTTGTGGACTTTGATCTTGGAGGTGTCGGTGGAGGTGGGGTTGTCGAGGATGTAGAGCGTGCCGTTGGGCTCTTCACGGAAGACGCCGTTGTTCGCGGGGGTGAAACTCAGGACGGCGAGCTTTCCGTTGGGCAGGAAGCACAGTGCGCCGACGTTAGGCTGAAAGTCATCGGGCCGGGCCTGCTCGATGGTGTAGGCGGGGTTGACATCGACCAGCGGTTCGCCGGAGCCGGGGCGCTTTTCTGTTTTATTATTGTCCTGGCCCTGGGCCTGTGCGCCGGCGAGGGCGAGGCAGGCGATCAGTCCGATCATCAGCACGGGTTTCTTGAGCATGTGGTTTCCTTCGAAGGTTACAAGCATGAGAGCCCGGAAATTAAACGACGGGAGCCTTCAGGCCCCTCTTACACCTGGGGTTTACTTCGCCGGGGCCTTGTGGAAGGTGTACCAGGCCTCGGGCGACCACATCTTCTCGCCCTCGGACGAGACCGCGTCGATGCGGATGTGATAGACGTAGTTGGGCTTGCGCTCGCCGATCACCAGGTCCACGGTCTTCTGGTCCTGGTGCACGATCGCCTGCTTCACAGCCACGGCATGGGGGTCCTTCTTCGGGCCGCCGTAGAAAGGCGAAGCAACATAGGTCCACGCGTCGATCAGCCAGTTCGCTGCTTCGCCGGCCTGCTTGGCGTTCACGGGCTTGGTGAACGTCACGCGGTAGCCGTCCTGGGTCGCCTGGATCTTTTCAAACTCGAACGCGGTCTTGCCGGTCGGTCGCAGGCGCTGCAGGCCGAACAATGTCGTGCCCCAGCCCCATCCGCCGACCCCGCCCGAGCCCATCGCGCCGACGTAGAGGCAGCCGTCGGGCCCCCACTGGATGTCGTTGGGCCCGCCCTCGAGCCCCATCGTGTGGCGGAACGCGACGCCCTGCCACGTGCCATCGATCTTTTCCATGTAGATGCGGTGGATCGCGCCTTCGGTCAGGTCGGCGCTGAGCACCTGGCCGGCAAAGGGCTTGCCCTCAGGGATCAGCAGCGTGGACGAGGGCGAGTTGCCGACCTCGTTCTGCGGCAGCCAGATGGCGGGGGGCGTGGGTTCTTTTTCGGAGAACATCGAGGGCACGCCGCCGTCGGGCAGGTTGACGTGGCTGCAGGTGGAGTTGTACTTGCCGAAGAAGTCGCCCTTGCCGGTGGGGACGTAGATGCCGTTGGAGGGTTTCCAGTCGCCCTGGTTGTCGGGGCAGAGGACGATGCCCTCGGGCCCGATGCCGACGCCGTTGGGCGTGCGCAGCCCGCCTGCGATCCACTGGATTTCGCCGGTCTTGGCGTTGACCTTCATGACACAGCCGCGGAACTCGGGGTTGGGCGCGTTGCCGCCGAGGGTCTTGCCGTTGTCATTGCTGACCTTGCCGGCGATGGGGTCCTTGGGGTTGGGCTTGATGGTGTCGCGTTCTTCCTGCGAAAGGTGCAGATAGGTGGACAGCGCGCCGTAGAAGTACCCGTCGCTGTAGGCCAGTCCGAAAGAGAAGGCGTGGAAGTTATCGCTGAGCCAGCCGGAGGCGAAGCTGTCTTTGTGCTCGGGCAGTCCGTCGCCGTTGCCGTCGGTCCACTTGGACAGTTCCCAGCGGTCGAGGATGAACAGGCCGTCCTGGTTCCAGTAGGCGCCCAGCGGGAGCATGAGGTCTTCGCTGACCTTGGTGATCTTGATCTGGCTGGTGTCCTTAGCGGAGAAGTTTTCGAGGATGTAGAGCGTGCCGTTGCGATCGACATTGGTCCCGGTGCGCTTGGGGTCGAACGTCAGCAGGGCCATGTACTTGCCGTCGGGGCTGAAGGCGAGCTTGCCGACCTGTGGTTTAAAGTCGTCGGGCCGAGCCTGCTCGACGGTCCATCCGGGGTGGACGGCATCAAGGGGCATCTGGTAGCCCGGTCGTTTCTCGATGTCGGGGCGCTCTTCCTGAGCGAGGGTGGGCAGGCAGGCCCCCGCGAGGGTCATGCCAAGCAGCAGGGACGAGAAGAACTTGCGACGCATAGGCACTCTTTCTGTGTTCGTAGGGGTGATGTCGGGATCACCAAGATACCCCGTTGGGACGAGCCTGGGCCGGGTTTCTTACCTCCAGCGGGCCTTAATCCGCATGGGGTTATAAATGACAGGTTTTGCGAAGGCCAGGAGGGATCATAGGCGGGCCGGCCGGGGGGCTATACTTGAGGCTACCGATTACTTCTCCTCTCGCCCCGAGGCCGCCACGGATGGCTCAGACCGCCGATCCCGCACCCCCGCCCGCCCTCAAGGGCCAGTTTGTGCACCTGCACCTGCACAGCCAGTACTCGCTGCTGGACGGGGGCAACCGTCTGGACCGGCTGGTCAAACACGTCAAAGAGCTGGGTATGGACGCGGTGGCCGTCACCGACCACGGCAACCTCCACGGGGCCGTCGAGTTCTACAACCTCGCCAAAGCCCAGGGCGTCAAACCCATCCTCGGCATCGAGGCCTACGTCGCGCCCGACATCGGCGGCAAGACCTCCGACCGCACCAACCGCGAGTTCACCGGCGTTAGCGACGGCGGGTTCCACCTCGTCCTGCTCGCAGAAAACAACACCGGCTGGTCCAACCTGCTCAAGCTCTCGTCCGACGCGTTTGTCAACGGCTTCTACTTCAAGCCGCGCATGGACAAGACCACCCTCACCCAGTGGGCCGACGGGCTGATCGCCATCAACGGGCACCTCGGCTCGTCCGTCGCCTACCACCTGGTCAAGTTCCACCAGTCCAACGACCCCACCCACTACCAGAACGCCAAAAAAGAAGCCCAGTGGCACAAGGACCTCTTCGGCGTCAACGAGCACGGCGAGCCACGCTTCTACCTCGAGATGCAGCGCCACGAAGAAAAGCTGCAGGACGAGATCAACCCCTACATCCGTCAGCTCGCGCGTGAGCTGGACATCCCGCTGGTGTGCGACAACGACGCTCACTTCATGACCGCCGACGACTGGGACGCGCACGACACGCTCTGCTGCATCTCGATGGGCAAGATCAAGGCGGACGAGAACCGCCTGCACTACCCGCGTGACCTGTTTGTGAAGAGCCCCGAGCAGATGCTCGCCTCGTTCGCCGACTGCCCCGAGGCCGTAGAGAACACGGTGAAGATCGCCCAGCGCTGCGACGTGCAGATCGGCTTTGGCAAGAGCTACGCGCCTGTGGTGCGTCCGGTTTACACCGATCGTTTACAGAAACTGCTTAAATCCAAGAAGAAGGCGGACCCCGCCGACCTGGTGCTCAAGTTCGAGAGCGACGAGGCGCTGGGCTCAAACCGCTGGCTCAAGGATTTCTGCGCCCAGGTCGTCGTCGAGCCGGTCAAGGAAAATGATGCAGACGATGCCTCCACGAGCCGCGACCGTGAGGGAGCGGGTCAAGATACGGAAGGCTCGCTTAAAGGCCGCCCGCTTCCCGACGGGCGCGGCCCGTCAAGGCAAGAGCTCGAAAAGCAGTGCGACCACGCGCTGCGCCTGCTCTGCGAGGCCGGGCTTGTCTGGCGGTACGGCGTCGACGGCATCACCGACGACATCCGCGCCAGGCTCGAGCGCGAGCTCTCGATCCTCGCCGACAAAAAAATCTCCGCCTACTTCATCATCGTCTGGGACTTTGTCAACCACGGACGGCAGAACAACATCCCCTGCAACGCACGCGGATCAGGCGTCGGCACCATGGCCGGCTACGTGCTGGGCCTCTCCAACGCGTGCCCGGTGAAGTACGGCCTGCTGTTCGAACGCTTCACCGACCCCGACCGATCCGAATACCCCGACATCGATATCGACATGTGCCAGGACGGCCGCGGCGACATCCTCCAGTGGGTCCGCGAGAAGTACGGCTACGTCGCGCAGATCATCACCTTCGGTACGCTCAAAGCCCGCGCCGCCATACGCGACGTCGGCCGAGTCCTCGACCTGCCGCTGCCGGAAGTCGACAAGGTCTGCAAACTCGTCGGCGACGGGCTCAAGACCACGCTCGACTCGGCGCTCGAGACCGAGCCGGACCTGCGCAAGGTCTACGACGAGTCGCCACAGATCCGCAGCGTCTACGACACCGCACGCAGGCTCGAGGGCATGGCAAGGCATGCCGGGGTCCACGCCGCCGGCGTCATCGTCGCCACCCAGCCGCTGGACAATATCTGCCCGCTCTACAAGCCGCCCGGCCAGGACGACCAGATCGTCACGCAGTGGGACGGCCCGACGTGTGAAAAGGTCGGCCTGCTGAAAATGGACTTCCTGGGCCTGCGCACGCTCTCGATCATCGAGCGCGCAAAAGCCCTTGTTTCGCAAGACTTCTCGACCAGGCAGGTCAAGGACGCCGTCAAGCCCGCCCCCGGCTCGGCGCAGCTCGAGGGCGCGAACCCCGACGACCCGGCCTACGACCCCTTGGACCTCGAGCGCCTCAAGTACGACGACCCGCGCGTGCTCGCACTGTTCGAGCGAGGCGAGACGGCCGGCGTGTTCCAGTTTGAATCCGGCGGCATGCGCAACCTGCTCATGGCCATGAAGCCCGACCGCCTGGAAGACCTCATCGCCGCCAACGCGCTCTACCGCCCCGGGCCGATGGAGCTCATCCCCAACTACAACAACCGAAAGCACGGCAAGGAACAGGTCCCGCGCCTGCACGAGATCGTCGACAACCTCACCGCCGACACCTACGGGATCATGGTCTATCAGGAGCAGGTGATGCAGGTCATCAACCAGCTCGGCGGTATCCCGCTGCGTATGGCCTACACGATCATCAAGGCCATCAGCAAGAAGGACATGAAGAAGATCGAGGCCGCGCGGCTCGACTTCGTCAAGGGCGCCAAGTCGATCAACAACGTGCCCGAGAAAGTCTCGGGCGAGTTGTTCGAGCTCATCCTCAAGTTCGCGGGCTACGGCTTCAACAAGTCGCACTCGACCGGCTACGCGATCGTCGCGTATCAGACCGCCTACCTCAAGACGCACTTCCCGCTGCATTACATGGCCGCCGTGCTCACCTACGAAGCCGGCAGCACCGACAAGGTCATCGAGTACATCGACGAGTGCAAGAAGCTGCTCAAGCCCGACGGCTCACGCAGCGTTGAGGTGCGCCCGCCGGATATCAACCTCTCCAACGTCGGCTTCTCCGTTGTCTACATGCCCGGCGAGAAGAAAGCCCCGAGCACCGGGCACATCCGCTTCGGCCTGCACGCGGTCAAGGGCGTCGGCGAGAAAGCCATCCGCACCATCGTCGACGAGCGGCAGAAGAACGGCCCGTTCGTCGGCCTGTTCGACTTCTGCGAGCGCGTGGACCTGCGTGCGGTCAACCGTGCAACCATCGAAGCGCTGATCAAGTGCGGCGCGTTCGACGCGCTGCACGGCATCGCGCAACGCGCGGCGCTGGTCGAGTCGCTGGATAACGCCGTCAAGGCAGGCCAACGCGCCGCCGCCGACCGCGCCTCGGGACAGCTCAACATGTTCGGCATGCCGGTCGAAGAGGCCTCCGCTGCCGGCAGCAAGGGCGACAAGCAGCAGGTCCCCCTGCCCACCACCACGCCTTGGAACACCGCAGAGCTGCTCGCCTTCGAGAAGGAAGTCATGGGCTTCTACGTCTCCAGCCACCCGCTCGACGAGCACCTGGACGCGATCGATCGCTTCGGCACCGTCACCGTCGCGGACATCGGTTCACTACCCGCGGAGACGCGCGTCGTCATCGGCGGCATGCTCACACGCGTGCGGCCGACGCTGGTCAAGAACGGCCGATCCGCCGGGCAGAAGATGGCGATGATCACGCTTGAAGACAAGCGAGGGAAGATCGACGGCGTGCTCTTCTCCGACGCCTACGCGCTGCACTACATGCACCTGGAGCTCGACGAGGTCGTGTTCCTCTGCGGCAAGGTCGACCGCCGCCGCGAAGAACCGAGCATCGTCATCGACCGCGTTGTGCCGGTGAGACAGGCGAGCAAGTCCCTTGCCGAGGCGGTCAAGATCGTGATCCGTGAGCCGGGTGTGGTCAGCCGCAACGGCGAGTCGCGCGATCAGATGAACAAGCTCAAGGAGCTGCTGCGCCAGGCGGGGCTTCGCGCATCATCGTCCGGCGGCGGGTCGGCGGGCGTGCTCTTCGAGCTGCACCAGGGCGGGACGGTGGTGGAGCTGCGCCTGCCTAACATCCGCATCAGCGCGGATGAGAACCTGCTCGCCTCGATCCGCACGGTGCTCAGCAGCCTGCCGGACCGCGAGGCCTCGTGCGAGCTGGTCGGCGCCCCGAAGGTCAACAAGCGCCAGGCCATCGAACAGCACGGCGAAGTCCGCAGCGAGGGCAACCTCGCCTTCGCGATGCACGACGACGAGGGGATGTCGATCGACAGGTATTGATGCATCAATGAATAGCACCACCCGGGCGGGTGGTGCTAAATCAAGTTGTTGTTTTTACGGCACCACCCTCCCGGGTGGTGTTATTCAATTGGTTAGACCGCGACGCTGTGGGCGTGGCCGTTGCTGTGGCCGTTGAGCTTGAGCCGGGGCTTGGGGGTGATCGGCTCGGTGCGCAGGGTCTCGGGGTTGCGGGCTCGGGTGAGCGAGCGGTAGCCGCGGCCGGTCTTGGCAAAGCGGTGCAGGTCGGCCAGTGCGCCGGCCTCGATGAGGTGCATCAGCGGCTGGTCGACCTCGAAGAAGCGCTTGAGCACGGGCTTGAGCGTGCGGTCCCAGACGGGCACGAGTTTGACGAAGTCGCTGGAGCGGATGTGCCCGCGGCAGGTCGGCTCGTTGCAGAGCAGCGGGCCGAAGTCGTCGGTGTAGATACCGTAGTCGTCTGTGATCTCTTCGCCGACATGGATGTCGCGGAGCGCGACCTGGAAGCCGTAGCCGGTGGTGAGGGTGTTGGGGGTGCAGGAGTGGTTGACGTACTTACCGATGTCCCAGCACATGACGCGAGTGCCATCGGGATCGAGGTAGGTGTAGGTCTCGATGTGGTCGACGAGCTTGGGGTCGCTCAGTCGCGGGTCGTTGGGGGGGATCCGGATGTCCAGCGGGTCGGTTTGATAGACCGCGGTACCGGCGGGGATGAGGCGTGTTGCTACGACGCCGACGCCAATCTCCGCAGAGATCGGCTGGACACGGGTATGGGGGTGCATCATGGGAGGGAAAGGACTCTGAAAGCCCTGAGATGCAGGTCATTTGCCTGCGACCCGCTGTCGCCTCGAAGCCCAACGGCCCGAATGGCAAGCGGAATGCGCCGCAGTATAAACATCGTTCTGCACCGATCAATAGGGCATAGGCCTCGTGGACAACTTTTTTTATTTCTCCCGGCTAACCGACAGGTTATCGACCGGTGCTGACGCCCACGATCGACTGCTTCGGGATGATCTGGCCGGTGTTGATCCAAACCTCCCGCCACAGGCCCATCTGGTAGCGCCCGTCCGACAGCAGCGCGCCCAGGGCCGCGAGTTTGCGGTCCACGTCCGGCTCGATGCTCCGCTCCTCGCCCGGCGGCAGGCCCCAGACGATCCGGCACTCGATCGGTTCGCCACCGCCCTGCGGCGCCACCAGCGTGTTGATCACCAGGCGGGTCCGCCCGCGCTCGTCGGTCACGTTCACCGAGATCGACTCGATGCAGTCTATCGCCGCTGTACCGCGCAGCTCCGCGATCAGGCTCAGGGCGGCGTCGACCTCCCGGCCCTGCCAGCGGTACTCGCCGAGGTTGTCCTTGGGCCGATACTTCGAGTTTACGCCGACGATCTGGGGCAGCCCGCGGTTGGGCAGTTCGTTGAGGTAGCGCGGGCCGTACATCTGGTAGCCCATGTCGTCGATGACGTGGTAGCCGTCGTTCGAGAGCTCACCGGTGCGTTCGTTGCGCATGCGTACGATCGCGGCCGGGGTGCGGAAGACCAGGTCGATGTCCACCGTGCCGTCGGGGTTCCGCCGGACCTGGTGCAGCTCACGCACGATGTCCTTTCGGCTGAGCAGGAGGTCGGCCGCCTGCTCCAGCCCCCGGCGGTTCATCGGGTTGTCGCCGATCATCGCCGCGAGCTCGGCCCGCAGCAGGTTGATGTCGGCCGCCGACATCTCCTTGGGTTTGTCGCTGAAACGGATGTCCTCGGCCGTGATCGGCTGGGGGTGGCGCGTCTGGACGTAAGCCTCCAGGCGCTCGGTCCCGAAGTGCCACGCCAGCGCGATGACCACGATCGCCCCGGCGGCGCTGGCAAACTTCACGCCCAACAGTGTGCGCTGCGGATCCCAGCTCGGATCGACCGAGCGCTTGCGTGCCGGCTTCTTCGCGGCCTTGGTCTTCTTATTACTTGTGAGGAACCAGCCCATACCTTCTCCATGTGTACCGTGATCATTGCTATCGGATGACAGCAGCGCCCAGCGACAAGGAACGGGGTTCGGGTGAGCGATGCACGCCGTCAGCCCAGCGCCAGACGCACCAGTCGGTCGCACAGGTCCGGGAACCCGATGCCCGCCTGTTTCGCCGCCTTAGGAAGTAACGAGTGGCTGGTGAAGCCCGGCATCGTGTTGGCCTCGAGGATGTAGGGGTGCATCTGCGGGTCGACGATGAAGTCGATGCGTGCCAGGTGCCGGCAGCCGAGTGTTTCAAACGCCCGTTTGGCCGCGTCGCTCACGCTCGCCAGGCACGCCGCGGGCAGGTCGATATCAAATCGGTACTGCGTGTCATCGCGGGTGTACTTGGCTTCGTAGTCATAAAACTCGACGGCCGGGACGATGTGGATCGGCGGCAGGGGCGTCGGCTTACCGGTCTTGGGGTCTTCGATGACGCCGACCGTCAGCTCCTTGCCCGCGACAAAGCGTTCGATCATCAGTCGGCCGTGCTCGGCAAAGAGCTTCTTCACCGCCTCGTCTGCTTCGGGCTGGGTCTGGCACACCGCCAGGCCGTAGCTCGAACCCTCGTCCAGCGCCTTGACCACGCACGGAGCGGGCAGCGACCGCTTCTGTCCGCGCTCGATCAGCTCTGCCTCGGCGGTGGGCAGGCCGGCGTCCTGCAGCTTCTTCTTCGTGTCCCACTTGTTCATGCACAGCCGTGCCGCGGGCTCCTTGCAGCCGACATAAGGCAGGCCTGAAGCCTCAAGGATCGCCTGCATCGGCCCGCCCTCGCCCCAGGGCCCGTGCAGCACCGGGAACACCACGTTCACGCCGAGTTGCTTCGCTTCATCGAGCGCCGAGAGATCATCGGGCATGATGTCGCGCTCGAACACGGTATGCCCCGCCTCACGAAGCGCGATCCCCACCTGCCCGCCGGAGTTCAGCGAGACATCACGTTCACGGTCGGGGCCGCCGCGGAGGACCAGTATTTTCAACGGAGATTTCGCCATCACGCAAAAGATATCGGCAAGTTGAATTACAAATCAAGATCAAGCGCAACGTTTAGCTCACCCGTGAGGGGCGGGCGGTATTAGGCGCGAGAGTTAGATGCCGTGACCGTTGCGGGGTGGCGCTAAGAGATGTCGCGTCGCCGCCAAGTTCTTCGGCGCTAAGAATTGAATCACCCCGCGCTGCTCGTGATGCACCGTGCGATGGGGTTGAGCATCTCCGGCACGAGCTTGTCGATGGCGAGCTGGCCACAGATCTGTGAGAGCTCGGGCAGGTAGGACTGCAGGTGGTCGATCGAGTCGACCGGGCCGTACTTGCGGACGGTGAGGTAGAGGGAGATCGGCTCGTCGCGGAAGCGTGATCCCGAGCCGCGTCGGGATTTTTGGCGGGTCTTGACCTCGAAGTAGGCCTGCAGCGCGCCGGTGTCGTCGAGGTTGACCGAAACAAAGGGCTGGCAGTCGAGCACGCGTGCGCCGCGGATGTCCATCACGCGTCCGAGCGCTGTGTCTGCGAAGAGGGCCTGGTAGACGATCTCGTCGTGGTTGGCGTCGCACTCGAGATCGAAGCCGTAGGTCAACTCGACGCAGTCCACATCGAGCGGGCTGATGGACAGGTGGTAGGGCACCTGCTGGAGGATGAACTTGTGGAAGTCCATCGCCTGCTCCATGGTGTCGGGGTTGACGTGGCCGGCCCGGATGGAGTTGCGTCGCAGTGCGAGCCACTGGTATCGCGGGTCGTCTTTTCTGCGCGCCGATTCAAGCGCCAGTTCGCCGTCGTACCTGCGAAACCTGGACATCGCGGGGAGCTGCTGGCGGATGCGTTCGAAGAAGTGCAGCGAGGCCTCGCGCTCCGAGGGCAGGTCCATCTTCACCGCGAGCTTCAGATTGACATAAAAATCGGTGCAGAGGGCGCCGAAGCTGGTGGCCATGGGGCGTGTCCTTGGGGGTATCTTTTCGCCGGGGCGTCGGTCAGGGGGCCTGAGTCTCGACCGCTGAATTGTACCATTCTGACGTGGGCTGGGCGCGGTTCATAGGGCATCAATTAAATCGCTGTTTCGCTCGGGTTGCGCCCGCATTTGCGCCCGCCCGTAAGGGCGGGGATGGTTGGTTGTAACACCGAACCGACCCCGCCCTTGCGGGCGGGCGCTAAACGCAGGCGCAAACGCAGGCGCTAATACGGGCGATAAACGCGGGTGCTGTCAGACATTGACAGATTCGCGACTCAGTCCTCAAACAGGTGGTGGTACGCCGTCGCAGAGTAGAACTTGAAGTTCACCTCGCGCAGGTACTCCACCGCGCCGGCGTCCCTGACCTTCTGCACCAGTAGATCAATCTGTCTCTGGCTCTTGTACGCGGCGATGGCGTCGAGCTTGGCCTGGAACTGCTGGGCATCACACTTGAGCTGAAGGTTCGGCGGCTCGGGGAAGTCGCAGTAGATCGCCAGCTCGTACACCGCGGGGACCTGTGTCGGCGGACCGAGCTCAGGCCAGATCGTCCCGTTGGCGTGGAACAGGCTGATCTGCATCTCGTTGTAGACGACCTGGTGATCGGGGTGGTAGTCCATCGGCGAGGGCATGAACAGCCGGTGCGGACGGATCTCACGCAGCTTCTGCACGAAAGCGTTCTGCAGCCCGGTGTAGCCGGCGTACTCGGGCTCGCCCGCCTGCGCCGGCCGACGACCCAGGTAGCGCGACAGGTTGCAGTCCGGGAAGCCCAGCAGGTGGATCTTCGTCGTGTCGCTCAGGCCCAGGCGTTTGCAGGACTCGATCAGCTCGGATGCGCGCACCTGCGTGATCGTGTCCTTTTCCTCAGCCGAGCAGTAGCCCATGCGTCCGTCGGTCGCGGCAAGGAGGTGCACGTCGATGCCCGCCTCGCAGGCCGCCTTCATCCACAGGCCCCCGCCGATGGCGATGTCATCATCGTGCGGGCAGGCGAAGAGCCAGGTCTCGCCGGCGACGTGGTCGTTTCCGGTGATGCCCGCGAGGTTGTTGTAGCGGTAGATCTTGTGGGTCGATTTACGGGCGTAGTTAAATGGCATGGCGGGTCCACGTTACCATACCCGCATGATTGCTGACGACCCGAAGTATCAGGCGTTTTCACTGTGCACGGACATGCTCGCTGCGCCCGAGATCGTGCGGCGCTTTGATCCTAAGCGCTTCGAGGCCGCGGCCGACGCGCTCAACGAGATCGGAAACCTGCACCTGACCGGCGAGGGCTCGTCGCGCCTCTTCCCGGCCAAGCACGCGATCAAGCTCGCACGCCAGCGCGGCTATGACCTCAACCTCCACACCGAGGCGGGCTACCAGAGCAAGGGCTATCAGCTCGATGACTGGGCGGTGCTGGGCGCGAGCAACTCGGGGCGCACGGCCGAGGTGATCTCGCTGTTCAAGCAGCTCAAGCAGGCCGGGCACGAAAGGCTGTTCAGCGTGACCGCGTTTGCGAACTCGACGCTCGCTTCTTTTGCCAGGGTCGGCTACGTGCTGACCTGCGGGGCCGAGGGTGCCGTCGCCGCGACCAAGAGCGTCATCGAGCAGGCGCTGGTGGTGCAGTCGATCGTTGAGTCCGCCGCGGGCGATGAGTGCTTGGCGGACGAACTCGGCGCGATCGCCGACGCGATGCAGCATGCGCTGACCACCGAGGTGCCCGCCGAGATCACGAAGATGATGACGCAGAGCCCGGTGATCTACTGGGCCGGGCCTAACGACGGCGTGGCCGAGGAACTGACGCTCAAGACCAACGAGATCACGCGCAAGCCCAGCGATTTTCTGGAGGGCACGTACGCGGCGCATGGTGTTGAAGAAGTGATGAACGCCGGCGACGTGGTGATCTGGGTCGACCCGATCGCGGAGCAGGAGCAGAAGTTCGAGGAGGTGCTGGTCAAGGGCGTGGGCGTGAACATCATCGCGCTGAGCACGCGAGGCACACGCTTCCCGACGCTGCGCGTGCCCGACTGCGGCCAGATGACCGGCTACGCCATGATGGCGGGGGGCTGGAACCTGCTGGTCGAGGCCGGCATCGCGCTGGGCGTCGACCTGGACAAGCCCCAGCGGGCACGAAAAATCGGCAACGCGTTCGTCGAGTGACATGTCTTTGGGTTCAGCGTGACTGTGGGTATGCTGTTGCGGTCGATGTACTGGTCCGCTCCCCGATGTAAAGGATGACTAACGATGAAGCGACTGGCCCTGAACCTATTCCTGCTCGCCTTGATGAGCCTGCTTGTGCCCGCGACCGCTCTGGCCGAAGACGCGCTGCCCGAAATCAAGGGCCTGTGGGTTGCCGAGTCCCTCGTCGGACAACCGCTGCCCGAGGGCGCGAGCATGTCGATGGATTTCATTGACGCCAGCACGGTCCGCGCCACCGCCGTATCACCCGACGGCAAGAAGAACGAGCAGGAGATCCGCTACACCGCGACCAAGGACGGCAAGCTCACCCTCTTCCCCGAGCCGGACAAGAACCCCAAGGGCGAGCCCGCGACGTGGAAGATCGAAAACGGCAAGCTGATCATCACCAGCTCGGAAAACGAGACGATGGTGTTCAAGCGACCGGCGTGATTCTGCTGCTCTGATTTTTCAGCTTATTTCTCAAACCGCGTCCACATCTCGTCCTGCAGCTTGTCGAAGTGTTCGAACTGCTGGATGAGGCCGGTACGCAGGGCTTCGAGCTTCGCGGGGTCGATCCCCTCGAGGGCGGATGCCTGCTGCAGCGCTGCGGCGGCGGACTCGAGGTCCTCCGCGGCCTTGGCGTAGGCGCGCGCGGTGGCGTAGAGTTCGAGGTTGTTGAGGTCCTTCTCGTCCGGCGGCCAGATCAGGCGCGAGGGGTTTGCACGCAGGTCGTCGACCAGCCCTTCGAGCTCGTCCGCGCTGCGTTTGGCCGACTCCACCATGCGATCGATGTTGGGCTTGTTGTCGGCCAGCAGCGTTTCGACGCCGCCGATCGCGTGGCTTGCCTTGCTGACCAAGCCGGTGATCTCATCGAACGTGGCCGGCAGCTTCTGGTCCAGCCCGGTGGTGATCGTGTTCAGGTTTGCCAGCGTGGTGCGGATGTCCGTGCCGCTGTCGCCGAAGACCCCGCGGATGTCGGTCATGACGCCGGTCGCCTCGGCCAGCAGGGTGTCGAAGTCCTTGACCATCGGCTCAAACTTCTGATCCATTTTTTCGATCAGGACGGTGGCGGTGTTAGCGCTCTTCTCGATGCTGTCGGCGGTCTGAACCAGCTCGGTGCTGATGTCGTCAAGGTCTTTGCGCAGCGCCGCCATCGTAATCTGCACCTCGTCGCGCACGTCCGCCATGATCGCCAGCAGGTTGCTCGCCTTCGCGCTCACCTGACCGCCCTCGGCCAGCGCGACGCCATGGCCGACGCTGAGGATGTTCAGCCAGGCCCCGCCGGTCACCGCGGTCTGCAGCTCGACGATCGCGCCTTGGGTCCGCAGTTCCAGGCCGTCGCCGACGACAAAGCCCACGTGGATCTTCGCGTCGTCCTCGCTGCGGGCTGGCTTAACGACTTCCACCGACTCTACGCGCCCGACTTTCAGGCCCATCAGGCGCACTTCCGCGCCGGGCGACAGGCCCGCGATATCCTCGCCCGCGTCGAACACCGCCACGTACAGCCTTGCATCGGACGGCGTCCGCCGGCTCTCGGCCACGCGCGCCACCAGGAAGATCGCGCCGGCGATCGACAGCAGGATGAACAGGCCGGCCTGGAATGCATATTTTGAAGGGTTCACGGGATACTCCCTGTTCGGTGCGTGACGCGTTAGTGCCTGGGTCGAAGCAGCGCGTCGAAGTAGGCGCTCATGTCTTTGCGGTCGGTCAGCGGGCCCTGAAGCTGGCCGTGCACAAACTGTTTGACCAGCGGGTTGTCGCTGTTCTGCATCTCTTGCGGCGTGCCGTCGGCCACAAAACGGCCCTGGTCCAGCAGCACCAAGCGCGTCGCGATCCGGAACGCGCTGGTCATCTCGTGCGTGATCACAACCGTCGTCACGCCCGTCGTTTCGTTGAGGTCCACCATCAGCTTGTCGATTTCCGTGACCGACACCGGGTCCAGCCCCGCGCTGGGCTCGTCGTAGAAAATGATCTTCGGGTCCAGCGCGAGCGCCCGCCCGAGGCCCGCACGCTTCTTCATGCCGCCGGAGATTTCGGAGGGGTACTTGTCTGCGTGCGCAAGCAGGCCCACAAGGTTGAGCTTCATCGTCACGATCGTGTCGATGGTGCTGGGGTCCAGGTCGGTGTGCTCCTGCAGCGGCAGGGCTACGTTCTCCGCCAGCGTCAGCGAATTAAACAGCGCGCCGGACTGGAACAGAACACCCATGGTTTTGCGGTATTCATTGAGTTCACGCTCGGACATCGAGCAGATATTGTGGCCGTCGAACTTGATCGTGCCTGCGGTCGGCCGGGTCTCCGCGGCCATGAGGTTGAGCAGCGTTGACTTGCCCGCGCCCGACCCGCCGAGCATCACCAGCCGTTCGCCTCGCTTGACATTTAGTGTGAGGTCGTCGAGCACCTTCGTCGTACCAAACTGCTTGGTGACGTTGCGGATCTCGATGATGTTCTCGCCAGTGGAGGTCATGTGCTTTGTACTTTGCGAATCGTAACCGTGGTTCGAACTCGTTCTTAATTTTGTTCTTCTTGTTCTCGTTTTGAAGCGGGGCCGGGTCGATCACGAATTACGAAAACGAGAACGGTCTGTCTTGCGGCACAACAATCATCAATCACTACCACCCCAGCATGTAGAAGACGGCGGTGAAAGCCAGGTCCACGATCGTCAGCGCGACGATGCTGATCACGACGGTACGTGTTGTGGCGTTGCCCACGCCCGAAGCCCCGCCCCGCACCGACAGTCCGAGATGGCACGCCAGCGCGCCGATGAGCACGCCGAACACCGCGGCCTTAATCAGCCCGGTGACGATGTCTGCGGTCTCGGAGCTTGAGAACGTGAGGTCGATGTACGCGTGGTAGGGCATGCCCGCGACCGCGCGTGTCGTCAGCATCCCGCCCACAACGCCCATCACGCTGCTGAGCACCGCCAGGCAGGTGGTCATCACCATCGCCGCCAGTACGCGTGGCACGACGAGGAAGCGTACCGGGCTGATCGCGTGCGAGCGCAGCGCCTTGAGTTCTTCGTTGACCGCCATCGTGCCGATCTCTGCGGCGATCGATGCGCCGGCAAACCCGGTGAGCACGATCGCGCCGACCAGCGGGCCCAGCTCACGGAAGAACGCGATGCCGATGATCGTTGCGATCTGTTCTGCCGCGCCGTAGCGCTCGAGGATCGGCACGATCTGCAGTGACAGGATCACGCCGATCGAGAAGGTGACGAGCATCACCACGCCGATGGACTTGACGCCCACGCGGTGGAGCTGGAACCAGAGGTTGCGCCAGGCCAGCCGCCGGCCCCGGCGCTGAATCACCATGGTGGGGCTGGCGCGGAAGGTCGCGCTGATGAGCAGGCCCAGCTGTCCGATAAAAGTGACGGTGCCGATGGCACGTTCGCCGAGGTTTGTGATGGGGCGGGTGATCAGGCGCATGGCAACACCTCGTCGGGGACAAGTCTGCTGCTTGTTTTTCGGTTGATAGCCTCAGATCAAAACAAAGCTCGCGGCCTCTGCCTGAACCATAGAGACTTGCAAGCGGGTCGCGAGGCGTTATCGGAACCTTATTCCGAAGCGGTCAGGAGGTCGGCCTCGTCATCCACGAAGCTGAAGACGCTCTCGAGGTTCATGATCCGCATCAACCCACGAATTTCTTTGTTGGCGTTCGTGAAGGCGACCATGCCCGAGTTCGAAGCCATCTCCCGCCGGGCCTCGACGAATACACCCAGCGCGCTGGAGTCGATGAAATCGACCGCGGCGAGGTTGATCGCCAGGGTCTTGGGCTTGTGCTTGCGGATCGTTTCCAGCAGTCCCACGCGCAGCTCGGGCGCGTTCATCACGGTCAGCGAGCCGGCCAGCCTTGCGACGGCCGTGTTGTCCTGAGCCATAGTCTCGCGGATGGGATTGGACATATCGTTTCTCGGTCCAGGGGTTCAGGGGGCGTCGGGAGCATCAGGCGCATCGGCCTGTACGGTGGCGTCGGGCCCGGCCTGTTCATCAAGCCACGCCTGCCAGCGCGCGATCGAGGCCGATCGTTTTTCCTGCGGATCATAATAACGGTACCCCAGGCTCTGGCCCGTGCGTTCCTGCAGCGACCTGGCTGCGAACATCCGGACCGCGGGGTCTTCGTCATTAAGTGAGCGAACGAGTTCGGCGAGGGTGTCGGCGTCGGATTGAGCCGAGGCATCGACCAGCGCGGGGACGCGTCCGGCGGTGTCGGTCGCGTGCAGGTCGGCCTTGGCCGGGGCCTGACGGGGCGAACAGCCTGTAGCGATAGCCGTCACACAAAGCAGAATCAGAAAAACGGGGGACCGCAGAGACATTACTCAGGCTCGCAGCAGAGAATTTATCGATCGGAACAGAGACACTGCCCAATAGATTGTATCGACTGCGGCGGGTGAGGAATTACTCGTCTTCAGACTTATCTTTCCCAGAGCGGCGGCCCTTGGAGTCCGATTTATTTACATTCTCAGACCATTGCATCCACTTGGCGCTGAGAGTCTGCACCAGGGCCGGGTTTTTCGCCGAGAGGTCGTTCAGTTCGGTGCGGTCCTTGGAGAGGTCGTAAAGCTCCCATTGGCCGCCGGGTTCCGAGACCAGCTTCATGTTCCCCTCGCGAATACCACGGTTCTGCGCGAAGGAGAAGAACAGGTCCTGGTGCGGCTTGCGCAGCTTGCCCTCGAGGATGGGCATGAGCGACAGGCCCTGAAACGGTTTGACCGGCCCCTGATGATCTTTCATCGGGTAGGATGTGTTCCCCAACTCGACCACCGTGGCCATCACGTCGATCAGGTGAGCCGGCTGATCGGTGAGCGAGCCCGCCTTAGCCTTCAATCCCGCGGGCCAGTACGCGATCGTCGGCGAGGTGATGCCGCCCTCGTGTTGGTTCTGCTTGTACAGGCGGTAGGGCGTGTTGCCGACGTGGGCCCATCCCTTGCTGTAGGTCCAGTGCCCGCGCGAGTCCCACGGTTCATACTGCTTGCCCTTGGTCCGTTCGAACGGGCAGGCGCCGTTGTCCGACATGAACAGCACCAGGGTGTTGTCCAGCATGCCTACTTGTTTGAGGTGGTCGATGACACGGCCGATCTCGATGTCAAGCCGATCGACCATCGCGGCGTACACCGCCATGCGCTTTGCTTCCCATTCCTGCTCGGAGGCATCGACGTCTTTCCATGCCGCAACGTCGTCGGGGCGAGGCGCTGGGGTCACGGATTGATCGCCGAAAATACCTAGTGCCTGCTGCTTCTTTATGCGCTCTGCGCGGATGGCGTCCCAGCCGACCTTGTAGGTGTTCTCGTATTTTGCGTAGTCTTCTTCGCTGCACTGAAGCGGGTAGTGCGGGGCGTTGAAGGCGAGGTACATGAACATCGGCTTGCCGGAGACGCCGGCCTCGTCGATGAATTGGATGGCGTAGTCTGCGTTGGCGGTGGTGTTGTAGAAGTTTTCCTTGGGGACCTCCCACGCCTTGCCGTTGAGCCTGAACGTGTTGTCGCCGGTGAAGTAATTGGTCGAGCCCGAGAGGTGGCCGAAGTAGCGTTCAAACCCGTGATCGGTGGGCTGATCGTCCAGGTGCCACTTGCCTACAGCCGCGGTGAAGTAGCCCGCGTCGCGCATGACCTGCGCCATCGTGACGCCGTGTGACAGCGACGTATACCCCGCTTCGTTGGGGTAGAGCCCGGTCAGCAGGCTGATGCGTGTCGTCTCGCACTTGGCGGTGTTGTAGAACTGGGTGAAGCGCAGCCCGCCCTCCGCCAGTCGATCAAGGTTGGGCGTCTTGATCTCCGAGCCAAAGCAGCCGACATCTGCAAAGCCCAGGTCGTCCGCAAGGATTACAAGGATGTTGGGGCGGGCGTCTGCGGCGATGGCGGGGGTATGAAACACGAAGCAGACTGCAGCGATGACCAAGAATATTCTTATCGACATGGGGTATCTCCGTGTATCAGGCGACGCACAGCGTCCCGTAGGGCGCATTCATATCCTCGGTCTTTAAGCTGGAATCTTAATTGAATTTCGAGCGAGTTCGAATAATTGCACGGCATGGGGAGATTCAAATCAGAATATCCCTCAACACATGGCCGTGGACGTCCGTGAGACGGAAGTCTCTGCCCTGGTAGCGGTAGGTAAGGCGTTCGTGGTCGATGCCCATCAGGTGCAGGACGGTGGCCTGGAAGTCGTGGACGTGGACGCCCTGGTTTTCCTTGTCGACGAGGTTGAAGCCGAAGTCGTCAGACTGCCCGTACGTGATGCCGGGCTTGACGCCTCCGCCGGCCATCCAGAAGGAGAAGGCGTTGCCGTGGTGGTCGCGGCCGTAGTTGGGTGACTTTGTATCACCCTGAGCAAAGGGCGTACGTCCGAACTCACCGCCCCAGATCACCAGTGTGTCGTCAAGCAGACCACGCCGCTTGAGGTCGAGCACCAGCGCGGCCGAGGGCTGGTCGGTGTCTTTGCACTGCACATCGAACTGGTAGGCGAGGTTGTTGTGCTGGTCCCATCCCGCGTGCATGAGCTGGATGAACTGGACGCCGCGCTCGGCAAGCCGTCGCGCGTAGAGGCAGTTGCGTGCGAACGAGCCGGGGCGGTGCACATCCGGGCCGTAGAGCGCGAGTGTGTCTTCACTCTCATCCGAGAGGTCGGTAAGCTCGGGCACGGACATCTGCATGCGGTAGGCCAGCTCGTACTGCGTGATGCGTGCCTTGATCTCGGGGTCGCCGACGGATTCGTGCTTGAAGTGGTTGAGCGTGCTGAGGTCTTCGATGGCTTTGCCGCGCTGGGCGCGGTCTACGCCGTCGGGGTCTTTGAGGTAGAGGACCGGGTCGCCCTCACCGCGCAGGCGTGAGCCCTGGAACTCGCTGGGGAGGAAGCCCGAGCCCCAGTAGTGGTCGTAGAGCAGTTGGCCGCAGGAGTTTTCCTTGTCGCGCGAGGTCATGACGACGAAGGAGGGCAGGTCGCGGTTCATGGTGCCCAGGCCGTAGCTGGCCCACGCGCCGATGGAGGGTCTGCCGGGGATCTGGCTTCCGGTAAGGAAGAAGGTGACGGCGGGGGCGTGGTTGACCGCCTCGGTGTAGGCCGAGCGGACCAGGCAGATTTCATCGGCGATCGAGCCCATGTACGGGATGAGTGTGGACATCTGTGTGCCGCACTTGCCGTAGCGAGTAAAGGGGTCGCGGCCGGGCAGGACGTTGAAGCCTTTTTGTCCCTGCGTGGTGGCCAGTCGCGTGGTCTTCATGAGCGACTCGGGCATGGGCTGTCCGGCGTACTTGACCATCTCTGGCTTGGGGTCAAAGAGATCGACGTGGCTGGGCCCGCCGCCCATCATGAGGTAGATGACGCGCTTGGCTTTTTGCGCATAGTGCGGGCTCGCGAGCGCGGGCATGCTCTTGCCGGCGAGCGCGCTCTGCGGGTTAAGCATCGAGCTTAGCGCCAGCGCGCCAAGCCCGAGCGCACTTTTTCCCATGAGTGTCCGCCGGGTCATCTGCAGCAGCGGATGCGTGTCGGGCACGTGGTCGAGGTTGCGGGGGTTGGTGTGCATGATTCAATCTCTCATGATTTGAAGCCTACGGATTCAATACGTGGGCTTCGAACAGCCTTATTCCTTGGTCATCGCCTCATCGAGGTTCATGATCGTTTGCGCAACGCTGCTGAGCGCCGCGAGGTGTGTCGGCTCGATTCCTTCCGGCGCACGCAGTTCGCCCACCGCGAGGTACGCCGCGGCCTCTTGCGTGTGCTGGGCGTACCACTTGTGCTCACGTTCGTACGCCGCGACGAGTACCTCCAGCTCACGATCTTCCACCGGCCTAAGCAGCGTCAGGAGCACCATCTCTCTGATCAAATCGCGCGGGTCCGCGCCGGGTCTGCGCTGCATTGACCGCATCGCCAACGCGCGTGCCGCCTCCACATAGGTCGGGTCATTCAGCAGCGTCAGCGCCTGCAGCGGCGTGTTCGTGCGAGAAATCTTGACCGTGCACGCCTGCCGGTTGGCGTTGTCAAAGAGGTTCGGCGGCGCGAGCGTACGACGGAAGAAGCTGTAGATGCTCCTGCGATAGAGATCGGCGCTCTCGCTCTGTACGTACTCAAACTGCGCAAAGCTCACATCGATCCACAGCCCCGGAGGCTGATACGGGTAGACCGGCGCACCGAACATCTCATTATTAAAAAGGCCCGACGCGACCAGCGCCTGATCACGGATGAGCATCGCAGGCAGCCGGAAGCGCGGACCGCGCGCCAGCAGTTTGTTCTCGGGGTCAAGCTGCAACAGATCCGGCGTCATCGTCGAAGACTGGCGGTAGGTCGCGCTGGTGACGATCTGACGCAGGATTTCCTTGGTATCCCAGTGTTTTCGATACTTTACCGCGAGGTAGTCCAGCAGCTCGGGATGCGTCGGCAGCGCCCCCTGGAGCCCGAAGTCCTCCGGCGTCTTCACGATGCCGACGCCAAAAACCTCCTGCCACAGCCGATTAACCAGCACACGCGCGGTCAGCGGGTTACGGTCACTCACCATCCAGCGCGCAAAGCCCAGGCGGTTGCTTGGCTGATCCTTGGCCAGTTCGCCCAGCGCCACGGGGATCCCCGGCGTGACCGGGTCGCCCACCGGCGCGCTGTAGAGCCCACGGTTGCGCACCCGTACCTCGATCGGCGTCTTGCGGTCGCCCATCACCATGACCAGCGGCATCGTCTGCTGATGTTTCATGCGCGCCCGCTGCGCATCGTTCCACGCCTTGTACTGGTCAATCCCGGGTGTGTCCTGCGGCGCGACGTGCCGTGCGTAGTAGTCCAGGAACTTGGCGTCCTGCATCGGTGCCTGAAAGTTGCGCTCATAGCGTGCACGGCCCACAAGCCCGTAGATCAGGCCGGACAGCTCGCTGACCTGCTGCGGCGTCAGCGCGTTCGCCCAGTTGCGTGCGGCGTTGACCAGCTTGTTCTTCGCCTGCTTGCCGCCGAAGGCGTTGAACGCCTCGGCTTCGACCGCCTCGAGCCGTTTTAGCTCCTGCTCCTGCGCATCGGTGGCGATAGAGATGAATGGCTTGTCGATGACGTACTGGAAGTCCCAGGTGGGGACACTCTTGTGGCGTGTGCCCGTCTCGTCGGTCTGGGCGAAGAGCGCGAAGAACTCGTAGAAGTTCTTCTGGCTTATGGGGTCGTACTTGTGGTCGTGACACTGGGCGCAGGCGTAGGTGAGCCCGAGGAACGTCGTTGCCGTCGTCTCGACGCGGTCGAGCGCGTAGTTGAAGCGGACTTCCTCCGCGATCGCGCCGCCCTCGCCGTTGATGAAGTGGTTGCGGTTAAACGATGTAGCGATCAGCTGCTCCTGCGTCGGCTCGGGGAGCAGGTCGCCTGCGAGCATCTCGACGATGACCTCGTCAAAGCGCCGATTGCTGTTGATCGCCCTGATCAGCCAGTCGCGCCAGGGCCAGGCCCAGCGGTCGTTGTCGAACTGGTAGCTGTTGGAATCCGCGTATCGTGCCGCGTCGAGCCAGGGCATCGCCCATCGCTCGCCGAAGTGCTCGCTGGCCAGCAGCTTTTCGACGATCTTCTCGTACGCGTCGGGCGCCGTGTCGTTGATAAATGAATCGACTTCCTCCGGCGTCGGCGGAAGGCCGATCAGGTCCAGGTACAACCGGCGGATCAGCGTGCGCCTGCCCGCCTCTGGCGAGGGCTTGATGTCTTGCGCCTCGAGCTTCGCGAGCACGAAGCGGTCGATGTCGTTGCGAACCCAGGCGCTGTCCACGACCGCGGGCAGCTCGGGCTCACTGGGCACGATGAACGCCCAGTGCGGCTGATACTCGGCGCCCTGCGCGATCCATCGCCGCAAAATATCACGCTCCTCCGCCGTTACCTTCTTGTGCAGGCGAGGCGGGGGCATGATCAGTTTTGCGCTGCTGGTTTCGACCCGCTTGATCAGCGTGCTCGCATCCGGATCGCCCGGCACGATGGCCGTGCCGTTTTCACGGGGCATGATCGCCTCCTCACGCAGGTCCAGGCGCAGCCCGGCTTCGCGCTTCTTCGCATCAAAGCCGTGGCAGGCGAAACACTTGTCCGAGAGGATCGGCCGGACATCGCGGTTGAACGAGAGCTTCTCGTCGGAGCGCTGCGGTATTGACTTGGGCTTGTCGGCGACGGGCGAGATCGAAGCAGAAGGATCAGATGTCGTTGGCTGCGTGTGGATCGCCCGACTCAGGCCGACCAGTGACAGCAGCGCCATGCAGCCTGTCACGAGCAAAGCCCGTCGTCGTCGGCGCCCGCTGCCGGGCGCGATGCGATCAACCTCTGCCATGATCATGACCCAGAGCTCCTTCGGCCGTATCAGCGCAGCATAGCTCCCGCTTTTGGCTCTCCAAGTGTCTTACGGACGAATCATACCGCCTGCCCTTACAGCGACAGCCGGGGCCATGAAAAAACCCCGTGTCACGCGGGTCGACACGGGGCTGCGTTTGGAATGGCGGTTTTTTGGGAGGGCGAGGCGTTTACCACTCGAGGTTGCCCGAGGACTGGTACTCGGTGACTCGGCTCTCGAAGAAGTTCTTTTCCTTGGCCAGGTCGATGACCTCGCTCATCCAGGGGAAGGGGTTGCGGACGCCGTCGTACTGGGTCGGCAGGCCGATGCGCTCGGTCCGGCGGTTGGCGATGTACTTGACGTACTGGTCGAAGGCTTCGGCGTTGAGCCCGAGCACGCCGTTGGGCAGGCAGTCCTTGGCGTACTGGATCTCGTAGTTGACGGCCTGCTTGATGAGGTCGACGCACTCCTGCTTGAAGGACTCGGTCCAGATCTCGGGGTTTTCCTCGCGGATGCCGTTGATCAGGTCGATGCCGAAGTTCATGTGGATCGACTCGTCGCGCATGATGTACTGGAACTGCTCGCCGATGCCGACCATCTGGTTGCGGCGGTGGAACGAGAGCATCATCACGAAGCCGGAGTAGAAGAAGATGCCTTCCATGATGACGTAGAACCCCACGAGGTTCTTGATGAACCTCTGGATGTTCTCGGGGGTGTCGGTCTTGAAGTCCTCGCGCATGACGTCCTGGGTCAGCGACATGACGAAGTCGTCCTTGCCGGCGATGGACTCGACCTCGTGGTACATGTTGAAGACCTCGCGGTGGTCGAGGTTCAAGGACTCGCAGCAGTACTGGAAGGTGTGGGTGTGGATGGCTTCCTCGAAGGCCTGCCGCAGGAGGTACTGCCGGGCCTCGGGGTTGGTGACGTGCTTGAAGATGGCGAGCACGATGTTGTTGGCCACCAGCGACTCGCCGGTCGAGAAGAAGCCGAGGTTGCGCATGATGACGCGGCGTTCGTCGTCGGTGAAGAGGTTGGGGTTCTTCCACTGCTCGATGTCTTTCTGCATCGAGACCTCGGTGGGCATCCAGTGGTTGGCGCAGCCGTTGATGTAGTGCTCCCACGCCCAGGTGTACTTGATCGGGCAGAGCTGGTTAACGTCCACGGCCTTGCAGTTGATCAGCCGCTTGGCGTTGGCGTCAACGGGCTTGGTCAGGTCGTATTTTTCGCTGGGTCCGTCGCAGCAACTCATGAGTCGGGTCTCCGTGGTTGGATTGAATAGCGTTTAAAGTGGCCTTGTGTTGTTTCCAGCACAAGGCCGGTAACCGTGGCGTCAAATTATGCACATGTCAATTTTCATGTTGACACTCGGCTTCATGCCGATACGATTTCAAATCTGTTACCCGCCCGGCAAGGCGGGCAACAGTCTCGGTCTTCAGATCAGCTGATTACGCATGCATCTGAAGTACCCACGTCACGGCTCGCCCGTTGTACGGCGGCATACGATTACCCTTGGCAATCGGTGCCGTCGTCGACGGGAAGCCATCCACACGCCAAACACCGCTTTCGGGACAGGCTTGGCCTGTGCTGGCTCGCGTTCCGATTGGCTTTTTCATGGTGGTCTCCTTTCGATTTTTCTAGAGCTCTTGCATTGGCTTTTGACCGTCAAAAACGTCTTCAAAACAAGTGAAAAACGCTTGCTTTACTTTCATAAAGCAAGCGGTGAAGATTAAATTGCTTATTGACACGCCTCGCAGCTGGGGTTGTCGATGGAGCAGGCGTTTTTCACGATCTGCTTGCCTTCGAGCAGCTTGTCGATCAGTTCGGCTTCGGACGGATCGGTTGCGCTGGTCGTCGGTGTGATGGGGGCGTTGGCCTCGGCCGCGGTCGCGGCCGGGCTGGCTGAGGGGGCAGGGGCCTTGCGGATCTGCTTGGAGGTGTCGCCCACGGCGCGGGTGGTGGACTTCTCGATGCGGGTAGCGCCTTGGCCACGGAGGTAGTAGGTGGTCTTGAGCCCCTGCTTCCAGCAGGCCATGTACATGTCGTTGAGCAGCTTGCCCGAGGGCTGATCGATGTAGAGGTTGAAGCTCACGCCCATGTCGATCCACTTCTGACGGCGGGCGGTGCAGGCGATGAGTGCGAAGATGTCGATCTCGAAGGCGGTCTTGTAGAGGTGCTTGAGGTCCTCGGGGATGCGGTCGATGTGCTGGAGCGACCCGTCGTAGTACTTGAGGTCGTCGAGCATCTGCTCGTCCCAGAGGCCGAGCTCTTTGAGGTCGTTGATGAGGTAGTCGTTAACGATGGTGAAGTCGCCCGAGAGGTTGGACTTGACGAAGAGGTTTCGGTAGGTCGGCTCGATGGACTGGTAGGAGCCTGCGATGTTGGAGATCGTGGCGGTGGGTGCGATGGCCATGACGTTGGAGTTGCGCATGCCGTGCTGCTTGACGGCGTCGCGGACGACGGACCAGTCGAGGGTGGACGAGTCGTTGAACTCGCAGAACTCGGCGCCGCGGTGTTCGATGACGAGCCTGTTGGTGTCCATCGGCAGGAGGCCACGGTCCCACTTGCTGCCCTTGTAGGTGCTGTACGTGCCGCGTTCTTCGGCCAGGCGGGTGGAGGCGAGGATGGCGTGGTAGCTGATGAGCTCCATGGAGGTGTCGGCGAACTCGATGGCGCTCTGCGACTCGTAGGGGATCTTCTGGATGAAGAGCGCATCCTGGAAGCCCATGAGGCCCAGGCCGATGGGGCGGTGACGCAGGTTGGCGTTCTTGGCCTCGGGGGTGGGGTAGTAGTTGATGTCGATGACGTTATCGAGCATGCGGACGGCGGTGTTGACGGTGTCGGCGATGAGGTCGGCGTCCAGGCCGTCGGCCGTGGTGAGCATGGGCATGTTCAGCGAGCCGAGGTTGCAGACGGCGGTCTCGTTGTTGCTGGTGTTCAGCAGGATCTCGGTGCAGAGGTTGGAGTTGTGGACGACGCCGGCGTGGTCCTGCGGGCTGCGGAGGTTGCTGGGGTCCTTGAAGGTCATCCATGGGTGGCCGGTCTCGAAGACCATCGAGAGCATCTTGCGCCAGAGCTCGACGGCTTCGACGGTGCGGTGCTGGTGCATCTGGCCGTCGCGGGCCTTGCGTTCGTACTCGACGTACTTGGCTTCGAAGGCCTTGCCGTAGAGGTCGTGCAGCTCGGGGACTTCGTTGGGCGAGAAGAGGGTCCAGGTGCCCTTGTCGGCCACGCGCTTCATGAAGAGGTCGGGGATCCAGTTGGCGGTGTGCATGTCGTGCGTGCGTCGGCGGTCGTCGCCGGTGTTCTTGCGCAGCTCGAGGAACTCTTCGATATCCAGGTGCCAGGTCTCGAGGTACGAGCAGACGGCGCCCTTGCGCTTGCCGCCCTGGTTCACGGCGACGGCGGTGTCGTTGACGATCTTGAGGAAGGGGATGACGCCCTGCGATTCGCCGTTGGTCCCCTTGATGTGGCTGCCGGTCGCGCGGACGCGGGTCCAGTCGTTGCCCAGGCCTCCGGCCCACTTCGAGAGCGAGGCGTTGTCGCCGATGCACTTGAAGATGTGGCCCAGGTCGTCGTCGACCGAGGTGAGGTAGCACGAGGAGAGCTGGGGGTGGCGTGTGCCGGAGTTAAAGAGCGTCGGCGTCGCGCTGACGAAGCGGAAGGTGGACAGCAGTTCGTAGAACTTGATCGCGTAGGTCTCGCGCTCGGCCTTGTCTTCACGCAGCGCCAGGCCCATCGCCACACGCATGAAGAAGAACTGCGGGGTCTCGATCCGGCGCTTGCTGATGTGGATCAGGTAGCGGTCGTAGACGGTCTGGGCGCCGAGGTAGGTGAAGGTCTCGTCACGCTCGGGCTTGAGCGCGGCAACCAGCTTGGCCATGTCGTAGGTCAGGAGCTCGGGGTTGAGCAGTTCCGCCTCGACGCCAGCCTTGAGTGCTTCCTCGAACTTGACGCGGTAGATCGCGTCGTGGTCCTGCTTGGCGGGCACCTCGCCCAGCGCCTGGCGGTAGACGATGTTGAGCACAAGCCGGGTCGCGACCTTGTTGTAGGCCGGCTCGGTCTCGATGTGCTGGCGGGTGACCATGACCATGGCCTTTTCGAGCTCGGTCGTGGTGATGCCGTTGTAGAGGTTGGCGTAGAGCTCCTGGAGCAGCTCGTTGGGCTTGCACTGGGGCAGGCCGTGGCAGGCTTCGTAGATGCGGCGCTTGACCAGGTGGGTGTTGAGCGGTTCGGTGGTTCCGTCGGGCTTGTTGACGGTGATGTCGGCGGCCTGCTTGACCGACTCCATGCGCAGGACGCGGGCGCGGTTGCGCTCCTGGCGGTAGACGATGTAGCGGCGAGCGACGCTGAACTCGCCCGAGCGCATCAGCTTTTCTTCGACCAGGTCCTGCACGCCTTCGACTTCGAGCACGGCACCGGAGCGGTCCTGATCGCTGCAGGCCGCGATGACCATCTTGGTGATGTTATCGATGTGGGTGCGCTGGGCGTCGGAGAGCGGGGCGTTGGTCTTGTCGGCGTACTCGGCGACGAAGGCGGCCTCGATGGCGCGTTGGATGCGTGCGGGTTCGAACTCCACGACTCGGCCGTCGCGCTTGGTGACCTGGAGGGTGATGTTGGTGCCGCTGTCGGTCAGGTCGGGTGTCAGGCGCTTGGTGGGGGTCTGGGTCATGGGACGCATACTCCAAGGTTGAGTGTTTGAGTCTTTGTGCCGTTGCCGGCGTCCGTGCATGGCGAGCGGATAGACCGATCGCGCTGGGGTCCGCAGCTCCGCCGCGGGCCCGTGTGAAGGGCTGGGTTGTCGGTCACTTCGCTTGGGGTCGTGACCCCTTGGAATCCGCCAGGGGGCCGCGACAGGCGTGGCCCCGGGGCGGGGCCCAAGACAGAACGGCTAGCCGGTTGACGCCGGCTGGTTCGCCTTGGCCCCGCGCGTGGCGGCGGCGGGGTCGGCCCCGGCGTAACCACACACCCGCCGGTCACCCAGCAGGTCGGTACAAAACTTTCCAGTCATCGTCAGTCGGTTGGTCATTGCCCCGTGACCTCTATCCAATGATTCGTCCGATCAGGCGGGCCACACGGCGTCGCCCCGAGCGTTTGGATGGCCAGAGGATTTTAGGGACTTGTTAGGAAAAATTCAACAATAGGCCGCGTGATACCTCCGCCAGGCTTGGTGCTCAGGCGGCTGTATTTGGCTCAATTTTCCAAACAAGACCCGTACCAAACAACGGGCTTTCCTCTGATACGCTCCACCAGATTGAGTGGAGATCAAACGCTCGACCACTATATGTTGGTGTATCGCACCGGTCAATGGGTTTGCTTGAGTTGTTTTCTAAAAAATCTGCGACGACTCAAAGCTGTTGATTTGGACAGAGTTTATAGACCTGCCGCTTGTTCGATTGACTGTTGTTGCCGCGGTGGAAAACCTGATTCAGACTGTCAGACCAATCGGTCTGATCACCGCTGAATACGGATCAGATTGGACTCGGAAGAAAATGAACGGCGCTATTATAAAAATGATACTTCTTTATCAAATTATTAATTGCTGATTAACAATGATGTTAGATCACTATCGCCGTACAGAGATATCATTGGCCTATGAACGATCAGGTGGAGAGCCAGGACTGGCGCGTCGGTGTCGACACCGGCGGAACCTTCACCGACTTGCTCCTGGTCGACCCCCGCGGGCGGGTCTGCTGTGACTGCAAAGTGCTTTCAACCCCGGATGACCCCGGCAGGGCCGTGGTCCAGGGCATCGACCGATTGCTGGACCGCTACCAATCTCAGGGCCACGACCGGCCTCGGATCGGGACGGTGGTGCACGGCTCAACCGTCGCGACCAACGCGCTGCTCGAGGCCAAGGGCGCCCCGGCCGCGCTGATCACCACCGCCGGCTTCGAGGACCTGCTGCTGCTCGCGCGGCAGGATCGGCCCGAACTCTACGCGCTCGCACCGATGCGCCCGGCCCCGCCGATTGCCCGGCATCGTGTGATCGGGGTTGATGAGCGTGTGGCGTACGACGGCCGAGTGTTGGCGACGCTGACGCAGCATGAAGTTGACCGTGTTGTTAAGCGATTGCGCTCGCTTGAGGTCAGCGCGGCGGCGGTGTGCCTCTTGCACAGCTACGCGAACCCCGCGCACGAGCGGTTAGTCGCAAAGGCGATCAGGCGAGCGCTGCCGGAGTTGCACCTGACGGTGTCCAGCGAGTTGTTGCCGGAGCTGCGTGAATACGAGCGTGCTACGACGTGCGCGGTGAACGCGGTGGTCGGGCCGACGATGTCGCGATACATCGGTGGTCTGGACCGTGCGCTTGGCGAGGTGGAACTGCGGGTGATGGCCAGTGGTGGCGGCACGCTGCCGCCGCGCGTGGTGGGAGAGCGCCCGGTGGAGACGGTGATGTCGGGGCCTGCGGGCGGTGTGCTGGGCGCGTGGTCGATGGCGTGCTCGGCGCAGGTGGGCGGGGTGATCGGCTTTGATATGGGCGGGACGAGCACGGACGTCGCGCTGTGCGAGAGCGGGCCGACGCTGACCACAGAGACTTCGATTAATGCGCTACCGATCCGCCTGGCGGTGATCGATATCCATACGGTGGGCGCGGGCGGGGGCTCGATCGCGTGGATCGACCGGGGCGGCGCGCTGCGGGTTGGGCCCGAGTCGGCCGGCGCGGACCCGGGCCCGGCGTGCTACGGCATGCAGGGCGAAAACCCTTTAATCGCAACGGTAACCGACGCGCATGCGGTGCTGGGTCACCTGCGTGACGGGCGTCGGCTTGGCGAGGCGTTGGCGGTGGACCGCAGCGCCGCGACGCGCGCGGTGCAGGGTGTCGCGGCACGGCTGGGCCTGTCGCTGGCAGATACGGCCGAGGGCATCCTGCGTGTGGCGGATGCGTCGATGGCGCGGGCGATCCAGCGTGTGAGTGTGCAGCGCGGGCATGATGCGCGCGCGTACACGCTGGTTGCGTTCGGTGGCGCGGGCGGGCTGCATGCGTGTCGGCTCGCGGCGCTGCTGGGGATGCCGCGCGTGCTTGTGCCGGTGTACGGCGGGCTCCTGAGCGCGTACGGCATGCTGGCGGCGCCGCCGCGTTATGCGCTCTCGCAAGCGGTGCTGCGCACAATAGAGTCACGCGACGGGCGATACGACGACCCGGCTCAGGATGCGGAGGTCTGTCGCGCGCTAATATCGCTCAGCGAGCAGGCGCATCAAAAGCTTGCGGAGGAAGAGGTCGCGCCTGCCGACCGTACGCTCACGCCCGCGCTCGATCTTCGTTTTGCGGGGCAGTCGTACGAGATCACCGTCCCGATGGAAGCGAGGGGTGAAGTGATCGATCGCTTCATCACAGAGCACCGCCGCTTGTATGGCTACGCGCCCGTCGGAAAACCGATCGAGGTAGTCGCTGCACGCATGCAGGCGACCGGCCCCACGCCCACGATCAGCCCGGGGGCCTGCGAGGAGCCGCGCGAGGGTGCATCAGAGCTTCAAGCTCGCGAAGTGGTTGAGCATCGGCACGCTCAGACCTGGCGGTTCATATCACGCAATGCGCTAAGAGCGGGCGACCATGACCAGGGCCCGGCCGTGATCGAGGAGTACGCCGCGACCACCGTTGTCCCGCCGGGCTGGTCGGTCGCGGTGCTGCCCGATGGCCAGATTCTCCTGGAAAACAAGGGGCAGCCGACATGAGCGACATCGACCCGATCGAGCTGGAGGTGTTCCGTCATTTATTCGCGGCGGTGGCCGAGGAGATGGGTGATCGCCTGATGCGCAGCGCCTACTCGCCGAACATCAAGGAGCGTCGTGATTTTTCATGCGCGCTTTTTGATGGAAGCGGCGAGATGCTGGCGCAGGCGGCGCATATCCCGGTGCACCTGGGTTCGACGCCGATGGCGGTGCACGCGGTGATCGATGCGTTTGGTGCGCAGATGAAAGACGGCTCGGTGTATGTGCTCAATGATCCCTATGCGGGCGGCACACACCTTCCGGACATCACGGTTGTGCAGCCGTTGTACCTGCCCGCAGATGATCGGCCGGCGTTTTACCTTGCCAACCGCGCGCACCATGCGGACGTTGGCGGCATCAGCCCGGGCTCGCTGCCGATCAGCCGTCACATCGATGACGAAGGCCTGCGCATCACCCCGCGTGAGCTTGATGATGCGACGGTGGACTGGATCGCGGATAGCTCTCGGACACCGGACGAGCGTCGGGGCGACCTGCGTGCGCAGCTCGCGGCATTGCGTGCCGGTGCGGATCGCCTGCGATCGATGGCCGATCGCTATGGCAGTCAGATGCTTGCCGAGCGTGGTCGGGCGTTGGTTGCGTACACCGAGCGCATCGTCCGCGCGCTGATCGGTGACTTGCCCGATGGCGTCTACCGCTTTGATGATGTGCTGGATGACGATGGCTTTGGCACAACCGCGATCCCGATCCGCTGTGTGCTGACGATTACTGGCGATACCGCGACGGTCGATCTCACGGGATCGGCGGACCAGGTGGCGGGCCCGGTCAACGCGGTGCGCGCGATCGCGCTGTCCGCTGTCAACTACTGCTTCCGCTGCCTGCTGCCTGCGGACCTTCCCAGCAACGGCGGGGTCATGCGGCCGATCCGCGTGCTCACGAGGCCAGCCTCGGTCGTCGACGCGCAGTACCCCGCGCCCGTCGCCGGCGGAAACGTCGAGACCTCGCAGCGCCTGGTCGATGTGGTCTTCGGCGCACTGGCCAAGGTGCTGCCCGAGCGTGTGCCGGCCGCGTCGTGCGGGTCGATGAACAACCTCACGCTCGGAGGCCAAGACCCCAGGCCCGGCATGCACAACCGCGCGTTCGCGTACTACGAGACGCTTGCCGGTGGCGCTGGCGCGTCGATAGACCGTGACGGCGCAAGCGCACTGCACACGCATATGACCAACACGCTCAACACGCCGGTCGAGGCGTTTGAGCACGCGTACCCCGCACGCATCGTCAAGTACGCGGTGCGTGAAGGAAGCGGCGGGGCGGGGCGACACCGTGGCGGCGACGGCATCGTCCGCGCTTACCAGTTCGACACGCCTGTCACCGCGACCCTGCTCACCGATCGACGCAGCGCACAACCCTACGGTCTATGCGGCGGTCAGCCCGGCGAGCCCGGCCTCAATACGCTGACCGACGCGCAGGGCAACACTACAGTTTTGCCTGCAAAAACAACCGTAAACATACAACCGGGCCAGACCCTGACGATCCACACACCCGGCGGTGGCGGGCACTCTCCCATTTGAATCGATGCGCCGTTTTAGCTCTTGTCCTTCTTGATGTCCGGGTCGGTCTCGGGGACCTGATAAAGCTTACGAAGACGCTCGAGTTCGGCGTGGAGATCGGCCCGGACCTCGGCGTAGGCAGGGTCGTTGTAGTAGTTGTGCTGTTCGAGCGGGTCTTTTTCGATGTCGATCAGCTCCCACTCGTCGAAGCCCGGATTCTTCGCGTTCTCGGTCTTATAGAAGTGGATGAGCTTGTACCGCTTGGTGCAGACCGCGTAGTGGCGGTTGACCATGTGGACGGCGGGGAACTCGTAGTAGTGGTAGTAGTGGCTCGTACGCCAGTCGTCGGGGGTGCTGCCCTTGAGGATCGGGGCGAGCGAGCGCCCCTGCATCTCGTCGGGCACCTCGAGGCCGGCGACGTCGAGGAAGGTCTCGGCGAAGTCCAGCGACGAGACGATGTCGTTGTTGACGCTGCCGGGCTTGACTTTGCCGGGCCAGCGGACGATGAGCGGGGTCTTGAGCGATTCTTCGTAGACCCATCGCTTGTCGAACCAGCCGTGCTCGCCGAGGTAGAAGCCCTGGTCGGAGCTGTAGATCACGATGGTGTTTTCGGTCAGGCCCTGGTCATCGAGGTACTTCAGCACGCGCCCGACGTTATCGTCGACCGACTCGATGCAGGCGGAGTAGATACGCATGTAACGCTGATAGACCCACTCGACGCGCTGTTGCTCGGTCATATTCGGCAGCGCTTTTTCGAACGCCTCGTTGTCCTGAGCGAACATCGCCTTGTACGCCTCGCTCTGCTCGGGCGTGAGCCTGCCCGGCGTGAAGCCGTTGGTCTTGTCGTCGTAGCCCTTCCTGAAGTGGCGGGCAAGGGTCATCTCCTGTGCACCGCGGGGCTTGACCTTGTCCTTGTAGTTTTCAAAGAGTGTTTCGGGGACGGGGAACGTTACGTCCTTCCATCCCTCGTAGATGTCGGGCCTGGGGCTCCACTCGCGGTGCGGGGCTTTGTTCTGGAGCATGAGCATGAAGGGCTTTGACTTGTCTCGGCCCTGATTGAGCCAGTCCAGCGCGAGGTCGGTGATGATGTCGGTCGTGTAGCCGGTGTACTGCGACTTGACGCGCAGCTGGTTGACGCCGGAGCCCTTGGCGTCTTTCATCATCACCGGGTTGTAATAATCTCCCTGCCCCAGGAGGACCTCGGAATAGTTGTAGCCCTGCGGCGCTTGATTATCACCCAGGTGCCATTTGCCGACGATGGCGGTCTGGTAGCCGGCCTTCTGCAGGAGCTTGGGGAAGGTCGTCTGGCTTCCATCGAACTTGGTTGTTCCGCGGTTGTCCAGGAAGCCGTTGAGGTGCGAGTACTTGCCGGTTTGGATGACGGCTCGCATCGGACCGCAGATCGAGTTGGTGACCATGCAGCGGTCAAAGCGGATGCCCTGCTCGGCGAGCGAGTCGATGTTGGGCGTGCGGACCACGTCCTTGAGGTAGCTCTGGTATGCACCGATGGCCTGGTAGGCGTGGTCGTCAGAGAAGATGAAGACGATGTTGGGACGCTGGGCCTGGGCGTTCGCGGGGCTGGCCAGCAGGAAGGCGCAGGCCAGCAGGCAGCAGATCCACGAGAGGGTCTTCAAGGGAAGGTTCATTTCGGGGCTTCCTGTAAAGGAGGGGGATACATATGCTACAGGGAACGACTGCGTAGCAAGCGATTTATTTCAGACCGGGCGGCGGTTAGCCTATATCAGAAGATACGATTAGATTTTATTTCTGAGCTGTAATGCACCGGGTCTATGCGGTGTATTTCTTCGAGGGCTTGAAAGGAAAGATTAAAGCCAATGACCATGATGGGTCTAAAGTTGAGGACGGGTTCTCAGGCCCTCGCTCCGCTGTGGGGTTTAGCGGTTTTATGTTTGGCGATGGGCCTGTTGATTGCTCAGGCTCGGGCCGAGCCCGGCAAGGGGCTTGGGCCTGACGCGGATCCGGACGCCATCGTGTTTTTCGAACAGCAGGTCCGGCCGCTGCTCGAGAAGCGCTGCCTCAAGTGCCACGGCGGGGAGAAGATCGAAGGCAAGCTCAGCTTCGCGACGCGCGACCTGATGCTCATGGGCGGGACCAGCGGCAAGGCGATCGATCTTGATCAGCCCCAGAAGAGCCTGCTGATCACCGCGATCAACTACAGCGACATTGACTACGAGATGCCCCCGGCCGGCAAACTACCGGCTGGCGAGATCGAGACGCTCACGCAGTGGGTGAAGATGGGCCTGCCCTGGACCCAGGGGCAGAAGGGCCACCTCGCCGCCCCCAAGGGCGCGGGCCAGCATCACGACGGACCGCTCACGATTGAGCAAGGCAAGCAGTACTGGGCCTACAAGCCGCTGGTCAAGCCCGAGGTGCCGAAGGTGGGCGATGCGCAGTGGGGTGCGCACCCGATCGACGCTTTCATCTACGACAAGCTCGCGCGAGAGGGCCTGAAGCCAAGCCCCGAGGCCGACCGTGTCACGCTGATCCGTCGTGCGACGTACAACCTCACCGGGCTTCCGCCGACGCCGCAGGAAATCGAGGCGTTTGTTGCCGACGACGGGCCCGAAGCGTGGGAGCGCGTGATCGATCGGCTGCTCGCATCACCACACTACGGCGAGCAGTGGGCGCGGCACTGGATGGACATCGCGCGCTATGCCGAGACCAACGGCTACGAGCGTGACGATGTGAAGCGCAACATCTGGCGCTACCGAGATTACCTCATCCGCTCATTCAACAGCGACAAACCATATGACCGCTTTGTGAAGGAGCATGTCGCCGGCGACCTCTTGCCTGATCGCGATGCGCAATCTCTGATCGCCACCGGCTTCAACCGCCTGCAGATCTGGGACGACGAGCCGACCGACCCCGAGCAGGCCCGCGCCGACTACATCGCCGACATCGTCAGCACGACCGGCGAGGCGCTGCTCGCGACAACCGTCGGCTGCGCGCGCTGCCACGACCACAAGAAAGACCCCGTCCTCCAGAGCGACTACTACGCGCTCTTTGCCTTCTACAACAACATCGCCGAGCCGGTGCGAGGTAAGGACGACGCGATCTCGGTGAGTATCCGCGACATCCCCACGGGCCAGGACGAGCAGGCGCAGCTCAAGGCATGGGAGGACCGCGTCGCGGCACTGAGTGAGAGGGTCGAGCTGGCCGAGCAGGCTTTTGCCAAGGCGCTCGGCAGCGAGTTCAAGAAGTCTGCGCTCGAGCCGGTTGCAGAAGACAGCAGTAAATCGCTCCAGGCCTGGCGCTACGCGACCCAGGACCCCGGCGAAGAATGGCACCTCCAGCCCTTTGATGACAGCGCCTGGCCGCAGGCGCAGGGCGGTTTCGGCCACAGCGTCGACAAGCCTTACTTCCCCAACGACTGGGTCACCGACAACATCTACCTGCGTCGAAACTTCCGGCTGACCGAGATCCCGCGATTCCTTGTGATGACGGTTACGCATCAGGGACCGACCGATGTCTATATCAACGGCATACGGATTTACCATAGCGACAAGGGCACCGGGCCAAGCCACCGACAACTGCAACTCCCCGCCGAGGCGCTCAGCGCTCTGGTCGTGGGTTCCAACTCGTTTGCGGTCAAGTCCAACCAGGGGCCCGGGCCCGAGCAGTACATCGACACCGGCCTGTACTCGGGCATCTTCGACCCGCGCGTAGCACTCCACTCCGCGATCGACGCGATGGGCAAGGCGGTGCTCGGCGAAGAAGCGGACAAGGCTTACCAGGAAAACCGTGGCGAACTGATGCGTCTTAACGATGCGCCTGTCGCCAGGCCCTACCCCGCGCTCGTAATCAACGAGCACGGCAAAGAAGCGCCCGCCCAGTTCATCCACCTGCGAGGCAGCGCACACGCCGCGGGGGATCAAGTCCCGCCACGCTTCCCGCTTGTGCTCGGCGGCGAAGTGCCCGCGATCCCCGACCTGCCCGACGATGTCAACGCCACCGGCCGACGTCTCGCGCTGGCCCAATGGCTTGCGAGCGCCGACAACCCCCTGGCCGCGCGCGTCATGGTCAACCGTATCTGGCAGCACCAATTCGGACGCGGCATCGTCCGCTCGGCCAGCGACTTCGGTCAGCTCGGCGAACAGCCCACCCACCCCGAGCTCTTGAACTACCTCGCCGCGACCTTCATCGAGCAGGGCTGGTCCATCAAGCAGGTGCAGAAGTTCATCATGACCAGCCGCGCCTACCGCATGTCGAGCGCATCGCAGGACCTTGCGATGGAGAAGGACCCGGTCAACAACCTGTTCTGGCGTTACGACATGCGTCGGCTTACGGCCGAGGAATTCCGCGACTCGCTGCTGGCGGTCAACGGCTCGCTCAATGAAAAGATGTTCGGCCCGAGCGTCTACACGAAGATGCCCGCCGCGGTCCTCGCCACCGCTTCACGCCCGGACCAGGCATGGGGCAGCTCCAGCGAATCAGAGCGTGACCGGCGCAGCATCTACATCCATGTCAAGCGCTCTCTGCGGGAGCCCTTGCTATCTTCGCTGGACCAGGCCGAGACGGACACGCCCTGCCCGGTGCGTTTTGCGACGACGGTGCCGACGCAGTCGCTGATCACGCTCAACAGCGAGCAGATGCAGGAAGAGGCGGCGGTGTTTGCCCGGCGTCTGATCAAAGAGGCCGGCCCGAAGACTGAAGACCGTGTGCGCCTGGGGCTGAAGCTCGTGCTTGGCCGCGAACCCTCTGAACAGCAGATCAGCGAGAACGTTGCGTTTACGAGATCGATGCGCGAGAAGCACGGCCTGACCCAAGAGCGGGCGCTGGAGCTGTTCTGCCTGGTGGCTTACAACCTCAATGGGTTTGCGTATCTAGACTGAACTCGTTGTAGACAGGACTTTCATGATGTCAGGACAGCCCAGGCAAAACGACTTCTGCGGCCGCACCCGCCGCGAGTTTCTCTGGCAGGTTGGTGGCGGCTTTGGTGCCGTTGCGCTGGCGGGGATGCTCGGGCCCAAGTGGCTCGGCAGTCAGGCGGTCGCGGCCGACGGCTCGGCGTACAGCAACCCGCTGGCGCCCAAAAAGCCCATGCTCCCGGCCAAGGCCAAGAGTGTCATCTTCCTGTTCATGTACGGCGGGCCCAGCCATATCGACACCTTCGACTACAAGCCCAAGATGTATGGGATGGATGGCAAGACGATCGACGTCAAGACATTCGGTCGCGGCGGGCACAGGAACCAGGGCCGGATCGTCGAGCCCCGATGGAAGTTCAAGCAGTATGGTGAGAGCGGCAAGTGGGTGTCGGACCTGTTCCCGAAAGTCGCCAAGCACGTGGACGACATCGCGTTTATCCACTCGATGTACGCCGACTCACCGCTGCACGGCAGCGCTCTGCTGATGATGAACTGCGGGCGGATCCTGTCGGGCCACCCGTCGCTGGGCTCTTGGGTGAACTACGGGCTGGGCACGGAGAATCGGAACCTGCCGGGCTATGTGGTCATGCTCGATGAGTCGGGCGGGCCGATCAGCGGCGCAAAGAACTGGACCAGTGGGTACATGCCCGCGAGTTATCAGGGCTGCGTGGTGAACGCGACGGGCACGCCGATCCTCTCTCTGGACTCGCCTAAGGGTGTCAGCCGGGAGATGCAGCGTGACCTGATCGACCACCTCAACGCGCAGAACCATCAGCACTACACCGACCACGCGGACAACTCGAATCTCTCTGCGCGGATCAACAGCTTCGAGCTTGCCTACCGCATGCAGGCCGAGGCGCCCGAGGCGGTCGCGATCGATAGCGAGGACGAGGCGACCAAGGCGATGTACGGGCTGGACCGCGCCCAGACACGGGAGTACGGCCGAAAGTGCCTGCTTGCGCGTCGGCTGGTCGAGCGTGGCGTGCGCTTTATCCAGGTCTACTCCGGCGGCGCTCACAACGACCACAACTGGGATGCGCACGGCGACCTCGAGGTCAACCACAACCTTCACGCCGGCGCGACCGATCAGCCCATCGCGGCGCTGCTGTCCGACCTCAAGCGCCGCGGCCTGCTCGATGAAACGCTGGTGGTCTGGGGCGGCGAATTCGGACGCCAGCCCACCGCCGAGTACGCCAAGGGCTCGGGCCGTGACCACAACAGCTACGGCTTCACGATGTGGATGGCCGGCGGCGGGATCAAGGGCGGCACGAGTGTCGGCCAGACCGACGAACTCGGAAGCCAGGCGATCGTCGACCGCTTCCACGTCAAGAACCTGCACGCGACGATCCTTAACCAGATGGGCCTGGACCCCAACGCGCTTTCTTATTTCTACAACGGCCTGGACCAGAAGCTCGTCGGCGTCGAGGGCGCAGCGCCGATCCATCAGATCCTCTGAGCGTTTTCATCGATCAGCGCTGACCCAGTAAATCCCACACCTGCTGCTGCAGCGCGTTGTAGCCTGCACTCAGACCGACGCACTGGCTTAGAGGCGTGTCGAAATCGGCGCGGTTGTGCCATGCGACGGCCGAGTCGGCGTAGAGCACGAAGACGCCGGTGATGTGACGCGAGTCCAGGCGCTGGGGCATGCCTACGCCGTCGGCGATGATCGGCTGCGCGGGCCCGAGGGTGTCGACGCTGGGCCAGGGCTGCGGCGGGCTCAGCTGATCCGGCGTCGATGCGTAGCCCCAGTCGATGAACGGGTAGGACGCGTACCCGCCCTCGGTGTTCGTTGTGGCGATGAGCCCCGGTGGCCAGGGGTTCTCGGCGGTGTTGTAGCGCTGCTGCGGTGCGGTCTCGACCGGGCAGTACAGCGACTCGCCCTCGTTCAGGTAGCCGTCCACGTAGAGCCTTCCAAAGAGGACAAACTTCCCGCTCGTGCCGCTATAGACCATCGTGTTCCACTGCAAGCGTCCGCCGCGATAGCCCAGGGGCAGTCGGCCCTGCTGGTCGGTTGCAAAGGCGCTGATCAGCTGGTGCGTAGAGCGGAGGTTGGCCTGGCAGTTGAGGTCCATCGCCGAGGCCCGTGCCGAACCGAGGGCCGGCAGCACCAGCGCGACCAGCAGCGACAGCACGCTGATCACGACCAGCAGTTCCAGCAGGGTGAACGCTCGTTGCGGGGGTTGGCGCAGGGGTATCACAGTCCTTAGCATCGGGCGGCGGGCCTGACGGGCTTTGATCCCGGGCGGCAGCGGGGTCCGAGTTCCTTTTAGGACGCAAGTCCTTGGGCTTGGCGTATAGTCTTGGCGGTTCTGAACGTCGCTCTCGCATATCTGCTTACAGGAGTCCACGATGCATCGCTTTTTGACCGCTCTTCTACTCGTCCTCGCGGCCGTGCCGGTGCTCGCCGCCGATCGGCCCAACGTCATCCTCATCATGTCCGACGACCAGGGCTACGGCGAGATCGCCGCGCACGGCAACAAGCTCATCCACACCCCCAACCTCGATCAGCTCTACAAAGAGTCCGTTCGGCTAACCAACTACCACGTAGACCCGACCTGCTCGCCCACACGCAGCGCATTGATGACCGGGCGCTACTCCACGCGCACGGGCGTCTGGCACACGATCAACGGCCGATCGATGATGTCCACCGACGAGTACTCCATGGCCGAGTACTTCAGAGACAACGGCTACCGCACGGCGATGTTCGGTAAGTGGCACCTGGGCGACAACGCGCCGTGCAGGCCGATGGACCAGGGCTTCGAGTACGCGGTGTGGCACCAGTCCGGCGGCGTGACGCAGGGCTCGGACTACTTCACCAACGACTACTTCGACGACACCTACAAGGTCAATGACAAGTGGCAGAAGTTCGAGGGCTACTGCACGGACGTGTGGTTTGCTGAGGCGAAGAAGTACATCGAGAGCGGCGACAAGAACAAGCCCTTCTTTGTCTACATGCCCACCAACGCGCCGCACGGTCCTTACTTTGTCGATGAGAAATATTCCAAGCCCTATGCCGAGATGGGCATCCCCGAGAGCAGCGCACGCTTCTACGGCATGATCCAGAATATCGATGAGAACGTCGGCAAGCTGCGCGAGTGGCTCAAGGAAAAGGGGCTGGACCGGAACACGATCTTCATCTACACGACCGACAACGGCACGGCGGCGGGGGTGTTCAAAAGCAAGCAGGGTATAGAAGGGTTCAACGCCGGCATGCGGGGCGTCAAGGGCTCTGAGTATGAGGGCGGGCACCGTGTACCTTTCTTCATCCACTGGCCTGCGGGCGGGATCGTCACGGGGCGTGATATCGGCGAGCTTCAAGCCCACATCGACGTGATGCCGACGCTCGGCGCTTTGTGCGGCCTGCCGCCGGTCGATGCAGGCATGCTCAAGCGTGGCCCGCAGGATGGGCGATCGTTCCGTGACCTGCTCTACCCCAGCGCGCCCAACCCGCAGCCGCGCACGCTATTCGTGCACAGCCAGCGCACCAGCGACCCGATCAAGTGGCGCAAGTGCTCGGTGATGACCGAGCAGTATCGGCTGGTCAACGGCAAGGAGCTGTACGACATCGTCAATGACCCCGGGCAGAAGAACGACATCGCCGCGGATCATGCCGAGGTCGTCAAGCAGCTACGAGGTGAGTACGAGAACTGGTGGCAGTCACTATCTCCGGTGTTCGATGATTTCGTGCGCTACGATCTGGGCGGTGTCGAGAACCCGACGACGCTGATGAGCCACGACTGGCTGATGAAGGGCGAGGAGCCCTCGGCCTGGCACCACAACGACGTGACCGCGAACCGTCTGAAGAACGGGCCGTTCATGGTCAACATCGTCAAGGCCGGCAAGTACCGCATCACGCCGATGCGCTGGCCGGAGTATGTCGATAAGCCGTCGGGGTTCACGAAGGCGGAGGTCGAAATGGCCTGCGAGAATAGCAAGGTTGTAAGGACCTGGGCGGATGGCGCTGCGGATAACAACTTTACTCCCGGGTTTGATGTCGAGTTGCCCGCCGGTCCTGCAAAATTGACCACAACCCTCACCCGCGAGGACGGTAAGACTTTCGGCGCGTACTACGTCAAGGTCGAGTATCTCGGCGAGTAGATGACTCGATGTAGAATGTTCATAGCATCACCCACTTCATTAAATCGGAAGGCCCGCCATGTCCTCACCGCTCTCAAAGATGACCCGCCGCAAATTCATCGCCGGCGCCGCAGCTGCCACCACGCTGGGCCCGACCATGCTCACCGGCCGGTCCTGGGCTCAGGCCACCGCCAACGCACAGTACGGCGTGCTCCTGATCGGCGCGGGTAAGCGCGCCACCCAGCTGGTCAACCAGTTCTTCGGCGAGAGCCGGTTCCGCATCCTTGCCGTTGCAGAGGTCGATACCAACCGACGAAATAACTTCGTCGATATCGTCAACAAGAAGTACGGCAACAAAGACTGCCTCTCGGTCAACGACTACCGCGAGGTGCTCGACGATAAGCGGTTTGATGTCGTCCTGAACATCACCCCCGACCACTGGCACACGCTCCCCGCGATGCAGGCCGCCATGCTGGGCAAGCACATCTACTGCGAGAAGCCGCTCACACTCAACATCCACGAGAGCGAACAGATCATCAAGGCGGTACGCAAGTACAACGTCAAGTTCCAGACCGGAAGCCAGCAGCGCACCGAGTTCGGCGGACGGTTCATCACCGCCTGCGAGTACGTGCTCAATGGTCGCTTGGGCAAGTGTGAACTGGCCGAGTGTGGCAGCGGTGACCCCGCGGTGCCCTGCGACCTGCCCACGGAGGAGATGGAGGCGGGCCTGGACTGGAACCTCTGGCAGGGCCAGGCGCCCGAGCGCGGCTACAACGCGATCCTCAGCCCGCGCGGCGTGCACACCCACTTCCCCATGTTCCGCCAGTACGAGGAGTACGCCGGTGGCATCCTCGCGGACCTGGGCGCGCACATGTTCGACATCGCGCAGTGGGGCCTTGGCAAGGACCGCGAGAGCCCGGTCAAGATCATTCCGCCGGATAACGCCGATGCGAAAGGCGGCGCGAAGATGATCTACGCCGACGGCAAAACCATCGTCGACGTCGCTAAGCCCTTCCAGCTCAAGTTCATCGGCGAACGCGGGAGCATCACCGTTGATCGCGGCAATATTTCCTCAGAGCCCGCCGACATACTCAAGGAACCGCTGACCGATAAAGACATCCGCCTGCCCCGCCCCAAGAACCACGTTGTCAATTTCGCCGACAGCATCGGAACCGACACGCAGCCGGTCTGCGATGTCGAAATCGGCTCGCGCTCTGCAACGCTCTGCCACCTCGCGAACATCGCCTACGACGTCCGCGAGCAGCTCACCTTCGACCCCGCCGCATGGCGTTTTACCGGGAATGAAGCGGCCAACAAACGCTTGCGGCTCCACGAACCTCGACGAGGTTTCGAGCTGCCTGAAGTTGAATAAGTGTCCTTCGGGACCACTCGCCTGACCACCCAGATGTGAATCTGGCCCGTCCGTCGGGCGCTGGCCGTGCTTGATGCGAGTCTACAATGCTTGTTGTGGGAAAAACATTTCTAAGCATGATGCCGTTGTTTTTCTGTTTCGCAGTCTATGCAAGCGATATCCCTGCGCCGGCCACGTTCACCGACGAGCGGCTCGCGTTTTTTGAGACGAAGATTCGGCCGGTGCTGGTCGAGAACTGCTACGGCTGCCATTCGCACGAGGCGAAGAAGCTCAAGGGTGGGTTCTACTTGGACAGCCGCGAGGGTTTGCTTGACGCGTTCCTGGCCGAGCCGGGGAACGCGGAGAAGAGCGTGTTGATCGAGGCGGTGCGGTACAAGGATCCGAAGATGGCGATGCCGCCGAAGGCGAAGCTGCCCGACGCGGTGGTCGCGGATTTGGAGAAGTGGGTGGAGATGGGCCTGCCCTGGCCTGACGAGGCGGCGCCGGGCAGCGGCAAGCGTTTTGATCTGGAGGCTCGCAAGGCGTCGCACTGGGCGTGGAAGGCTCCCGTTCGCTCTGCTGATTACGACAGCATTGATGAATTCATCGATGCGCGGTTGTCGAAAGAAGGCCTTGAGCCTGCGCCGCCCGCCGACCGTGCGACCTTGATCCGTCGCGTGACTTTGGACCTGACCGGCCTGCCGCCGACCCCTCAGGAGATCGACGCGTTTCTAAATGACACATCTCACGATGCGTATCAGACGCTGGTCGATCGATTGCTTGCTTCGCCGCGCTATGGCGAAAAGTGGGCGAGGCATTTCCTGGACCTCGTGCGCTATGCAGAGAGCTTCGGCCACGAATTCGATTTCAGCATCCCGTACGCGTGGAAGTACCGTGACTACGTTATCCGCGCGATCAACGGTGACGTGCCCTACGACCGCTTTGTGCGTGAGCATATTGCCGGCGACCTGATCGATCCGCGCATCGACCCGCAGACGCAGGTGAACGAGGCGGTGAAGGCGACCGGCTGGTGGTTCCTGCACGAACAGACGCACTCGCCGACGGAAGTTCGTCAGCACGAGGCCGATCGCTTTGACAACCAGGTCGACGTGCTGAGTAAGACGTTTTTAGGAGTGACGGTGGGCTGTGCGCGTTGCCACGACCATAAGTTCGACGCGATCAGCACGGCCGACTACTACGCGATGTTTGGTTACCTGCAGAGCTCGCGTCAGCAGGAAGCGTACCTGGACAAGGGCGGGAAGATCGAAGAGTTGCTGGCGCAGGTGCGTGCGTCGATCGCGGTGGGGCAGGCGAACTTTGATGAACTCAAGCCACCGAAGACCGAGCCGAGCACGACGGATCACAAAGACTCGCAACTCTACGAAGATTTCAACGCCGGTTCGTTTAACGGCTGGCGCACGACCGGCTGGTCGTGGGGCGATCGCCCGACGGTACCCGGCGAGTGGGACCCGCGCTCCCGCAAGGCCGCCGCGGTGCTGCCGGGCGTGGCGCACAGCGGCTTCATTGGCGACAAGACGGTGGGCACGATCCGCAGCCCCGAGTTTGATTTCGACATCAATACCAAGAACATCTGGCTTCGCGTCTACGGCAAGGGCCAGGTCCGATTGATCATGGATAGCTACACGATGGACCGCTTCAACAAGCTGTTGTTCGAGGGGTTCAACGTGAGCTTCGATACGAAGGGCAAGTG
>Ga0075345_1000036_pt1 | contig 40820 bp, 41 predicted proteins | sample RushSE_CattailNL_2_FD_120077 | JGI IMG/M metagenome (GOLD analysis project Ga0075345, IMG submission 120077) | Natural and restored wetland microbial communities from the San Francisco Bay, California, USA, that impact long-term carbon... | ecosystem: Environmental > Terrestrial > Soil >...
CTGACGCAGCATGGCAACGATCTGTTCGGGACTGTGACGCTTCTTCATCGAGGAATCCTTTCCGGCTCAATCGCCGGCTGGATTCTCTCAGATTCAGTGGATCAGGATTTGGGGAGGGGGTCACCCCGCAAGCCGCCGTCAGGCGAGCTGGAGGGATAGTTTTTGTGTATACAAAAACACATCTGGCTATCCATATTACTGGGTACTTTGCCATAATGCGCCAGCCGCGTCAAGCAGTTTCCGTAACGCAGCCCCAAACGCTCCGGCTTCGCCGCCTGCTCGGTACTGCAACGCCGCACTCAAGACAATTGACAGTATTGCCGATATACTGCTATACTGTAAATATGCAGAATAAAGTCACCATCAACGAACGCGGCGTCATCACCATCCCAGCCCGGATGCGCGATGCCTTTGGCCTCAAGGCCAACGACGAGCTGATCATCGAGGACACCGAGAACGGCCTGCTCCTCAGGCCCGCCTACAGCGTGCCGATCGAGGTCTACTCTGAACAGCGGATCAGCGAGTTTGCCCGCGACGAAGACGCGATCGGCAAGTTCCTGCCCCCCGACCCCCGGAAGTAGGGGGCCGGCATGCTCCGAGTATTTCTTGACGCCAACGTGCTGTTCTCTGCCAGCAACGCGGACAGCAACATCGCCCGCCTGATCGCCCTGCTCATCGAGACGGGACAGGCCGTGACCAGTGACTTCGCGGCTGAAGAAGCCCGGCGCAACGTCATGATCAAGCGGCCCACCTGGACCGATGCCCTGGCCAACCTCCTGGGGCAGATCGAGGTCGTCACGTCGATCCAGTTTGATCTGCCTGTCGAACTCGCCAACAAGGACCGACCCATCCTCTGCACCGCGATCCGCAGCAACTGCCAGTACCTGGCCACCGGCGACCGTCGGGACTTCGGGCACCTGTACGACCACACCATCGAGGGCGTGACCGTCATCACCCTTGCGCGGCTGGCCGAGATCGTCATTTCTCAATAATGGGGCCGTTCACAGAAATCGAGTTGGCTGGCGGGCTGATCGGGCAAGCAATGGATGCCCTTTCCATATTCATCTGGCAAGCCATAGCAGGCCGATGACTGTAAAACGATTTGACATATCGCCACGTGTTTGTAAAATTCGGAGAGTCTATGCCACCCTCTTCCATCCAACTCGGCAAGAAGCTCCGTGCGGCCCGAGCCGCAACGGGCAAATCGACCCGGACCGTCGCCCGCGAAGCGACTATCAAGGGCATTCCGATGAGCCACGCGACGCTTGCAAACTACGAGCGTGGCGACACGATGCCGAGCTTGCCCACACTCAAGCTTCTGGCGAGGATCTACGAGTGCCCACTCGAACAGCTCATGGAGGACACGCCAGCTCTCAGCGGTATCCGCTATAGAGCCCTGAAATCCGTCCGGGTTTCAGACCGGCGTCACTTCGAGGGCGAAGCCACCCGCTGGAGCTATGTCTACTTCGAGCTAGAGACGATCCTCGGCCGGCCACTGCGGGGTGAATCCTTCGAGGCCAAGCCGAGCACAAAACCCGCTGACCTCGCCGCCCAAGTCCGAAACGAGCTGGGGCTCGGCGACAAACCTATCCCGAGCGTGGTACGCCTGCTCGAGAAGTTTGGCATCCGCGTCCTGCAGGTGGAATCCACCGCCCGCATCGACGGCCTAGCCGCGATGTACGGGGATGCCCCCGTTGTCGCGCTCAATCCCAAGCTGAGTAGCGACCGCTTCCGCTTCAACGCCGCCCACGAGCTGGGTCACCACCTGTACGAAGACTGGCGGGATGAGGATGGCAAGGACCACGACGGCGACGACCGTGCCCACGAGTTCGCCTCGCACCTGCTCATCCCCGACAGCAAGATTGAGGACGCGTTCGAGGGGTTCAGCATGGTACGGCTGGTCCGCTACAAGGAACTGTATGGCGTTTCGCTCGCCGCCATGATCTACCGCGGCAAACAGGCCGAACTAATTGAGCAAAAAGACTACGAACGCATCTGGCGCGAGTTCGGTCGCTTGGGCTGGCGCAAGCGTGAGCCGGGCTTCGTGCCCCCCGATTACTCGTCCCGCCTGGAGCAGCTCATCGAGCGTGCGATACACGACAAGGCGATGTCCTTCGGCGACGTCGCCCGCCTCGCCGCTGTCGATGAACGCGTGATCCAGGCACGCGTGATGGAAGCCATTGGTGGTCGCCTCCCGGTGGAGTCGGAGGCACCAGGACCCTTTTCGTTCCCGGGCCGCAGATAGCCGCCCCTAAGCATGGAGGCTGCAACATGCGGCTAATCCCCCAAGACAAACTGGCCCTCGAAGAACTGTACCTGTACTACGCGATCCCGACGGATCAGCTCAAACGCAAGCCGGGCGTCCTCGGACGCATCTGCGCGGCGTTCCGGCGTGTTACCGGCCGGGATGAATCGAACGAAGAAATCCTCCGGTACATGATCAACCGCCGCAAGAACAAGGACTGGCCGCGCCTTGGCGACCGGGCGCGGCGTTTCCCCGCCGCACTCAAGGAACTGCTCGATGGCGAGATCGGCGTTCTCTGCGCCATCTACAAAGCAATCAACATCCCGCTCGACGAGTACATGCTCCGGGAAGAGCTGCCGCAGCGGCTACGCGACGCCTTCGCTGCCAAGACCGGCCGGGTGCTGACAGCCTCAACACTGATCGCAGCGATGATGTCTTACCGCAAGCGCGGCCTGCTCCCCTGCCTGGAAGAAGAAAAAGCTGCGACCAAGACCGCTCAGCCCTTCAGCGATATCGAGGAAGTGGATCGCCGGCACCGGAGGGCCGCCGGTGAGTAATTATTTCTTGGAGGAACTGCGTCGTTTTCGTTAACTCATTAACCACGATCGGAGTTTAAGATGGCGAATAAAAAAGGCAATCGAGAAGTCACGTCAAAGAAAGCGGCGAGCGCGGCGTCCAAGGTGCTGCGTAACCCCAATTCATCAAAAGCTGCAAAGACGGCAGCAGCATCTGCTTTGACGCAACGTCCAAACAAAAAGAAGTAACCCATAGCCCCCTACAAGTACGTTGGCGAAAATGAAGTCGAGCATGATCAGGCCGGTTTATCGATGAAATCAAGCAGTTCGATGTCTTCCAGCTCGAACACGACATCCTGAAAATCTAAGCCGAATCGGGCGGCTAGAGCTTTCTCGTTCTCCGGCGATCGTACACGGTTGCCAAAGTTCATGATTAGGGTGGCCGATAGCTGGCCCTCTCGGTTTGCATATGCGTCTAAATATTTCTGCTCGGCAAAGCCCGAGTAGGAGAGGTTGACCCAATCGGGGACTTCTACGGCGTCGCCACGGTAAACCATAAAGGCCAGGGTCATATCGATATCGAACACGACCGGCACGGCGAGGATCCCCTCTCCGATCGACATCGCGTTGAACCAGTCGATCCGGATGTTTTCGGGTGTGTCCGACGATTCGATTTGTGCGGATCGGTTGTCCTCCGGTAGCTCATGGTGGTAGACGGTCTGCTGGGAAACCCAAGTATCCAGTCCCTCTTTGGATAGCCAGGCTGCCAAGTCATGCACCAATTCGTCGTTCTGGTTGACTAGGGTTTCCGTCAATGCGGTGAAGTGTTCCTCCCACCATAGCGCAAACTCAGGGTCTGCAGCGAGCTTCTTCATCTCCGGGTGAGACAGCAACTCTTCGAGGCTCAATCGAATATCGAGTGTTTCAGATGAGACCGATTCGGCCAGTCGCTTGTCGCGACAAACGAAGATCGACGCGCCGTATTCTTTAATGGCACGCTGCACCGCAGCGGCGATAAACCCGTCCGGGATGTCCTTCCGGCTCTTGATCGCGCTGTACGGCGGCTTACCGTTGAAGTATCCATCAAGCGCCAGTTCGGTGTCAGTGGGCTTCAGTTTGAGGACTGAGAAATTCAGGCAGGTCAGCTCTGTACGGAAGTGGCCTATTAGTTCTTCGTAGCTGATTGAATCAGCTTCGGCAATACGTTCCGCAAAAGCTTTTTCTTCCCCTAGGGAGCTTGCCCAGGTGCGTCCTTCGAGAGATCGAAGTGATTTAATCGCCTGGCGGATTTCTTGGTAGGCCGACTCCGCACGTTGCGAAGCCCACTCAAGCGCAGCAATCTGCGGCACTATCAACTTAACCCTACCCGCGTCGTGCAATCGCCCCAACAGTCGCACCATCGCGCTTGGTTTATCCGGATTTACGTCGCGTAATGCTGACGTGTCAAACATAATTGTTAGCGGATTATCTGCCACGTAGCGAGTATATCAACCTGGTGATGCTGCTTGGCAGTCTTGAATATCGCGGATAACGATAAGATCGCAAGGCTTCTGGGCCATGCTTAGCCATGGATTGCAGGTGAACTTGTACCTAAGTTGTCAGAACGGGCCCGTAGCGGTAGCGCCCCAGCCGCAACGTGACCGCAAGCAGATACAAGAAAATGAACCCGAAATAAGATAGTAACGCTACTTCGGCCTGAGTCTGAAACAACACCCCCTCAGCCAACCATGCACAACCCAACAAGATCAAGCCACTCGCGGTGAGGGCCGTTGTGATGGTTTCCCGGCCGGTTCGTCCGCCGGTCGCCTTCCCGCGGCTTGGGTGCCGTGACTGAAATCGCATCAATTCGTCGCCGGCAAGCGCATTGAGCTTGGCTTCAATCTGCTCGATCCGACGGAGGGCGTCCTCGAACGAGCGGGCGTGGTTTATGGTCGTCCGCAGGAACCAAACGAGTGCCAACGGCATGGCGACCAGGATAAATAGCTGAGCCTGGGTCGGCAGCACCAACGCGGCCCCTAATGAGGCGGTCAGCGCTGAGCCGGTCAAGGGCACTCGCCGGTCGAGCGAGTTCAGCCGGAACAGCGCCAGGTCGTACATCGCGCGGTACTCGGCTAGCAGCACCGACACGCGAGTCTCGGCAGACAACGCCTCCTTTTTGCTCATCCTTACCCCAAAAGTTGGTTGTTCCCCTGATTGAAGCACAGGTCGGCGGTAGGCGCAAGAACAGGCGTGCGATTACTCACCCCGGGTTTTGGGAACGCTTGCCGATGCGGGGAGGCGGGAGCTTGATGTCTGGGAGTAATTCGTGTGGCTGGACCTGCAGGGCCTTGGCCAGCTTGAGCACCGTCTCCAGGGTCGAGGACCGGCTGGCCCGCTCAATGTGACCGATCGCGGTGAAGTGCATGCCCGCCAGGTCGGCCAGCTTTTCCTGGGTAAGTCCCCGCTCGACCCGTAGCTCTCGCACGCGGGCACCGAAATCGCGGATGAACGGGTCTTTAGCCACCACACGAGTGTCTGCAATCCTGACAAAACGTCTAGCGACTACTCGTCTAGTGACTATTCGTCGCCTATACTGTCGGGACACCCCCGGAGATCCCGATGTCTGCCCTGAGTTCGACCTTAGTAGCAAACGCACCAACGGCACTCGACCCCGATCTCGAGCTTCAGCCCCGGCTACTGGCCATGGCGGAGCGGGCGATCGAGCATCTTCGGCTTCGCGGCAACCGGGCTGCCGTCTGCCGGCTCAGGGGCCGCGGCCCGGGCACCTCCTTCAAAAGCGAGGTCGAGGCCTGGGAGCGCCGCTACCCCGTCGAGCTCGCCTACCCCTTTGAAGAAAACGAGCGCGTTGGCGGGGCGGTCTGGCCCAACCCGCCGGGCGCTGTGCCGTGCTGTAATGCGGTCATGAAGCTGCGATGGGAGAGCCGGGCCAACGACCTACCGATGCATAGCCACGAGCACAGCGACCGTTGCATCATCGTTTTGGAGGGGCGGGGCTTCTTCCACGTCACAGACGAGCCGGCCAATGCTTTCACTGGGCGTCACGTCCGAACCGTCGCTGCCCGCGAGCGTGACGTATTCGTATTTAGCCGGGGTGTCACTCATACCTTCAGTACCTTCGACCACCCCATGGTCCTGTTGTCGTGCCATCTGCCGTTCATCGCTCTAGATGATCCGAAGCAGTACATGCTTCCGGCGGTGCGGTGGACCGCTGCAGAGCAGTTGCCCGTCTGCCCAGACCACACCATCGACCTCGATGGCTGGGCCAGCCTCGCAAACGTTGTTTGACGTTATCTTGGTACGGCCGGTTGAACTTCTCACATCTGAAAAATACCTCGTATTGATGGCCAGCCGCAGGTTTCAATGCGCCGTAAAATTGAAGTATGAACGCGAGCGATCATGTCCTTGCGCTTACCAAGGCGACCCTTTCCGCCCTGCCCGGTGGTGGTGTGCTCGCGAGCCTGATCGGCGACTACATTCCCACGTCCAGGGAGCGATCCATCAAGCAGCTTTGCGATCACCTGGTAAGCGAGATCGATCGGCTGGGTGATCGGATTGATCAGCAGCAGTTCAACCGGGACGAACTCACTGAACTGATACAGCGCGCGATCTACGCGTCGATCAAGACGACCCGGCAAGAGAAAATCCAAGCCGCCGCAAACATCGTGGCCAACGCGATGCTGTCTGAGGACGATGCCGACAAGATCAGCTATTCGGAGCTAGACCACTTCCTGAACGCGGTGGATGGGTTGTCTGCCGGAGCGTTCCACATCTTGGCGATCAGCTCGCGGGTGCCAGCCGATCAATCTACGGGCGCACTGCTAAATCCCGGCGGTCCGGGCGAAGTGAAGTTCAGTTCGGGCGAGTTGGTTGCACGCATCAAAGACATAGAACCCCTGCTGGTCATGTCTCTCGTCGCACAACTTCACAACTGGAACCTGTTGCGACGGGGCGAGGTCGGCGTAACCCACTACGACAGGGAAAGGCGCGTCCCGCTTAACATCCCGATCTATCTCACAGAGCCTGGCTACAAATTCGTGCGGTACGTACTAAACGAAAGTCATGAGCATAAGGCTCGATAGGCTAACCCGCTTATTTCGCCTTGATAATGCCAGTTTTTGATGAGATTTCGCTTTTGCTAGACACTCGACAATGGTCTTGTGTTCAACTTGGCGGAGAAGCATGCCCGGTGTCTGGATAATCCGTTAAAATCCAGTTTTAAACAGGCGCTGGGTCTGTAAAGCACCTAAAATCCGTGGATAGACTGATCCGCTCAATCAACTGATAGAGGTAACCGATGAGCATCATCCGTATTCAGTTGGACCCGCCGCCACCAGACGGCGAATATGAACGATTAAAGTCTATACTTTGTGACGTGATGCGTGGTGGTAAGCTAGAGGGCGAACCGCAAATCAAGGTTCACATCCGCAAGGTGGGTCCCTACCCCGGCGCAGACATCCTTGTCCGCTGGGACGAATTCTCCCTGATCGATTACGCATTGCGTGACCGCATGATCCGTGAGTGTTGGCGCGAAGTTAAATCCGAGGATGATCCGGATGATAAGACTGTAATGGGCTTTACTAGCGAGCAGGCCGCTCGAATAGGGATCAGTTTCGAGTCTGAAGAAGCCCCCTAACCAACCGGTGCAGTTGACGAGCAACGCCCGCGAGTTCTGATCTTCTTCGAGTCGTCCGTTTCCCCCGCGGGCAGTACGCAACTGAGCGGGTAGACGTTAGCAGGTGGAGAGACAAGTCAATGGAATACCCGATTCACCTTACGAAAGATGACGTTAAGCAGCTTGAGTTCGAGGTGGTTTCTGACGCTCTTATGATCCATCTCACCCGGAAACTGGAGAGGTGGGCTGAGGAGCCAGACGATCTCGATAGCATACTGGTGAGGAAGAATCGCCTCATCAATATGTCTCACACCATATCCGGCGGGAAGATATATGTGCTAGAAGCTGACGACATGGGGGATTACTGGCCCCAGGAACGCATCTGGCATGATGGTGAGTTTCGGTTGATATTCCGCCGTTTATCGACCAGCGAGTTTGCCGAATTCGTCTGTGACCTTCTTGAGCAAGAGTATCTGGATTTCGACGAAGTGAACGCCCTGCTGGAGAAGGACGGCTTGTCTTTCCGCTTCGTGGAGGCCGGGCATAGTGCTTTCTCGATCGAGATTACTCCCATAAAGGACATGGAAGAAGCTGAGACAGATGTCGGCGAGCATCCCAACATCCGCTTGCTGACTCACCGCATGGAATCTGCGCTTGATGCGCCAGATTACGCTGCCGTTCTCCATGCCAGTGCGAGTATCTTCGAGACCCTCGCCAAGGATATCGTTGGGATACCTTCAGTCCAAGACAAGACCCTAAAAAGCTTCTTCGATCGTTACCGAAAGGACTCTTCCCTGCCCGATGGCGTGCTTGACTACATCTTGGCTACATATGACTCGCGCAATGTTACGCCTCTGGCCGGTCACGGGAGTACCGAACCCCCAACCATCACGAAAGAGCAGGCTGTGATCCTCGTGGAAATGACCAAGGCGTTTGTAAGAAGTGAGTACAAGATTCGTATGATGCATTAGATGCTAACCAATGCGTGCTGGATGTCGTCGCACCGCCGCCGCTCAGGGGCAGTAGGAAAAGAAACCGCGCAGAGTCTGTGCCCGGCTTCGATCACTTAGTGTTCAGACGGCAGGTACAGCGTCCAGTACTGACCGTCGAAGCCAGCCCAGACATCCACGTACGCGAGCGGGAAGTCGGTAAACGGGATCACCTGGGTGATCGCCGGGTCTTCCCCGCTGTCGGCCGAGCACGAAGCGACGGCCATGGCGTTGTCGTGGACGTCCAGACGCCAGAACTGCATCGACGCCAGCCGGTCATCGTCCGCGATCGCCTGCTTCATGATCTCCGATCCGAAGTAGCTGGCGATCAGGTCGATCAACCAATACGCTCCGGCCCGTTCCGCAAGGTGCCGGACGCCGGGGGTGTAGATTACCCGCCGGTTGAAGGCGTGGCGGTAGCGCTCAAAGTCGCCGGTGAACTGACGCAGCTCTTCGTGGGTAAGGGCCCCCCGGCCGAGGCCGCTCATTGAGCGGCCCCGGTGTCGGCGTTGTCTTCGGGCTTCTCGGCCGCCCTGATCTCGGCGATCAGGTCGTAGGCCTTGTGAGCCAGGCGGGCCAGTTGGAGCGGCTCGCTGCCGCTGTAGCTGTGCGAGTCCTTGTAGGTCTCGCCCTGCTTGTAGGTGCGGCTGAAGTCAACGCTGTAGAAGTGCCCCTTTTCGGTGGGGTTCTTCCAGATGGTCGCCTTGAGAGCGCCGTCGCGGATCGTGGCTCGGGGTTGGTTGGTACTGTTGCTCATGGTCGTGCTCCTTTCGTTGTTGGTGGACCATGCCAACCGACGAGGCATCGGATCGAGCGGCCGGGTCAAAGACGCAACCACGTCCGTCTTGACGCGGACACGGCCGATGCCAGGGTGTGCATGAAAGTCCATCCAATAACGAAAACAGGTGCCCGATCAGAACCGGGCAACACCGGCCAAATCCCCGCTCCACGCGGCAGCAGACAGGGAGGGCGATTTTTTTCTTGACATAACCCCCGAAACTGTGGCACTGCTACGCGCATTGTCATAACCAAACGAAGGGGCAAGCATGGACGCTTTACCAGCATCACGCCGTGAGACCGCCCGCCCGCAAGGGTGAGCGGCATGGCAAAGATCGACATCTACCAGGCGGTCACTGACCGCATCCTCGAAACGCTCGACAAGGGGACGGTGCCGTGGCGGCACCCGATCAAGCGATCGGGCGACGCCGGGGGCGACGGGCTGCCACGCAGCATGAGCAGCAAGAAGCCGTACCGCGGGGTCAACATCTTCCTGCTGGCGATGACGGCCTGGGCCAAGGGCTACGAGTCGGCCTACTGGCTGACCTACAAGCAGGCCAGGCTGCAGGGCGGGCAGGTCCGCAAGGGCGAGAAGTCCTCGCTCGTGGTCTTTTGGAAACGCTACGTCACGAAAGACAAAGAAACCGGCGATAAGAAGATCTTGCCGGTCATCCGGCACTACAACGTCTTCAACGCCGAGCAGGTCGAGGGCATCGAAGCGCCCGACGCGATGCGTCCCGACCCGGACGCCGATCCTTTTGAGCCGATCGAAGAAGCCGAGAAGATCGTCAGCGGCTACGCCAGTGGCCCGGTGATCGAGCACGGCGGTGGCCAGGCCTACTATCGTCCGACCGAGGACAAGGTCCGCATCGCCGAAGCGTACCGGTTTGAGGGGCCGGAGACCTACTACGCAACGCTATTTCACGAACTGGCACACTCGACCGGCCACAGCTCACGCCTCAACCGCGGGCTGGATAAAAAACTCGCTCCATTCGGCTCGGCCGACTACTCCAAGGAGGAGCTGGTCGCGGAGATGGGGGCCGCGTTCCTCGCCGCAACTGCGGGGATCAGCCCGCTCACGATCGAGCAATCCGCCGCGTACATCGACGGCTGGCGGAAGAAGCTCAAGGACGACAAAAAGCTGATCATTCAGGCGGCAGGCAGCGGTCAGCGTGCCGCTGATCACATTCTCGGTGTATCCTGGGACGAACCCTCCACCGATGAGAGTGCCGAGCCATGAGGGATACGAAGCCGGTGATCGGCATTGAACCGGTCCATCTTCGCATCCGCCGCAACGTGCCAGATAGCGAAATGTGGGAGCGCGTGGCGAATGTTGATGCCGCGGGTCTAGGCGACCTCGTCAACGAGGGCCTTCTGGTCGCGAGTCGCTGCCCTCAGAGCACCCGACTGCCCGTTGTAGCTATCATGCCGATGCTGAGGTACTAATGACTTGTACTCTCTGCAGCAGATTAGCCTGTTTGCAAGACATCCATGATTGGTATATAAAACTTTAATTCCCCTCCGGTTCCGGGACATTGTCGTGTCAACATCCACACTTGATCCTCCAGTAAAAGAACAAAAGCTCAAGGGCGGGGGGAGCAATCCACCCAAGTCCGACGGTAGTGTTCCGCCAGTATCCTCGCCTCCTCGCGACAGAGGGCAGAAGAACAATCCTAGGAAACGCCGTAAGCCTATAGTCGGGCTTGTAACGAAGAAGCGGCAATCGAAAACCTTTCAGCTCACCTACGAGCGCAAACAGCAGCACCCAAAGTATGGAAAGCTTCTAACAAAAAAAACAAAAATCCAAGTTCATGACGAAGAGGACATCGCACGGGAGGGTGATCTCGTAGCCGTAGTTTCGTGCCGTCCCATAAGCAAGACAAAGAGGCACCGGCTGATCTCAGTTAAACGCAGAGGCAAGGGTGGGCCACAACATGTTGTGGATAATTTGACGGACACCACAACATGCTTGACTAAATCTCCTATTTCTGCTCAAAATAAGAGGAAATCACCGAAGGCGATAACGGATTTCGCCAATAATGAGGACATGGATGTGCTTTCTGGGTGGACGGCAAATTGGAGAGACCACACTGGCCCGAGTTGGGGGATGCGTGACGCGGGCAAGGCTGTAGACAGCCTAAGAACGCCACCTTCTCCTGAAGCACTGAACAGTAATCACGATGTGCGCCTTCAGCTGTTTTCTCCGGATTCACAGACGGACGCAGCCCTGTTTGCGTGCAGCTTCCGAAGAGCATCACACATTGATGGAAATGGCTCTGTGGAAGCACAGCGCTTCAACGAGTTAACCTGGGAGTTCGGCTGCACCCCTTCTCTGCTCTGGGAATTGGGCTTAGATCTTGTTAAGACAGCACAGGGACTGAGCGCTCAATCGAAATTCTCATTTGAATGGACAATCAATTACTGGGGTAACTCGGTTTCCGGTTCGGCGGGATCGATATCAAAGATTCCCTCATCACTTGAAGATCACCCCATCCTCAGCTTCAGGATCGCATACGGTGATCTGGAGTGGGGGGCGCAGTTTGACAGGCGTTTCGGGGGGGAGTGCTTGGCATTTATCATCTGGCCAGCCGAAGTAGCAACCTTGAAACAGCTTGACCTGCCCTGCCTTATTAGCTGCTCTCAGCCACAACGATTCCACCTCGCCTCGATATTGGATGTAGAGGCAATTCTTGAGCGATCCCTCCGCTATCTTGAGCAACCCAAGGTTGACTAAATAACTGTGCGCGATATATTACGCATGCAATGAACCGGGTTGCTAACAGTGACGACGATGCTCCGTTTGAGGGTGTTGGCAGCAATGACCAGCTGAGGCTGCTCCGCGCGCGCAGCACCGCGCCACACCATACCGCGGATCAATTGTGGCAATTCGCATCAGGCTGGATTAATGTCCTCGTAACAGCGTTGGATCACGACCGTAGAGACATTGAAGATACCTCTTTGCCTCAAAAGTGCGCGATCAACAGGGGCATGGTGGCTTTCCTGATCTCGAAAGAAACTAGGTTCAAGCCGACGATGACCCCTTCATATCGGGTCAGATTTTACTGCCACCGGGAGAACATATCATTTGTAGGCAGCATTGATACACTCGATTTTGAAAACCTGTTATTCCCGGAAAAGCCTCGGGAGCGCTACTACACACGAAGAGAAGAAGCTGAATTTAGTGTCAACAAAAACGGCATAACTTATCTTCTTCCCGAGCATGACGATTACCAAGAGCCTTTACAGTTTTCTGTCCTGAGAGAAGACCACGGAACGGTTGACCCCGGTCAGGTCAAGGAACTTATCAACTCAATTCTAAATGAGCGAAGAACGCCACCAGATGGGCTTATGACGCCTGGAGAATTACCAATGGGAAACACTCCTGCCGATGGACATGACAAAATCAAAAGTAGTATTGCTGCTGGCGGTAACATTGGGAATGTCAACATCATCGTTGCCCAAACTATCAGTAGGAGCTTCAACACGATCGAGACATCGCATGATGAGGAAAAGAAAAAGCCATTAACCGATTTGGCACAGTTGGTTGATCAGCTTGTTAAAGAGATTGATCAACAAGGAGACAAGAAAAAAGCTACCAAAGTTGCTCAACAGCTCGAAACAATAACCGTCGAAGCAACATCGGACGAGCCGGACGAAGAGGAGATGAAACGTTGTGGTAACGGATTGATTGAAGCTGCGACTTTTGTTGAGAAGTTGGCGGCACCAATCGCCTCCACGGTGAAAGTTGTCCTCGGGCTGTTCGGTTATACACTCGGGTAGTCACCTTAAACCTAGTATTTGATATGTCCCAGATCGTGTTGCATGTCGTTCTCTTGGTACACAATCTCTAAAATGCCGAACCGAATGTAATCGACTGTGCCTTGGGAACGGTAAGCGATGTTTAAGGTTTTGGGCCGAGACTTTGGGATCTATCGATGTTTTTTAGTATGCCGAAGGTAATTGCATCTGCAATCTCTGCTTCTAAGGCGTCGCGAACATGTTCCTTGCCAATGGCAGTTGAGGGTTGACGACGTGGAGACAGCTGTTTCTTGATGACGTCTTGTATTTCGGGCAACGCGGCGTAAATGCAGTGCAGGATCGAGCGGATGACCGCGCTGTTGTTGACCTCAAAGCCGAGGCTCATGCTTGTAGCCCTAGATAGCTCTTGGACGGTGCGTAAGGCTGTGGGGGTAAGGCGGTACATTTTTTGGATGTCGCTGTGCTCGCCGGTGCGTTGTGGTTCCGACGGTGTATCGGTCGGGGCTAATGCATATGGCGGGACAGCCGGAGTGCTTCCAACCTCAGTATGCGGTTGGGCACGGCCAGTGGCCTGTTCGACAAGTTCGCTGTCGAGTATGTCGGAAATGGTACTTGTTGGGCGGGTTTTATCGAGTGTACGGGCCATGGCTATGCGGTTTTCTTCTTCTGTGCTGGTGCTTCGGCTGCAACCGACGCAAGAAACTGATTGCGGTCGAAGCAGCGGGCTGCGACGGCCTTGGCGATCTCTTTGAAGCGTTTGTTGATGGGTAGGTGCCTGTATCCTTTGAGTTGGAAGATCGATGTCCCCTGCTCCGCTGCGCGGTTCAGGTACACGGACCATGGGATGAACCCTTTCGCTCCGAATGGCCTGAGGTTCTTGTGCTTGCTCAAGAACGACCTTGTATCGCGCAGCGCGAGCGATCGGGTATCGACTGCGTTGAACACAACGCCGAGGATTTCGAGGTCAGGATTTTCTCTCTGGCGTGCGGTGCCAACGTCCCGCAGCGCCTCAGATAAGCCGCGCACGGATAGCGCGTGCGGGATGGTTACAAATAGGAACCATTCGGCGGAGGCATAGGCGGCCAGGGTGTTTGGTGACTTTGGATTCGGCGGCGTATCCAACAGAATGAATTCGAACAGCGGGCGTATGGTCGATAGGCAGGCCTTAAGCTGCTTGATGCGGCTCCCGGACGTAACGGCAAGTTCGTCTCGTGCCGCGATGAGCGATACATTCTTGGGCATGCCCTCTGTGATGGCCAATTCCCGTGGATCGGCTTGTTGGGTAAGCAATTCGACGGTGCCCTCGTAGGCATACGGATCGACGCCGAGGTGGTGTGTGGCCCCACCGCTCGGGTCCATGTCGAGAATCAAGACACGATGGCCCAACTCGCCAAGTGCGGCGGCGAGGTTCACGGTCACGGTTGACTTCCCTACTCCGCCCTTCTGATTGCCGAGCGCGATGACTGACCCAAGGCGGCTGGGTTGTGTCTTGACTGGTTTTCTCTTGCGATCTGTGGTCATGTCATCACTTGAAGTTTTGCGTTCATGGTTTTAGGTGTTCATGTGTGCATGGGGTCTTGCACGCATGAGGGCAGGAGGCCCCGTGTCATTAGGACACCACAGTTCATTGCCGTGCGTCAACGGCTAACACATCGTTATCCACAACCAAGCGCCTGCGTGGGTTCATGAAGTCATGGATTCTTGATGTCTTGCACGCATGAGGTCAAGACCGCTCGCTCGCAAGATGGCTTGCCCGCGTGAATGCATGACACCATTTGTCGCTGCGGAGTCCGCGCCGAGCAGGGCTTTCTTTTCGGGCTGCTTGAGTCGGCAGGGATTTCGCATGAACGAGAACGACAGGGCACCTGGTTTCTGTGTCACGGGTTTTTGGTCCCCGCCCGTGGGTGAAGGGACCAAACAACCCGCACCCCAGACCAGGAACCCAAATCGTGTCGTCCGTCGAGCAAAACCCGCTTTTCGATCAGCAGCCCAAGCAAGAAGCGCAGGCTCGGCGGAATTCCGAAGCCCCACGATGGCTCAGCGTCGAGCAGATTCGCAAGCAGCAGCGTTGCCGGCGGGCGCTCGTGATCGCAGCAATGGAATCCGGCGAACTGCCTTACGAGCAACGTGGACGCATTCGTTACGCCCGCGTCTGCGACGTGGAGGCGTGGGAACAAGCTCGCTTAACCAAGCCTCGTTCGGCCGCTCGTTCCGTGATCCATCCCGATCTCAAGAAGTTCCTGTGAGCGGTTCAGGTTGAGCCGTTCTGATTGTCGATTTCTCCGGTCAGCAGGGCGTTGCGGACCCATTCTACCACTTCGCGGTATTCAGGCGAGACGGGTTTCATGTAGACATCGGCCATCGCAGAGCCGGCGGTATGGCCCAGCCAGCCCCGTACAGCGTTGAGGGAAGCACCGGGGCGCGAGCCGAACTCGGTCGCTCCCAGGTGACGCAGGGTATAGAACCCGCCAAGGGTGTCTGTGTCGTAGCCGAGCGTCTTCCTGGTCCGCTGCCACCACGTCACGATCGTATCGACCCGGCCACGAACGATGGGCAGGCTAGTCGGCGTGACAAACAGCAATTCTTCGGCATCGCGCGGTGTTGCCGCCAGATATCGCTGAACGCTTTCCCACACGAGCGGGGGTGTGTCGCCGTAGCGCTCGACCTTGGTCTTTCCGCGTCGTAGGTCGTAGCCCGTCTTGTCGATCTGGTTGGTTCGGATCACGGCAAGGTCGCTTTGACCAAAGCCAAGCCCGATCGCCATCCAGACCAACGCGTTTTCGCGTGGGCTGCACAGAGCGAGGATTTGCTTGAGTTGTGCGACGGTAGGAAGCTTACGGGCTTCAGTAGGCTTGCCGTGGTAGGCACGGCGTGAGTCCCAGTTCCAGGTGAGGGTTTGCAGCCCGAACTCCGGACGGCCGGCATGATCGATCAAGCGCTTGACTACCTGCATTCGCTTGGTCACGGCTGATTCGCTTAAGCCCTTCTGGGCAAGGGTTCGGTTGTATTTCTCAACATCGACAAGCTCAACGTCTCCGAGCCGCATTCTTCCGACGGCACCGTGCCCGTGCTGGTCGTTGATGAACGCGAGGAACTCACTCACGTAGCTCTTGCGGTCGGCGTAGACGCCGACGGAGATCATGCCGCGTGCTTTGGTGCCGGCACCGTCCCAGACCCGAGATTCTTCCTGCCGGAGAAGGCTGCTGGCCACGACAGCAATGCAGCCTTCGACGACTTGATTGGCGGGTGCTGGGGGTTCGACTTTCACAGGCTTTTCTGGGGCAGGGGACGGAGCAGGCTGTGCATGTCCGTTCAAGTGGTCTGCAACCCAACGGTGATACATGGCCAACGCTTGGGACTCACTGACCATGCCGAACTTGTGCTTCTTCGCAATGCCAGTCACCGGGTCACGGTAGTTGACGTGATAGCCAAGTCCACGCTTGGACGAATGGCAGAGCTTGGGGATTCGGTTGCGCGTTGCGGCCATAACTGCACCTCGAAGACGCCGGCGTGACGCCTTATGTCGTGCATGCTATGGCCCTTAAGTCGTGCAGAGAAGGGCGAGTTTGCGAAAAAGAGGATGAATCGGGGCGGCCGGATTTGAACCGACGACATCCTGCTCCCAAAGCAGGCACTCTACCAAGCTGAGTTACGCCCCGTGGCAGGGAGTGGATTATACGTGATCCAGAGAAAAAGCCCACGCCGGGAGGGCGCGGGCTTTGCCGTGCATAACTTCTAAGAATTCGAGCGGTTTAGTCGACGCGCTCGGTCACCGGCAGCTTGCCGACGATCGGGGCGGCGTACTCGACGAACTTCTCACTGATGTTGTTGCCCTTGACGATCCACTCGGTGGGCAGGTGGCGGGTCTTGGCGGCGACGTCGGTCAGCTCGATGCGGTTGTACTCGATCTTGTAGTCGTTGCCGGGCACGCGCTGGATGGCGATCGAGCCCGAGCGCACGCCACTGCAGGCGAGCTCAGCGGCCTTGCGACCGGCGGCGCGCGCTTCCGCGGCGTCGTTCTCGCTGACCAGGCCGGCGAAGCTGCGCTGCAGGTAGCCGTAGGTGTCGGCGCGGACGCGGGTGCGGCGGCCCATGTAGTCCTTGACGGCCTGCGCGAGGAAGTCGGCCAGCGCGCCCGAGCCCGAGAGCTGCACGTTGCCGTGCGCGTCGCGCTCGACGCGGTGGCCCTGCATCTGGGCGAGCTTGGCGGCCATGGGTGTGCCGTCCTTGTCGTGGATGCCTTCGCTCACCGCGACGACGCAGCGGCCGATCTTGTCGTAGACCTTGGCGACGTCCTTGACGAACTTTTCGGCGTCGAAGTCGGCTTCAGGGACGTAAACCAGGTGCGGGCCGTCATTCGTGCCGGGGCGACGACCGAGCACGGACGCTGCGGTGAGGAAGCCCGCGTGCCGACCCATGACGACGTTGATCTTGATGCCCGGCAGCGCCTGGTTGTCCAGGTCGTCACCCATGAAGGCCTGCGCGACGAACTTCGCGGCCGAGCCCCAGCCGGGCGTGTGGTCGTTAAGCACCAGGTCGTTGTCGACGGTCTTGGGGATGTGGAACGAGTGCATCTCGTATCCGTCGGCCTGGGCGATCTCGCTGACGATGCGGCAGGTGTCCGACGAGTCGTTGCCGCCGATGTAGAAGAAGTAGCGGACGTTGTGCTTCTCGAAGTACTTGGTCATCGCCTTGACGTCGTCGGCCTTGGGCTTGGAGCGCGACGAGCCCAGCCCGGACGAGGGCGTTGCGGCCAGGCGGTCGAGGCGGTCCTGAGGCCAGGCGGTCAGGTCGATGTAGTCGCCGGACATCATGCCGTCGACGGCGTGGCGTGCGCCGAAGATCTTGCCCTTGAACTTGGCGGCGTGCAGCCCCTCGACGACGCCGACGAGTGATTGGTTGATGACGGCGGTGGGTCCGCCGGACTGTCCGATGATGGCGTTGCCTTGCAGGGGGGTGGTCATGGTGTGTTTACTCTTGTTTTTCAGATCGAATCAAACAGGTCAAGCCGCATATGGTAAGTGACGGGGGGAATCCAGACAAAGCGGGGCTTGGTGGTCGCTAGGCGAAGAAAAAACCCGCCGGGGCTGGCGGGTTTTATAGTGCGTTGCTTGAATGAAGCGGGGTGGCTCAGGCGCGTCGGCGGCGGAGCATCGCGGCGGCACCCAGGGCCATCAGGGCCAGCGATGTAGGCTCGGGGACGCCGGTGCCGATGCTGCTGATGGTGAGGTCGGCACCGAGCACGCCGTTGTTGGGTGAGAGCGTCAGGAAGATGCTGTCCACGTCGGTGTAATCACCCACACCAAAGGCGATGAAGATGTTCTGTGTGCTGTTGATATTTGCCGGGAAGGTGCCGCTGAGCGGTGCGATCGGGCCCGATGAAGAATTGAACTGAATGCTGTAATCGACGGGGTGGTCGGCAAACTCGATGGTAAAGACGAAGCCGGTCGACAGGCCACCATCGGTCAGGTCGGCGTTCAGTGCACCGCCGGTCCCGTAGATGATCTCAAGGGTGCCGGCGCTCGTCGGAGAATTGGCGTATTGAAGGATGCCACCGCCTGCGATACCGATAGTCCCCAGGTCGCCCGTGCCGTACAGCGCGGTCATTTGTCTAAAGCCGCCGATCGCACTCGCCTCGGGACCCGCATCACCGGTTGGTATACCCCCCACGGCATCGCTTGCCACGATCATCGACGGGCTGTCATTGAAGTCATCGATAAGGGCTGCATTGGTCGCCGACGCCAGCGCCAAGGCGGCAACGGCTGTGGCAAGGGTGTAACAGCTATTTTTTTGTAACAGATACATGCTTCTTTTCTCCGAGGCATGACGGCAAAACTAGTTTTGATGAGGACCCGTATTTAAAGACGGCCTCCCACAACCTCGTTAATTATAAGACACTAACAACTAAATGCAATACGTCACATCTAACTAACTCGCTGCATGGCATGGTGTTAAATTGGGTGCTTTTGTTTCTAAGGCTCAATGACTTGTCCGAGCCAATTGAAGGGCTGGACGGGGTGTCAAGCCGATACACGCCGATCACGCAGGGCCTTACAATGCTCCGTTCCCTGCCCCCCACCGCCCGACTGGGCCCCCCGGAAACAGCCCCACCATGCCCGATTCGCCGCTCAGAAACGTTGCTGTCATTGCCCACGTTGACCACGGCAAGACCACCCTGACCGACCAGCTGCTCTATCAGTCCGGCATGTTCCGGACCGAGGACCTGAACAAGCTCGCCGGCGGGCAGCACAACCTCATCATGGACTCAGGCGACCTCGAGCGTGAGCGCGGGATCACCATCACCGCCAAGAACTGCGCTATCACCTACCGCCACTCCGACGGTGCCGACTACCGCATCAACCTCATCGACACGCCGGGCCACGCGGACTTCGGCGGCGAGGTCGAGCGCGTGCTGAACATGGCCGACGGCTGCCTGCTGGTGGTGGACTCGTTCGAGGGCCCGATGCCTCAGACGCGTTTCGTGCTGCAGAAGGCGCTGGAGATCGGGCTCAAGCCGGTGGTCGTGGTGAACAAGATCGACAAGCCCAACGCCCGGCCGGACGACGTGGTCAACGAGGTGTTCGACCTGCTGGGCTCGCTCGAAGCGCCCGACGACGCGCTGGATTTCCCCGTGGTGTACGCCAGCGCCAAAGAAGGCTGGGCCACCGCAGACCTCAAGAAAGTCGGCAGCGACGACCAGCCCAAGAACATGTATGACCTGTACGACGCGATCCTCAAGTACGTGCCCGCGCCGTACGCCGAGGGCTCAAGCCGGGGCGCCGCGGCGGGGTTCTCGTCGCGCAAGGACGCGCTGGCGGCGCCGCTGCAGTTGATGGTGACGACGATCGTCTACAGCGAGTACGTCGGCCGAATCGCCGTCGGCCGGGTCAACGCCGGCCGGATCACTGCGGGCCAGAAGGTCACCGTCATCAACCGCGCCGGCGAGGGGAGCCTGCAGCGCGTGGTCAAGCTCGAGAACTTCGACGGTCTGTCGCGCAAGGAGACCAACGAGGTCGCCGCGGGCGACATCTGCGCCGTCACGGGCCTGGACCCGATCGACATCGGCGACACCATCGCGTGCCCGGATCGGCCCGAGGCGCTGCCGGCGGTCAAGATCGACGAGCCGACCCTCACCATGACCTTCCGCGTCAACGACTCGCCCTTCTGCGGCCGAGACGGCGACTACGTCACCTCGCGCCAGGTCTGGGACCGCCTGCAACGCGAGCTGCAGTCCAACGTCGCGCTGCGCGTCGAGCGCGACGGCGAGGCGTTCAAGGTCTCCGGCCGGGGGCTGATGCATCTGGGCGTGCTGCTGGAGACGATGCGCCGCGAGGGTTACGAGGTGCAGGTCGGCAAGCCCGAGGTCATCCTCCGGCGCCCCGAGGAAGGCGAGCACAAGGGCACGCTCTGCGAACCCATCGAGCAGCTGGTGGTGGACTGCCCGAGCGAGTGCCAGAACGACGTGATGAGCCTGGTGATGAATCGCAAGGCCGAGATCGTGAGCATGGACCCCAAGGCCGGCGCGGGCGACTACATCCACATGGAGTTCACGATCCCCGCGCGCGGGCTCATCGGGCTGCGCACGCGCATGCTCACGGCCACGCAGGGCCGGGCGGTGATGCACCACAACCTGCTGCGCTACGAGCCGATGCGCGGCGAGGTGCCCAGCCGTCCCCAGGGCGTGATGGTCGCCACCGACCCCGGGCAGGTCACCGCCTACTCGCTGGACCGGCTGTACGACCGCGGGTTCTTCTTCGTCAGGCCCGGCGACCAGGTCTACGAGGGCCAGGTCGTCGGCGAGCACTGCAAGGACAACGACATCACGGTCAACGTCGTGATCAACAAGAAGCACTCCAACGTCCGCGCCTCGGGCAGCGACGACGCGACCCGCGTCAAGCCCGCGCGTGACCTCTCGCTGGAGGCGATGCTCGAGTACATCGAGGAAGACGAGCTGGTGGAGATCACGCCCAAGGCCCTGCGCATGCGCAAGCGCGAGCTGCGCGAGTCGATGCGACGCCGCGAGACCCGCGCGGCGAAGGGTTGAGCAGACGCCCTGAGGTGAAACGAAAGAAGCCCACGCCGCGGCGGCGTGGGCTTCGCTTTTTCAATCGCTGTGTTTGGGGCTACGCGTTCTTCCTGCCCGCGCGCAGCAACTGCACGACCACGACCAGCGCGATGAAGCCGCCGGCCAGGCCCAGCAGGTAGGGGCGGACGGCGATGTCGGTGCCGGGGACCTTGTCCGTGGTCGTCCAGATCGCCATGGCCGAGCCGAAGGTCGCCACCGCGATGGCCAGCAGCATGACGGCGTTGGCGGCGACGCGCTTGCCGCCCTGCATGAGGTTGTCGCCCATCAGCTTTCGGCTGTTCATCATGAAGAAGAAGGTGATGTAGGCGACGGGCAGGAGCATCATGCCGATGCGGCTGGTGGGGATGGCGAGCCAGAAGTTCGCTTCCTTGTTGCTCCAGAGGAAGAGGAAGCCCAGCGCGCCAGTGATGCCCGGCAGGTAGGAGCCGACGCGGTGCATGGGCCCGGAGGTCCTGACGCCCAGTGCCTCGGTGAAGGTGAAGCCATTGATGAGCATGAGGATGATGATGGTGGACACGGCCATGCCCAGGACACCCAAGCCGAAGACGTACTGCGCGATTGCGTGTGAGCCGGTGACGTTTTCGAGTGAGCCGGCGAGCGCGCCTGAGTCGCGCTTAATGAGCATGACCGAGAGCTGCTTGTCCTGAAACTTGGAGGATGCGTCCAGGTGCTTGTCCAGCGGGCCGGGGCCGAAGCCGAAGGTGGCATCCTCTTTCGCCAGGTCTTTGAGTTTCTTATCTACTTCTTTCTTCGACAGACCTTCGCCCTTGAACTGCTTGGTGAGTTCGGCCTTCTTCGCATCGATCAGTTTGTTGTGTTCCTTCTGCGGCGCTTCGAGGGCGGTAAAGGCTTTTTCGTCCTGCTTCTTGACCATCTTGACGAGATTGTCCTGAGCGGCCTGGGGCATCTGGACCGAGAGCGTGGTCTCGGTGATGCCCGGGGCCTGGGCGTGGAACTGCGAGACAGCGGCGATGACGACGCAGCTGGTCGCGAGCACGAAGGGGATGAACAGGCCGGTGGAGAGGTCGAAGGTCGCCAGCCCGCGGAAAGTCTTGTCCCAGCCCTTTCGGAGCATGGAGTAGGGCAGGAGGAAGGTCATGTTGATGCCGACGGCGGTGGCGGCGGCGGCGATCATCGTGTTCTGCTGGATGCCAACGACCTGGTCGGACCAGTACTTGGGGTCGGAGGACGCGGCGATGTAGTCCCGTAGCCCCTCGGCCGGCTCCCAGAGCAGCGAGAAGTCGGGCACGACCAAGCCTTTGAGAACGTCGGCCCAGGGCAGTGAGCCCTTGAAGGTCAGCGCCGCGACGACGCCGAAGAAGGCAAGGACGATCAGGCCGACCATGATCTTCAAGAGGATCTCGAAGAGCTTGATGCCCCAGCCGCCGGCGTCGTAGAACCAGATGATGACGCCGGAGACAACGAAGAGGATCGCGGCACAGATCTCGTTGTTGTACTTCTCACTTAAGTGGATCCCCAGGTTCTGCTGCATGGCCGCGGTGCCCAGGGAGAACTGGGGCATGGCCCAGACGAGGTTGGCGATCATGGCGGCGATGAGCCAGCCCCAGCCGAGCACGGGGTTGACGTGCTTGTTGATGGCCTGGAAGGGCTTTTCGCCGGTAGAGAGCGTGACGTAGGCGATGGCGCTGAGCATGACGATGCCCAGGATCATCATCATCGGCTGGAGCCAGAGCATGTTGTAGCCGCCGATGACGCCGATGTAGAGCGAGCCCGCCAGCGAGCCGCCGCCGAGGGTGATGGCGGATTGGAGCCAGCCCGGGCCCGAGAGTTTGGTGTAGGTGCCGAGCTTGGCGAAGAGGCCCTTGCCCTGTACGGCGGCGAGGGTGGCGCGGTCCTGTGCGATCTTGTCGTTCTCGGTCATGGTTCAGGCCTTGGGGTCGATGAGGATGAAATGTGAGACAACAGGATAAGCGGTAGGGCTCGGGTCGCAACTTACGACCACTGACCTGTGTGAACAGCCGCGCCGCTGCGCGTTGCGGGCGAATCGTGACAGTTGCGGGGGCGCATGCCCGCAACGCGTAGCGTCGCGGCTGTTTAAGTCATATCTTGATCGCTCTATGATGGCACTGATGGCCGATCCGGCGCCCCAACCCCCCGGCAGCTACACCGAGGCCGACCACCCCTTCGCCTCGCGTGGCGGGCTCAAGCTCGACGCGGCGCTGGCGGCCTCGGGGATCGACCCGGCCGGCATGACCTGCGCCGACCTGGGCTGCTCGACCGGCGGGTTCGTGTCGTGTCTGCTCGTACGCGGCGCGGCGAAGGTCTACGCGGTCGATACCGGCTACGGCGTGCTGGACTACAGGCTGCGCACCGACGAGCGCGTCGTCGTCATGGAGCGGAGCAATGCCCTGCACACCGCCCCGCCCCCGGAAGTTGTTCAGCGCGGCGTGGACCTGGTGTCCATCGACCTGGGCTGGACGAAGCAGGACAAGGCGCTCGCTGCCGCGCTGCGCTGGCTCAGGCCCGGCGGGCATGTCATCACGCTGGTCAAGCCCCACTACGAAAAACCCCGCGACACCCCGCAGCGAAAAGGCCACGGCAGCCCCAAGCCCCAGGCCCTGAGCGACGAGGAGGCCCAGGCGATTTCCCGGCAGGTGCTTGAGCAGATCGACGCCGACCCCGCCCTGGGTCTAAGCGTCCTGGGCCAGTGCCCCAGCCCCATCCGCGGCAGCAAGGGCGGCAACCTCGAGGTCCTCGCCTGGCTGGTCAGGCAATAGGCCGCCGCCAAAACGTCACAGGCTTTATGATGGTGTGGTTCGCGCTTTGGCCTGGAGCTACCACCTTGCAAGTGAGCTGTACACACTGCCAGTCCCATTACACCCTTGCGGAGGCGATGCTCGGCAAGAAGGCCCGCTGCAAGTCCTGCGGCAAGGTCTTTACCATCATCCCCTCCAGCGCTACAAGGCCGATCGACTCCGATGAGGTGTACGTTCCGCGCTCCAATGGATCAACCGCGCGGCTTCGTCCGGTCAGCACGCATGAAGTCACCGAATTCGATGACCCGATGGACGCCCTGGCCGACGCCGCGTTCGACAGCGGCTCGCAACATCAGCCCACCCGCCGACCGATCCCTGACAGAACCAACGCCCATACCGAAGCTTCACCGCGTACCTCCCGACGCATGGCCAACGGCGCCGCCGCATCCATGGGCATCGGCATCACCGCGCTGGGCCTGGCGGTCGTCGGCGGGGTGTTGTGTATCTTCGCCACACTCAACGGCAAAGACGACGACCTGGTCGCCATGCTCGGCGGTATCAGCGTCGGCCTGAGCATCCTCGCGGCCATCCTGAGCATGATCGCCATCTTCAACGCCACCTCCGCCACGAGAAATATCCGCAAAGCTAGGCACCCCATCGGCGGACGCGCGCAGGCCAAGGCCGGCACGATCACCAGCCTCATTACCCTGCTGCTCGTCCTGATCACGCTTGTCGGCGGGGGCATCTGGATATGGAAACGCGGCGGGATCGTTTTCCATCAAACCGTCGGGCCCGATGGCAAGCCCATCACCAGCCCCGCCAAAACTAGCCCTCCTGCTGCGCCCCCAGCCACGCCCTGACCGATTCAATTGCACGAACTGCAGAGCCCTCCTCTGCGTCTGTTATAAACCCGCCTGCTCCGCCGTCGAGTTAAACGGCCCCGCATGCACACCCACTCCGTTCCCCCTCCTAAGGATTTGCCAGATGACCGCTCTAAACAACCGAACCGGCCGACTGTTCTCGCTCGCCACCCTGATCGCGGCGCTCGGCCTGCCCATGACCGCCTGCGCTCAGACGCCCGTTGCTGAGCATGAGTCGGCCCATGCTGAAGCTCAGGCGCCGGTGAAAGCCGTTGAAGTCGAAACAGTCCAGGCCAAGCCCGCAGAGGCCGGCGAAGACTCCTCCGCGTCCACGATGCATGAAGCGGTGAAGCCGGAGAAAAAGCCCAAGACCGCCGAAGAACTTGCGATCGAGAAGCAGAAGAAAGAGCTCGAGACGCTGCAGCGTGAAGCCATGCTGCGTGCCGCCAAGCTCGCCGACGAGCTCGCGCCGCTGAAGCTGGAGAAGGAGCGCATCGAGACGCAGATCGCCCTGCTCAAGGCCAAGCAGCAGGAAGCCCAGGCCAAGGCCCAGGTCGAGAAGGACCAGGCCGACTTCGCCTTCCAGATGGAAAACGCCCAGGCCGCGCGCCAGCTCCAGCAACTCCAGCAGTCGATGCAGCAGCTCCAGGTCCAGACCCAGATCGCCCAGCTCAAGCAGCAGTCGGAGAACGCCGAGATCAGCGCCAACAACGCCAAGCTCGCCGCGCAGGTCGCCTCGCTCCAGGCCGAGCTTGGCCTGCTGAACACCCAGCGTACCGCCGCATCGGTCGACAAGGACCCGATGCAGTACCCCAGCAAGCCGCTGGAAGGCAAGACCCTGACCATCAGCGACCGACGCATCCCGCTCAACGGCGCGATCAGCACCGGCACCGCCGACTACGTCACCGAGCGCATCCACTACTACAACAACCTCGACCCCAAGGCCCCGATCTTCCTGTGCATCGACGCGTCGCCCGGCGGCTCGGTCATGGAAGGCTACCGCATCGTCACCGCTATGCAGAACAGCGAGGCCCCGGTCCACGTGGTCGTCAAGTCCTACGCCGCCTCCATGGCCGCGGTCATCACCACGCTCGCTACCGAGTCCTACGCCTACCCCAACGCCATCATCCTCCACCACCAGATGTCCTCGTCGATGCGCGGCAACCTCACCCAGCAGAAAGAATCGCTCGAAGACGGCATGGACTGGGCCCGGCGACTTGCCGACCCGGTGGCCGAAAAAATGGGCCTGAGCTACGAGCAGCTGGTCAAAGAGATGTACAAGAACAACTCCGATGGCGACTGGGCGGAGTTCGGCGACAAGGCCGTCAAGCTCAAGTGGGTCAACCACGTCGTCACCGAGATCCGCGAGACCGCGCTGGTCACCGCACCCTCTTCTATCCGCTACGCGATGATGGAAGCTTCCAAAGACAGCGGCACCGAAACCCAGGCCGCCGGCCCGCAGCCCTTCACCCAGGAAGAACTCTTCCGCTCACCCATCCAGCTCCAGACCAAGGCCGACGGCAACGGCAAGCTCTACACCGAGCTGCCCCCGCTCGCGCCTTTTGACTACTACTTCATGTACGACCCCGGCAACCACTTCCGCATCGCGGAGTGATGCCGTATAGACAGCCCGCCCACGAATCACGAAAACCCCGCCCGCCGGCGGGGTTTTTCATTCGACACCTGCTCTTGCGTTACGATAGGCTTTAATCATCAAAGGACTTCCCATGACCTCCGCCAACGCCTCGCGAATCACCATCGACAACCTCCAGCCCGCGCAGAACGTCGCCGGCGTTTTTGCCGTGCAGAACCTGCAGCTGGGCAACACCAAGGCGGGCAAGCCCTACCTCAAGATGGTCATCGCCGACAGCACCGGACGCACGCCCGGACGTATGTGGTCCGTCACAGAAGAACAATTCGCCTCGCTGCCCACCGACGGCTTTGTCTACCTCGAGGGACAGACCCAGCCCTACCAGGGCGAGATGCAGATCATCGTCCACAACATCCGCGCCCACCAGCCCACGCAGCGCGAACTCATGGACCTGTTGCCCGCGACCAAGCAGGACGTCGATGAGATGTTCGCCGGCGTGCTGAGGCTGCTACAGTCGATCCAGAGCCCGGCGATCAAGTGCCTGGTCGATCGTTACCTCGAGGACGGCGATCTCATGGGCCGGTTCTGCCAGGCCCCGGCCGCGCAGACCCTCCACCACGCGTACCTCGGCGGGCTGCTCGAACACACCTACTCGCTCATGCAGCTCGCAGACAAGATCGTCGGCCACTACCCCCACCTCTCACGCGACATCGTGCTTATGGGTTTGTTCCTGCACGACCTGGGCAAGTGTGACGAGCTGACCTGGCTCGAGGGCTTTGGCTACTCGACCGACGGGCAGCTCGTGGGGCACATCGGCCGCGGCGTGGTGATGCTCAACGACAAGTGCAGGGCCTGCGAAGACCCCGAGCTCGGCGACGCTGCGGTGAAGATCCCCGCCAACCTGCGCAGGGTCCTTGAGCACATCATCCTCAGCCACCACGGCGTGCCCGAGTTCGGCGCGCTCAAGCTCCCGGCCACGCCCGAGGCGATCTTCATCAGCAACCTCGACAACCTCGACGCCAAGATGAATATGGCCCTTGACGCCGCGGCCCGCGAGAAGCTGGGCGCCGGGCCGGACCTGGGCAGTGATTTCACCGAAAAAGTCTGGGCCCTGGGCACAAAGATCTACCGCCCGGACCCGAGCAAGGGCTGATCTGGGTGTGATCCTTACTCCCGGCCGTAGCGCCACGCAGACCAGTACGACTGTATGCGACGGTCAAACGCCGCGGACGTCTCCGCAAGCGCGGGCTCTGCGTACAGCACGATCGGCTCGGCAAGGCGCTGGATCACGCTAGGCTGCTTCGATGGCTTATCGCCCGTGGCCTCGTGCAGGGACTTTTCCAGCGCGAGCTCGAGCTCGACATGACGCATCGCAGCGATGGCCTTGCCCAGCAGCTTGCGATGGCCCTTGAGCATCGGCGGGCAGGCCTTGATCAGCACGGCCAACTGCAGGTCCAGCGTACTGAGCGCGGACAGGGCATCGGCCAGCGTCGCGCTGGTGATCGGCTGCTCTATCAGCCGGCGTGCACGCGTGTAGGACCGACGCAGGCCGCGCGGCGGGACATCCTGCGAAATCGTGTCGACAGGCCAGGTCCCCAGGTGACCGCGCAGCTCGGCCATGTCCGCGACCATGCGGTAAATCGCCGGGTCAAAGCCGCCGCCTCGGGTGTTGAACGTCTGGCCTGTGGCGGCCAGGCTCGACCAGTGCTTGCGCAGGGTCTTGACGGCCGCGGCCTGCTCGGGGTCGTCCGGGGCCTTGGGCAAAGAAAGGTCGAGCTGGTCCAGCAGTTCGGCGGGGCGGGTCATGTCGCTCAGGCTCTTGCGCACGCGCGTCATCAGTGCTCGGTCGCGTCGCGAGACAGTCTGAGGCAGGTCGGTCTCGATCAGCGCGAGCACGGCCTCGGCCTGCGCGATGAACTCAAGCGAGGCCGCCGACGAGCCGGGCTGACGCGTCAGCGAGCGTATCGCGCCCTCGACACAGTCGCAGGCGATCTTCCGCAGGCCGGTCCCGACATGGTCTTGCCGTCTGAGCATACTCATGGATTGCGATCGCCTTGCTGTGTTAGAAAACGGTGAGCGATCTTAGCACCCGGCAAAAAACCGGCAGGCAGTCGGCCGGATTTCTAACAACCTGAACAATGTGATGAATGAGGGCCCGTGATCAGTTGAACGGCAGGTCGACGCTGAAGCTGATGAGCTGGGTCTCGTCGGTTTCTTCCTTGAGCAGGGGGATGCCGAAGTCGATGGCGATGGGGGCCTGCCCGAGGAAGTCGATCTTGAAGCGGAAGCCGAAGCCCACGCTTGCGCGCCACTCATCGAAGCCGAATTCGTCGGAGACGGTGCCCTGGTCGGTGAAGACGGCCCATCGGACGATCTCATCGTAGAGCGGCTGCTCGTACTGAAGGCGTGTGACAAAGAGGAAGCGTCCGCCGACCGGGTCGTCGCCCAGGGCGAGCGTGTCGGCGCGGATGCCGCGGGGTCCGACACCGCGGAAGCCAAAGCCACGGAAGTTGCGTCCGCCGGCGTAGAGCCGTTCAAAGAGCGGGACTTCCGAGTTGTCCTGTGGGATGTAGCTGGAGTCGATCTTGAGCGAGAGGATGTTCTTTCGGCCGAGGAAGTCTTCGTCGAGCGTCCAGAACTGGTCGTATCCCGCGTTGAGGCGGGTGAAGTCGTAGTCGCCGGTGAGCAGGCCGAACTGATCGACGCCCAGCGAGATTCGTTTGCCGCGGCTGGGGAGGATGTTGGAGTCGGTGGTGGAGCGGAGCAGCGTGAAGCCGACGGACGCGAGCGTGTTGCCGCCGGAGACGGCGAAGACATCCAGCGGCGCGTCGGACTCGATGTCGGAGATGTCGACCTGTTCGAGGCGGACCCTCGCGGTGCCCGTCCAGATATCGCCCAGGCGGCGTCCGATGCCGGTGTTCAGTGTGGATCGGCCCTCGTCGAAGTCCTCGCGCACCGACTGCACGGAGGACAGTCCGATGTCGAAGAAGTAGTCGGACTCGAAGAGGTAGGGCTCGCTGAGGCTGATGGCGTAGGTGCTGTTCTGCGTGCCCGGCGCGAGGGTCACGTTGAAGGTCTGCCCGCCGCCGATGAACGACTTCTGGGCGAGGAACTCGTCAAAGCTCTCGGGCCAGTCGGTGGCATCGAAGTTGCGCTGGGTGACGGAGATCGCGCCGAACAGGCCCAGGTCCGAGTCCACGCCCGCGCCGATGCTGAACGTGCCGGTGTTTTTCTCGCTGGCTTCGATGAGGAAATCACGTACCGGGTCTTCGGGGCTGCCCAGCGGGGTGATCGTGCCCTTGGTAAACCAGATGCTCTCTTTCACCAGGTCGCGCGTCTGTTCGAGCCCGCCCAGGCGCACCGGCCTGCCGGGCTCGAGCCCGCGCACGCGCCGCAGCAGCACCTTCTGGTCCGTCCGCGTCAGCCCGATGATGATCACGTCGCCCACGATCGTCGGGCCCGTGCCTTCTTCGATCTCCACCACCACGTCCACCACCGGCTGGTCCGGGTCGAACACGCGGTTGATCTTGATCACCGTATTGATGAAGCCGAGCTCGCCGTACCAAAGTCGAACGTCCTCACGCGAGCGCTCCAGCCGCTCGTCGCTGTAGACCGAGCCCTCGACCAGGCCCCGCCCAAGCACATAGCGGAGCTGCTCCTCGGACATGAGCTGGTCGGTCGTCGGTGCGCCGTCCTTGGTGAAGCGCACCTTGATCTGTCGGACGGTGTACTGCTGGCCTTCCTCGATCTCGAAGGTCACGATCGCGCGGTTCTGCTTGTCCGACAGGTCGATGCGTCGCCCGACTTTGGCGTTGAGGTAGCCGCGGTCCTGGTAGTACTTGCGGAGTTCCGAGACGTCGATGTCCAGCTTGGTGCGGTCCATGAAGCCGGAGATGAAGGGCCAGAAGCGCTCCTCGCTGCGGACCCGACTGTCGAGTGTGTCCTGGTCGTAGATCTGGTTGCCCTCGTAGCGCAGCTCGGAGATGCGGACACGCGGGCCCTCGGTGATGGTGTAAACCAGTTCGCGGTTGTCCTTGAGTAGCTGCTCGTCGAACTTGACCGACGTGGCGAAGTAGCCCTTGTCGGCATAAGCCCGCTCGATCGCCAGCGCGCCGCGGTCGATCAGCGAGCGGTCCACCGGGTCGCCGGCCTGGAGCAGCACCTGCGTCTTGAGCTCGTCTTCATCGAAAAGTGTCTGGCCCTTGAACTGTACCGACAACAAGGTCGGCTGCTCAAGCACTTCGAAGACGACGTTGATCGATCCGTCGCCGTTGTCCTCGATCTTGGCTTCCACGGTGTTAAAGCGTCCGAGGAAGGTCAGTCGGACGATATCCTGGCGGATGGTTTCGCTGTCATAGGGTTGGCCGGCGGCGGTTCGCACGGTGTTCTGGACGAGCTGCTCGGGGGTGCCGTTGAGCCCCTCAAACCGTACGGCCCGGACAAGCCGGCCCTGCGGGTCGATCGCCTGGGCATGGGCCCAGCCGACGCAGGACAGGGCCCACACCACGGCCAGCAGGAATATGACAAGCCGGGGTTGTGGGAAGCGGTCTGCGTACAAAGGGCGTCCTTTGGTCTGGAAAGGCGGAGTTTAGCGGATCATGCGGGCTTTGGCCCTGAGCGTTGAGGCATCGATGTGCTGTCACTTACTTGCCGCTGCCTGATCGCCGATTTAGAATATGTTGCTCTGAAAGGCGGTGTGAAATCGCTGTGACCCCTCCAAGGGACGCCGAACACCGCGCCCCGGAAGGACTGGTATTGTCTCAGCAGCAACTCGGCCCGCTGAAGCCACGCCGATCCCCCCTGACGTGCCTTGAGGTATGCCTATGACAGCGACCAACGCCAGCCCTTCGAACGCACTTGCCAAGGGCGGTCGGCCGTCCGATCAGCTGACCGAACAACAGCTGCTCAAGATGCTCTACGACATGATGCTGATCCGCCGCTTCGAAGAGAAGACGATGCAGGCCTATCAGCAGGCGAAGATCGGCGGGTTCTGCCACATCTACATCGGCCAGGAGGCCGTGGCCGTCGGCTCGATCTCGGCGCTCAAGGACGAGGACCCCATCGTCGGCGCCTACCGCGACCACGGCTTCGCGCTGGCGCGCGGCATGCACCCCAACTACTGCATGGCCGAGATGTACGGCAAGATCACCGGCTGCGCCAAGGGCAAGGGCGGCTCGATGCACATGTTCGACCGCGAACGCCACATGTACGGCGGACACGCCATCGTCGGCGGGCAGTGCCCGCTGGGCGCCGGCCTGGGCTTCGCCATCCAGTACGAGGAAAAGGACAACGTCGCCCTGTGCTACCTCGGCGACGGGGCGCTCAACCAGGGCGCGTTCTTCGAGTCGATGAACCTCGCCGCCATCTGGAACCTGCCGGTCATCTTTGTCCTGGAAAACAACAACTACTCGATGGGCACGCACATCAGCCGCGGCACGGCGATGGCCAACGACCTCAGCGCCAAGGCCGAGGCCTTCGGCATCCGCTACGCCGAGTGCGACGGCCTGGACGTGCTGGCGGTCTACGACTGCTTCGCCAGCCAGGTCGCCATGACCCGCAACGCCAAGAACCCCCAGTGGAAGCGCGGCGGATGGGACCAGATCGCCTACAGTCGCGAGGGCGCCAACCCCGGCCCGGCGTTCGTCAACGTCCGCACCTACCGCTTCCAGGGCCACTCCATGTCCGACCCCCAGAAGTACCGCAGCAAGGAAGAGGTCGGCGAGTACAAGCACCGCGACCCGATCAACCTGCTGGTCAACCACCTCATCGAGTCTGGCAAGGCCACGCAGCAGCAGTGCGACGAGCTGGACAACAAGGCCAAGGACATCAGCAAGGACGCGATCACCCACGCCGAAAACGCCCCCGAGCTTCCCGTCGAGGAGATGTTCACCGACGTCTACGCCAACCCCTTCGGCCCGTACATCAAGGGTGGCCTGCCGAACATCATCACCAACGAAAACAACGGCGAGTAAAGCAAGACCATGGCGACCACCACCGGCAGAACACTCCAGTTCCGTGAAGCACTCCGCGAAGCCATGCAGGAGGAGATGCGCATCGACCAGCGCATCTTCCTCATGGGCGAAGAAGTCGGCGAGTACAACGGCGCCTACAAGGTCAGCCAGGGCATGCTCGACGAGTTCGGCCCGCGCCGCATCGTCGACTCGCCCATCAGCGAGACCGGGTTCGCCGGCCTGGGCGTCGGTGCCGCGATGTACGGCCTCAAGCCCATCATCGAATTCATGTCCTGGTCCTTCTGCCTCGTCGCCGCCGACCAGATCATCAACAACGCCCCCAAGATGCTCTACATGTCCGGCGGACAGTTCGGCTGCCCGATCGTCTTCCGCGGAAATAACGGCGCCGGCGGACAGCTGGGCTCGACCCACTCCTGGTCCGTCGAGTCGCTGTTCAGCTCCGTGCCCGGGCTCAAGCTCGCCGTGCCCTCGACCCCGCGCGACGCCAAGGGCCTGCTGAAGGCCGGCATCCGCGACGCCGACCCGTTCTTCAGCCTCGAGTCCGAGCGCATGCTGGGCATGGGGCTGCACGGCGACAAGGACTACTCGCGCTATCTGCACGGCAACAAGTGGGCGCCCCCGGAAAACGACGCGGACTTTGTCATCCCGCTGGGCCAGGCCGACATCAAGAAGCAGGGCACCGACTGCACGATCATCACCGCCGGCCGACCGGTGCACTTCGCGCTCGAGGCCGCAGAGGCGCTCGAGCAGGAAGGCATCGACATCGAAGTGGTGGATGTGCGGACCTACCGCCCGCTGGACATCGAGACGATTGCCGGCAGCGTGCGCAAGACCGGGTACGCGGTGGTGGTGGACCAGAGCTGGCCCTTCGCATCGGTCGGGGCCGAGGTCGCCGCGCAGGTCTATGAGCACTGCTTCGACGCGCTGGACAACCACGTGCTGCGTGTGCACAACGACGACATCCCCGCGCCGTACAACCGCAACCGCGAGCAGGACATGCTGCCCAACGCCAGGAAGATCATCGAGGCGGTGCGTGCGGTGACCTACAACGCCTGATCCGCGCCAAGCTGGGTAATTTGTGCCGGTTGTAGCGGATAAACGGCTCGATCCAGTCAGTCCGGCGGATGCTCGTAAATCCTTTATTAGCAAGAAAAAACGGCTGCTTTCGCGGCCGTTTTTTATTTTCATTCGATTATTTCGTGCAAAAAAGTCTTGTTCACTTTTTTAGCCGTGGCATCGTTTGGATACCTGCAACGAGATTCGGCTGAAGTAAAGGCCAGTTCAAAAGCAGGTGTGAAGAAAGGAAACCAAGATGTCCCGTAACGCAGTCAAAGCCCTGAGCACCGCCGCCGCCCTCGCCCTGTTGGCCGGAGCCGCTTGCGCAGGCACCTCGCCCTTCACGCTGGTCAGCGGCGCCTACGCACCCGGGGTCAACGTCACACTGACCGTGCAGGCGTCGACCATCGCAGGCTACGACTTTGACTTTGTCATCAGCAACAGCTCGTCCGTAGGCACCGTCACCGGTGTCTACTTCGAGAACGACTGGGCCAGCATGCTCGCCGGTGTTGGCAGCTCCTCGGGCCCCGCTTCGTACCTCACGGGCGCGCTCAGCCCGCAGATCGATGGCTGGGACGGCTCGATGGAGTCGCATACCGTCGCCAAAGAGCGCGTCCGCACATGGGAAGGCCGACGCTACTACGACACCTACGTCGATGTGATCGCCGACGGCCTCAAGCCCGGGTTCAGCCAGATCTTTTCCTTCAAGGCTGATGGCAGCCTGATCACGCTGGCCGACCTTGAAGCGGCGCTAGGCACCGAGGGCATGGGTATCGCGATCCGCCTGCAGGACCTGCTGGTCAACGACCCCCAGGCCGCGGGCTTCGGCGAGATTCAAGACAAAACCGCAAGCCTGTTCGCCTTCGTCCTGCCCGCAACGGTGATTGTCGAAGACCCGGCACCCCCGGTCACCGGCGTGCCGACGCCGACCGCCGCTCTCGCGGGCCTGGTCATGCTCGGTGCCGCGGCCATGCGTCGCCGCCGCGACTGATGAAATCAAAACTTTTCTTCAAAAGGCCCGGCAGCAATGCCGGGCTTTTTTTATCTGTGCAAGGGAGGCAGGGCTACAGCGCCCGACCTACAATCTGTGCTTCGCGTCGCGATGCCTGTCAACGCTCGCACCCCTACGGGAAAGACGCACACGCCAGAACCCTTTTCATGGAGACCCGATCATGGCCGTACTCGTTGAGATGCCCAAGCTGTCCGACACGATGGAAGAAGGCACGCTGATCAAGTGGGCCGTGAAGGTCGGGGACAAGGTCTCGGCCGGGGACCACCTCGCGGACGTCGAGACCGACAAGGCGACGATGGAACTGCAGGCCTTCGACGACGGGACCGTGGCCAGGCTCGTGCTCGGCGAGGGCTCGACCGTGCCGGTGGGTCAGGCGATCCTGATCCTCGCGGAGGACGGCGAGTCGGTCGAGGACGCCGCGAAAACCCCGGTCGCCGCAGCACCCGCCAAGGCAAAAGAAGAACCGTCGCCCGCAGCCGCCGCGCCCGCACCCGCGCCGGCCCCCGCGCCCAGCGCACCGGCGCCCAAGCCCATCGCACCCGCAGCGCCCAGCGCTCCCGCACCCGCCATCGCCGCGCCACCCGCGGCAGGCGGACTCAAGGTCAGCCCGCTGGCGCGCAAGCTCGCCGAGGAGCACGGCCTGGACATCAACAAGGTCGCGGGCACCGGGCCCGACGGCCGCATCATCAAGCGCGACATCCTCAAGGCCGCGCAGTCCGGCACCGCGCGCCCCTCGGCCGCCGGCGCGGCATCGATGCCCGTGAACGCGATCAATCTGCAAGCCAAGACCACCGCGGTCCCCGGCATGCGCAAGACCATCGCCAAGCGCCTGGTCGAGTCCAAGACCACCGTCCCGCACTTCCAGGTCTCGGTCGCCATCAACATGGACCCGCTGATGGAGATGCGCAGCACGCTCAACCAGCGGCTCGAATCGCAGGGCATCAAGCTCAGCGTCAACGACTTCATCACCCGCGCCGTCGCGCTCGCCGCCGCCCAGCACCCGGTCATCAACAGCTCGTGGATGGGCGACTCCATCGTCCAGCACGGCACGGTCAACGTCGGCACCGCCATCTCCCTGCCCGAAGAGCGCGGCGGGGGCCTGGTCGTCGCCGTCTGCCGTGACGTCCAGAACAAGAGCCTGATCCAGATCAGCGCCGAGGTGAAGGAACTGTCCAAGGCTGCGCGCGGCAGGGGCCTCTCGCCCGAGCAGATGAGCGACTCGACGATCACGATCAGCAACCTCGGCATGCCGCAGTTCGGCGTGACGCAGTTCAGCGCCATCATCAACCCGCCCAACGCCGCCATCGTCGCCGTCGGCGCCGCCATCGAGAAGCCCGTGGTCCGCGATGTCTACGGCGAGAAGAAGATCGTCATCGGCCACGAGATGAACGCGACCCTGAGCGGCGACCACCGTGTCATCGATGGCGCGAGCGCGGCCGAGTACCTCACCACCCTGCGCAGCCTGCTGGAAAACCCGGTCGGTCTGCTGGTGTGAGGCGGGCGGGCCTTGTGCACAACACGACTGCACCAAAGATAAGGCCCCACGGAGAGGGCTCCGCGGGGCCTGTCGTCGCATGCCTTCTGAAGGACTCGAACCTTCAACCCGCTGATTAAGAGTCAGCTGCTCTACCAATTGAGCTAAGAAGGCGGAAAAGCCTATTTAGGAACGGAGGATTGTCGGGTTGACCGGGCGCGTTGTCAAGCCGACACCCTGTTACGATGTCCGCCATGCACCGGCCCACCCGCATTGTTGTTCTCGGCATCCTCTGCCTGGCCATGGCAGGGCTGTCGTCCTGCAAAAACCTATCCGAGGCCAGCATTTCCCTCATGGGCCCGGACATGCTGGAGAAAGTGCTCGAGCAGGAGGGTGTCGCCGGTTTTCAGAAGGATTCGATGCAGACGATGATCCGCGCCCTGCGCGAGCCGGCGTTCCGGATCGTCAACGGCGTCGAGTCTTTCGTGTCGACGGTGATGTCGGTTGTGCTGCTGGCTGGCGGGATCGGGCTGCTGATGGACCGAAGGTGGGGGATCCGGCTCGCGCAGGTTTGGGGGTTTTATGCGCTGGTGCTGGGTGTGATCAACGTCGTGCTGCAGGTGCGGTACGTGGTGCCCGCGAGCCCGTCGCTGCCGCCGGGGTCTGATGGCCTGGCGATGGTCTCGGGCATCGGCTGCTACCTGCCGATCTTCTGGCTATTCCCGGTGCTGCTGCTGACGATGCTCAATCGGCCGATCGTGCTCGATTACATGCGATGGCGCGCGTCGCAGCGAGGCGGGGGCTCGGCGGTGCCGATGAGTATGCCGACCCATGAACCGCCTCGCACGATGCCGCGCCCCGGCCAGACGCCGCCGACGACCCCTCCGCGCGCCCAGGGCACGGCCGACCCGCAGCAGACCTGGCGCGACGACCCGTGGAACGACCCCAACAGCCAATAGCCCTTCTTCACGGAGCGATCATGCCTGAACTCAGTGGCAAACGCGTGCTCATCTTCGTCGGCGAGGACTACGAAGACCTCGAGCTGCAGTACCCCAAGTACCGCCTGCGCGAGGCCGGGGCCCAGGTCGTCGTCGCGGGGCTCCATGCGGGCGTAACGTACCTCGGCAAGCACGGCTACCCTCAGCTCAGCGAAGCAAAACTCAGCGACCTTAGTGCCGACGACTTCGACGGCCTGGTCGTGCCCGGCGGCTGGATGCCCGACAAGCTGCGGCGGTACGAAGAAGTCCTCTCGATCACGCGCGGCATCCACGAGCAGGGCAAGTGCCTGGCGTCGATCTGCCACGGCGGATGGATCAATATCTCAGCCAACGTCGTGCGCGGGTTCCGCTACACCAGCACGCCGGGTATCAAGGACGACCTGATCAACGCCGGCGTCAGCGCATGGGTGGATGAAGAAGTCGTGGTGGATCGCCACCATGTCAGCTCAAGGAAGCCGGACGACTGCCCGGCCTTCTGCCGCGCGATCATCGAAGTGATGCGTAAACAGTAGAGCGTAGTTAGCCGTCGCCTGAAAGGCGACTCGATCACTGACTGAAAAGATAGTCAACACGGACCCAACTATTTGCAAGAACCAACCGTCATCACGAGCCCGCAGAACCCGCGTGTGAAGGCGCTGGTGAAGCTGCGCGACCAGCGTGGCCGTCGCAAGGCGGACCGCTTTATTGCTGAAGGTGTGCGCGAAGTTACGCGCGCGATCGGCGCGGGGCTGCGCGTCGAGTCGGTGTGGGTATGCGAGTCCCTGCTGAGTCGAGATCAATCACTGACGCCGTCCGCAGCAAGACAGGAGTGGGGCTTGGGCGTTGACGTTGAGGTTGTTGCGGTTAGCGAGCAGGTGTTCAAGAAGATCGCTTACGTGCAGGAGCCCGAGGGGGTGCTGGCGGTGTGTGAGCCCCCGGCCTGGTCGATCGAGGCGCTGCCGCAGGCAAGCGCATCAACGCTGGACCTGGTGGCGGTGGGCACGGAGAAGCCGGGCAACCTCGGTGCGATGGTGCGCACGGCCGATCTCGCGGGCTGCCGGTGCGTGATCGCGGCGGGCTCGGCGGTGGACGCGATGAACCCCAACGCCATCCGCGCATCGACCGGCGCGGTGTTCACGATGCCAACCGTCGTGATGAGCGAGGACCAGGCGATCGACTACTTCATCGCAAAAAAGGTCCGCGTGCTGGCGGCGATGGTCGATGGAAGCGTCGATCACACGCAGGCCAGCTACACAGGCCCCTGCGCGATCGTCATCGGCCCGGAGGATAAGGGCCTGAGTGAGCGCTGGCGTATCGCCACGGAAAAAACCGGCGGCGCTTGCGTGCGGATCGCCACGGCCGGACGGGCCGCCGACTCACTCAACGCCTCGGTCGCTGCGGGCGTGCTGCTGTTCGAGGCGGTCCGGCAGCGATCCATCAAGCAGTAGGGCGGGCTCCGCGCCTCTGCGGTCAGTGGGCTACAATAGCCCGCTAGATTCTGGAAACCTCAGCCGATCGACCCATGACCCAAACCGACACGATCACCGCCGTTCTCGACGCCGCCCTTGAGCCTTTGACCGACTGCGGCGACTTCGCCAAGGTCACACGCACCGACGCGGGCCTGCGCTGCGATGCGCTCTACGTCGAAGAAGAGTGCTACTACGCCGCGACCCTCGATCCCAAGGGACAGCTCTGGGTCGGCTGGTACACCCCCAACCGCTGGCTCAGCGGCTCGGTCGAGACCGACCTGGTCCACACCGGCGACAAGATCGACGAGCTGCTCGAAGAAGAAATGATCGACCTGGGCCTATCGATCAGCCTCAGGCTCGAACACTTCCGCAGCGCCGACAAGCTCTTCGTCTTCCGCGGCAGGCTCGACCTGCCCGATGATGTTGCGCAGGCCACCGACCTGCTCGTCACGACGCTGCGTGCGTTCCACGCCTGCTTCGTTGAATTGGGCGACATGGGGCCGGAGCAAGAGGATTAATTCACTCGTGTTTAGTGCGCCGGCGGGCGGGGTACTGAAATCGGGCCGAGCACTTCGTTAAAGAACGATCTCATGTGACGCCAGGAGCGCAGGTCCGCGTTCTTGTTGTACGCCGCGCCCTTGCTGTTGTCGTCGCCCGCCATCGGCTGGGTGAACGAGTGCACCGCGCCGCTGTACTCGATCATCTGCCAGTCCACCTTCGCGTCGTTGAACTCCTTCTTCATCGCGTCGATCCCCTCGCGCGAGACGAACGGGTCGTCCGCGCCGTGGCAGATGAGCACTTTGCACTTGATGTTCTTGCCGTCCTCGGGCGCCGGCGAGTCCAGCCCGCCGTGGAAGCTGACGACGCCGGCGACGTCGGCGCCGCTGCGTGCGAGCTCGAGCACGCCCGTCCCGCCGAAGCAGTAGCCGATCGCCGCGATGCGCGCGGGGTCGACCTTCGCGGATTCATTCTTTTTTAGCTGCTCGAGCCCGAGGTTCAGCCGCTTGCGGAACAGCGCGTGGTCGTTCTTGTAGATGCCCGCCGCCGCCCCGGCCTGCTGCATGTTCCCAAGCTCCGGCATGTTGCCCACGCCGTAGATGTCAACCGCAAACGCGACGTACCCCAGCGCGGCGAGCTGGCGCGCCCGGCCCTTCTCGTAGTCGGTCAGGCCCATCCACTGGTGCACGATCAGCACACCCGGGGAAAACGCCTTGGTGTCGCCACCGACGGGGGTCAGCGCAGGGTCCCATGCGAGGTAGCCGCGCAGCTCGGTGTCGCCGTCGGAGTAGGTAATGTCCCTGGTCTGAACCTCCGCAAGCGCGGAGCAGGCGAAAAGGGCGGTAAGCAGCATGGCGATGAGGTGTTTCATGGTGGTTTCCTTTTGATCTTGAACCACATTGTAGACACAATAGCCGCGACGCTACGCGTCGCAGGCGAATCGTGATGCACCCTTCAGGCTGACGTCTGCGAGCCGTCGCATCAGGGCTATTTTAGATAGGCTTTATCCGCCGTTTCGATTTGCATGCAGGAGATTCTGATGCTTGAGGATTTTTCATGCGGGGTTGTGCCTTACCGGGTGGTGGAGGGACGCCGCGAGTTCCTGCTGATCCAGCACCGCGCCGGGCACTGGGCGTTTCCCAAGGGCCACCCCGAGAAGGGCGAGTCCTATTTGCAGACGGCCCGCCGAGAACTGGCGGAGGAAACAGGCATCGAGCACATCGAACTCGACGAGCGTCAGCCCTTTGAAGAGCGCTACGAATTTACAAAGCACGGCGGCATGCGCGTGAGTAAGCGTGTCCTGTATTACGTCGGCCGGGTCGGCGAGACGCTAGAGGTAGAGCTCCAGGCGTCGGAGGTTTCGGATTACTCGTGGGGCGATGCGGCGCAGACGCGAGCGAGGTTGAGTTTTGATGCCGGCCGGGCGCTGCTGGACGCGGTGCTGGCGTATCTGGACGCGTAGCGCTGTATCCGGGTGTGAATCTGTGCGGGCTGTAGGGCCTGGGTATCTCTTGTTGCGTGATTAGCGCGTCGCGTAGCTTTCTTGTCTTGCTTTCGGGGCTTTTATATTCGTAGCTGGTTGTGCTGATCGTCGCAGACGGACTGCGGTGGAGATTGGCTGGCCGATAAATCGTCGATGGACGTTAAGGCCAAGGATTTGCGGATCGATAGAGATGAAGCATTGTGGCGCGAATTCGGCCGCCCCCGTAACGGATCGAGGGTTGCCGCCCCAGGTGGGAACCGCGTGGTTCCGGGGATAGCCGAAAGCGCGCAGGCGTGTGGTTACGGAGCGAGTTGCCCCGGCACGCCAAAAAGTAGTCCACTCATATGAGGAGAGTCGTTATGCATGCACGCAAGATGGTGGCCAAGGGCTTCACCCTGGTCGAAATTCTGATCGTCGTTGTGATCCTTGGCATCCTAGCCGCGATCGTCATCCCGCAGTTCACCAACGCGTCGGAGCTCGCCAAGGCCTCCTCGCTGGTCAGCCAGCTGCAGACCCTGCGCAGCCAGATCGAGCTGTACCGCAACCAGCACGGTGACCTGTACCCCACCAAAGACGGCGACCCCGCTTCGGCTTGGGACTGGACCAAGATGACCCTGATCACGGACGAAACCGGCAAGACCTATGCCACGAAGGCCGCAGGCGTTCAGTCCTACGGCCCGTACCTGCAGAAGAACTCGCAGAACCCCTTCACCGCAGACCCCAAAAAG
>Ga0075345_1000041_pt1 | contig 33516 bp, 39 predicted proteins | sample RushSE_CattailNL_2_FD_120077 | JGI IMG/M metagenome (GOLD analysis project Ga0075345, IMG submission 120077) | Natural and restored wetland microbial communities from the San Francisco Bay, California, USA, that impact long-term carbon... | ecosystem: Environmental > Terrestrial > Soil >...
CCCGAAGTTGTCGAGCTCGTCGCCGGCCGGGGCCGCGTCCTTCGGCCCGCCGGCCTGGGGGGCCCGGTAGTCGTTGATGTCCTTGCGGAGCTTCATGAGCCCGTCGACGAGCTGGCCGAAGCCTCGCATCCCGAGCATGTACTCGGTCGCCTGCATGACGGTCATGAGCTGGCCGTTCGGGCCTTCGATGAGTACGACGCCGTCGGCCTGATTCTTCGCCATCATGTCGGCCTCGGCGAGCTCGATGCGGACGAGGTAGCGGTCGAAGATGGCGAGCAGGCGGTAGATGATGTCGAGGCCCCGGCGTTCGATCAGCTCACGGTCGGACGCGATGAGCTCGGCGTAGCCGTCGAGGATGCGACGGACCCGGCTCGCGTCGGCTTCGAGCACGTTGCGGACCTGCCGCTCGCTGATGCCCAGCTCGTCGGCGACCTTCATCCGCGACCTGAGCCGCCGGTAGCTCTCCCATACTTGCAGCTCTTCGTCGGGCGGGGCAGGCTCTTCGTCCTCGGCGACGGCCGGCAGGTTCACCGCCGGCGGGGGCTTCTTCTTCGAGCTCCGCTTCTTCGAGGCCTTCTTCTTCGAGGCCTTCTTCTTGGCGGGGACCTTCTTCTTCTTTTTGGTCGGACGTGTTGCCATTGGTTACATTATGCACCATGAGCCGCAAACTACTACCCGTCAAGCCCTGCGACCCCGAGAAGGAAGCCGTCGTCGGCTTCTACGATCAGGCCGCGGCCTTCTTCAAGCTCCACTTCAACCACGAGCCGAGCAGGACGACGCTCTACAAGTATCTCACCAACGGCTACCCGGTCGAGTACGGCGGGCCCTACGTCGCTGTGCCCCACTTCAAGAAGCTCAAGCGGCCGTTCACCACGGTCGAGGCCCTGGACCGGATGCTCACGGTGATCCGACGCGAAGAGCGCCGGCTTGCCCGTCTGAGGGCTGAACCGGCCGAGGGACGGGCGCGGGCTGCTCGTCGGCTGGCGGGTTGAAGGGGTTTTGTTTATCCGGCATGGGGTCGTAGGTCCGCGAGATGAGTGAGGGCGAAGCCGGCGAGGCGCATCGTGATCGGTAGCAGCTCGGCGGGGAAGGGATCGCCCTGCTCGACGGTTTGCCGGATGCAGTAGGCGAGCGCTCCCTTCATGGCGTCTGATTCTTGATCCCACCAAGCGAGGGCCCGGGCCTTCTCCCGCTCGTATGCCTTGTGAACGAGCTCGTCAAACTCGTCCTCGGTCGCCTCTTTGAGCTCTTCGATCTCGTCGTCGGTGATGCCCGCGGCCCGAAGGATGCGTTCGTCGTCGGGGTTCATGTCCATCGTTCAATCTCCTGTCCAGCCGTCGCGGCTCGGGGTTGTCGGCCCGTCCTGGATCGGGGCCGGGGGATGCAGCTCGCGCCACTGTTCGAGGGTGAGCAGCTCTTCGTCGGGCCAGAGGTCGGGGAAGCTGATCGGCATGATCTTCATGGCCGACGTCGGCCGGTAGGGGAAGGGCTCGCGGTAGATGCGGGGGTTGCCGACCTTGAGGTAGCACTTCCCGGCCATGTACGGGATGCCTGTCTCGGTTTCATCGGGCTCGACCGGGTAGTGCATGTCCACCACGCCGAGAACGTGATCGGTGAGCTCGCAGAGGCCCGGGGCGATGTTCGGCGAGTAGAGGCCCGGGGGCGTCCCGCGCTGGGCGAGGGTTCGCCGGCCGTCGCCGATGATGACGAGCGGGCACTTGCTGAACACCGCCCGCGGCATGACGAGCAGGCTGATCGCGCCCGTCACAACGTAGCCGGCGTAGGGCTGGGGAACTGAGAGGATTTTCATTTTGCTCACGCTTGGTATCTCCGCTTGTCGGGGGCGACCATGCCGCAGGACTGTAGCGCCATGAAGTCGGCTTCCTCGGGGACCGGGTAAAGCTCGTAGACGCTGCCGTCGAACACCGCGTAGGGCTCGGGGGGCTGGGTCCCGTCGGCCGGGGGATCGAGCTCACCGCGGAGCTGCCACACGCGACCGCCCGAGCACAGGTACGAATCGTTGAGGAAGCCTTGCTTTGTCCTGGGCGTGACGAGCTTCGAGCTGAACCACGCCGGCCCGGTGCGTATGGCGAGCTGGAAGCCCCACGCCTCGGGCTGCACGATGAACACGTCCACATGAAGCGGCCGGGCGATCTTGGCGAGCTGGTACTTCTTCATCGCCGGCCCGTCGAGCTTCGTCGTGAGCTTGCCGTCGGCGATGAGCTGGTCGAGCAGGGGACGCAGGGCGCTCACTCGCTTCGGCGTGCCGAAGAGGTCCCCGCTGGGCTTCTCGATGAACTTCTCGACGAGCACGAGCTCGATGTCCCCGACGAGCTGCTTGCCGCGACGCAGGGAGCCGGCGATCTCGATGCGTTCGACGCCGGGCCGCAGGGCCTCGACGATCTTCTCGGCCACGGGCCGCACCTTCTTCGCGTCCCACTTGTCGCCGCTACTCACCGCCGGCCCCCTTCTGCTTCTCGGCCTCCTTGTCGGCGCAGGTTTCGCACATCGGCATCCCGTCGGGCACGCAGACGACCGACTCCCCGCAGCTCATGCACGGGCTCACGTCGAGCCCTGAACGCTCGTAGGCCTCTTTGAAGGCCCGGAGCCCCGCGAGCTCGCTGTCGAGGCTCTTGGAGCTCGACGCGACGTCCCCGGTCGCTACGCCCATCCAGAGCCCGAGGACCTGGGAGCACGCCATGACGACCTCGTCGACCGAGCGGCCCTTGCCGTCGATGAGCTGGGGCTTCTCGCCTTCGAGCCGCTGGTACTCCTGCCCCGCGTACATCATCACCGAGCGGAGCCAATGGCGGATAGCGGCCTCGACGCGGACGCGGAGCTCGGGCATCTTCTCGGCCCGATCCGCCGGCAGGTCCTTCGCGGCGCGGAGCTCGCGGCTGGCCTGCTGGATCAGGGCGACGAGGCCCGAGGCGCTGACCATCGCGTAGCCTTCGAGCAGGACGGTGATCGCGGCCGTCGCGTCGAGCTCGTGCATGTTGTCGCGGCTGGCGAACTCGAAGCCGTCCTCGCCGAGCACGGCGATCGCGCTGACGATGGCCTTGTTGTGTAGGTCGGTGTCGAGCTGGGCGAGGTTGTCACGGACGACGCCGCTCATCCAAGCGGGGGCGATGTTCTTCGGCATTGTGGACTCCTGGGGGAAAAGAGCGGCCCGGGCTGTCGCCCGGGCGCTCCGCATCAGTGATCGGCAGGGCTCGGGGCCCTGGGCGATACGGTTACGAGGCCTTGAACGTGAGGCCTCCGCGGACGATGTCGGTGACGTACTCCTTCGCCGGGGCGAGCCTGCTGGCGACCTCTTCGGCCTGCTTCTTGAGCATGGCGTGCCAACTGTCGTCGATGGGCATGAAGAGCCACTTCCGGTAGTTGAGGTCGGCCCGGACGTAGCAGCGGAGCGGGATGCGGGGGAAGTCCGGGTCGTCGATGAGCCGAACCTTGAACTCGACTTCGCCCTGTGGCATCGGGCTCGTGACTTGAGACTTGACCAAGCCGCCGGCCATCGAGCTCGTCGCGTCGCGGGCCGCTTCGCTCGCGGTTTCGCTCTGAATCTTGAGCAAGCTGATTTGCTTGAGCCAGTCGGGCCCGGGGATGCACGGCCGCAGGAAGGTGTCGAAGAGCTGCACGGCCTCGTCAACCGTGAGCGTGATGCCGTCCTCGCCGGCCTCGAACCATTCGCGGAACACCGCCAGCTCGCGCGACTCGTTGGCCTGCCACTTCATCAGCTCGCGGCCGTTGTCCTGGTCGAAGTAGAGCGTCGCGTAGTTGACGCCGTAGGTGATGAGCCCGTCGACGAGCTGGGCGTTGTCGAGGTAGGGCGTCGTCGCGTTGCGGACGATGTCGGCGAGGCTGGCCCCGGCGATGATTCGGTCGCCGGGCTCGACCTCGAAAAAGTGAAGCTCGCCGTCGGCGTCCTGCCGGTAGAAGCGGCCGGGCCTGTCGCCCTTGAGCTGTAGAACGGGGTGCTCGTGGGCCTGCTTGAAGAGGCCGAGTAGTTTGTCGATTCCTTCTGCGATCATGCTGCGTTACTCCGTGGGGTGAGGGGGTTGGGGGTCGGTTCAGATTTCAGATACTTCGTCGTCTTGAGGCTCTTCGTCCTCGTCGTCGCCGCCAACGACCTCGCCGGTCGTCGTGTTGACCTCGATGTTCACGCCATCGTCGCCCTTGATCGGCGTCGAGCCGTCGAACATGGGGAGCTGCCGAGGGTCCTGGGGAGCGGTCGGGCTGAATTGCAGCGTGCCGTCGCCCATCGGCAGGGCTTGGTAGGGCTTCGAGTTGCGGCGCTTGGGGATGCCCTGGGTGACTTCGACGTGCAGCGCGACGGTGTCGAGAACCGCCGAGCCTTCATCGAGGACGGGCGTGCCGGTGATCTTGATGGTGACGCTACGCTTCGACTTGTCGCCGGCCCGCGCGATGATGTCCGCGACCATCTGCTTGATCGCGTGATTGATGGCGAGGCCGACGTGCCCGCGGTCGAGGTCGCCGAGGGTCGAGGCGTTGAGTTGTAGCCGGTGGTCTTTGCTCATGCTGTGCTCCGAGGTTGAAGAGGGGGGAGCTGGGCAGGATACCGGCGAACTCATGGTTTGCAAAGTTTACACGGGCGGGCGTTCAGGCTGGGGCAGGTTCATGTCGTTCAGGCCGAGGTCGGCCGGCACGGGCTTCATCGCCGGCCGCACTTTTTCGAGCAGTTGGTTCACTTTGCCGATGTTCTCGGCCCCCATGACGTAGGCGACGAGGTAGAGCGGTTGGCCGTTGTCGTTCTTGGCGATGGCCCACGCGACCGGGGCGACGGGCTCGGCCGCGACCATCGCGCCGAGCAGCTCTTCGGAGAGGATGCCGGGACGTTTCATGCTGTACTCCTGGGGGGTTGAAGTAAACCGGCCCCGCGAGAGGGAGCTCGCAGGGCCGGGGCGTTGGTCGATCAGGTTCACGGGTTGACTTGATCGCAGAGGGAAGGCCGGCGGGCAGGGCTCGAACCTGCAACCGTGGGCTTGTGACGCCCCCGCTCTACCATTTGAGCGTACCGCCGACGGCCCGCATCTTACGCACCTTGTTCACCCTGTCAACCGTGACTACTGGCCGCTGAAATAGCGTTGCATGAGCTCGGGGTTGTTCGCCAGCTCCATGAGCTCGGCGTCGTCGAGCTGGTCGAGGCCGTAGCTGCCGCCTCGAAGAGCCCCGGGCATCTGCTGGGTCGGCTGCTGCTGGCCGAAGCCGCCTTCGGGGATCGCTCCGCGGCCCTGCTGCCCGCCTTCGACCGAGGCCCGTGCCTGGACGACGGCCCGCAAGTAGGGGGCCCACGGGTCGCTCGGGCGCTTCTTGATGTACTCCTGTAGCTGGGCGGTGGGGAGCTGGGAGAAGCCGAGGGCCTGCTCGCTGGCCTGCTCGCGCCGGCGCTGGGCGTCGCCGCCGCTCACGGCCGAGCCGACGTTGTACGGGATGAGCTGGCCGAACCGCTGAACCTCGCGGGTCGCGTAGTCCTTGTCGGGCACGCCCTGGGGGGTGATGAAGCCGCCGTCGGCCGCTCGGGTCTGCTGGCTGTACTGCCCGCGCCGGTCGATCTCCTGCATCCGGTAGTCGTGGAGCTGCTGATCGCGGGTCTGCTGCTGGCCGTAGCCGAGCAGGTCCGAGGCGATGCGGGTCTGAGCTTGGAGCTGCTGGCCGTACTGCTGGGCCGCGAGCTGCTGATTGAACTGGCCTTGATCCTGAGCGAGCGCGTCGTAGCGGTAGCCGAGGCTCTGGCTGAACTGCTGATCCTCCTGCTGCTGCTCGCGGTTGAAGAGCTGGGCCTGTAGCCGGCGGTCGGCGTCGGCCTGCTGCCGCTGGGTTTCGAGCGCCATGCGCTGCGTGTCCTGCTGCTGCCGGTTGGCGACGAGCATCGCCGCCCGGTTCTGATCGGCCTGGGCGAACTGCTGGTAGCCCGCGAGCTCGGAGAGCTGGGCGAGGGCTCCGATGTCTTGGTAGCTCATCACGACGGGCATAGATTCACCATTCACCTTTCGGGCACTTCGCGCTCTGCTGCTGCTGCTTGGGGGTCAACCAACACCCGCAATCGTCACAGTAGTCGCCGAAGTATCCCTTCTTCTTCGAGGGGCAGGCGTCGCACTTGCCGGCCCGCTTCTGGATGACCGCCTCGTCGGCGAGGCCGATGCTGAGGGCCGTGAACGTGAGGCCCTTCGCGCCTTGTGCGAGGTCGAGTAGGTCCATAGGTCGATAACACCCGAGGCCGAACATGGGTTGGCGCCCGGGGATGCACGAGCATCGCGGGTCCGCGCCGTTGACGCATTTGCCGTCCATGTACCGCTCGGGGTTGTCCGGGTTGATCGTGCTGGCCGGGTCCTCTTCGGTCGAGCCGACTTCGACCTTCGAGGTCCCCGCGGCCTGGACGCCGCCTTCGTTCGCGGTGAAGGTCCCGTTGTCGCCGGTGATGAACCCCGTCCCGGCCTTCATGTAGTCGCTCCAAGCGGTCTGTCCCGCCCCGGGCGTCGCGTTGGTGACGTAGGGCGTCGAGCCCCCCGTGAGGCTCACGCCGCCGCTGCCGCCCTGCTGGTTGCCGTAGAAGCTCTGGACGCCCATCTGAGAGGTCGCCCCGATGCTGCCCCCTGCACCGCCTGAGAAGCCCGTAGAGCCGCCCCCGCCGTTGGTGAAGGTTCGCACGCCGCCGCTGCCTCCCGAGCCTCCTGAGCCGCCTGAGCCCGCCCCGTAGGTCGTGACGCCCGTGCCGCCCCCGCCGGCCCCGCTGCCCCGCTGGAAGATGCGCGAGCCGTAGTTGCTCGATCCCGGGCCGATGACGGTCTTGGTACGCCCGCCGGTCCCCGAGCCGCCGCCGGCCCCGACCTGCTGCAAGAGCTGGGAGAACTGGCCGAGGTCCGGGTAGGCGTCGGTGAACGACTCGATCATGCCGCTCTTGTAGTTGCCGAGGCGCTCGATCGCGCCGGCCTCGCTGAGCCCGACGCTGGCCCGCTGCTGGGCGACGTTGTTCTCGACGACGCTCCGGGCCCGGTCGGCGTCCCGCGTCACGCCACGCTGCAAGCTGTCGCGGATGGTCGTGTTGAACAGGCCCCGGCTGATGGCGTCCTGGTCGGCCCGGGCTCGGCCCTGGGTTTCGTTCTCGGTGATCGCCCGGCGCTCGTTGTTGCCGAGGCTGACGAGCAGGTTCTCGACGTTGTCGTACTGCTGGCCGACCTGCTGGGTCGTGAGGTCGATCTGCGCGAGGATTTCGCCCTTCCGTGCTGCGTTCGCGTTGAAGGCGTCTTGGTGCAGCTTGCGGTAGGTGTCGATGATCGAGTTGAGGTTGATGTTCCCGATGTTCAGGGCGCTCATGGTGGGGCCTCTTTCAATCCAGCAGCAGTAGCCGGCCGGTGATGGTGACGTCGGCGCTTGAGCCGTCGGTGTTGTTCTTCACTTCGATCTGCGTGATGACCTGCGACACGGTCGTCGCCGAGCCGTCGGCCCCGAGGCCTGAGCTGTCGAGGTCGTCGGAGCTGAGCAGCAGGGGCACGCCTGCCGCGAGCGAAAAGACGAGGGTGTCGCCGTTGTCGTTGGTGAGCTCCACGAGGCCCGCGGCATCGAGCTCGATCCAAAGCAGGTCGAAGGTATTGACGCCGCCCTGCCCGGTCGCCCAAATGACGTCCGAGTTGTAGTTGTCGCCCGAGCTGTTGGTGATCGAGAAGCTCGCGTCGAACTTGAGCCCGCCGAGGGTGAGCTCGGTGGCGACGGCCCGGTTGCCCGCGATGACGCCGAGGCCGTTCACGACTGTCTCGATGGCCTTGAAGATTTTGACGGCGATGCTCATAGGTGGCTCCTTGTGCTGATTCTACAGGACCGAGCCCAGCCAACCGCCGAAGCCCGCAACAACGTCTACGTTGGTCGTGCTGGCGATGCCCTGGACGCGAATGTCGCTATTGGGCAGGACGGGGATCGGGGTCGGAAGCTCGAAGATGGTGTACGAACGCCCGCCGGTAGCGACGAAGATCGGCCATTGTTCTCGGAACACCTGCCCGAAAAGACGGATTTCGAGGGTGAGGTCCACGGTCGCGGTCGTTTTTTTACCGACGCCGGCCATGAGATGCGTGAGCCCGAGAACATCGACGCCGCTGATCGTCGTCGCGGCCTTGAATGATTGATTCTTGCCCGCCGGGATGCTCAAGTGAATCTTGCTCGTGTCGGTCGGCTTGCCGGCCGAGATAGCGACGTCCTCGTAGAAGTGAACCGGCCCGGTCAGGTTGGTCGAGCCGGTGTTGTACGCCCTGCTGATTCGGGCGGCAGCGGTGGGTAGAGCCGTTTTGGTCTGCCCGTCGCTCGCGTCGAGCGTCCAAGTCGCCGCGCCGAAGCTGAAAACCGAGCCCGCGAGGGTGTGATACTCATAAGTGCCGGTCTTGCTGTTGTCGCCGGTCGCCTCGCTGCTGACGTGGGTGATGCCGTTCGAGCTGAGGTACGTTTCGTTGAGAGCGCCGCCCAACGATGCAATCGTCGTCGCCGAGGTCCCGACGTCCTCCTTGCGGCCGAACTTGTTGAGCTCTTTGGCCTTCTGCTCGAAGGAGACAGTGAGGCCGTATTGCTCGCTGAAAACGCGCTCCAGCATGCGCAGTTTTTCAAGGGTTTGAGAGGGGATGTAGCTCATGTTCGACCTCAGATAATCATTACATTTGTGCCGTCGCTCACGAGCGTCAGGCTTGCGTAGCCCGTCGCCATGATGACGGTTGCAGCGCCGTCGATGGTTTCGGCCCCGTTGCCGTCGATGGTGATGGCGGTGGTGTCGCTGGTCGTGTTCTTGATGACGATTCGGCGCTGCGCGTTGCCCGAGGCGGTCGGCAGGGTGACGGTGAAGGCCCCGCCCGAGGGGTCGCATCGCACGAGCTCGCCCCATGCCGCGGTGTAGTTGGCGGTTTTCACGGTGGTCTGCGTGAACTGCCCTTCGGGGGCCTCGATGGCGAGGTCGCCGCTCTGGAACTCCAAGCCCGAGGACGCTGCCAGCGCGACCGCGAGGGCCGAGCTCACGTTCTCCAAGCCGTTGCCGATGTTGACGAAGATGCCCGAGGCGTCGATGTCGAGCACGCCCTGAACCAGCGCCGCGAGGCCTGCCGCGCTGAGCACGAGCCCGGGGTTCGTCGGGTCAAGCAGGACCGCCAGCTCCCCGCCGTCGTTCTCAAGCCCGCCGTCGGCTCGAAGGATGAGCACGAGCTCGCCGTCGCCGTTGACCTGGATGACCTGCCCCGCGCCGATGAACTCAAGCGCGTTGGCGAGGTTGTCGAAGTTTCGGCGCTCGCGGACGGGAGCCCGAGGGCTTCGGTCCTGTCCCTGTAATCCGCTCATCGCTCACCGCCTTATAGGGTCGCCCGCATCCGGCCGGTGGCCGCGATGATGGCGTTCCCGGCCTCGTAGGCCCAAGTCTCGCCGGCGGTGTTGTTGCGGAGCTGCATCGAGAGCGCGTTCGCCCTGAGCCGCTTCCGGTGGGGAAGGTTGCGCCCTGCGTTGAGGGTGACGGTGTAGGCCGCGACGCTGGCGAGCTCGGCCTCTTCGGGCGTGTTGCCCTGGTAGATCGTGAGCACGGTGTTCGCCCCGCCCCCGCTGTCGAGGTTGATCTGCATGTCTTGGAGCTGTAGCTGCCCCATCGGCAGGCCCGGGTGAATCGCCGGGATGCGGAAGAAGCTGTCGATCATCGTGCCGTCGTCGTTGAAGGCTGTTTCGTCGAACTTGCGGACGTAGCTGTCGAAGCCGCCGAGGATGACGGTGTTGTTCTCCGGGTCCACGTCGTAGAGGGTCGCCACGGCCGAGGGCCCGATGCTCGTGGGGAACTTGTCGGGGAAGAAGGCGTTGTTCCTCGCGTCGTAGAAGTAGTGAGTCTCGGCGACGGTCGGGGTTTCAGGGTCACAAACGAAGATGCCCACGCCCTGCCACTTCGAGTCGTAGGCGAGGCGGATGATCTTGCTCGTGGTGTCGATGTCCGAGAAGGTCTTGTCGAGCTTGCCCCGGCTCACGAGCTCGATGCTCGCGCCGCCGGCCGCGACCTTGTAGAAGCCGTTGACGCCGACGAAGTAGAAGTTGCCGACGTTGTCGAAACACCACGCCTCGGGCCCGACGACGCCGATGCCGCGCGTGAGGTTGTCGATCCGACCGCCCGCGGCCGGGTCGCCACGCATCACCCAAACGCTGTTCGCCCCGCCCATGATGAGAACGTCGTCTTGATAGGGCGCGAGGCAAGTGATGATGTCGCCCAGCTCGCCGGCGTCGGAGTTGTTGCCCGCGACCGGCTGGCTCGCGTCGGGCGTCGCCGGCGAGTAGTCCCAATCGAAGGGATCGCCGGCCCGGCTCATGAACCAGTTTTGGGGCTCTTCTTTCAGGCCCGCCAGCACGACGCGACCGCGGTACACCGCCACAAGTCGGCATCCGAGGGTCGTGTCGGTCGTGCCCCTGGGGAGCGAGCCCGCGCTGAGGTTGGTCGTCCAGTCCTTGAAGGTGTTGTCGGAGAAGTCGAGGTATTGGTAGTTGGCGAAGATGCCGTCGGCGACGAAGAGCTTTTGGAACGCGGTATCGGCGAGGATTTGCGGGTTCGTCGAGTCGAGGGCCGCGCTGCCGCCGCTGACGACGGTGAAGGATGAGAAGTCCGTCGCGCTGCGATACACCGAGCCGCCCGAGAACACGACGAGGCGCTGCTCGCGGGTCGTCGGGTTGACGCCGGCCGCGGTGAACTGCCAGAACTCAAAGTTTGAGCTGATGCTGAGCCCGATGTAGGCCTCGTCGGGGCTCCACTGTGCGTCGTAGACGTTCGCCGTCGGCGTCGTCCCCGGGTCGGCGAGGACCGAGCCGAGCGTGTTCGAGAAGTTGTAAATCTTCGTCCTGGGCGCGTTGACCCCGCCGACGTGCAGGTACGAGCCCGAGGGTGAGAAGCGCACCGAGCGGAGGTTGCTGATGCCCGGGTTGGTCGAGCTGCTCGCGCCGAAGCCGGTGGCGACGGTGAACGGGTAGATCGTAAGGGTGGCCGTCGCGCTCTGAACGGCGACCGCGATGCCGTCGGGGTGAAGGCTCAAGCCGACGCTGGCGCCCATCGATGCGGTCTGTGTGTCGATGACGGCCCCGAAGCCCGTCGCGCTGTCGAACGAGTAGGCCTTCATTTCCGCGGACGTGCCGGCGACGACGAGCGTGCCGTCGCTGGTGATGTCCACGTTCTTCCCGAGGCCGTTGAGGGCGGTGGGAGCGGTGAGGGCCGCGCCGAAGGCCGTGCCGCTCCACGCGAGCGCGGTGAGGAAGGGCGTCGTCCCGTGAGCGAAGAGGACCGCCGTGCCGTCGGGATCGACGACGATCTTCTCGACGTTGACGTAGGCCCCTTCTTTGGTGATCGAGCCGAAGCCGCTGACCGGGTCGATGGTGCAGTACCCGAGCCCTTTCGTGTTGCCGAGGAAGAGGTAGGCGTCGTCGGTGCTGAGCGCGATCCAGTTGACCGTCGAGGGCGAACCCCCCGCGCCGTCGCCGAAGACCGCGTCGATGGTCGCCTCGGCGAGCGTGATGCCCGTGCCGAAGCTGTTGGTCGCGGTATCGAACGGCCACACGCGGACGCCAGCGCCCGGCTTCGCATCGACGACGAAGCTGTTGTCCGAGGCCCATAGGATCGTGCCGAAGGTGCCGCCGAGGGGCCCGGCCGGGTCGGTGAGCTTGTCGCTCCAAGCGGCGTTCTGGACGAGGTCGAGGGCCCGGACGATGGGCTCGATGCCCTGAATCTGCTGCGTACCGTTGACCGGGTCGGCCGCGAGCTTGGTGATGCCCGTGCGTTGGCCTCCACGGTTGCGGCGTTCGAGCTGGTCGTAGGCCCGGACGTTCTGCATGTTCGAGGGGAGCACGGCAGAAGGCCCCGGCGGCGAGCTGTAGGCCGGTGTCTCGTTGACGCCCTGCGTCGGGAACTGTAGCGGGATGGATTGGCCTTTGAGCATGGTGGAAAACGGCCCGGCCCGCGGGTGCGGGCTCGGGCGGTTGTGGGTTATGGGGTGTCGCTATTACGCGGCGTAGGGGGTGCGGAGCCGGCTGATGATGACCTCGCGGACCTTGATCGTCTTGGCGACGGCGTCGAGGGCCTGGATGCCGATGACCGGGATGAGGTTCGCGCCTGCCGTGAGGGCCGCGGTCTGCTCGCCGACCTTGAGGCCGTCGATGAAGAACTGCGCCTTGCGGTTTGTGTTGACCTCGATGCCGAGGCGGATGGTCTTGTCGACGGTGGGCGTGACGCCGAGGCTGATCTCGGTGTCGGTCCCGCCGATGCTGAGGGCCTGGGTCCATTTGGTCGTCGAGACAGCGCCTTCGTCCGAGAGCTGGAACTTCGCTTGATCGGCGTCGGTCGTGAGGTCGAGGGCCGCGGTGAGCACGAGCCCGGCGTGAACGAGCACGTCGGCGACGCTGGGGAGCTCGATGATGAACTCGACGCGCGGGGCGTGCTCGGGCTCCCATTCAACCGTACCGAAGAGCGATTGAGCGACGCTGTTGATCGCGGTCGCCGGCGAGAGGATGATTTGATCGTTGTCGGCTCCGGCGGTCGTGAGGGCGATGCCGCCGTCCACGTTCAGCGCCGAGCCGGCGTTCGCGGCGTTCGTGCCGCTGATGATCCAATCGAGGTTCGCGCCGGTGAGCAGGCGTTGAGCGGCCTGATTGACGGTCGCCGGGTCGAGGTTGGCGGCGAGGATCGGCCGCTTCTGGAAGGTTTCGCGCAGAACGATCCGGTCGCGGTAGTCGGCCGGTGCGTAGAGGCTCTTCGCCTCGCTCTTGATGAGGCCGATGGTGACGTCTTTGCTGGGCATGTCGAGGCTCCTGGGCCGGGCGTTGGTCCTTCCCCAGCTCCGGCCCGGTGGCGACGAGCTGAGGCGTCGAGCGACGTGCTACGACGGGTTCGGGATGCCGTTGATCGGGTAGCCCCACGGGACGGGCCGACGGCGCGGGCTCATGGCCCCGGTCGGGACGCCGACGCTGCCGAGGGTCATGCCGTCGCGGTACATGCAATCCTCGATCATGTTGCGGAAGGCCTGGGTGTAGGCGCTTTCCGGGTCGTCGTCGTAGTCGACCGAGGCGAAGCTGCGGGCGAGCAGGCTGAGGGGCCGGTCCATGTAGCTCGGCCACTGAGGGACGTCGGTGTCGGCTTCGAGGCGTCGCAGGTTGCGGCGGTACACGAGCTGGACCGCGTCGGGGTCGGTGACGCTGGGCGTCGGGAAGAGCTCCATCGTCGGATTGTCGAGGCCCGAGCTGGCGAGCGAGCTGTTGCCGGTGTTGATGACGTAGAAGTAGCCGCCGGTCCACTCGGTAATCGGGTGCTGACGCATCCAGAGCAGGACCTCCCACGTTACCGGGGTGAAGTGCGAGGCCCATCCCTGATTGTGCTCGACGGCGACCATCGTGCCGAAGTCGGCCGGCAGGTTGATGTAGCGCTGATCGGCGACGACGCCGAGCTCGATCTGCCCGGTCGTGCAGAACTGCCATTCGTGCATCGCGGCGATGTGCTCGACGGCATCGTTGACGATGTCGCCCGGAGCGACGTCGAGGTTCGCTTCGGCCGGGTTGCCGAGGGCATGAAGGACCTCGGCCTTGTATTCCGCAAAGGTGCGACGTGCCATAAACGAGCTCGCCGGCGTTGACCGACGAGCTCGGGGGTTTCAGATTCAGGCCTACGCTTACGCGCCGACCGTGCCGACCGAGCTGCCGAAGCCGAAGAGCACGACCTCGGCCGTGTCGTTGGTCGCGGAGAGGTCGGCGTCGATGGCCTCGGCGATGAAGCCGACCTTGCCGCGGTTGGCCCCGTCGGCCGCTGCGACGAGCCGGCGGTTCGCGCCGGTGGTGTCGGCCATCACGGCCACACCGCACGAGCTGTAGGCGGTCGTCCAGTTGGTCCCGCCGACCTTCGCGGTGACTTGGCCGACGACCTGGACGACGACCTGGGTGTCGTCTGCCCCGGCCCCGTCGAGCAGGTCCACGACGACGCAGATTTCCGCGTTGAGCGGGGCCGCGCCGACGTTGACGATGTTCGAGTACATGGCCTCGATGAGCGTGCTGACAGAGTTGCCCTTGACCCCGGTGAGGGCCTGGGTAGCGGCGTCACTGGCGTCCGTGTCGAACGCCATCACGTCGCCGACGACGAGGGCGGTCGCGCCGCCTCGGTTCATGACCCGGCGCTGAACCTTCTGGTAAGGCGGCTGGCCGGGGCGTGCGTTGCTGATGTACATGGTTGAGCTCCCGTTGATGGGTTTGTTGGTTGGTTTGGTCAAGAGCCGGGGCCCGAAGGCCCCGGCGACGATTACTTCACGGCTCTACGGCCTGCCCCGATTACAGGTTGTTCGGGACGACGATGCCCTGCCGGCGACGGCTGGACATGAAGAGGTTGTAGTAGAGCTTCTTCCACACGACCCACGAGAACGGCTGGCGGTCGCGGTTCATGGGCTCCTTCTCGTCCATGTAGCGGGTGCTATGGAAGATCGGGTAGAGGTACATGAGGTTGATGAAGTAGTACCACGGAGCGCCGGCCGCGATGGTCGCGCCGCTGTTGATGAGGGCCGTGTCGAGGGTGCTGACGTACTTGATCGGCATACCCGCGTAGGTGATCTGGCCCATCACCCAACCGAGGTTGTTCTGCGGGACGAGGCGGTCGTTCGCGTCGCGGGTGAGGCTGGCGAGCTCCTTGTAGCCGTCCTTGTTGGTGGCGATCACCATTTTGTTCAAACGGTCGTTCTCGGCGTACTGCTTCAACGACTCGGGGGCCTCGAACTTCACGGAGAGCCACATGTCGTCCATCGCAGCGACGAGCCCGTCCTGACGGTCGGCGATGTTCGCCGGGTCGTAGGTCGAGACTTGGTTGCGCCAACCGGACTCGGTCGTCGGGTTGATGGTTTCGACGGTCGTGAAGCCCGTGGGGGCGAGGCCGTCGGGGGTGATGAAGGTGGGGATCGAGTACGGCTGGCGACCGCTCGAAGCCTCCATCTGAGCGTTGCTTGGGACGGCCCAAAGCTGCTCTTCCATCTTGTTGTAGAGCGACGTGTGACAGGCCTGCCGCTTCGACTTGAGCAGGTTCTTGTAGTACGTCTGCGGGTTGCCGCTGTTCAGGTCGAGCTCTTCCTCGGTGTAGGCGTAGTGGTCGGTAAGGAAGCGCCAATCGATCTGAATGTTCGTGAGGGTGTCGACGTTCTGAATGTCGAGTTCCTCGTTCGGCAGGTAGAAGGTCGCCGTGCCGCTATCCGAGAGCTGGATGCGGTCGATGATCTTTGCACCGCCCTGGACACTCATCGAGGCGTCGCGGCCTTTGAGCATCCGGGCGACGAAGTAGGTGTTCTTGGTCGCGTCGTTGACGATCTTGTCCGGGCTGGTAGCAACGCGGTTGCCGGTAGCCTTGACGAAGTCGTTGAAGTCACTGATCGAGGGCATGGTTTGGGCTCCTGATCCCCTGTCGGGGTCGAGCCGCCCATGCCGTTCGATGAACTACTTGAGCTTCTTGCCGAGCGTGTCCTCGAAGGCTTGGTCGTACATTTCGTCCTCGGTGAGCGGGGTACGATCTGTGCGGCTGCTGCCGTCTGCGGGCTGCTGGGATAGTCGCTTTTTCGTCTTGTCGAGTAGCTGGGCCTGGGCGGCGGCTTCGGTTCGGGTTCCGAGCGTGGCGTCTGCTGCTGCCTTCACCGCGGCGCGTACTCTGCTGAGGACGGGCCCTTCGCCCGTCCGGTAGGACGATTCGGGGGCCTGCCAAAGCTCGATGAACTTCGCCTCGACGTCGGCGCGGGGCTTGGCCTCGCTCAACGATGGGTACTGTGTGACGAGCTCACTGATGCCCTTATCGATGACCATGTCTACGACGAGTCGGTTTTGGACGTGCATCGTCTGCTCGGTCGCGCCGAGCTTCTTCTGCAAGTCCTGGGCGAGCTTGATGACGCCCGTGATGGGCTTCTCAAGTGCCGCGAACTCTTCGCCGTAGGTATCGGTCAAGTCGGCCAAAGCTGCCTTGAAGGAAGTACCCAGCTCGCCGAGGTCCGCATCGTCTGCGGCCGTGTCGGTCTGAGTAGTGCCTCCGGTCGAGCTGCCGCCCTGCTGGCCGTTTTCACCTTTGAGCTCGGCGAGCTGGCGTTCCAGCTCGGCGATCTTGCTCCCGTTGTCCCGACCGAAGTTTCGTTGGTCGGCTTCGCGCTTCGCTGCGTTCGTGAAGAACTGCTCACGCTGCTCGGGGCTCCATCCCTGCACCATCGCCGGCGTCATGTGATTCCGGCTCAAGAGCTCCGTCTGCTCGGGTGTGAGCTCGGGAGCGGCGGGGGTGGTGGTGTCGGCGGCTTTGCCGGCAGGCTGATCCTGCGTCGGCTTGGCCTCGGGCGTCGCGGTTGCCGTGCCCTGGTCGTCGTCGCTGAAAATCTCGTCGAAGGCCTGATCGTAGACCTGATCCTCGGTGAGCTGTTCAGTTGGTGCGGCGGCGGGTGCGGGTGCGGCTTGCGCGTTGGCGTCGTCGGACATCGTTACCTCGCTGCCTCGGGGTGGGCTGGGCTCGCGTCGGGGGGTGGCCCCGATGGCGCGGCTGCGTGCCTCGGCGTGTTCATGATGAACGCCGAGGGGGGCCATGTCAAGAGGGGTAAGCTCGGCTATCCGGGCGAGCTGGCGAGCTTGGGGCGTCCGTTGGCCTCGGCCCGCTTGATCGCGTCGCGGATCGCCGGCCGGAAGTAGGCCCAAAACGCGGTACAGTCGCCTCCCGACCACTTGGCGACGTAGTCCCCCCACGCCCGAAGGTCCTCGCTCGTGCCGACGGTGGGCCGGCGGTCGGCGATGAGCTGCTTCCAGTGATGCCGAAGGATGCCATGAACCACGTCGTACCTCGCGGTCGTGGCGGCGTAGAAGCCGAGCTCCTGCATCCGCAACGCCAGCTCGGCGACGGCATCGACGTCCCCGATCTCGATGCGCTTGAACATGAGCCGAATGTAGAGCTGCCGGCCGCGTCGAAGCCGCGCCTCGCTGTGGTCGTTCATCCGGCGGTATCGCTGGACCGGCCTACTCGTCGTCGGGGTGGGGACCGCCCTGTCGTTTGTACTGCTCATGGCGCTGCTCGCGGGTCATGCCGAGCTTGACCATGTCGGCCCGCTTGAGGACCGGCCGAGGCTCGTTGGTGATGGGGTCGATGTACGTCTTGGTCGCCGGCGTCGGGTCGGGGACCACGGGCGCGGCGGCGATGGGCTCCCGGCCGTCGGACCAATTCAGCTTCGAGCCCGGGGCCTGGGGGTTCTCGGGCTGCTCGGGCTTGTGCTCGGGCACGGCCGAGCGCCGGCCCAGCTCGAAGAGGCGGATCGCTCCCGATGGCGTGTGGGCCAGCGCGGCGGCGCGGTCGAGCTGCCAATTCACGTCGCGCTTCCCGGTGATCGGCGGCTCCTTGCCGATCCAGTCGTCGAGGGTGTCGCTGATGGGTCGGTCGCTGTCGAAGAGGACCTCGACGCCGGCCTCGCGCTTGATCGACTTGCCCGAGCGAAGGAATACTTCGACGTTGATGAGGTTCGGGCGGTCGGTGATCGGCGTGACGCTGCACTTCTGCACGTCAGTCCGTCGGTCGAGGGCCCGGGTGAGCACGGCGCAGAGGGAAGGGACGTTCATGCCGCGATTGTACCGGGGCCCATGAAAAAGGCCGAGCCCCGAGGGGCCCGGCCATCTATGAGTACCGCGGCGAGCATCACGCCGGCGGGCAGACGTTGAGGGCTTCGGCGATGTACTGCTTGGCCGAGTTGAAGCGGGCGTCGCCCTGGGTGAGATTCAGGGCCGCGCTCAAGAGCTGGCGAACGCGGACCTCGTAGCTCGCGCTGGGCGTCTGATAGGGCAGGGTCGGGTCGAGGGCCTTCTTGAGCTCGCCGGCGAGGAAGCGTTCGGCGTCGGTGACGGTTTCGTTGCTCGGGTCGAGCGCGGCCTCGATGACGTCCTCGACGGTTTCAAGCCGCACGACGGGCGTGCCGAGCTTCTCGAACCGCTCGACCTGCTGCATCGTGTACTCGCCGGCCTGAGATTCGGCGAGGGCCTGGGCGACGTCCTTGTAGAGCTCGACGTACTCGGGCTCGAAGCCGCCTTCGGCTTGCATGTTCTCCATCCGCTCGATCTTCGCGTCGAGCGCGGCCCGTAGCTCATCATGGCCCGTAGCTTCGGGGGTCGCGTCGGCTGGGGAATCGGGCGGCGAGTCGCTGGTCGTCGGGGCAGGGTCCTCCGAGCTGGACGAGCTTGCGGGGGCTTCGAGCTGTCCCGCCTGTGGGTCCAACGAGGCCGGGGATTCCTGCGTATGCGGGCTCTGCGCTGGGGAAGAGCCGACGGCAGGATCGGCAGGCGCGGGCGAGCTCTCGGACGTGGTCGATGGCGAAGGGGATGAGTCGTTCATTCACGGGCTCCGGGGGTAGGGGGTAGGAAAACACGCCGGCCGCGAGGCAGGCGAAGAAGTCATCGACGCGGAGCTTGTAGAGCTGCCGGCCGATTGAGGGCGGGTAGTGCGGGCTCTCGATGTAGAGCATCGCCTCGTCGTTGTCGCGCATGAGCACGTCGAGGCGGGCGAGGTCGCGGAGCTTGGGCCTGGATTCCACGAGCCAGCGCCGAAGGATGAACGGCACGAGCTCAAGGTGCTCGGGGAAGTGATGGCCGAGGCTACCAGTCCAGCTCGGCGCGGCCGTCGGGGTCGTACGGCGGCGGGTCAAGTTTCGGCGGGCTTGTCGGGTCATCGTCGTCCTGCTTCTGTGCTACGAAGCGCTGAGGGGATTGGTCGTTGCCCTGGGCCATGATGGCGATGAGGCGGTTGATCCGGGCAAGCATCGCCGTCCGGTCGAGGCCCCGGTGATCGGCGACGTGCCCGAGCTGCATGTTGATCCCGTTGACCAGCGCCGCGATCAGCAGCTCGAAGTCTGCGTCGCTCTTCACTCGCTGCGAGGTCAAGCTGAACGAGGGATTGCCGTCGTCGCCAAGCACGACGAGGGCCTCGACGTGGGGGCGGTGCTCGCCGTCCATTACGAGTTGTGCATGACGCCGACGATGGCGGTCATGCTGGCCTCTTTGATCTTGCGGATGGCGACGCGCCGGTCGTCCCCGTTGCGGGTTTCGTTCGTCACGACCTGGGCGAAGGCCGCGGCGGCTGCGTTGATGCGTCGAATCTGCTCGGCCTGCTCGGCGGTGGGCTTGGAGCTCTCGAAGAGCAGTTGGAGCCGGTTATCGGTGACGCGGACGCGCTCGAGCTGGGTGGTGTCGATGGGCTTCTCGACCTCGGCGACCTCGACCTCGGCGGGCTTGTCGTCAACGCCGGGGGGGGTCGAGGGCTTGGTCGGCTTCTTCGTGTTCTTGGTCGCCATGTTCGAGGCTCCTGGGATGGGGTGGGGGCGTGCAGGATCGCCCGACGTGTTCACTTTGTCAACCCTTCGAGCGGTAGCGGCTCTTGCGTTTGCCCGGGTCGTCGGCCAGCTCTTCGGCGAGGTTCATGATGTCGCCGAACGAGCCGGGCCGGTACGGCCGCTGGGGCTTGACGTAGTGGATGATCTCGCGGGCCCCGTGGTAGAGGTAGGCCGCTGCCATGACGAGGTCGTCGTGCTCGCCCGAGGGGGCCCCGGTCGTCATCTGCGTCGAGTTTTCGAGGTCGTCGAGGACGTCGGTTTTGTTCTTGGGCCTGAACTGATAGCGCTTGATCTCCTGATGCAGCGTGTCGGAGCGGACCACGAGCGAGCGGGTCCTCACGCCGACGCGAAGGTTCGGGATGATCGTGTCGGCCGTGCTGCGGTGGTGGCCCAGCAGGTCGGAGAAGCGCCGGGCCTTTGTTTCCTCGCGGCGCTGATGGTAGAGGTAGCCGTAGCCCATCTCGTCGTAGAGCCGGCGAAGGCACGGGAGCCCGACCTGCCGCTCGCCGACGATGAAGGCCTCGAAGTAGAGCACGCCCAGCATGTAGAGGACCTCGGCGAAGAACACGTCGCCCCAATGGCCGTGAGCCTCGGCGACCTGGACGACCTGCCCGTCGGCGGTTTTGCGCCCGATGACCGCTGCGTCGTAGTCTTTCCCGACGAGCCCATAAGCGAAGTCGGCCCCGATGATGTAGTTGGCCCGTTCCTCGAAGATCGGGGGCTCGTAGATCGTGATGCGGCCGTTGTCGAGCGGCAGGTTCGCCCGCCACTGGAAGAGCTCGCGGTAGTCGGTCGTGCCGTAGAAGCGGTGCGTGTTCTGCTCGCGCGGGCCGGTGTAGGCCGTCACGTCCTCGCCTGTCTCGTCGGGCAGGAAGATGAGGGTCCCGCTCTCGCCTTCTTCCAGCTCGTCGAACATGCCCTTCACGGCCTTCGCATCGAACACCGCCTCGCCGGTGAAGTCGGCGTAGCCGCCGCCGGTGCGGACTTCGAGCTCCTTCTCGCTCACGCCCTGGACCTCGGCGTAGTGCTGGGCGTCCTCGTCGCTCATGACCGGGTTATCAGTGATGCCGCCGCGGTCCCATAGGAAGGTGCGGGGGTGGGTTTGCAGCTCGAGGAACTCGGCATGTACGAGGCCCTGATCCCTGAACCACTTTTCGACGGGCGCGACGATGTCGCGGATGAACCAAGTGAGGCCCTGCGTCATCGTCGCGGCGACCATGTAGCGCGTTTTCTTCTCGCCACGCCGGCGGAACATCATTTCGACCCATAGCTTGCGGTCGGGGTGCTCGTCGAAGTACACGGCATCGATCTCGACGCCCTGGATCGCGGTCCAATCCGAGTCGGCCGACAAGACGTAGCAGCGCGAGCCGTTCGGCCATGCCCAATAATGCCGGGCCTCGTTCCACTTCCAGCCTCGTGTAAAGAGGGCTTCGAGGTCGGGCTTCATGATCTCGAATTGCTGGTATTTCTGGCAAATCCAGATAGCCGTAGTCGGCCGGTCGTACCCGTTCATCGCGCGGGGCATGACCTGCGGCTTGAAGGGATCGTTCCGCTGCATGAGCAGGTCGAGGTCGACCGCCATGATGGTCGTCTTGCCCCAGCCGTTGCCCGGGATGAGGATGCGGAAGTCGTGGGCCGAGCTGAGGGCCTGGACCTGCCCCTTGTCGTGCGGGGAGAACTGCCAGCTCGGGCGGTTCTGCCTGAGCCAGTCGAGCGCCTTGATCGACCGGACGGCTTGAGCTGCTGCGGCGAGCTCGGCGGCGCTGAGGATTTCGCTGATCTTGCCCACGTCGCCATCCTACGCCCGGGGGGCCTCCCAAAGCGAGCGTTCGAGGCTGTCGGCCATGTCGGCCATCGCCTCGGCCTTCCTGGCGAGCACGAGCTCGATGAAAAAACCCCGGCAGGGCTCGGGCTCCGATCCGAGTGCCGGGGCTGGCAAAGAAGCCGCGGTCGGTCCCGGCAGACGAGGGGCGAGTGTTGCCGCCGCCATCGTCTTGAGGAACTGCCGGCGGTTCATTACGAGGCCGCGTTGAGGTTGCGCTTGAGGAAGCCTTGCCCGTCGAAGTCGACGTTGCCCGCCGCTGCGACGCCGTACAAGGTGAGGCCCGCTTCGAGCTCGACCTGATTCTCGATGCAGAGCTCGCGCCCGCCGTTGGCCGCGTAGTCGCCGGCGACGTACTTGCGGCCGGTGAACACGGTGGGGATGAGCACGATGTACCCGTCGGCCGTGCCGTCGGCGACCGACGCGACGCTGATCGTGGTCGTGCCGGCGGTGCTGTCGTAGCTGACGGCCGTGACGGTGTAGTTGCTGCCGCCGTTGTCGTTGCCCGTCGAGCCATCGACGCGGAAGAGCCGGCCGACCTTGAAGAACTTGCGTTGGTCCCCGCTGATCGTGAGGGTGTTCGAGCCCGCCGAGGCCGCGGTGATCGCCCAAGTTTTCCAATAGAGCGTACCGTCGGCCGTGCCGTCGGCGACCGCCGCGACGCTGATCGTCGTCCGGTCGGTGTAGAGGTCGTAGCTGATGGCGGTGACGGTGTAGGCCGCGTCGTTGCCCGTCGAGCCGAGGACGTAGAACACCGAGCCGACCGCGAGGAAGTGCGTCACGTCGCCCGGGATCGTGAAGGTGTCGGCCCCGGTGCTGGCCGAGGCGATGGCGACGCCGCCGGCGTAGTCGGCGTAGAAGTAACAGTCGCCGCCGGCGGTGCTCACGAGCCCGAGCTGCTCGACCCTGAGCTGCTCGTTCGGGCCGATGTGGTAGCGCCCGCCGTTCTGGCGATAGATCGGGATGAGCAGGCCAGCGGCCGCGCTCGTGCCTTCTGCGAGCTCGAAGTGCAGGTTCTCGCCCTGGGGGAAGCCGGTGGTCATGTCGAAGCCCCTTTCGTGCTGGAATCATACCACGGGTTACGACAAGCCCGAAGCGTTCCAAATGTTCGTGATTTGCTCCTGGGGGAGCGCGGTGTTCCAGAAGGCGACCGGGCCCAGCTTGGAGCCGACGCCGGGCGTCGCGCTCGTCGGGGCTGCGGTGCATCCGGCGTTGAAGAAGTTGAGCGTGTCCACGGTGTAGGTCCCCGAGAGCGCGTTCGTCGTGCCGCTGATCTCGACCGCGTCGATGTACATTTTGGCGACGCCGCCCGAGTACGTCGCGGTAATCATGTGCCACGTCCCGTCCTTGAAGGTGACGTTCGACGCGGTGAACAGGATCGTCCGACCGCCGGCGTTGTTGTAGCTGTCGAGAATCAAGCTCGTCCCGAGCTGCCTGATCGCCACGTTCGAGACAGTGGCGCTCGGTGCGGCTGCGAGCGCGAACGAGGCGGGACAGTGGTTGCTCGTGGTCAAAGCAAAGGCGTTCATCGTGAACGCCGCCGGCAAGGTGCTGATCGTCCCGACGTTGTTCCAAGCGACGTTCGCGCTGAGGACGTTGATGCCCGGGGGCAGGTTGCCGTCGCGGTCGGCCGTGTTTTGGTAGCTGAAAAACGAGTTGAAGCTCGGGTTGCCGGCCTGCCGGTGCGTCGCGGGGTTGTCGTTGGCCGAGTAGTCGGTGAGCCCGGGGTTGTTCTTGGCGACGGCCAGCTCGTCGCTCCCCTCGAAGTACGCGAGCACGCTGGCCGACGACTGATTGAGCGTAATCGACTGTAGGGACGATCCGCCTGGGCTGATGGTTATGCTGCCGATGATCTTGGCGAACATGAAGAGAGGCTCCGAAGTCGATGATAACTTCCGGGGGCCTGCGGAGCACGGGGTTCGGGGCAGAGCCCCGCGGCCTGTGCTCGTTCTCGCCTCTTGTGAGTAAGAGTACCAGAGAAGTATTTATAAGGCAGTTTTGTCTTTTTCCCGTAGTAGCGCGCTGCTGTCGGTTGTGTGGAAAACAGTTTTCCACAAAGCGTAAGCGGCTGCAATTTATAGACGTATTGCAATCGGCGACCGAGTTATCCCGGTGGATTCTACGGGGGCGCTTTGTGGTGTTATGTCGGTTGTCGTGTGAAGCTGGGTAATCTGCGGAGTTATCCCCGGATGATCCCCTGTTGTGCCGACACAAGCCGACAAGCGATCTTTTCGGCGAGCTCGACGTCGTCACGGGCCAGCGCGACGGCCCGGTCGGTGATGGTGACGGTGATCTTCGTGAGCCGCTCCCGAGGCAGGTAGCAGGCCTCGTAGGCCGCTTCTCGAAGGATGGCCGCGTGGTAGGCCTGTCGAAGCCGTCGGACGTGTACGAGCTCCCGCTCGGCCTCGGAGAGCTCGACGGGCTGGCCGGCCCGTAGGCGAGCGAGGAAGGCCCTACGGCGGTTCTTGACGATGTGCAGGGGCTCGTGTCGGGGCATGTTCAGCTCGTGAAGGCGAAGGACCGCTCGCGTTCCCACGGGGGGCCGACGCGGGCCCAGGCGACGCGCCCGCATCCGTGACAGCGGCCCCAAAAGACGACGATCCGAAGCATGTCGGCGTCGATGAACTCGTAGCGCAGCAGGTCGAGGACGCGGACCTCGCCGGGCTCGGGCACGGCCGTCGGCTGGAAGTGCTCGGGCTGCAAGAACGAGCAGGCGCAGTAGCGACGCAAGCAGCGGGTCGGGATCGACGGCACGCATAGCGCCAGCTCGACGCCGGCCCGCTTGGACTGGCCCGGGGTGTAGAGCTCGCCGATGAACTCCCACGGCACGTCCTGAGCCGCGAGCATTTCGGCCGGGCATCCCTCGGCCCTGATGATCGCGGTGTCGTTCATCATCGGATTGTCTCGACGACGAGCTCCCAGGCCTCGAGCTTCTCGGCGTAGCGGAGCGGGGCGAGCTCGACGGTCGGCTCATCGACGCCCAGCCAGTCGGCCATCACTTCGTACGCCTGCTGCCCAGCATGTACGACCGCGCTGCCCGCGTGCTTGTAGGTGTACCCAGCAGCTCGAAGCAGGCGGCGGGCCTCCTTCATGAGCGCGTCGGAGCTGTGCGGGTGCTTGCTCGGGCCGATGAGCTTCTCGGGCGGGGTCATACGCTTCGGGTTCCGGTGATGGTGATGACGGTGACGAGCTGCGTCGTCGTGAGGAACTTGGTGCGGACCTGATCGACGTCGAGCTCGAGCGCCTCGCGGTCGTCGTCGAAGATGATCCCGATGCCGCCCTGCGTCCCGCGGCCGCGCTGGTTGGCGTGGAGCTTGGGCTTCCGCATCGCGTCGACGAGCGGCTTGAGCGAGCCCATGAGGTTATCCGCGTCGAGCGGCTGGCGTCGGCCCTGATAGAGCCGGCAGATGCTCACACGCACGGGGCCGGTGAACACGGGGACGCGGCCGTACTTGCGGATGCAGGCCAGATAGAGCAGGTCCTTCGCGTGCTGCTTGTGCTTTCGTACCCCGCTCCAATGCGCGTGAACGACCGCGTTGAGCGACGGGGGCCAGTAGTCGGGGAGCCAAAGCGTTACCTCGTCCATTTACTCCCGCTCTCTCGCCTCGATGAGCTCTTCCAGGGCCTTGATCTGCTTCTTGAGCTGCACGACCTCGGCGACGGCCTCGTTGACCTCGTGGGTGAGCACTTCAACCGACGCCCGCATGTAGACGAGCTCGAAGTAGCGGCGATGCGCGACCTCCTGCTGCTCGGCCAGCTCACGCAGCAGCTCCCGGCGTGGTCGTAGGAATCGGGGGAGCTTCATGGTTGACAATGTACCTACTTTTGGGCGAGCCGTCGCTTGACGGCTTCGCGGGTTTCGAGGCCTTCGAGCCACCACTTCATCCGCTGCCGAGCCGGGTAGAGCGTGCCCATTTCCTTCCGCTGGGCATCGATGTCGCCGGCGTAGCTGTAGTCGCCGTTGACGAGGTACTTCTCGACGCGCTCCTGCTGCTTCGGCACGAGGATCGACACCGCGACGCCCAGCAGCTCGCGGACCTCGAGCATGTGCCCAGGCACGGGCACGGTCGTCGGCGTCGCGTCGCTGTACTCTTCGACGGGGACCATCACCCTTTGCCGCTCGAGCTTGCCGCCGATGCACTCCTTCATCGCCGAGGCGGTTTTCTTCTTGATCGTCCACGTCACGAGCTTCATGTCAGTCCCCGGGCCGAGCAGGCCTTGCCGGATGATGATGAGCACGGTCGTTTGTGCGATGTCCTCGGGGTCGAGCCATACCGGCAGGCGGTCCCAATACTTCATCGCTCGCCGGCGACACCGCTCGTAGAGCTCTTCGGCTGGGATGCAGAACTCCATGACCTACTCCAAAAAAAAGGCGAGCAGCGTGAGCCGCCCGCCTTTGGGGTCGGGGGGATGGTTACGGCTGCGGGGCCGGGTCGGCTGGCGGGGTGACGCCGCTGCCGAGGATGCCTTCGAGCTCATCGCCCAGGGCCTCGACGGCCGTGCCGATGCCGCTGATCGCGTCGGTGAGCGCCTTGAGCTGCTCGGGCGTGATGCCGGAGCCGCCGGTCGGCGTGGGCTTGTCGACGAGCGTTTTGAGATGCGCCTCGATCTGCGTGAGTAGGGCCGTCTGAGCCGGGTCGGCCGTCGCTTGGACGGTGATGCCCTCGGCGAGCAGCTTGTCGAGCTGCTGGGCGATGTGGTGCTGGATCACCCATCGGGCGTACATGCTGTCGGCGAGCGTGCTGGTCTGCCCTTGAGCCGGCGGGGCCGGGAGCTCCTGAGCTGCGGCCGACGTGAGCACGAGCCATCCGCGGGGGTCCCAGGCCTGCCGGTAGCTGCCCTCGGCCGGTGGGTTCGCCGGCGACGCGCCGTACTGCGAGCCGTAGAAGTATTGCCACGAGCTCACCGCCTCGGCGCTGGTCGTGTTGAACGCCGCCGAGGCCTCGGCCCGGGGATCGATGGGGATGCCCTGCGACCACGAGCCCGGGAGCGGCAAGTCACGGGCCGACGTGTACGACGTCGTCGCCCAGGCGGGCGGGGCGAGCTGCTGAGCTGGGGCAGGCGGGACCGCCGAGGATGGCGGGGCCGGCAGGTGCAGCAGGGAGAAAAAGGCAAGGATCGCCAGGACGGCGAACCACGGGGCGCGGCGAGACTTCATCGGTGTACTCCGGGGCGGTGTTTTACTGCTTGTTCTCGGCGACCTGTTCGTCGAGCCGTTGCAGCGTGTTCTCGAACTTGTTGATCGCGGCGCGGAACTCCGACCGCATCGCTTCCTCTCGGGCGTGGTGAAGCTGGCGGTCGCTTTCGAGGATTTCCCTGAACTCGACGCGCTGCTCGCGGTTGATCCGCTCGAACGCGGTGAGCTGGGCCTCGTTCGTGATTTTGTGCTGGGTCATGATGTCGGGGATCGTCTTGGTCGTGACGTGACGCACGAGCCAGATGACGAGGCCGAAGGCCGTGCCGCCGAGCCCGAGCTCGAGCAGGCGGGGCAGGGTCCACGGGTCGGATGCTTGGGCGATGAGCTGGTAAATCATGAGTCTACTCGCGTTCGTAGCCCAGCTTGGAAGCGATGTTTCGCTCCTGCTGGCGTGTTTCGATGATGGGTTTGCCGGCCGGTGTGCATTTTACGCCCTCGATGTTCCTCGGGAGCCTGTTGCTGATGTAGGGCTTCCAGTTGTCGCCCTGAACGTGCGGGGTGCTCATGATCCGCGTCGCCTTGACCTGCTTGCCCTCGCTGTTGGTGACGGTGTGAACGCTGCCCAGCTTGGGCGCGTTGCTCATCGGGAACGAGGCCTCGATGACCTCGCCGTCGTCGCTCATGAACTCGTAGATCATCGCCGACCGCCTCCCGCGCCGGCGAGCTGGGGCTGCTGCTGAGGCCTCGGCCCGCTGGCCTGCCCGAGCTGGTTGATCGAGTTGCCGGCCTGCGGGCTCTGGAAGGCCTGCGCGGCCTGTGGAGCCCCTGCCGTGCCGTTGGCGAGCCCGAGCCGGGCGAAGGGCCGCCCAGGGCTTGCCCCGCCCTGTCCGGGCTGTGGGGGCGGCTGGCCGGGGCCGGTGAGCATCGACGCGGGGAGCTGCTCGGGCTGGCTGAACGCACCGAAGAGCTCGGGGATCATCCATTCCTCGCTCTTGCCTTCGAGCTCGAACACCGCCTCGATGTCGCGGAGCACGTTCATCACGCGAATCCAGGGCATCATCGGGGCCGATTGCGCGATCTGATAGAAAATCCCGAAGAATTGAAGCATGTTGTCCCGGCTCTGGACCTGCTTCTGCATCGAGTTGATGACGACGTCGAGCTTGAAGTCGTGCCACGTCGCGCCGGCATCGGTCGGGAACGGCCCGCCGAAGAACATGCCTTCGAGCAGCTCGCCGGTGTAGGCGTCGCGCCGGTTGACCGGGATGATGACGCCCTCGGTGTGGAAGAGATACCAACCGATCTTCGTGAGGCTCTTCTCGGTGGCGACGACGACCTTGCGCTTGAGGTAATCGACGCGGGCGCTGAGGTGGGCGTCGGCGATGCTCGCCTCGGTCGCGGTGTCGGCCGAGCCGACGTTGCCCTGCACGGTCGCCGTGAGGCCGCTGATCCGGTCGAGCCGGTTCCTGATGTACTCGGTGAATTGGTATTGCTCCTTCGTCACGCCGCCGACCTCGGCCTTGACGAAGTTGCCCGTGATCCCGCGGACGAGCAGGAACTCGCCATCCTCGGCCCGCTGTAGCTTGTTGGCGAGGTCCGGGTTGTTGCCTTCGACGAGGCCGATGCTCTTGCGTCGAGCTGCGGCTTCGCCCATCGTGCGGGCGTGCTCGTTGAGGTCGTCGTTTTGGTCCTTGACCGCGATGAGCGGGGACAGGGGCCAGCACTCATCGGGGACCGGGTAGGCGTCGTAGAGCGTGTACGGGCCGGTGTCGGGCCCGTAGAACGGCCGCTCGGGGTAGAGCTCGACGTCCTTGCTCACGTCGCACAAGACGCGCAGCGTGTTCCTCGACCGAATCCAGACGTTGTAGCAGCGAACGCGCCGCCGGCCGACGTCCGAGCCGTCGGGCTTCTTGAAGGCCTCGGTCTTGCTCTGTAGCGGGCTGTCGCCCTCGCTCGGGGCGATGATGGCCCGGGCCTCTTCGGTGAGCTCGGGGTCGTTCTGTAGGTCCTCGACGTCGCGGTAGTAGTAGTGGCCCATGAACTCGGCCTCTTCGGGCGAGCTCGCCAGGGCGTCGATGAAGAACTTGGCCGGGCTGATGCGTCGCACCTTCGGCGTGACGGAGCCGCGGCCCTGCCGGGTTTCCTCTTCGATGCGGTGCAAGAGCACGCCGCGCGAGAACATAAAATCCAAGTGAACGCGCTCGGTGACGGCCCCGTAGTCGATGTCCTCGACGACCGCGTTGATCCCGTCGGTCATGGCCTGAGCGATCTGCTGATGCCCGATCACCCGCGCCGCCTTGCATTTGACGGTCGGGTTCTGGAAGCCCAGCGTCGGGAGCATGTTGCTCACATAGGCGTAGGCGAAGTTTTCGGGGTCGCTCTCTTCGGCCTTGATCGAGCTGTCGTACCATCGCGACGTCATCCGCCGAACGAGGTCCATCGCGTGCGTCGTCCTCTGGCTGGTGAGCTCGATGGCCTTCTCGATCTCGCTCCAAAGGTCCTTCGTTGAAGGGTTGTAGGGCATAGGGGGCTCCTTGAAAGCGTCGCCGGCGGGTTCCCCCGCTGGCGAGCCAATTCGATCCGGTTCATTCAGGCCGAGCCGTCGGCGGCTTTACGGGCCTGCTCGACGATGTCATCGACCTCGGCGTCGCTCTCACGAGCTTCGCGTTCGATCTGCTCACGCTGCTCGGCGGTGAGCTGGCCGTCGTTCTGCATTTGATCGAGTCGGCGGTTGATCGCCTTCCCCACTTCGTAGGCTCCACGCAGGGCGAGGATCAGGGCTTGTAGCTCCGTCATGGCTGATAGGCTCCGGTACTGCCAGCTCTGTGAGTAATGCCTCGATCCGGTCGATCAGGGCGTCGAAGCTGTCAGGCTGGTCGATGACGAGCTTCGCTTCGGCCAGCAACGCGCGGGCCGCTTGAAGTTTTCGGCCGATCTCGACGACGCGGAGCGCGGTGTCGCGGTCGTTGAGGTCCGCGGTGCGTGCCCAGGCGAGGTACGTCCTGTTGGCGGCGGTGAGGTCGGCCCGTGCGTTGTACCAAACGTCCTCGGCCGTCTGCTTGTTGAGCGAGCCGGTCGCCGTGCATCCGCCCAGGAAGAGCAGCACGCCGAGCAGGATGATCGGGGCCTTCTTCGAGGCCTCGGTCGTGACGCCTTGCCGGATGAACATGCCGAGCAGGGCGGTGAGCACGGCCTGAGCTGCGGGCTCGAGCGCGAGCTCGCCGGCGAGGTAGGCCCCGACGACGGTGACGATGGCGACGATGCCCGTGATGTAGGTTTTCTTGCCTTTGAGCATGGGTAGCTACTCCTGTTGTTGGCGGTACTGTCGGCTCACGATCCGAGTTTCCTGAGCCCTCTGAACGATGCGATCATAGACGTCATCGACGCGCTGCTCGAACTCGTCGGCGGGAATCTCGCCCCGCTGGCGGTAGAGCTGTCGGAGCTCGCTGAATCCGGCGGTGATGTCCGACCGGGCCGAGCTGTAGGTGCTCCAAAGGTCGAGCTCGATGGCGTGAGCTTGGACGTAGGCCTCGTAGCGGGCCGGTTGATCTTCGAGCGCCTTCGCCCCGCGGCTCACCCGTTGCAGCTCTTCGTAGTCGTTGAAGAACCGCGTGACGGCCTCGTGCCCTGCCCGAGTCTCGCCGGCGACGAAGCGCCGCACGATGAGGTAATCGCTGAACTCGACGGGCTCGGCCTGCTTGACGTAGTCGGGCCACGCGAGGCCTACCATCGGGTCGATGAGTGTCTCGGTGACGTCCTTGCCGAGCCCGCCGGTGAAGCCCTGAATCAAGTAATCGATCTTCCCGGGCGGGTAGTCGAGGAAGTCGCCCAGGGCCCGGGCCGTCGTCGAGCTGCGGGCCGCGCCCTGCATCGCGTACGGCAGGTCCTTGTCGGCCCCGCTGATGATCTCGGAGTCGCGCCAGAACGAGTAGCCCTGTTCGCCGGCGTTGACCTCGTAGATCGGCAGGATGCCCGCGAAGTTGATCGCCGGCCTGAACTCGTTGACGAGCGCCATGCCGAGGCCTCGGAAGGCCCGGTCGTCGCCCCGCTCGCCTGTCTCGGGGTCGAGGCCGAGCTGCGACGCCCAGGCCCGCTCGAACGCGACGGAGAAGGCCCCGAGGCCGTAGGGCTTGGGGATTTTGAGGTAGGTCTGCCGGCCGTCGTCGGTCCTGCCCGTCGGGAAGTACCAATAGCGGTCGCGCATCCCGAGCGGCTTGGCCCAATAGTCCTCGTTGTCCCAATTCAGCAGCATCGAGAGCATCGACGGCACGATGGTCAACGCGACGATCCGGCCGAAGGCCTTGACCGGGTTCTTCTTGATGTAGCGGCCGAGCTTGTCCGTGCCCAGCATCGCCGCATTGAAGAACACGACGATCTCGTTGATCTGCTTCGACCACGTCCCGCCGCGCTGGAAGTCGAGCGTGATGTCGGCCGCTGCCTGCCCCGCGGTGGCGACGGCCTCGGCCTGCCCCTTGCCCGCTTCGAGCTGCTGCTGATAGACGGCCGCGAACTCGCCCATACGCACGGCCCGCTCCATCGCTCCGTTGAGCCGGCTGATCGGGCCCAGCTTGGCGAGGTCCTTCGCAATCCTGCCGGCGGTGTCGCCCTTGATGAAGCCGTAGCGGTTCTTCTCGAACATGCCCTCGAAGTCGATGCGCTTGCTCTTGGGGTCGTAGAACTCGTGGAAGATGCCGCTCATGTCGGCCCCCGACGCGAGGAAGAGCGTTTCGATGTCGCCGCCGATGAACGCCGCCTTGATGCCCTCCATCCGTGCCCGGGCCTGAGCCGGCAGGTTGCGGAGCTCGGTGTCGGTCATGGTGAGCGCCTGCATCACGTCCCGCATGAGGTTCGCCGCTGCGAAGCTCGGGTTGAGCTGCGTCGCCCCGGCGCGGAGCACGCGCGACGGCAGGCCGAAGAAGCGGAGCGCCGCGTGAGCTGCCGGCGAGCTGCCCAGGCCTTCGAGCAGGTCGAAGAGCCGGGCGTCCTTGACCTCGTAGAACTGCGGCTTGCCCCCGACGAGCACGCTGATCTCCATGTTCTCGCGGTCGGTGCGGTTGCCGGGCGACCAAAACGTCGCCGCCTGCATGTCGCGGAGCGCGTTGAGTAGGGCCTGCTGCTGGGCCTCGTCCATCGCCTCGATGTACGGCGGCAGGGCTTGGAGCGTCGCACCGCCGAGGTCGATCTCGGTGATGCCGAGCTGCTTCATGATCTCCTGACTGAGCTGCTCGCCGGTGAGCCTCGTGCCCTCCATCGGCCTGTCGATCTTGTTGAGCCATCGGCCCGAGCCGGCCGTGCCGGTCGAGTAGATGCGTGTCACGCTGCGGCCGACCTCGTTGAGCCGGGCGCGGCTCATGACGCCCTGCATCGACGCCATGAACGAATCGATAGGCGGGTAAATCTGCTCGCCCTTGCCTTCGCGGAAGCGCCTGATCCCCGTGCCGGTGTTCACGAAGCCCGACGAGCTGCTCTTGAGGTTGAAGGCCTTGAGCGTCGCGTCCTCGGTTTTCTTCGCCCTGAACGTGATGTAGTGGGCGTTGGCCGCGATGATCGCGTCGGCCGATTCCTGCGTGATGAGCCCGTAGTGAACGGCGTAGTCGCCGATGAGCCACTCGTTGAACTGCTGGAATTGTGCCGCGACCGTGCCCGGGTCCTCGGTGGGGACCTCGATCTCGGTCCCGGTGGCCTCGTCGACCTGAATCTCGACCGGGCCCCGCTTCTTGAAGAAGTCGCCGAATTGCGGGTACTCCTGCTCGACGCGCTTGATGTACTGCACGATCTTCGCGTTCGTGCTCATGTCGGGGAGCCGCGGGTCCTGCGGGAACACGTTGTAGCCCTGAGCTCGCTTCTCGAGCACGCGACGGGCGACCATGTAGTTCTCCCAAACGCGACGGTTGTACCTCACGGGCTCCATGAGCTCGTTGAAGCTGGGCCCGATCTTGGTGCGCTTCGGGTCGGCCGGGTCGAATTGGCCGTACTCGAGCGCGATCTTCGTGTCGCCGCTGATGTGGCCGTTGGCCCGGAGCGCGAGCGTGTGCGGATCGACGTGGGCCGGCAGGTCGTTGAGCCCGAGGTCCCGCTTCATCGTCTGCAAGCGGTGCATCCGGTCGAACATGCGAATCCTCACGTCATCCCATAGGGCGGTGAGGTTCGGGAAGCGCGGGTTGTCGTTGCGGGCGATGTACTGATCGATGGGATCGACCTCGGCGAAGCGGATCGCGTTGCGGAGCCGGAGCCGAGCGTCGAGCAGGACCGCCCAGGTTTCGGGGTGCTCGGTCTTGAGCTTCATCGTCACGAGCTGGTACGTCTTGGGGGCCTTCTCCTTGAGCGTCTGCGGGTCGGTGACGAGCATCCGCACGGTTTCGGCCCATCCCTCGGCCTTGTAGCCCGCCGCCGGCTTGCGGTCGCCGTAGAGGTCCTTCCCGAGCTGGTTGAGCTCGCCGGTGATGGCCTTCGGCAAGTGCATGAGCTGGCCGCTGGTGAGGTTCTGCCGTGCCCCGGCGGGCGCGAAGAGAATCTTGTGCAGCAGGTGGCCCAGCTCGTGAGCCTGAGTAGCGACGTAGCTGCCCTTGTTGAGCCTGATGTCGTGGGTCCATGAGCGGATGAAGCCCGCGGCCGTCTTGCCCAGGGAGCGAGCGCGGCCGATGCCCGGCTGGCCCGCGCCGAGGCGTCGGCTGAGGTCGCTGATGATCGAGTAGACGTTGTCGGCCGCATCGACCGCCGCCTTGTCGCGCTTCGCTCGAGCTCGTGCTTCCATGATCGAGCGTCGGACGGCCTTCTTCGAGTCGCCAGGACGTCGGAACGCCTTGCCCTGCGGTGCGTTGGGCGGGTCGATCTTGTTGGCCCCCCAGGCCGCGGGGAGCGGGACCTCGGGCGCTGGGCCTTCGTTGTTGCTCGGCGGGACCTTGCCCTCGGGCGTGACGTCGCGGCTCGGCATCGCGTCGAGCTTGACGTCGCCGATCTTCGGCGGGGTGAGCGGGCTGTCTGCGACGACCTCGCCGGCCGGGGCCTCGGGGTCCTGCTGGCCCGTGGTGCGTACCCACGAGCGGTAGCTCTCGCCCATGCCGCTCACGATGGGGTCCGTGCCCTGCCCCGCGTCGGCTTGCTCTTCGGCCTGCCTGTCGGCTTCTGGCGGGGCTTGGGTGCTGGTCGCGTCGGCTTCGTCTTGGTCGGGTACGGCATCGGTCGGCTCCTGCTTGTCGATCACGACG
>Ga0075345_1000048_pt1 | contig 26607 bp, 20 predicted proteins | sample RushSE_CattailNL_2_FD_120077 | JGI IMG/M metagenome (GOLD analysis project Ga0075345, IMG submission 120077) | Natural and restored wetland microbial communities from the San Francisco Bay, California, USA, that impact long-term carbon... | ecosystem: Environmental > Terrestrial > Soil >...
CGCGCGATTTTGGTGGTGTTGGGCGCCAGCAGGTCGGTGACCATGCACGCGACCAGGTTGGTTTCGTCCCGGTCGGTCACGGCCAGCATGATGTCGGCTCCTCGAATCCCGGCTTCGTTGAGCACGGCGGGGCTGCTGCCGGAACCGGTGACCACCTGGACGTCCAGGTGATCGGACACCCGCCGGATGGCCTCCGGATCCTCATCGATGACGACCACATCCTTTTTCTCGATGGAGAGGTGGCGGGCTATGTGGAACCCGACCTCACCAGCTCCGATGATCACGACCCTCACGAAGTATCCCTTCTGCCTGGGCCGCCCGCATCGAGCGGCCGTCGCCTGAGGTCATTTTGACCCCCGGTTGTCTGCGGGGAGGCGTGCCGACGGAAATTTCTACTGAAAACCTATAGTGTTGTCAATTCGGCTGCGGAGAAACGGGGCGTTCCGCGCGCCTAGTTCGCACGCTACAGCCGAATTTGAGCCCCGAGTTCGACCACCCGGTTGGGGGGTATGCCGAAATAGCCTGCCGGGTTGGCGGCGTTGCGCGACATGAAGGCGAAAAGCGCCTTCCGCCAGTGTCGCATGGGTGACTTGCCATTGATCAACAGGGTTTCGCGCCCGAGGTAAAAAGTCGTTTTGGTAGGCTCCAGGGGCAGACCGAAGCCGGCCGCCAATCTCATGGCTTTCGGCACGTTCGGTGTTTCCATGTAACCGTACCAGGCCATCAGTCGATAGAACCCCGACCCCAGGTGTTCGATGCGCAAACGGTCCTCGTCCGCCACCGCCGGGACGTCGGCCGCCTGAATGGTCAGCAGCACCACATGTTCGTGCAGCATGTGATTGTGCTTGACATGGTGGAGGAGGGTGGGCGGTGTGCCATCGGCGGAAAGGGTCATGAACACCGCCGTCCCGCGCACCCGGGGCAGAGGGTGCCGTTCGATGTCGGCCAAGAAGGCTTCCAGGGGCAGCAGGCCCGCGAAGAGTTGGCGCTTCAGCTCCTCGCGCCCCTTTCGCCACGAAGTGAACACCGTCGTGACCAGAAGGGCGACGAGGAGGGTGATCCAGCCGCCGTCAAAAAACTTGAACAGGTTGGCCCCGAAGTAGCTGAGATCGAAGAGCAGGAAAAGCGCCACCGGGGGCAGGACCTGCCACAGCGGCCAGCGCCACACATGGATCGCCGCAACCAGGTAGAGGGCCGAGGTGAGGCCCATGGTGGCGGTCACGGCAAGGCCGTAGGCGCCGGCCAGCCGGCTGGATTCCTTGAAGGCCAAGACCAGGACCAGGCAGGCGATCATGAGGGCATAGTTGACACCGGGGATGTAGATCTGTCCTTTGACTTCGGCCGAGGTGTGAACGATGTGGACCCGGGGGCTGAGGCCAAGGTGAATGGCCTGCTGCGTCAGAGAAAAGGCCCCTGAGATCAGTGCCTGGGACGCGATCACGGTGGCGATGGTTGAAAGCGCCACCATGGGGTAGAGCGCGGCGGTGGGAACCAGTCCGTAAAAGGGGTTGACGCCTGCACCCGGGTGCTCCAGCAGCAGGGCGCATTGGCCGAAATAGTTCAGCAACAGGGCCGGGCAGGCCAACCCCAGCCAGGTGATGCGGATGGCGCGGCGGCCGAAATGCCCCAGGTCGGCGTAAAGCGCCTCGCCGCCGGTGATGGACAGCACGACCGAACCGAGGACGACGAACCCGTGCAGGTGGTTGGAGCTGAAGAACGCCCAGGCGTGCCACGGGTTGAGGGCCGCCAGGATGCGGGGTGATTGCAGGATTTCCCAAGACCCCAGCGCCGCAATGGTCAGGAACCAGAGGATCATGACGGGGCCGAAAACCTTGCCGATGCCGCTCGTGCCGCGCTTTTGCGAAACAAAGAGCGCCACGAGCACGATGCACGTCAACGGGACGATGAAGGGCTTCGCGGCTTCGGTGGCGACCTCCAACCCTTCGATGGCGGACAGCACCGATATGGAGGGGGTGATGATGCCGTCGCCGTAGAGCAGGGCCGCTCCGAAAATGCCCACCCCGACGATCATGGAACGCAGCTGCGGCTTGAGTTGGCCCTGGGATCCAAGGATCAGGCCCAGCAGCGCGAAAATGCCGCCTTCGCCCCGGTTGTCCGCCTTGAGGATGAAGCCCACGTATTTGACGGTCACCACGATGGTGAGCGACCAGAAAATCAGCGACGCCACGCCGAAGAGGTTGACGTCGGTCATGTCCACGGCGTGCAGGCCGCTGAAGCACTCGCGCACGGCATAGAGCGGGCTGGTGCCGATGTCGCCGTAAACGACTCCGAGGGCGCCAAGGGCCAATGCGGCCGTTTTATCTTGACTGTGATGGGTCGGGAGAGCGGCTCGCGGGGCTGGAGCCGGAGAGGAGGCTGCGGTCTCTGAATGTGAACCCGGCATGCTGTCAACCTTCGGGGGCTGGTTCCGGGAGAAACCTACCGGTTCGCTCCGAAGGTTCTCCTCATCGATGCCTACGAGGTTAGCTGAAGGGATAGGGCCGAAGAGGTTGCCCTTCGCCGTAAGGCGATACGCCCCAGAGACCTGGTTCCCCCGTTCCCGGCTGTCAGCGGAATTAGGCGGCCGGTAAGTTAGACCTGATTGCGGTGGGTGTCAAGGATTTCAGAGGGCCATGGCGCATCCGAGCCTTGCGGCTATGCCATGGGCTTGGGCTTGGCTTTTCTGCGGGAAAGCTGCATGCGGATGAACTCCGCGGCGGCCGGAATTCCCGGGATCAGCACCAGCGCTATGATCACCATGCTGAAGTTCTTCTGGACGACGGGGATGTTGCCGAACCAATAGCCGGCGAACACGAAGACCAACACCCACAGCACCCCGCCGAAGACGTTGAAGAAAAGAAAGCGAGGGTAGGTCATGCTGCCGATGCCGGCCACGAAGGGCGCGAAGGTGCGGATGATGGGCAGGAACCGGGCGATGATGATGGTCTTGCCGCCGTGCTTCTCGTAGAAAGCATGCGTGCGGAGAAGATATTCCTTGTTGAGGAATCGGCTGCGCTCCTCGTGGAACACCTTGGGGCCGACGTAGTGGCCGACGGAGTAGTTCACCGTGTCGCCCAGGATCGCCGCAGCAATCAGGATTAAAATCACCCAGATTACGTCGAGGGCGCCGATGGCTGCCATCGAGCCCACCGCGAACAGGAGCGAGTCGCCCGGCAGGATCGGCGTCACGACCAGGCCGGTTTCGCAGAAGACGATGACGAAGAGGATCGCATACACCCAGGGGCCGTAGTTGGCGCACAGCACCTGGAGATGCTGGTCGATGTGCAGAACGAAGTCTATCAAGAATTTAACAGCTTCCATTGCATCCTTCCGGGAAATCGGCACTGTCCCCCCTCGACACCCATGGATCAGGGGGGCAGTGATTCTCTGCGTCTTTTTTTCCTTTGGAAAAAGGGCCGGAGAAACTTCGATTCACGCGGGGTGGTGCCCTAAGCCACAACGTGCTTTCACAAAAAAACGACGTGCCCGTCTTCCGGGCACAAAAAACAATATACCATAAAGGAACTGCAAAAGAAAGACACGGGGGCAAGGTCGACGGCGGACACCCCGCTCCGCCTTCACCCGAAAAGGAGTCGGCATATTCGATTGCCGGTTTAATAGAGCAGGTTCCGGCATTTCCTTCCCGGCAGCAGGTTGAGCCCGGCGGGCCGGTTGGCGCAGCGGACAGGAACGCCTCACGTACCTGTCGCAGAGGAGCGGATTGACCTTCACCGACAAGACGGGTATGGTCGCGAAGAGCGTGGAACATGGAAGGCAAGGTCGCCATCCCCGGCCGGCAGATCGAAGATGCGTCGTTTTTGTCAGAGGGAACGATTTTAACCTGCGAATGGAAGAGGCCATGACCACAGCAGATTGGACATCCCCTCACGTATTTTTCTCTCCTTGTAAGATTATCTTGGGCCGCAACACCGTCGGGTCGGTTGCGGGAGAAATCCGCCAGCTCGGCGGCGGGAAGGTCTTGATCGTGACCGATCCCGGCGTTGCCAAGGCCGGAGTTTTGGCGCCGGTGGAGGACTCACTGAAATCCATGGCTATCCCCTATTTTAGTTACGACGGGGTGAAACCGGAGCCGCCTTCAGAGGTCATAGACCACGGTGCGGCGCTTTTTCACGCCGAGGGCTGTCGGCTGGTCCTGGGAGTGGGGGGCGGCAGTTCTCTCGACGCCGCCAAGGGCATCTCGATTCTGGCCGGCAACAAGGGGACGATTTTGGATTACACAGGGTTGGACCGGGTGCCGCAACGCGGCGCCCCTCTGGTTCTGATGCCGACCACGGCGGGAACGGGCAGCGAAGTGACCCGCGTGCTCGTGTTCACCGACGAGCGCGAGAACTCAAAAAACGTCGTCTTCAGCCGGTTTGCCATCGCAGACACGGCCATCATCGACCCGCTGCTTACCGTCGGGATGTCGCCGCTCGTTACGGCCGACACCGGCATGGATGCCCTTGTGCATGCGGTCGAGACCTACGTATCCATGAACGCCACCGTGTTCTCCGATCTCTACGCGGAGAGGGCCATGGAATTGATTGTCCGTTGGCTGCCGGCGGCCTGCGCCAAGGGGACGAACCTTGAGGCCCGCACCCACATGTCGGTGGCCGCCACCCTGGCGGGCCTGGCCTTCGGCAGCGGCGGCTTGGGCGCCGTCCACGCCCTGGCCTACCCCCTCGGCACCGAGTACCACATGACCCACGGCCGCACCAACGCCGTCATGCTGCCGCATGTCATGCGATTCAACCTGGCCGGCGCTACCCACAAATACGCCCGAATGGCGACCCTGATGGGCAGAGACGTGACGGGCCTTTCGCCGATGGCGGCGGCCGGGCAGGCCGTGGAGGCCGTAAAGGAGCTGTTGCAGGCTATCCGGGTTTCGTTTCAGATCGGCGATTACGGCATCCCGCGGGGAGACCTCCCCAAGCTGGTGGAAGGGGCCCTGAAACAGGCGCGGCTGTTCGTCCCCAATCCCCGGGGTCTCGAAGAGGATGATGTGCGGTTGATATACGAAGAAGCCTATTGAGAGGAGCGACCATGATTCACGTCATTGCCACGATCAAAGTCAAGCCGGGGATGCGGGAGAAGTATCTCGGAATTCTGAAGGCCAATGTGCCCAACGTTCGGGCGGAAAAAGGCTGCATCGCCTATGTGCCGGCGGTGGATGTGGAGTCCGGCATTCCGGTGCAGGTGGACCTGCGGCCCGACGTCGTCACTCTCGTCGAAACCTGGGAGAGCCTTCCTGATCTCCAGGCGCACCTCAAAGCGCCCCATATGCTGGCTTACCGGGAAAAGGTCAAGGACATCGTAAAGAACATCAGCCTGCACGTGATGGCCCCGGCCTGAGGCGCACCGCGATGCCGGCCGCGAACCCGCCCCCGCCGCTTGCGCGGGCCGCCACCCTGATCCTGGTGCGGCAGCAGGCCGGCGAGCTCCAGACCTATCTGCTCCGCAGAGGCCCCACCAGCGGGTTCATGCCCGGCCTTTTTGTTTTCCCCGGCGGCCTGGTGGATGCCGCCGATTGCGATGAGGTCTTCTGGAGGGATCACCAGGATCTGGCGCCTGATGCGGTCAGCGAGCAACTGGGCAAGGGACTCCGCTTTTCGGATGCCTTGAGTTATGCCGTCGCCGCCGTGCGCGAGACCTTCGAGGAAGCCGGTGTTCTGCTGGCTTCCAAAACAGGATCGACCGATGAAGACCTGAAGAGGGCCGGGGTGCGGCGCCTCGCGGAAAGCCATCGACACGGCTGGTTTCGAACTTTGGCGGAAACCGAAGGCTGGATGCTCGCATTCTCAGCGCTGGCGCCCTGGTCCCACTGGGTCACGCCGGTGGGGATGCCGCGGCGGTTTGACACGCGGTTTTTCGTGGCGGAGCTGCCCGAGGGACAGGACGGCCGGCCGGATATGCGCGAAACCACCGAAGGGCTCTGGGTCAGCCCGCAGCAAGCCCTGGCGGGCAACCTGGGCGGTCGGACACCTCTCAGCCCGCCGACCCTGGTGACGCTGCATGAGCTCTTGAATTTTACAACCCTGGACGCTCTGGACCGAGGGCGGGAGAAACGGGGGTGGGGCGAGCCCATCTTCCCGCGGCTGGTCCCTCTGGGAAAAGGCGCGGGATCCATCATCGTTGAACCCTGGGACCCGATGTACGGACGGGAGGATCTGCGGGTGGATGCCGGAAACTTGCCGGGAAGACTGCTGCCCGCTGAGGCGCCTTTTTCTCGGCTGTGGAATGACGGGGGAATCTGGAAGCCGGTGGCTTGAAGGTCGATGGTTTCCTGATAGCTCTATTCTTGGTTATTGGCTTGTGGGAGCGGCTTTCCAGCCGCGATCCCCAAGTTGTCGAATGATTCGCGGCTGAGAAGCCGCTCCCACAAAATCATTACGAAGCACCACCCTCCGGATGCCGGAGGCTTCGCCTCAGATGATCGTTACTTTCACGGCGTGCTCACGGACGCCGTTGTTGCCGTATCCCAGCGAATTCCAGGCGGCCTGCATCGGCTGCCGACGCCCCTGAGAGTCCGCGGCGCGCGCCATGATCAGGTAATCTCCTTTGTCTTCCGCCTTCCACAGATACTGCCACTGCCGCCAGGCATGCGGTTCATGCGGTCCGATGAAGTCGGCCGGGTTCCAGCTCGCCCCGCCGTCCGGCGACACCTCCACCCGCTCTACATCCGCTTCGCCGGCATAAGCCGCTCCCAGCACGACGACGGTGCCGGCGGGGAGCGTCGCGTCCGGGAGGGGCTGGGTGATGACGGACTTGAGCTTGATGCCGGTGACCACCTCGCCCGCCTTCGGGTCCTGGCCTTTCTGAAACACCCGGTAGACGTTGTCCATGAAAAACCCGGCGCAGGGCCGGTCCAATACGGTGATGCGCTGCAGCCACTTCACGCAGTTGGCGCCGGTCCAACCCAGCGCGAGGGCCCGCAGGGGGTAGCCGTGCTTGAGGGGCAAGGGTTCCCCGTTCATCTCATAAGCGAGCAGGGTGGTGGAGAGCGCTTTGGCCAGGGGGATGCTGCGGATGAACTTGACGCCGGCGGAGCCGAGAGGTTTGTCGAAGCCCTCGAAGGCGACGTGGCCGGCCTCCGGCTTCAGGCCGGCCTTGCCCAGTACATCCTTCAGCCAGACGCCCCCCCACACGGCGTTGCCCACGCCGCCGATGGTCCAGGGGTTGCCCGCGGATTTCTCAGCGAGCAGGGACCGGCCGTTGCCCGAGCATTCCAGAGTGTCGGCGGCGATGGCTTTAGGCATGCGGTGAATCTCGTCGAACGTGAATGTCAACGGCGTTGCCACCTCGCCCTCGACGGTCAGCCTCCAGCGCGCAAGGGAAATCCGTCGCCGGGGGATGGCGCCCTGGTTGCGGTCGAAGAACACGGCGTTGGGTGTGATCCAGGATCTTAGAGACTTGACGGGGGTTTCGGCGTTGAGCGGCCTTTCCGTCATGATGCGCATCTGATTTTTCATAGGGTCTTTCATGGGAACCTCCGGTTCCAGGGGGTCAGCTGCGGGGGAAACTATCCGGGCCAAGCAAGCCAGAGGTTTGCTGAAAAGTCAAGCCTGATGCAAGGATAGTTTTTTCTCGATGGCCTTCGAGGCGGCGGTGATCGACAGCCCGCCCAGGGTTGTGCAGCGCAGCTCCATGGGCAGGCTCTTGCCGACCCGGTCCATGGTCTCGATCACTTCGTCCAGCGGGATGACGGCATTGTAGCCGGCCAGTGCCATGTTGGCGCAGGCCAGGGCGTTGCTTGCGGCCAGCACGTTGCGGCCGAGGCAGGGCACCTCGACGCGGTTGGCCACCGGGTCGCAGATCATGCCGAGCACGTTCTGGATCGCCATGGAGGCCGCATCCACAGCCTGCTGCGCGCTGCCGCCGGACAGGGTGACCAGCGCCGCCGCCGCCATGCCCGAGCCGGATCCGCACTCGGCCAGGCAGCCGCACACTTCGGCTGCGAACGTGGAATGGGCGGAAATGAACACGCCGATCATGCCGGCCGCCAGCATGGCGCGGGTCATGTCGGTCTCCGAGCGCTCCATGGCATCAGCCGCAGCGATGACGGCTCCCGGCAGACCGCCGCAGGAGCCGGCCGTGGGCGCGGCCACGATGACGCCCATGGCACTTTTGACCTCCATCAGGGCCGTGACGTAAAGGATCATGGCGTTGAGCATGCCGGCCTCCAGCAGCGTGCCATTTGCCATGGCGGCCTTGAAGCCTGCGGACTGAGCCCCCAGGATTCGGTCCGCGAAGCAGGTGCCTGCAATGCCCTGGGCGATGGATCGCCGCAGAATGCCCACGATCGCCTGCATGCGGTCCTCCACCTCGCTCTCGGGAATCCCGCCCCGGGCGCTTTCATAGGCCGCGGCGAGCCCGGCCAAGTCGAGGCGGCGGTCACGGTTCCAGTCCAGCATTTGTGCGCTGGTGACGAAGGGGACTTGCATGCCCCTGCGGGAGAGCACGGGCAGCACCGGCGCGAGCGTTCGCACCCAGGCCACGCCTTTCAGGGAGACAAGCAGCATGCTGACGGGTTCGGGCAGCGGTTTCCGGCTTCTGATCTCGATCAGGGTGTTGTTATTCCCGGTGTGCAGAAGGATGTCTTCGGCCGTGACCGTATGCTTCAGGGTTTCATGCGTCGCCATGTCGACGGCATCGACGGCGACCAGCGTCTCGGTATAATCGCCCTTGATGGACAACGGCGTGCCGTCGATCTCAACCACCTCGACCATGCCCCCGCCCGTCGAGAGCGCGATCATCCGGTGGGTTTCGCTGGAATTGGAGAGGGTCAGCCGGTAGGTGTTGGGGTGGGCGTCCTGGTAATCGCCGATGCGGATCTCAATGTGGATGCCCGCCCGTTCCAATGCAGCGGCCGAGTCGAGCAGGCGCTCATCCTGGGCATCCCACCCAAGCAGGCCGCCGATGAGCCCCATGTCCGAGCCTTGGCTGCCGTGGGTGTAGGCCAGGGAGCCCTTGACATCGAATTCCATCAGCACGCGCTCGATCCGGCCGCCCATCAGGTCACACGCCAGGCGGCCGATGCGCACCGCCGCCGCGCAGTGGGAGCTGGAGGGCCCGCGCATCACCGGGCCGATCACGTCGTTGAAGATGCTTGGGTAGCTATCCATCATAGACTCCAAGGGTTTTTCGAAGGATTCCCTTTCATATCCCCCCACCCCCCTTTGCCAAAAGGGGAGCAAGGGAACCCCGGTAGTTCTCCCCCTTTGTAAAAGGGGGCGGGGGGATTTCGTTCGACGGTAGGATGGCGCTGCGCGCTATCCCGCGATTTGCCGTAAAGCCCTCATTGCGTCTCCTGGGCGGTGCGGCTGATGATCTCCTCCTGGTGGTATTGATCCAGATCCACGAAATAGTCGCTGTAGCCCGCAACCCGCACCAGGAGATCGCGGTGGTCGTCCGGGGCGGCCTGGGCCCGGCGCAGGGTGTCGGTGTCCACCACGTTGAACTGGATGTGGTGGCCGTTCATGCGGAAATAGGTGCGGATGAGCTGCGCCATTTTCTCGAGGTCCTGCTCGGACTGCAGCACACTCGGCAGGAAGCGCATGTTGAGCAGCGTCCCTCCGGATTTCATCTGGTCCATTTTAGCCAGCGATTGGATCACGGCCGTGGGCCCGTTGCGGTCGGCGCCCTGAGAGGGCGAGGTGCCGTCGGATTCGGGCGCGCCGGACAAGCGGCCGTCAGGCGTGGCGCCGAGCATCTTGCCGAAATAGACATGGCAGGTGGTGGAAAGCATGTTGAGGTGATAGACGGTGCCCTTGGTGTTCGGTTTGCCCTCGATGGCGGCAAAGAGCGAGCCGTAGACGCGTTTCATGATGGCGTCGGCCCGGTCGTCGTCGTTGCCGAAGAAGGGGGTCTTGTTTTTGAGCTGGTGCCGCAGGATTTCCTCGCCTTCGAAGTTGCGGGCCAGAGCCTTGAGCAGCCGCTCCATGCCGGCCGTCTTCTCGTCGAACACATGGGTCTTCAGGGCGGACAGGCTGTCGGTGATCGTGCCGATGCCGCAGCACTGGATGTAGTTGGTGTTGTAGCGCGGCCCGCCGTCGTAGTAGTCTTGGCCCTTGGCGATGCAGTCGTTGATCACCACCGAAAGAAACGGCGCCGGGGAATGCCGGGCGTACATGCGCTCGATGAAGTTGTTGACCCGGACCTTGAGGTCGACCACCCAGGCGAGCTGTTTTTCGAAGGCGGCGTAAACCTGGTCGAAGTCGGTGAAGGCCAGGGGGTCCCCCGTCGCCGGTCCGACCTGTCTGCCGGTCAGCGGGTCGACCCCGTTGTGCAAGACCAGCTCCAGCAGTTTGGGCACGTTGAGATATCCGGTGAGGATATAGGCTTCCTTGCCGAAGGCGCCGGTTTCGATGCAGCCGCTGCAGCCGCCTTCCCGTGCGTCCTCGATGCTTTTTCCTGCCCTCAGCATTTCCATGACGTATTCATCGGTGTTGAAGACCGACGGGTACCCGTAGCCTTTGCGGATGACCCGGCAGGCGGTCTTTAGAAAGCGGTCCGGAGTCTTGGCGCTGATGTGGACACTCGGCTGGGGCTGCAGCAGGTGCAGCTCGTCGGCCACTTCCAGGACGATGTAGCTGACCTCGGTCACCGCGCTGGCGCCCTCGCGGGTCAGGCCGCCCAGATTGACGTTGGTGAAATCGTTGTAGGTGCCGCTTTCCTTGGCGGTGACCCCCACCTTGGGGGGAGCGGGGTGGTTGTTCACCTTGATCCACAAGCAGCTGATGAGTTCCTTGGCCTGCTCTCGGGTGAGCGTGCCCTCGGCAAGGCCCTTTTCATAAAACGGCCACAAATGCTGATCCAGGTGGCCGGGTGTCATGGCGTCCCACCCGTTGAGCTCAGTTATTGTACCGAGGTGTACAAACCAGTACATCTGCAAGGCTTCCCACAGGTCGCGCGGGGCATGGGCAGGCACCCGGCGGCACACCATTGCGATGCGCAGCAGTTCGGCTTTGCGCCGGGGATCGGTTTCTTTTGCGGCCAGGCCCTGGGCCAGTTCGGCATGGCGTTCCGCGAAGATGATGGCCGCATCACAGGCGATATCCATGGCCTTGAGCTCCTCGGCGCGGTCGGCGGCCCGCGGGTCGCCCAGGTAGTCCAGTGCGGCCAGGCGTTCGGCGATCTCATGCTTGAAATCGAGCATTCCCTTGCGATAGACGGTCCCGTCCAGGGCGGTGTGCCCGGGCGCCCGCTGTTCCATGAACTCGGTGAACAGGCCGGATTCGTAGGCTCGCCGCCATTCCTCGGGGAGATCGCTGAAGATGCGGTCCCGCATGCTGCGACCTTGCCAGTAGGGGATGACTTCGCTCTCGTAGGTCCGTATGTCCTCTTCCGAGACGCTGTAACTCGTCATGAGCCGGGAGTTCAGGATTCGCAGGTCCTCGGCGCTGTGGCAGGTCAGCTCGGGGAAGGTCGGCACGGCCTTGGGCTGCGGCCCGCGCTCGCCGACGATGAGTTCATCCGGACCGATGAAGATGGTTTTCTTGGCGCACAGGTTTTTGAAGTTCAAGGCGCGCAGCACGGGCGTGGAATGCCTGCCGGCGTTTTCTTTGTAAAATTCCGTCACCAGCAGGGCGCGCTCGATGGAAATGGCGGGTTTGGCGGTGACGCTTTCCTGCCGAAGTCTTTGAATGCGTTCGTTCATGGGTTCAGCCTCCCATTTCTACTTTCAATCCAAAATGTGATAGCCGTTGGGCGGCGTGGGCCACCTGCTCGCTTGTGGGCGGGGCGATGTCCCCTCCGTGATACCGCAGCCCGAGCTTGTGGTATTTGCCGTTTGCCGCACGGTGATAGGGCAGCAGGTGCACCGCGTGCCGTCGGGGCAGGCCGGCGATGAACTCGCCGGCGGCGGCGATGTCGTTTTCGTCGTCATTGACCCCGGGGATCAACGGGATGCGGATAATGACGTCGGCCCCGGCTGCGGACAGCAGCCTCAGGTTGGAGAGAATTTTCGTGTTGTCGACACCGGTGTTGGAGCGGTGTTTTTGTGGGTCCAGCGCTTTGAGGTCGTAAAGGAACAGGTTGGTGAGTCGGGCCGCCTCCAAAAGCACGCCGGCGTCCACGTAGCCGGAGGTGTCGACGGCGCGGTGGATCTCGGAACGCGCGCAGACCTCCAGCATCGCCAGCAGGAAATCCGGCTGGCACAGGGGTTCGCCTCCGGAGAAGGTGACCCCGCCGCCGGACTGGTCGAAAAAGGGGACATCCCGCTCGAGCGATTGCATGAGCTCGGACACGCCGACGCTCCAGCCGGTGCTCTCCCGGGCTTCCATCGGACAGACCGTGATGCAGCGGCCGCAGTGCCGGCAGAGGTCGGCGTCGACGGTGATGCCCTGAGCGCCGCGGGAAAGGGCGCGGGCAGGGCAGTTTTCGATGCAAACCCCGCACCCCGAGCAGCGCTCGGGCAAATAGATTTCCTTGGGGACCTGCTGCCAGTTCTCGGGGTTGTGACACCACCAGCAGCTCAGGGGGCACCCTTTGAGGAAAACGGTAGTCCGGATGCCCGGGCCGTCATGGGTGGAGAACCGCATGACGTTGAAAATGGTGCCTTCTATGGATTGGTCGTTCATGGGCAGACAGACGAATGCTCAGCCGGTTTATAGTGCGATCCTCGTTCAGCCAGTGCTTTGGCAAAATAGCTAAAAAGATCAGGTGGTCTGAACTGCTGATGACTTTATACAATTGACCGGATACATTGTCAAGTTTATGTAATACCGGGTAGTTGGTTCGTTGACAAATCAAATCTGAAAGGGTATTAAATCTATCAATTGAAATGGTCTGATAACCAGACTTCAATGCCAATCACACGTGGTCCAATGAAAATCAGAGGAGGTGGCGTGTGGTATTTGAAACCATCCGCAAGAACACCGCACCCGAAATGGTCATCGAACAGATGATGAAAAAAATCAGTGCCGGCGAGATCGCCGCCGGGTCGAGGCTGCCATCCCAGCGTGATTTGGCCCTCAGCTTCGGAGTCGGCCGCTCCTCGATTCGGGAAGCCTTGAACGCGCTCGCCGTCATGGGGTATCTGGACGTTCAGCAGGGACGGGGCACCTTCATTGCCGGAGAGCTTCCCGGCGCCGACCCTTCAGTCACCCAGCTGAAGGCGGCCCTGCAGGCGGGGAGCCTCCTCGATCTCATTGAGCTGCGGGAGACCCTCGAGTGCAAGGCAGCGGAATTGGCGGCGGAGAGAATCGAGGCTCGCCAGCTCACCGAGTTGAAGCAGTCGCTGCGGGATATGGAAGAAAGCCCGGAGGACTACCGCCGTTTTTTCAAGGCCGACTTGGAGTTCCACACGCTTCTTTCCGAGGCGACCGCCAACCGGATCTTCAGCGAGATGCTGCGGTTCCTCCTGGCAAAAGTGGTGGACCACCACGAAAAGTTCAAAACCAGCTTCTTGTCCCCCGCCTACCGCGCGCATTCGATCCGCACCCTCAAGCAGGTTCTGGCTTGCATTGAAAGAGAAGACGGCCGCGGCGCGGCGGAGTGGATGCGGGATCACCTGAACGCGATCCGCCGCGAGCTCAAGGACATCCTCTGATGGCGAAGCCCGAAGCCCGATTTCGGCGTTGCACTTCATCCCGCGTTCGCTGCGGCGCACTGCAAGTACGCCTCGCTCCACGGGACTTGTGCGCCTTGAACTCGGGCTTCGGGCTTCGCCATCCACCGACATGGAGAGGATGGCGGGTAGCGCGGATTTAGGGGCTGCATTTTCGCCCTTCCGGCGGAAAATTTCGTTTGGGTTTTATGTTCCCCGTGGTATGATCGCTTCACGTAACTGCTGCAAGCGGGCATTGGCGGACACGATTCTGAACCTGCGATCGATAACCGACGACCAGTGACGACAAGGCCATCTTCAATTTCGATCCGAACCGTGCTCGTTGCCTGGATGCTGGCGGTGGCCCTCGTGCCGGCGGCCGTGATCGGCGCCATCGGGGTTTACAGCATCAACAAAAGCGTGCGCAGCGAGGCCCAGTCCCGCGTCGATCAGGATCTCAAGATCGTGATGACGAGCTACCGTGAGCAGCTGGCACGCCTGGCCTACTCGCTCGAGGTTGCCTCCAGCCGGATCGGCTCCGCCGACAACCCCGATGAAATCCTTTCCTCCATCCGGCGTGATCTCGATCTCACCGTTCTCAACTTGTGCGACGCTGAAGGCCGACCGCTGGCCGGGAGCCATCCCGCCATGGTGCAGCAGATCCCGCTGAGCCGCGATCCGGTACTGCGCACGGCGTTGGAAGGTCGGCCAGCCTGGGGGACCGTGCTGCTGGACCCGGAGCGGCTTCAGATGGAGGGTGGGCCGGCGCTCCAGAACGCGGTCTTGATATACAACGGCGACAAGGGCAGTGAGCCGGTCAGCCGCTCGGCGCTGATGTGGTGGATCGCCTTTCCGATCATAGAGGGCAACGGGCGGGTGAAAGCCCTGCTCTACGGGGGGCGGATGCTGAACTTCAACTACGATCTGGTCGACCGGCTGCGCGCTACGGTATTCAGCGAGACGGACTACAACGGCAAGCCGCGCGGCACCGTGACGATCTTCAAGAACGAGGTGCGTGTCGCCACCAACGTGCTCACTCACGACGGGGCCCGCGCCATCGGCACCAAGGTCTCGGAAGTCGTCCGGCGCACCGTCCTCGAGCAGGGAATGAACTACACGGGCGAGGCCCTGGTCGTGGACGCCTGGTACCTGAGCGCCTACAGCCCTCTCAGGGACCCATCGGGCCGGACGATCGGCATGATCTACGTCGGCCTGCTGCGGGCGCCCTACGACGACATGCGCGACGGTTTCATCGCCCGCTTCCTGCTGCCCGTCGGCGTCGTCGGCCTGCTGGCCGTCTGGGCCGCCCTCTACATCGTGAACCGGATCACGCGCCCCGTGCAGGCGCTGAGCCGTTCGGTCTCCCGCCTCGCCAACGGGGATTGGGAACGTCCTGTCGCCGTTCCGCACACGTATGCGGAGATAAACAATCTGGCCGGCACATTCGACGAGATGCGCGCAGCCATTCTCAAAAGGGACTATGAGCTGCGGGCACGCAACGAGGATCTTAGCCTCACCAACGAAAAGCTCGAACAGTCCAACCGCAACTACATGCAAACCCTCGGGTTCGTGACCCACGAGCTCAAGGCCCCGCTGGCCGCGATCCAGATGCTGATCGCGACCATGGTGGACGGCTATCTGGGGAAGGTGTCGCCGCAGGTCTCGGATTTTTTCATCCGCATCCAGCGCAACTGCGAGGAACTGCAGGATATGGTGCGGGACTATCTGGATCTGTCGCGTTTGGAACGCGGCGAGCTCGTTGCGAACAAATCCCCCATCGACTTGCCCAAGACCGTGGTGGAGATGGCCGTGGATCAGACCGCGGTGTTCTTCCGTTCCCGCAACATCACCGTCAGCGTGAGCTGCCCGAGCGAACTGCCGGTGGTCGCCGACCCCGGCCTGCTGCGCATCGCCCTCAACAACTTTCTCACGAATGCCGCCAAGTACGGGCGCGAGGGAGGCCAAGCGACCGTGACCGTGACGCTGGAGGGCGGGCTCGTCACCCTGAGCGTATGGAACGAAGGCGAGGGCTTCCCGCCCGACCAGGCGGTTCACCTCTTCGAGAAGTTCTTCCGCGTCCGGAACGCCAACACGCACGCCAAGCGCGGAAGCGGCATCGGGCTTTTCACGGTGAAAAGCATCGCCGAGCTCCACGGCGGCCGCGCCTGGGCGGAGTCCGAGCCCGGTGCCTGGTCCGCTTTTCATCTCAGCTTTCCGGCGCAACCCCCCGCCCTCTGATCTTCGGCAAAACGTAGTACTTGCCTCGAAATAGCATTGACTGACAGAGCCGATCTCAGCCCATCCCCTTGCGGTGGCGGTATCTCCAGGCGGGGGCGGCGATGGCGAACAGGTACATCGCCAGCGGAAGCGCCGCCTGCACCAGGGCGTAGATTCCCGTGACCCGGGGGTCGTTGCCGCTCGAGAGCGTGACGGCCTCGACGGTGAGCGTGGTGAAGCGCCCGCCGCCGGCGAAAACGGTAGGCAGGTACTGCCCCACGCTGACGGCAAAGCCGATCGCCAGGGCGAAGAGGGCCGGCTTGAGCATCAGGGGCAGTTCGACGCGCAGGAAGGCCCGGAGCGGCGAGCCGGTGAGCGCCAGGGCCGAGGTCCGGTAGCGCAGGTCAAAGGATCGCCAGGGGTCCGCAAGCGACAGGAACACGTAGGGGAAGACGAACAGCAGATGGCTCCAGACCAGGGCGATCCAGGTGCCGTCGACGTTCATCCGCACCAGCAGCATCTGGGCCCCGAAGAGAAAGGCGATCTGCGGGACCAGCAGGGGCGTGTAGAGCAGCCACAAGGCGCGAGCGGCCGAACCCAGACCGTTTACGCGCTCGTTTTGCAGGCATCCCACCGCCAGCGCCAGGCCGATCAGGGTCGCGGCCAGCCCGGTTCCCAGCGTTACGACTCCCGGCCAGACCAAATCGGGCGCGTGGCGGCTCCAGTGGGACAGAGTCCAGGCGGCCGGAAGCGCCTCCGGGAAAAACCAGGTTTTCGCAAAAGACCACATTCCCAGGGAGACCGTGCCCAGGAAGGAAAGGGCCACGAGGGCCGCCATGATCGACGCCCACGCCCCCCGCAGGGGCCACCCGGTCTTTTTCCCTCCACCCCCGGTGAGCCAACGGCGGCTTGCAACCGACACCGCGATCTCCGCTGCCCGCCACAGCCCGATCGCCGCAGCGACCACGAGAAGCTGAAGGCAGGCGCCGGCCGCCGCCGGAAAGACAAGAGAGAGGTCCCGGTCAGTGAACAGGCGGAAGAGAAGCACGCTCAGGGGCGGCGGTTGGTTCGGCGCCAGCACGACCGCCACGTCCACCACCGACATCGAGAAGGCCAGCACCGCATAGATCGGCAGGCGTATCTGGGAGTAGACTTGGGGCAGGATGGTCTTCAGCCATGCGGCCGCCGGCGCATAGCCGAGAGCGCGCGCGGTTACCAGGGTCTCCGCCGCGCGGACCTGGTTGAGGGCTGAAAGGGTCATGAGCATGAGGTAAGGGATTTCCTTGAGCAGCAGGCCGAGAACGAAGGACAGGCCTTGTGCGTCGTGCACGACGGCCACGTCGGGGGGGCGCGTCCATCCGGTCAGCCAGGGCGACACGAGGCGGCTGGCCCAGCCGCTTGGGGCGATGAGAAACGCGAGGCCGATGGCGACCGCGACGTGCGGCGTGGCAAGAAGCGGCGATAGAACGACCTGGGTACGTCGGAACAGTCGGGTGTGGTGCATCACGCTGCAAAATCCGATGACGACGGCCAACGCCAGCATTGTGGCCAGAACCCCGGTTTGCAACGTGAGGCGCACCGAGGCGGCCAGCCCCGGTATCGCCAACAGCTTTCGCCAGGAATCCAGGTCGATCGTCCGGCCGCCGAGGGCGGGCAGGTAGCCGAAGGCCGGCAGGGCGGTGGCAACCAGGCCCGCCGCGACCGGCGCCAGGAACACCGCCAGGGTGATCGCCGGAAAGAGCCGGAGGAGGGACGACCCGCGGGAAACGGGAGGGGTCACTTGGTGTAGCGGTGTTCCCATTCCGCGACGATGCCGTTCATCCAGGAGGGGTGGGGTTCGAGCAGGGGCCGGCCCAGTTCGGCCGCGCTCAGGGTGGCCACCCCCTTGGGAAGGTCCTCGAAACGCTTGCGGTCCGCCGGCGCCAGGCGGTTCAGGTCGAGGACGGTGAAATTACCCATGGTGCTCGGGTTCATCGCGTGGGCCTGGGACTCCGGCGACAGCAGAAAGTTCGCCACGACCATGGCGCCCTCCTTGTGAGCGGCGTTGTAAGGGATGGCCACGAAGCTGGTGTTGCCGATGGTCCCTTTCGCCAGGACGAAGGTTCTGACCGTGTCCGGCAGGATACCCTTGCCGATGGCGGTGGTCGCCTCGTTCGGGTTGAAGGAGATCATGATGTCGATCTCGCCGTCCGCCAGGAGCTGGCGCATGGCGGGGCCGGTTTCCGGAAACTGCTCCCCCTTGCGCCACATGAGGGGCTTGAGCTCGTCGTACCAGCGCCAGAGCGGCGCCGTCACCCGGGCGAAGCTGGCATCCGTGGCCGGGGTCTGCAGAACCTTCGGGTCCTCGGCCAGTTCGTAGAGCGCCTGTTTCAAGAAGGTGGATCCCAGGAAGTTTCGGATCCGCGGGTGCGTGATGCGGCCGGGGTTTTGCCGGGCCCAGGCCAGCATGGCTGCGATGGAGCGCGGCGGGTCTTTCAAACGGGCGGTGTCATAGGCATAGACGATCTGTGCCATGCGCCAGGGGGACTCCATGCCGTCCACCGGTACGGTGAAGTCGATGACGGTGGAGGGTTTGCCGACGTTGTCCACCAGCGCGTAATTGGGCAGCCGCTGCGTGAAGGGGCCGAAGAGCAGACCCTGCTCCTTCATTGAAAGAAAGTTCTCGCCGTTGATCCAGATCAGGTCGATCGAGCCGCCCGCGTGCCGGCCGGCGGCTTTTTCCGCCACGACTCGCGAAACGGCTTCGGACGTGAGCGCGATCTTCACGTGGGTGAGATTGACCCCGTAAAGCGCTTTGACACGGCCGGCCGCCCAGGCAATGAAACCGTTGGTGTTCTCGTCGCCGGCCCACGCATTGAAATAGACCGTCTGGTCCCTGGCTTTTTCCAAGATGCCCGGCCATGCGTCCGATGCGTCCATGGCGTGGACGGAGGTGCAAAACAGAAAAAAGGCGGCGATGAACGTGCGCGTCATGGGGCGGTTCCTTTCGGTTGCGATTCAGGCCGGCCGACGCGCATCACCGGGCCGCCGGCCGCCTGCGCGTCCTCGACGGCGTGGGTGACCATCAGCGTCGGCAGCCCCTGAGCGCGGATGTGGTCGAACACAAAGCTGCGAATAGAGGTCTTGAGATCCTCGTCCAGTTTGGAAAACGGCTCGTCGAGCAGCACCGCGTGCGGCCGCGCCAACAGTGTGCGCATCAGAGCGACGCGCGCGCGTTGCCCACCGGACAAGGTGGCCGGGTCGCGTTCCTCGGTTCCGGCAAGGTCGGCTTCGGCCAGTGCCTGGAGCATCAGGTCTCGTCGCTGCCGGCGGCTGCTGACCGAACGTGGAATGGCAAAAAGCAGGTTTTCCCCGACCGTCATGTGGGGAAAAAGCAGGTCGTCCTGGAAAAGGATGCCGATCTGGCGTCGTTCGACGGGAAACCGGGTCACCTCCAGGCCGTTTATCCAGACCTCCCCCCCGGCCTGGAACACCCGCGCCAGCGTACCGCAGAGGTAGGCCAGCAGGCTGGATTTACCCGAGCCGCTTGGGCCCATGACGGTGGCCACCTCGCCGGGGCGCACCGTCAGAGACGTCTCCGGGATAAGCTGCGTGCCGTTGAGCGCGATGCGCACCCGCCTGAGCTCCAGGCCCGTCCGAAACGTGGGATGCACGCGGCGGTCGATCATGCGGGCCTCCCGCGACGGCGCCTCTCGCGGAGTCCGGCCAGCACCGGGCCGAGAAAACGGTCATGGATCCTGTCGCATCCGATGCAGGGGTTGACGAAGCTGCGTCCCGCGGGGTCGGTGATTCGGCAGAGGGCGACGAACTCCTCCACCCCCACGCCATGGGCGAGACCCATGCGTTCCGGATGCCCGCAGGTGATGGACTCGAACTCCGGGCGGCCCGTGAGGCTTCGAAGAATGTCCAAGAGCGCCTCTTCGCAGAGGTTGCCGTAGGCCAGCCGGGTTTTGCGGCAGCAGGGGTAGAGGTTGCCGTCCGGGTCGATCGCGACCTCCGAGCCGCTGAATCCGACGTTGAGAAAGTTCAGCCCGCCGGACCAGGCGTTGCAGAAATTGTCCTGGTAACGGGCGGTGGACAACCCGTTCGCCCAGGCCCGGCCGCTCGGCCAGAGCTTCCCGATCCAGGCATCCGGCGTGGCGCCGAAGAAGCTGTAGGCCGGCCCGTCTTCATCGGTCCATTTGCGGGAGGCCGCCTGCAGGCCGGAGCGGCGCATGCCGGCGGCTTCGAACAGCTGCGCCAGGCGCTGGGTATACTGGTCGTGGTCCAAGCCGCCGGGGAGAATGTGAAACTCATCGATGGAGGAGACCGAGATCATCCAGACCTGCCGTTTCAGCAGCTCAGCGACGATGTCGGCCGTGAGCAGGTCTCCGGCCGTCTGGATCACCAGCCTCACCCCGCCGTGGTTGCGATAGCGATCGTGCAGCATTTCCAGGAGAGGGTAGAGCACGCGGGTGCGCACGGGCTCGAGCAGTACTTCGCCTCCCGACAGGATGATGCGGCCCGGCTTTTGCCGGAAAGTCCCGTCGTCCGTTCGGTCCTCCAAGTCCGTGTAGACCATCGTTTCCGGCAGATGGCGGACCACCTGCGGGAACACGGCCCGGCTCTCTTCCGCCAGGCGTGCGGCCTCGGGAGCCGGATACGGCTGGAAGCGCTCGTCGTAGCAGTGGGGGCAGGCGCGCCGGCACACCCACGATAGGACGTAGTAGATGGACTCAAGCACGGGCTATCCCAATCCTCCCATGCTGCTGACCAGGCCGCCGTCGACATACAGCGTCTGGCCGGTGATGAAGTCCGAGGCGGGCGAGGCGAGGAAAACCGCCGCGTGGCCGATGTCTTCGGCGGTTCCCCAGCGGCCCAGGGGCGTGCGCCGGTTCACGGCCTCCTCGAAGTCCCGGTTCGACCATAAGGCTTCAGTGAGCTCGGTCCGGGTGAACCCCGGGCCGATGGCGTTGACATGGATCCCGTGCGGAGCCCACTCCACGGCGAGGGCTTTGGTGAGCTGGCGGATGCCGCCCTTGGTCATCGCGTAGGCCGCGGCACCCGGGCGCACGGTTTCGCTCATGATCGAGGCGATGTTGATGATCTTCCCGGGTTTGGCGCTCCGGATGCGCTCGCGGGCGAATTCCTGGCACAGAGCGAAAACGGCCGACAGATTCAACTCCATGAGGTCGCGCACCTCCTGCAGGCTGACGACGTCGGCCGTGCCCCGCACGATACCGCCGGCGTTGTTCACCAGAATGTCGATTCCTCCGGTGTCGGTCGCGATGCTGGCGAAGAGCGCGGGCGCTTCAGCGCTGCGCCGCAGGTCGAACGGGTAGGTCCACACCCGGCGCCCGGCCGCAGCGATGTCCGCCTGCGCCGCCTCCAGGTGGGAGGGGTCCCGCGCCACCAGTGCAATATCGGAACCTGCATCGGCCAGGGCCAGGGCGATGCCCAGCCCGATGCCACGGCTGCCCCCGGTTACCAGAGCCGTTTTCTTGTCCACCCGGAATTTTTCGAGCATGATGCCTACCCTTTCCGCATGCGACTTTAGCCTCTAAGGAGTGAATTTCCATGCAAGATGGAGACAAATTGAATTGGTTTTATGTTGCGTGCTTCGGATGTCGAATCTGCTTCCGGATTGTCCGGGTTGGGTGTTGCGCCGGTTCGTGCTCCTGCGAATGAATAGGCCAATTGCAGGCGTCATGAACAGGCTCACGATGTATACCAAAACCTCTAACCTGTAAAGGCGGCGGCCGGCGTGCTGCTAAAAAGCAGTTGCATGGCTATTGAATAATGTGTACTTAAAAAACAGCGGCAAGCTTCGGGAATGGCGAATCACGCACCGTCGCTCACGGATGGCCGCGCATGGACTGAAACGGGGCGTTTTTATGGTACCGGAAAGCCACGTCGGCTCGAAACTGCGCGATTTGAAGCGGCGTCTCAAGCAGGAGAACCCGGTCCTTGAGCACGTCGTCGACAGCTTCCGCGAACTGGACCGCATCAGCCGTCGGCTCGGCCTGCTTGACCGCAACGAATCCCACGCCGACCGCACCTCCTGGTGGCCGCTCATCTCCGTGCTGGGAGTCTACTCCTCGGGCAAGTCAAGTTTCATCAATCACTTCCTCGGGTACCGGCTGCAAGACACCGGCAACCAGGCGGTGGACGACAAGTTCACCGTCATTTGTTTCACGGACGAAAAGAATGTGCGGGTGCTCCCGGGCCTGGCCCTGGACGCCGACCCGCGCTTTCCTTTTTTCCGCGTGAGCCGGGCCATCGACGAGGCGGCGCAGGGCGAGGGCCGGCGCATCGACGCTTACCTGCAGCTCAAGACCTGCCCCAGCGAAAAGCTGCGCGGCAAGATCCTGATCGATTCCCCCGGGTTCGACGCGGATGCCCAGCGCACGTCCACCCTGCGCATCACGGATCACATCATCGATCTGTCGGACCTGGTGCTGGTCTTCTTCGATGCCCGTCACCCGGAGTCCGGCTCGATGCACGACACGCTGGAGCACCTGGTGCGCCGCTCCATCGGCCGGCGCGACTCCAACAAGTTTCTCTACGTTCTGAACCAGATCGACGCGACCGCCCAGGAGGACAACACCGAGGAGGTCTTCGCCTCCTGGCAGCGGGCGCTGGCACAGTCCGGGTTGACGGCCGGCAGTTGTTACTCGCTCTACATCCCCGAGCTGGCCGTGCCGATTGCCGATAGCGCCACCCGCGCTCGATATGAAGGCAAGCGGGACGCGAACCTGAAAGCCATCGGCCAGCGCATCGAGCAGGTAAGGGTGGAGCGCGCCTATCGCATCGTGGGCATGCTGGAGCAGACGGCCCACATGCTGGAGAGCGAAGTGGTGCCGAAGCTTCAACGGTTCCTGGCCGACTGGCGCCGGCAGACATTGTGGCTGGACGGGGCCGTGTTCGGCGGCCTGCTCGCGCTTTTCCTGGTCCTGACCTTGTACGGCGGGTATTGGGACGGCCTTTCCCTGCGACTGCCCCTTTGGACTCACCTTTCCGGCTACCCTGTCATCCAGTCTATCCTCTTGGGGCTTCTTGCCATCGGCGCCGGTTACATCCACTTTGCCGTCCGGCGCTGGTCGGCCGACCGGGCGGTCCGCCGGATGGCTTCCGACCCCCGGTTGAACGACTTCCTCCCGAATTACCTGAGGGCGTTGCGCAAAAACAGCCGATGGTTCCGGAGCATCTTTCGCCGTAACCCGGCCGGTTGGAACCGCCGGACGGCCCGCAGCCTGATCAAAGTGGCTGAGGATTCACAGGGCTACGTCCAGAAACTGAATGACATGTACGCCAACCCCTCGGGCGAAATCCCGGCACCGCTGACCTCTACCTTGAACTGCCCGCAACCTGCCGAACGATCGTCTTTTTAGCTTTGTCTGAAAATTTTAAGTAATTTTTGATGTAATCATTAAAAAAACAAAATAATATTGACTGTATCATCATGTTTTTATACTAATAAAGTTGCGATTTGAGAACCTGGCGGTACGACGTGGGCTTGATTCCGGGCTGATGGTTCGTAATTCATAGAGGAAGAGCGGGAATGGTTGATTCACTCTGGAAGACCCACAACCCGGCAGGCAAGAAAAGAGTCGTCGTCACCAAGGAACTGCCGGGGGTGCGCTGGATCGAGGTTCTCAGCGCGGCCGGCTGCTGTGTGGAGGTCTGCACGTCGTCGGCAACCTTGAGCGCTGCCGAGATACGCGCGGCCATGGATAGCCGCTGCGACGGCGTCATCGGCCAATTGACGGAGACCTGGGGTGCGGAGCTCTTTGCGGCGCTGAAGGCCGCGGGCGGAACGGCTTACAGCAACTATGCCGTCGGTTATAACAACATCGAGCTCGATGCCGCCACGCGGGTGGGCATCCCCGTGGGGAACACCCCCGGCGTGCTGACCGACACCACGGCGGAGATGGCGGTCGCTCTGACCTTTGCCGCCGTCCGGCGGGTGGGCGAAGCCGAGCGCTTTTTGCGCGCCGGCCGTTTCCACGGGTGGCTGCCGATGTTGTTTCTGGGAGAATTGTTGGCCGGCAAGACCGTCGGCATCATCGGCGCCGGCCGAATCGGCGATGCCTATGCACGGATGATGGTGGAAGGTCACAAGATGCACGTGGTCTATTTCGACCTGCACCGCAACGCGGCCCTGGAGCAGTATGTCGCGGATTATGCGGCCTTCCTGCAGACGCACGGCCTGCCGCGCGTCACTTGCCGCCGGGCCGAGCGCCTCGAGGATCTTCTGCGGGAGGCCGACGTGGTCAGCATCCACACGGTGCTGGATGATTCCACCCGGCACCTGATCAACGCCGGGCGCCTGAACCTCATGAAGGACAACGCGCTGATCGTGAACACCAGCCGGGGCCCGGTGATCGACGAGGCTGCGCTCGTGGCGCACTGCCGGCGACACCCCAATTTTCGAGCGGGCCTGGACGTCTTCGAAAAGGAACCGAAGCTGGCGTCGGGCCTGGCGGAGCTTGAGAATGTGGTCATCGTCCCCCACATTGCCTCGGCCACCAAGTGGACCCGGGAAGGCATGGCCACCCTCGCGGCAAGCAACGTGGCCGGCCTGCTCATGGGCTATCCGGCCTGGAACCGCCCGGACGTCGGGCCGTTTTTGGGGAACCGTCCGCCCAGGGCGGCCCCGAGCATTCTCAACGCCAAGGAATTGAGTATTTCGCTTTACGAGGGGAAGTAGCGAGCAGCGAGAAATGCGCAACCAGTGATGAGTGACGAGGAGGGTGCATCATGAAATTCGCAGATCGTATTGCGCGCCTGGGGACTGAAACGGCTTTTGCGGTCTCGGCCGAGGCAGCAGCCTTTGCCGCTCAGGGAAACAAGGTGTATCCGTTTCACCTCGGCGACATGAACATCCCCACGCCTGTCAACGTGATGGAGGCCGCTGCAAAGGCCATGCGGGACGGCAAGACGGGGTATTGCCCGAATGCAGGAATTCCCAAGCTGCGGGAGGTCCTGGCGGCCGACGTCGGCACCGCCCGCGGCCTGCGGTATTCGCCGGAAAACGTGGCCATCCAACCCGGGGGCAAACCCACCATCGGCAAGTTTTTCCTCGCACTGCTCAACCCCGGGGACGAGGTGCTCTACCCCAGCCCGGGGTATCCGATCTATGAGTCGCAGATCGAATTTCTGGGGGGCGTCCCGAAGCCCTACCGCTACCTGGAAGGCGAGCGGACCTTCACGATCGACCTGGATGCACTGAAACGGCAGATCACGCCGCGGACCCGGCTCCTGGTGCTCAACGACCTGCAGAACCCCACCGGTGCCGAATGCTCAACCGCCGAGCGCGAGGCCTTGGCCGAGCTGGTGCTGAAACACGATCTCTACGTGCTTTGCGACGAGGCCTACTTCGACATCCGCTACGACGGAGAAAGCACTTCGTTCGTGTCGCTGCCGGGCATGGTCGAGCGCTGCCTCATCCTCTACACCTTCTCCAAGAAGTTTGCCATGACCGGCTGGCGCCTGGGGGCCTCCATCGGGCCGAAGCCCATCATCGATATCATCGCCAAGCTCAACGTCAACGACGAGTCCTGCTCGAACCACTTCATCCAGTACGGGGCGATCGAAGGGCTGACCGGCGATCAGGGCGGCCCGCGGCAAATCTTGAGCATCCTCAAGGAGCGGCGCGACCTGTCCGTCGACCTGCTGAACGGCATCAAAGGGGTGCATTGCCTTAGGCCGAACGCGACCTTCTATCTCTTTCCGAACGTCACGGCGGCCATGCAGGCCAAGGGGTTCAGCGATTACGAATCCTTTCGCCGCGCCCTGCTTCAGGAAACCGGCGTGTCCGTGTGCTCGCGTCTGCATTTCGGCCGACCGCTCCCCGGGGAAACCCAGTTCTACATCCGGCTGGCCTACTCCGGCATCCACCTGCCCGAGATCCGGGAGGCTCTCGCCCGGTTTAAGGCGTTCATTGAGGGCTGAGCCTCCGCCCTTTCTCCGTCGGTGTCAGGGAATCCGAGAAGACAGGTGCCATAATTCCCGGCCTCCTGCCATACGGTCGAATAGAGCCGGCGGCTCCGCGAGGGCCGGTCCTACAAGGCTGTCCGGGCAGGTAGGGAGCGAGCCGGCTGCCGTGCGCGTCATAACTTTAACACCTTGTAAAAATTCCAGACACCGAAGCATCTCCCGCCGGCAGGACCCAACTTGGGTTTTTAAAAATTTATATTTTATTTCAAATAGTTATTAGTCATTCTGTGTCGCAGCCGCTTGGTATGCTCTTTGCGGGTATCTGATATATCAGAAACGATTCGGCCGGAGATCGGATGACCGCCAGGGGTCTATCATCGGCTGCGGCGCTCATAATAAGTTATGCCTGTCATAAGAAATATTCCTTTGACTTGACGTTGTGTTATCATACAATCCAACCCGGCAGGCGATGGGTGTTTTGAAGCCCTCTGCGGCTCGATTGTAATCCGAAAGGAAAATTTGGCTGGAATTACCCTGTTCAATAAACACACACATCACCAAGGAGGAGACAACCTATGTCTGAGATCATGGAGTATGTCAAAAGCCGCGACCCGTATGAAAAGGAATTCCATCAGGCGGTCAACGAGGTCATGGATTCCATCAAGCCGGTACTGGACCAGAACCCGGTCTATCGCCGTGCTCGCATTCCCGAGCGCATCGTCGAACCGGAACGCGTGATCCTGTTCCGGGTGCCCTGGATGGACGATCAAGGCGTGATCCAGGTAAATCGCGGCTTCCGGATCCAGATGAACAGCGCGATCGGCCCCTACAAGGGCGGTCTGCGGTTTCACCCGTCCGTCAACCTCGGCATTCTCAAGTTTCTGGCCTTCGAGCAGGTTTTCAAGAACGCACTGACCACCCTGCCC
>Ga0075345_1000049_pt1 | contig 26520 bp, 27 predicted proteins | sample RushSE_CattailNL_2_FD_120077 | JGI IMG/M metagenome (GOLD analysis project Ga0075345, IMG submission 120077) | Natural and restored wetland microbial communities from the San Francisco Bay, California, USA, that impact long-term carbon... | ecosystem: Environmental > Terrestrial > Soil >...
CTCGCTTACGTCTACCGGCTCAAGGGAAAGCACAACCTATAGCTTTTCCGTAAGCCCGCCGCTTGGGGCGGCAGACTTACGGAAAAGCTATCCAAGGGTTGTTTTCTTGCCGTTGCGGCCTTGAATCTCTATCCCGGGTTTATCTCGTCATCGATCTGCCGTTCAGTTTCGACAATAATTTGTCGCTAAGCTCTGATCTCTTATTAAAAAGCGCCGACCAAATGGAATGGCCGCCCTCGTAGCCGTCAACCTGTCCCGCTTGTCAAAAACGCCGGCCACAAGATGTTGTTGCTGAAAGCTCTTCGGTTCGGAATCTACGTATTTCTATCTACACATGCACAAACAGACGGCCGCGACTGAGGTTGTTCGCTTAAAGATAGAGGACGCGCGGCCGTCTGTAGGCATGGAAAATGCACCGTCAAGGTCTGATTTGAAGAACCGACTCCGGAACGCAGACAGGACGAAACACACATGGCATTAGCTCAAGCATCTACGATTTCCGGGCCTTTGCTGCGGTTGTCCAAGACCAGCGACATATCGCTGGCGGGTGCGGTCGTGTGCATCCTGGTGTTCATGGTCATCCCGCTGCCGACCATGCTCTTGGATCTGCTGCTGGCCTTCAGCATCACTTTCGCCCTGGTCATTCTGCTGGTGGCCATGTACGTCCAGCGCCCGCTTGAGCTTTCGGCCTTCCCGTCGATCCTGCTGCTCACCACGCTCTTCCGGCTGTCGCTGAACATCGCCACCACGCGGATCGTTCTGCTGCACGGCCACGAAGGCACCGCCGCCGCCGGAAACATCATCAAATCCTTTGGGGGCTTCGTCGTCGGCGGGAACTACGTGGTCGGCCTCATCGTTTTCATCATCCTCGTGGTGATCAACTTCGCCGTGATCACCAAGGGCGCCGGGCGCATCGCCGAGGTGGCCGCCCGCTTCACCCTGGATGCGATGCCCGGCAAGCAGATGAGCATCGATGCCGACTTGAACGCCGGGTTCATCAACGAGCATGAGGCCCGGTCGCGGCGCGAGGTGATCTCCCGGGAGGCGGAGTACTACGGGGCCATGGACGGCGCCAACAAATTCGTGCGCGGCGATGCCGTGGCCGGGATCATCATCACGCTGGTCAACATCGTGGGCGGGCTGGCGATCGGCGTTTTTCAGAAGGGCATGGCCTTCAGCCTGGCGGCCCAGAACTACACGCTGCTCACCGTCGGCGACGGGTTGGTGTCCCAGATCCCCGCGTTGATCATATCCACCGCCGCCGGCATCATCGTCAGCCGCGCCGGGAACGAGTCCAGCCTGGGCGCTGAAATCACCTCGCAGGTGTTCTTTCACCCACGAGCCATCAGCATGGTCTCGGTGGTGTTGTTCGGCTTCGCCCTGGTCCCGGGGCTTCCGACCTTGCCGTTTCTGGTGCTGGCGGTGATGGCCGGCACCCTGTCCTACAGCCTGGTGCAGGCCCGGCGCAAGACCGAGCAGGCCGAGCAGGAACAGCAAGCCATCACCGACAAGGCGGCACCCGCCGAAACCCTGACGGCCCTGCCGCCGCTGGATGTGCTGGCGATCGAGGTTGGCTACGGCCTGATTCCGCTCGTGGATGCGAATCAGAACGGCGAGTTGCTGGAACGCATCAAGGCCATTCGGCGTCAGATGGCTTTCGACCTGGGGATCATCATCCCACCGGTGCACATTCAGGACAACATGCAGTTGAACCCCGGCGAGTACCTGATTCTTTTGAAAGGCAACGAGATCGCACGCGCCGAACTCATGCCCCACTACTGCCTGGCCATGAATCCCGGCAGCGCCGACGGCGATGTCGACGGCATCGCCACCCGGGAGCCGACCTACGGGCTGCCGGCCGTCTGGATCCGGGAGAATGCAAAGGAAAGCGCATTGGCCAAGGGCTACACCGTCGTGGACACCGCCACGGTGATGACCACGCACCTGTCGGAGGCCATCCGCCGGCATGCCCACGAACTGCTCGGCCGGCAGGAGGCCCAGCAGATGCTCGACCACCTGAAGCAGTCCCATCCCAAGGTGGTGGAGGAGCTGGTGCCGAACCTGCTCCCGCTCGGCGCAGTGGTGAAAGTGCTCCACAACCTGCTGCGCGAACAAGTCCCGATCCGCGATCTCCTGGCGATCCTGGAGGCCCTGGGGGACTGGGCCTCGCTCACCAAGGACACGGACGCCCTGACCGAGCATGTGCGCCAGGCCCTGGCGCGGACGTTGACGAAGATGCATGCGGCGCCGGACGGGACGCTGTCCGTGATCACCTTGAGCCACGGCGTCGAGAGCGCTCTGGCGGATGCCCTGCAGAAGGGCGATCACGGCCGCATTCTGGCGCTGGACCCTGCGGCCGCCAATCGCATGATGACCAGCTTGGGCCGCCAGATAGAGCGTTGCGCGGCCTTGAATTTTCAGCCGGTCGTGCTGTGCTCGTCACCGGTGCGGGTTTCGTTCAAGCGGCTCGTCGATCGATTCATCCCGAACCTGTGCGTGCTCTCCTACGATGAGGTGCTGAACACCGTGGAAATCCGATCCCTCGGAACCGTGGAGCTGTCCGATGCAGATTAAACGCTTTGAAGCCAAAACAATGACGGCCGCTCTCAAGATGGTGAAGGACGAGTTCGGCCCGGACGCCGTTATCCTGTCGGCGCGCACCCTGCGGCAGAACCGCGGGTTCTTCGGCGGTGCCCGTGCGTCCGGCGTCGAGGTCACCGCAGCAATGGACACCGGTTGGCCGGCCTACACCGCTGCCGGCCGTATGGCCGACCAACGAGTGTTCACCCCGGCGTTGCCGGATGCGACGGGGCCTGCGGCGCGGCCCGGGCTGTTCCATTCCCTGAACAAGAGTCTGCGGTCGTTTACCGGTCGGCGCGCAGCGCCGACACCGGCATCCGGACCGGCTGCGCCGGCAGCCGAACTGGCGGAGCTGCATCACCATTTCCTGTCGCAGGAGGTGCAGCGGGATCTCGCGGCCGACCTCGTCGAGCATATCAAACGCCTGCCGGGCTACGGCCCGCTGCTTGGTCCGGACCGCCTGAGGGCGCTCGCGGCGCCGGCCCTTCAGGATATGGGGTTGCGCTGCTCCGTCGACACGGGCGAGCCCGGGTCTCCGCGGGTGCTGGCGCTGGTCGGTCCGAACGGCGCGGGAAAGACCTCCATGGTCATGAAGCTGGCCGCCATCGAAGCCGTGCGCAAGGGCCAGCGGGTCGCCTTGATGACTCTGGATGATCAACGAATCGGCGCCGTTGAACAGCTGCGCATCTATGCCGGGATCCTGGGTGTGCCGTTGGCCGTGGTCACCTCCGCCGGCGACGCGCGGCAGGCACTCGGCGATTGGTCATCCATGGACTGCATCCTCATCGACACGCCCGGCGTGAGCCCCGGCGAAACAGAGCGCCGATCCGAGGTGCGCCGGATCCTGACCGCACTGAAGTGCGGCGAGGTGCACCTGGTGTTGAACGCCGGCAGCCGCGAGGCCGACCTGATGGCGGTCATCGAGGCCTGGAAGAAAGTTCCGGTCAGCGGCCTGGCTTTCACCCGGCTCGATGAAACCGGTGTCTACGGCAGCCTGCTGAACGTGCTGATCCGCAGCCAGCTGCCGCTTTCCTGGCTGAGCACCGGTCCGTGCATTCCGGAGGACGTGACGGAGCGATCCCTGGAGCTGCTCGTCAGCCGGCTCTGGCCGGTGCCGGAGGCGCACGACGTCCGCCGGGTGACCCACTCGCGGCCGGCCGGCATGCCCGGGGAAACGCCCGCTCCGGTGCTATTCGTCGCCAACCGCAGCTCCGAGCTCTATCACCGACCCGATTGCAAATGGGTTCGCAAGATCAAACGCGATCACCTGCTTCAGTTCGCTTCCCCGGCCGAGGCCGAATCCCGGAATTTCCAGGCATGCCGCAACTGCAGCCCGGACACGACGGAACCGGCCGGCACGGAAGCGGGTTTGAGGGACAGGGTTCGAATATCCGCCTACCGTTGACCGATGCTGAGTGAGGAGACTGCCGACGCATGATCGTGAACCATTCCCCGAACAAGGTGATCCCCCTGCCACGACGCGGCCCGGCGTGCGGCGACGAGGAGCATGGCCGTCGTCGAAAATCCCAGGCGCGGGTGATCGCCATCACCAGCGGCAAGGGCGGGGTCGGGAAGACCAACATCGTCGCCAACCTGGGCTACACCCTCAGCCGGCTTGGGAAGAAGGTCATGATCCTGGATGCGGATCTTGGGTTGGGGAACCTGGATGTGCTGCTCGGCGTCGCGCCGAGGTTCAACATTTCCCACGTCATCCGCGGTGAAAAATCCATGGCGGAGATTGTCGAGGAAGGCCCGGGCCAGATGAAGATCCTTCCGGCCGCCTCCGGCATTCAGGACCTGACTCAGCTGACCCACGAGCAGAAAATGCAGGTGTTCACGGAGCTCGACCGGCTGATCGACGACATGGACCTGCTGCTCATCGACACGGCGGCCGGGATCTCCTCCAACGTGATGGATTTCAACGTGCTGGCGCACGAGATCATGGTGGTCGTTTCGCCCGAGCCGACCTCCATCACCGATGCCTATGCGTTGATGAAGGTCCTGTCGCTCAAGTATTCCGAGAAATCCTGCAAGCTGGTGGTGAACATGGCCGCGAGCCCCAAGGAGGCCCAGGACGTGTTCCGGCAGCTGGAGCTGGTCACCGACCGGTTCCTGGACATTCATATCGACTATCTCGGCTGCGTGCTGCGGGACGACAAGCTCACGCGCAGCGTCAAGCAGCAGCGGCTCGTCAGCGATCTTTACCCGGAATCGCGGGCCGGCCGGGGTTTCAACGACCTCGCCCGGCGTGTGGCCAAACTGGCGCCCGGAAGCCGGCCCAAAGGCAACACCAACTTGTTCTGGCACCATCTTGTTCGCACCACCCCCATGTAGGCGGGGCGATTTCATATTCAGGAGATGCGCATGCACATGCAAACGGCAGAACGCCGCCCCCACTATCCCGTCAAGAAGCGATCCGCGTACCGGGAACAGCTCATCACCGAATACCTGCCCTACGTCAAACGAATCGTACAGCGCATTGCGACCCACCTGCCGGCCAGCGTAGACGTCGAAGACCTGATGAACGTGGGCGTCATCGGGCTGATGCAGGCCGTCGACCGGTATGACCCGAAGCGGGACAACAAGTTCATGACCTACGCCATTTTCCGCATCAAGGGCGCGGTGCTGAGCGAGCTGCGCTCGCGGGACTTTCTCTCCCGTTCCAGCCGGCGCAAGCTGCGCGAGATGGAAAACGCCTGCCAGCGGCTCGAGCAGCGGCTGGGCCGGGACGCGGACGACGATGAAGTGGCCGAGGAACTCGGCGTCGACCTCGAGGACCTGCACCGCACCAAGCAGATGGCGAACATCTCTTTTATCAGTTTTGAAGAGCTGGGCGTGTCCTCACGGGACGAGAAGGAAAAGCTCATGACCTTTCTCGTTCAGCACGATGAGGACGCGCTGTCCCAGACGCGGCTCAAGGAGCTCAAAGCCGCTCTGACCCGGGCCATCGAGCAGCTGTCCGAGAAAGAGCGGCTTGTGATATCGCTGTACCATCTCGACGAGTTGACCATGAAGGAAACCGGAGAGGTGTTGAACATCACAGAATCGCGGGTGTCCCAGATTCACTCCCAGGCCATTGTGCGACTGCGGAACAAGCTGCGCAAGGAGCGGCTGCTGGAAGACAACGACTGACGGAAGACCGGGAGGGGATGCCGGCGGGAACCAGGAGGGTTCAGGCATGGTACCGGTGATTTTCCCCACCACCATCGCTCCCGTGATTCAGACCGACCGCGTCAAGCGGACGAAATCGCGTAAGGATTCGGGCAGAGGATCTGCCTTTTCCAGGCAGCTGCGCAAGGAGCAGGAAAACCCCTCCGATGCGCAGGAGCCGGGCGAAGAAGACGCAGACGCCTCGGCGGCGACAGCGGCCGAAGCGGAGGCCGAAGGGCCGGACGCAAGGCGCATTTTCAGGGACGACGGCCGGGCCCAAGAACCGTTCAAGAAACTGATCGACGTCCGCGTCTGAGCGCACGCCGACGGATTCGGGAGGACGAAACAGATGCTGACATTTTTCGACGCCCTGCGATGGGAGCTGGTGGCCGACGGCATTCAGGTAGCGCTGTGCGGCGTTATTCTGGCGTGCCTCGTGCACAACAAACTCAGGCACAACCGGCTGTTGCCGGAGACACTCTCCAGGGGCAAGACCCCGGTCTTTTCCCAAGAGGTGCTGCTCCAAACCCTGCGCCAGCAGACCGAACAGGCGTTGGCGTCCATCCGTGCGGCCGTGGACGCCGAGGAAACAAAACTGCAGCAGGTGCTGGGCGCCGCCGAAGTGCCGCGACCGGACGGAGAAGCGACCGCGACCGAGATCCCGGCCGAGCATGTCCCGTTCCGCCTGGGCGATGGCGAGCCGATCGGGTACGGGACCTCGCCGAGCTGCTACTCCGGATTGGGCGAACTCGCCGCGCAGGGCCTCAGCGTCAGGCAGATCGCCGCGCAGACCCGGTTGCCGGCAGGAGAAATCGAGCTCGCGCTCAAGCTGCAGCGCGCAGCTGTCGAACCGGGAGCGGCGGCGGCCACCCGGCAATAATTGCCGGGCCAGCGGAAAGCGGGGCGAAACGCCGCCGGTCGGCGAATCGTGCGGTCGATGCAGCGCACGCCCTATTCCGGACGGATCCACGAGAATCCCGGCAACCCGGATGAACGACTGGTATGGCTCTTGCTTAATAAGTAGTTGATATAGCGGTCGGCATTCCGCCGGTTCCTGTGTACGGGCGAAAACGGCCCCAGGCACGGACGGCGGGCGCAGAAAACCGATAGCCGAGCGCAATCCCGGAAAGGGAAAACGATGAGCGGTGAAATCTACATGGCGGCGGCGGCCGCCCAGGCTTACGAAAAGCGGCTGGAGGTGGTGGCCAACAACCTGGCGAACGTCAACACAGCCGGCTTCAAACGCGACGACGTCTCCTTCCAAGCCTACCTGACTTCCGAGGCCGGCCAGGCGCAAGCGGTTCAACCCCCGTATGCAGCGCCCCAGGCCGGCTCCCAATTTTGGATTGCCTACCAGAGCCGGACGGATTTTACGCCGGGGCCGCTCAAGCAGACCGGCAACGTCTTCGACCTGGCGTTGAACGGCAAAGGACTCTTCAGCGCCGAATCGCCGGAGGGCACGGTTTACACGCGTCGCGGCAATTTCACCCTGAGCCCGGAAGGGGTCCTCATCACCCAGGAGGGCTGGCCGGTTCAGAGCGACAGCGGCGAGATCCGTGTGGAAGGAGGGCGCAGCGCCGCACCCGGCGGTCCTTCGGTCAGCGTCGGCGAAGACGGCACGATCCGCGTGAACGGCAGGGACGTCGGCCGGCTGCGCATCGAGGATTTCCCCCAGCCCGGCAGCCTGGTCAAAACCGGCCTGGGATATTTCAAGGCGGCGGGAGGGGGCGGCGAGCCGCTCGAGAATGTCAGCATCGCGCAGGGGTTCCTGGAGATGTCCAACGTCGAAGCCGTTCAGAGCATGGTCGAAATGATCGAGATCTTGCGAGGCTACGAGTCGTACCAACGCGTCATCCGGTCCGTTGATGACGTGAATGTCAAAAGCATCAACGAGGTGGGCCGGACCAGCTAACCCGCATCCGGGACCGCGCCTTCCTTTCAAGGAGGATCTATGATTCGCAGCATGTGGGCCGCCGCATCAGGCATGCAGGCACAGACCATGAACATCGATGTCATCGCCAACAACCTGGCGAACGTGACCACCTCGGGTTTCAAACGCAGCCGCGCCGAATTCCAGGACCTGTTGTACGAGACCATGCAGCCGCCCGGCGGGTCGACCTCGGAGAACACCCAGGCCCCGACCGGCATTCAACTCGGCCACGGTGTGCGACCGGTGGCGGTGGCCAAGAACTTCAGCGAGGGGGAGCTGCAGCTCACCAAGAACGAGCTCGACCTGGCGATCGAAGGCAACGGGTTTTTTCAGGTCACGCTTCCGAACGGCACCACCGCTTACACCCGTGCCGGCGCTTTCAAACTCGAAAGGGACGGACGGATCGTGACCCCGGACGGATTCCTCCTCACCCCCGAGATCACGGTCCCCAGCGATGCCATCACGCTGTCCGTCGGTCTGGATGGCACCGTCAGTGCGTTGCTGGCCGGGGAGGCCACGCCCCGGCAGCTGGGAACGATCCAGCTGGCGCGCTTCACCAACCCGGCCGGCCTGCAGAGCATGGGCAAGAACCTCTTCCTGCCCAGCGACGCCTCGGGCACAGCCATCGTCGGAACCGCCGGCGAGCAGAACTTCGGCACGATCTCCCAGGGATTTCTGGAGATGTCCAACGTCAGCATCGTGGACGAGATGGTCAACATGATCACAGCCCAGCGCGCCTACGAGACCAACAGCAAGGTGGTCCAGGCCTCCGACGACATGCTGCAGACCGCCAACAACTTGAAACGGTAAGGCACGTCGATGAAAACCGATCAGCGGTTGTTTAAACGGACGCAGGCAGCGGCGCTGGTTGTCGTCACCGGCTGCCTGCTGTGGGCCCTCGCCGGTCTTGCCGGGGCGGCCGGGCCGACCAGCGTGCGCTGCTACGAGCAGGCCGACATCGCAGCCGATCAGATCCTGCTCGGCAGCATCGCCCAGGTGGACGGAAGCGATGCGACGCTTGTGCGCCGGCTGGAGGCGGTGGTGCTCGGCCGCTCCCCCCTGCCGGGAAAAACCCGCGCATTCGACCGTGCCGCCATTCTGACGCGCATCAAGCAAAGCGGCATCGACCCGAACCAGATCGACCTTCAACTTCCCTCCGAGGTGTTGATCACCCGGGCCTCTATGACGGTCGAGCGCGAGCAGATCGAGCAGATCGTCCGAGGCTACATCCAGCAGCAGGCGGCAGGGGCGGCGGACGAGTTGCGGATCAAGGACATCCGCATCAACGAGCCCGTGGTCCTGCCGCAGGGGCCCCTCACGACCCGCGTGGTGGCCCCGAAGCACACCGACTGGGCCGGCGCCATCCCCCTCAGCGTTGTATTCAGCGTCGGTGAGGAGGAGGAAAGGCGGGTGTGGGTGACGGTCAGCCTCGAGCGGTTGACCCGGGTGGTCGTGGCGCGGCGGCCGCTGGGGAGGTACAAGCCCATCGACGACGACGATCTCGAAGTGAAGGCCGTGGATGCGGCCGGGCTGCCCGCGGACTGCATCACCAATCCGGAGATGGTAATCGGCAAGCGCACCCGGCGACCGGTGGATACCGGCACCGTGCTGAGGCCGGACCTGGTGGAGTTTCCCCCGCTGGTCAAAAACGGGGACCGGGTCCGGATCATCGCCGAGACCTCCGGGCTGAGGATTTCCGCGTTCGGGCAGGTGAAACAGAAAGGCGGCCAAGGCGAGTTGGTTCAGGTCATGAATCTTGACTCCAACAAAGTCGTTTATGCCCGGGTGGTCGATTCGCAAACCGTGAAAATAGATTTTTGAGCGGGCGGGGAACCTGAACCGGAAGGGAGCGTGTCTCATGAAACTGCAATTTATACCGCGTGCGGCAGGCGGTGTCGGCCTCATTCTCGGGCTGCTGGCAATGGCCGTCGGCTGCGCCAGCCGTCCGCCGGTGGCCATGCCGTCGGTCCCGCCGCCGCCCCCCGCCGAGGCCTTCGACATCCAGAATGCCGAGCGGGCCGCAGCCTATCAGGAAAACTCGCTCTACACGAGCGCCTCCGGGATGAACCCGCTGTTCCAGGACACCAAGGCGCGTCGGGCGGGCGACATCGTCACCGTCAAAATCGAGGAGTCCTCCAAGGCCACCAACAAGGCCAACACCAAGACCGCACGCGACTCCAATCTGAGCGCCGGCATCGAGGCCTTCATGGGCGTCGAGGACTGGTGGCAGGACAAGGTCCTCAGGGCGCTGGGCACCGACATGCCCAAGGTCAACCCTTTCGGCTCCGCTTCGGTTAAGGGCGGCATGAAGAGCGACTTCGAGGGCGACGGCAGCACCACCCGCAGCGGCGATCTCACGGCGTTCATCACCTGCCGGGTCACCGAGGTCATGCCGAACGGCAACCTGAGGATTGTCGGCACCCGCGAGGTGATGGTCAACCATGAAAACCAGGTGATCATCCTTTCCGGCACCATCCGGCCGCGGGACATCGCCAGCGACAACATCATCAAATCGATTTTCGTGGCCGACGCCAAGATCGCCTACAGCGGCTCCGGCGTGATCGACGACCGCCAGCGACCGGGGTGGATGGCTAATTTCCTGGAAACCGTGTGGCCGTTCTGAGTCGGGGATGAGATGATAAGCCGTATGTGTTTCAAACGACGTATGACGCGAACTGCTGCCTGTCTGCTGCGGGTGACCGCGGCCGGGCTCATCGTACTATCGTTGACGGGCGTGCTGCACGCCGCGCGGATAAAGGACATCGCCGTTTTTCGCGGGGTCCGCCCGAACCAGCTGGTGGGCTATGGGCTGGTGGTCGGCCTGGCCGGCTCCGGCGACAGCAACTCTACTATTTTCACCCTGCAGTCCATGTCCTCCATGCTTGAAAAGATGGGTGTCACCGTCAACGCGGACGACATTAAGGTCAAGAACGTGGCGGCGGTCATGGTGACGGCGGAACTGCCGCCGTTCGCGCGATCGGGAAGCCGGCTGGACGCCCTGGTCAACTCCATCGGCGACGCCAAGGCCCTTCAGGGGGGGACCCTGCTGATGACCCCGCTCAAAGGCGCCGACGGGCAAGTCTACGCGGTCGCCCAGGGGCCGGTCGCCACCGGGGGGTTCTTGGTTGGGGCGTCGGGCGGAGACAAGGTGTCAAAAAACTTCCCCACGGTCGGCAGGGTGGTCCAGGGCGCGAGCGTGGAGCGTGAGATCCCGTTCGACCTGAATCAGAAAGAGTCGCTCACGTTGGCATTGAACAAGCCGGATTTCACCACGGCCACCCGGGTGGCCCAGTCCATCAACACCGGCTTCATGGATCAAGTGGCTCGTACCCAGGACTCCGGTACGATTCATGTGGCCGTGCCGCCGAGTTACTACGGGAATATCGCCCAGTTGATAGCGGCGATTGAGGGGTTGAGCGTCACGCCGGACAGCGTGTCGCGGGTGATCATCAACGAGCGCACCGGCACGGTGATTATGGGCGAGAACGTGCGCATCGCCACGGTAGCCATCGCCCACGGCAATCTCAGCGTCGAGATCAAACAGAACTATAATGTGTCCCAGCCGATGCCTTTTTCAGAAAGAGGACGCACGGTGGTGACCCCGGACACGCAAACGATGGTGCAGGAAGGCCGGGCGCCGCTGCAGATCATGCCCTCCGGGGTGAGCATCGGCGAGGTGGTCCGGGCATTGAACGCGCTGGGGGTGACGCCGCGCGACCTGATTTCCATCCTCCAGGCCCTCAAGGCGGCCGGCGCCCTGCAAGCCGAGCTGGAGATCATCTGATGCCGGAGCCGATAGTGAAAGCGGCCTCAGCGCTGCCGATCGATCCCACCGGTCGGCGTCGCCCCACGCCCGGCCCGTCCCGCCCTGGAGCCCAAATGCCGGTCGACCCGAAGCTGAAGGCGGCCTGCGACGACATGGAGGCGATCTTCATCCACCACATGTTGAGTGAGATGCGCAAAACAATACCGAAATCAGGGCTGGTCGACGGGGGCCGTGCCGAGGAGATCTACACGTCTCTGATGGACGCCGAGCTGGCCAAAAATATGGCGGGCTCCGGCGGGCTGGGTCTGTCGGCGCTTCTGCTGGAGCAGATGAGCGGAGGGGCCGCAGGGTTTCGGAAAAGAGACCCTGATCGGTGATTGGGAGTAACTACTCAACCCTCACGGGGTCGGGGTTCAGGCAATTTGCGAGGGAGGGCGCAGTCGTTATCGTCCTTCTCCCGCATGGACGATTAGGGCCGGCGGCGATCAGATTCGAGCAACTGCTTCTCTCTTGAACCCCGAACTCTGAATCCCCGCTACCTTTACGACCGGAACACCCCCCCCCGCGCTGCGCCGCTTTCAGCTCGAAAAGCTAAAGTTATTCGAATCCTCCGCCGATAATCGTCATGTGCGGACCACAAATGCCAAGGGACAAGACATGCATGCAGGTTTCAGAGAACTGGTAAGCCTCCTGCGCGTGGAAGCGGCGATTTGCCGTGAACTGCTGCAGGCCATGGATCGCGAGCGGGCCGAGATGGTCCGATCGCGGTCCGGCGAGCTCGGACCGGTTGCCGCGAAGAAAGAAACCCTTCTGCAGCGGCTGCAGACTGCTGAGCAGGGGCGCGAGCAGCTGATCGGACGGCTATCGGATCAGCTCGGCGGCGTTCCGGCCGAAATGACGCTGAGCCGGTTGGCGCAGGCTGCGCCTGCGGTCTACCGTGAGGCCCTCACGGGCTGCCGGGCGGAGCTGTCTGATCTGCTGGAGCGCCTGCGTGCGGAAAACCGCCGAAGCGAGGCGCTGTGCCGCCACACCCGCGAACTGCTGCAGGCCTCCTATGGGGTCATCAGGGGCCTGGCAAACGGCCCGGTCTACCAACGCGAAGGCCGCATGCAAGGGGCGAGGCTCAACGGGAAACTGCTTTGCAGCGAGATTTGACAATCGCTGCCGAAACCGAACCGGACCGGGAGCATCGGATGAGCAAGCGTCGACAGAATTTAGCCGCGAAGATCATCGCCATCATCGAGGGCTTGGACGACATCAACGTGAGCGACGGTGCCGCCTGGAAAGCCATGGCCGCTGAGCTCGCGAAAACTTTGAAAACGGCGCCGTCCAAGCCGCCGACCACGAAACATCTGCTGCAGGCGGCTGTCGACGGCCTGAACCGGATGGGCGACCGCGGCGGGACGGACATGTTGGCCGCAGTGGCCGCTCTGGCGGAATCGCTGCAGACGGTCAAGGCGGCGCTCGACGGGCAGCCGGATGAGAGCCGGGCGTCGGCGGCTGCGGCACGGCTTGCCGAAGCCCTTGGGCCGAACGGGCCGGCGGCTGCCGCCGGGAAAGAAGCGCAGGCGCTGAGCATCGACGATGCCGCGGCGCTGCTCATCCGGCTCGAACCCCATGATCAAGAAGGGTGGCGGCGGCTCGAAGCGGCCTTGGTTCGGCTCGCCCACGCCGACGGCTGCAGGCCGGTGTGTCGCGACTGTCTAGAGCGGGCCGCCCAGTTGTGCCGAGAGGCCGCCGGCGGTGCGGCCGAAGACCTCTCGGCTCGCATCGCGCGCATTGGTGAGTTGTTGGATGATGCCGTGAACGCCATGGACCTTGCGGAGGAAGCCATGGCAGTGCCCGGTCCGTCAGCGCCGGTGCCGGACAAGGAGGTGTCCGAGCCTGAGACGGCGGCGCATCCTCCGGTCGACGTCGCGGATTTCATGCCGGCCAACCTCGACCCGGACCTCATGGCGGAGTTCATCACGGAAAGCACGGAGCTGATCCAGAACGCCGAGGAAGCGTTGCTGACCCTCGAGGGCGACCCGGAAGACAAAGAGTCCGTGGGAAAAATTTTTCGCGCCTTCCACACCGTCAAGGGGACCGCCGGCTTTCTTGATCTCACCCTGATTGCCGAAATGGGTCATCACGCCGAGACCCTGCTGAGCCGGGTGCGGGACGGGGAAATTCGTTACAGCGGGGGCTACGCCGACCTCACCCTCCAGGCACTGGACATGATCAAGCATCTGGTGACGGCCGTCCAGCAGGCCTTGGCCGGCGCACCGCTTCGCAAGCCGGAGGGCTATGATGCGTTGCTGGTCGTCCTCAAGAACCCGGAGGCGGCCGGGATCTCACACGAGCAGGCGGAAGCCCCGGCCCCGCGGGTCGGCGACATCCTCGTCTCGCAAGGCAAGGTGCGGCGGGAGCAGGTCGAGCAGGCCCTGAGCGAGCACCCCGATCAAAAAGCGGGGGTCGCCCTGGTCAAGTCCCAGGCGGCGAGTGTGACCGATGTCAGTCAGGCGCTGCGCGCGCAGAAACAGATGCGAGCGGGCGGGACGGTGGTGGATTCCGGCGTGCGCGTCAGCACCCAGCGGCTGGACCGGCTGATCGACATGGTGGGCGAGCTCGTCATCGCGCATTCGATGGTGGCCCAGGACCTCCTCGTGGTCAACAGCGAGAACCACAACCTGGCCAAAAAGGTCGCCCACACGACCAAGATCGTGCGGGAGTTGCAGGACATCAGCATGTCCATGCGCATGGTGCCGCTCAAAGCCACCTTCAACAAAATGGCGCGTCTGGCCCGGGACGTGTCGCGCAAGCTCGGCAAGAACGTCAACTTCATCACCGACGGCGAGGACACCGAGATCGACCGCAACCTGGTGGACATTGTCAACGACCCGCTGGTGCACATGGTGCGCAATGCCGTGGACCACGGAATAGAGACTCCCGAGGAGCGCCGGGCGGCGGGCAAACCCGAGCAGGGCATGGTGAAAATCGCCGCCTACCACTCGGCCGGCAGCGTCGTGGTGGAGATCAGCGACGACGGCAAGGGTCTCGACCGGGAGGTGCTACTCGCCAAGGCCCGCGAGCGCGGACTGGTCGGCGAGAACACCGAGCTGAGCGACCGGGAGGTGTTCAACCTGGTCTTCGAGCCGGGTTTTTCCACCGCCAAAGTCGTGACCGACGTCTCCGGCCGCGGGGTGGGAATGGACGTCGTCAAGAAAAACATCGAACGGCTGCGCGGCACGGTGGAGATCAGATCCGAAAAGGGGGTCGGCAGCGTGTTCAAGATGAGCCTGCCCCTGACGCTGGCCATCATTGACGGCATGGTAATCCGCGTCGGCAGCGAAACATATGTCATTCCGACCATATCCATCATCCGCTCCGTGAAACCCGCCGAGGAGGATGTCTCCACGGTGTTTCAGGAGGGCGAGATGCTGAAGCTTCAGGGCGATCTCATCCCCTTGTACCGCATCGCCCGGGTCTACGGCCTCGACGGGTCCAAGGAAGACCTGAAGGAGGCGATCGTCATGGTGGTCGAGGATGAGGAACGGCAGGCCGGGCTGGTCATCGATGAGCTGATCGGCCGCCAGCAGGTGGTCATCAAGAGCCTGGGCCAGACCATGAAGAACATCCCGGGGATTTCCGGAGGGGCCATCATGCCGGACGGCCGGGTCGGTCTGATCCTGGATGTCGGCGGGCTGCTGCGCTTCGCCACGTCCGAGCGCCGAGACGGCTATCGTGAAGAGGGCACGAGCAACAAGCCCCAGGCGTTGGCTGCCTGAGGCGGGAGAAGAAACGGACCCTACATGAACCTGGACGCCAACGATCTGAAACCGCAACACTTTCAGAAGATCAGCGACATGGTCTACCAGACCGCCGGGATCAACCTGAAACAGGGCAAGGAGGCCCTGGTGCGGGCGCGCCTCACGAAGCGGCTGCGGTCCCTAAAGATCGGCCGGGTGGAAGACTACCTTGACTTCCTCGACAGCGAGCAGGGCGGGCAGGAGATCGCTCGGCTGATCGACGTCATGACCACCAACAAGACGAGCTTCTTCAGGGAGATGGATCACTTCAGCTTCCTGCGCGACACCGTGCTGCCGGAGTTGACCCAGCCGCGGCTGCGTTTTTGGAGCGCCGCCTGCTCTTCGGGAGAGGAGCCCTATACGCTCGCCGTCATCCTGCGCGAGCATCTGGCCGGGGTCGACCGGCGGGACGTGCGCATCCTGGCGACCGACATTTCCCGGCGCATGCTGGAAAAAGCCCGCCGGGCGCAGTACCCGAAAGAGGCGGTTGAAGAGCTTCCGTTGCCGCAGTACCGCAAGTATTTCATGGCCTTACGTAACGGGCAATCGGCCAGTGTCCAGGTCGCTGCCGAGGCCCGTGATCTGGTGCACCTGGCCTATCTCAACTTGATGGAGCCCTGGCCCATGCGGGGGCGTTTTCATGTAATCTTCTGCCGCAACGTGATGATCTATTTCGACCGTCCCACTCAGCAGGAACTGATCAACCGTTTCTGGGATACGCTGGAGGACGGCGGGTATTTGTTCGTCGGGCATTCGGAAGGCCTCTCGGCGATCAAACACCGCTTCCGCTATGAGCGGCCGGCGGTGTACCGGAAGTAAAGCGCACTCGCTTCAGGGAGCGGATTTTTTTATGAATTTCACCGTTCTTGTCGGTGATATGAAAACCGGGCACGACGGGGACATGCTTGTCACGCATGCCTTGGGCAGCTGTCTCGGGTTGATGGTGTTCGACCCGGTGGCCAAGGTGGGTGGGCTGTTGCACGCCATGCTGCCGCTGTCCAGCATCAACCCCGAGAAGGCGCAGGTCAAACCGGCCATGTTTGTCGATCTCGGGGTGCCGTTGCTCTTCAAGGCCCTGTACGAGAAGGGGGCGGCGAAAGCGCGTTTGGTGGTCAAAGCTGCCGGCTGCGGCAATCTGATGGGCAAAAACGAGGTGTTCAAGATCGGTGAGCGCAACTACACGGTGTTGAAGAAGATCCTGTGGAAGAACAACATTTTGCTTGATGCCGAGGATGTCGGTGGCTCAGTGAGCCGCACGATCCACTTCGAAGTGTCGAGCGGCCAGGTGCTCCTCAGCAGAAACGGCACCAAGTGGCCCTTATGAAATCCAAGGCGCTTTCATCCATCCCGGCAGCGGTTCGGCCGGTGGGGCGGTTTGAAGCCTCTCAGGAGGAAGTGGTTCTCCGGGTGGCGGCGCGCTCAAACGCATTTGGCTTTGGTTGAACGAGACAAAGGAACTGGAATACCATGCGGCTGGACCAGATCACCCCAATGATCAAGACGTTTCCCGGCATGCCCGGAGCAGCGCTCAAGCTGCTGGCCCTGGTGGATGGCGCCGACGTAACAGTACAGCAGATCGAGGGGATCCTGCGGCAGGATGCAGGACTCACGGCGAACCTGCTCAAGCTCGCCAACTCGGCCTATTTCGGCATCCCCTCGAAGGTTGGGTCCGTGCGTCAGGCGGTGGTCCTGCTGGGGTTGAAGCGGCTGGTCCAGATGGTCATCGCAACCTGCACCAGCGCCATCATGGACCGCAGCGTTCCGGGATACGATCTGCCGGCCGGAGAGCTCTGGCGCCACTCCCTGGCGGTTTCGGTCGCGGCCGAGGGGCTGGCCCGCGAGTTTAAGGTGCCGGCGGCCGAGGAGATTTTTACCGCCGCTCTTCTGCACGATGTCGGCAAGCTCCTTCTAGGCCAGTTCGTCCAGGACGACTACGGCAAGATCGAGATGGCCCTGGCCCAAGGGCTGTCGTTTGAGACCGCCGAAAGCATCGTGCTGGGGACCGATCACGCGGCTATCGGCGCCGAGGTGCTTTCCAAGTGGTCGCTGCCGGCCGGTATTGTGCATGCCGTGCGTTGGCACCACGCGCCGGAGAAGGCGGAGCGCGTCGACACCATGCTGGATATCGTTCACGTGGCAAACGTGCTGTGTCTGATGATCGGGATCGGCGTGGGGCGGGAGGGGCTTCAACACGAGCCGTCGACCGTGGTCACGCGGCGGCTCGGGCTGGGGACCGCTCACCTGGAAAAAGTCGCCAGCCAGACCCTGCAATGGGCCAACGAGTTGTCGCAGGCGATGGCCGCCTAAACAAGACGGGCGCCGGAGCGCGGTGCCGGAACGATTAGCCTCACATGCGAAAAAACGACACACCAGCAGGTGGTCCATGGCAGTCAACATCCTGATAGTCGACGACAGCGGGGTGATGCGGTCGATGGTCCAAAAGGCCATGCAGCTGAGCGGCCTTGCGATCGGAGAGGTGCATCAGGCCTCACACGGGCAGGAGGGGCTGGCCGCCCTGGAGGCACACTGGATCGATCTGGTCATTGCCGACATCAACATGCCCGTGATGAACGGAGAAGAGATGATCGAGCATATGCATGCCAGACCGGAACTGAAGGCGATCCCCACCATTGTCATTTCCACGGAGGGCAGCCAGACCCGCATCGAGCGGCTGCAGAGCAAAGGTGTGCGCTTCATCCACAAACCCTTCTCTCCGGAGATGATCCGGGACACCTTGAAGGATGTCCTGGGCCATGAGGTGTTCCATGAACGCAGCCATTAGCGCCCGGTTGGCGGAAGTGACGATGGAGACGCTGGAGCGGCTCGCCTTTCTTTTTGCCTCGCCGGCGCCGGAAACTGAGGCCGCCGCAGAATCGCCGCTGGAGACGGTGAGAGTGGACTTCACCGGTCACTTCACCGGCGGCATGGAGCTGGCTCTGTCCGCTTCGGTGCTGGCGGAGCTGGCTGGCAACATGCTGGGGGCTGGAGAGGGGACGACGCTGTCAACAGACGAGCAGCGGGACGCCCTGAGAGAGCTTGCCAACGTCGTTTGCGGCAACATGCTGCCCGCCATCGCCGGCGGCGAGCATGAATTCAACATTCACACCCCTTATCTCGCATCCGCCGACGGGCCCGAATGGGATGACCCTGCCGGCCTGAGCCGCCTTGTGTTAGAGAACGGTGTCTGTCGGGTGAGAATGCGGGTGGACGGGGGGCTGCCGCAGGAGCTGGCCGCAACGCCTCGCAACCCTGCGGGGCAGGGGTGAAGCCATGATCCGGGTGCTGGTCGTCGACGATTCGGCGGTGGTGCGCAAGGTGATCACCGAGGAGCTGTCGCGCTACAACGACATTCAGATCGTCGGGACGGCCGTGGACCCCTATGCGGCGCGTGACAAGATCGTGGAGCTGCAGCCCGACGTCATCACGCTCGACTTGGAGATGCCCCGCATGGACGGCCTGTCGTTTCTGGCCAAGCTCATGAAGCATTACCCCATGCCCGTGGTGGTGTTGAGCTCGCTGACCCCCAAGCACAGCGAACTGGCCCTTAAAGCGCTGGACCTCGGCGCGGTAGAGGTGCTGTGCAAGCCGGGGGCCGCCTATTCGACCAAGAACATCGCCCAGCCGCTGGTGCACGCCGTCCGCTCGGCCGCGGTGGCAAAGGTGAAGGGGGGGGCGGCCAACGTCTCGGTGGTCAATGAACGCAAGACGGTCGAGAACCTGCTGGTGCAAACCACCCACAAGGTCATCGCCATCGGCGCCTCCACCGGAGGTACCAAGGCCATTGAAGCGGTGTTGGCGCGCATGCCGCCGACGGCGCCGGGGATCGTGATCGTGCAGCACATGCCGGAGCATTTCACGATGTCCTTCGCCAAGCGCCTGGACGAGATCTGCCCGCTGGATGTGCGCGAGGCCCGCGACAACGACCACGTGGTGCCCGGCGTGGCCCTGATCGCCCCCGGCAACCGTCACATGCTGCTCGCGCGCAGCGGCGGGACCTACCTGGTGAAGATCAAGGACGGCCCCCGCGTCCACTACCAGCGGCCGAGCGTGGATGTTCTTTTTCACTCCGTCGCCCAGACGGCCGGCCGCAACGCCGTGGGCGCCATTCTCACCGGAATGGGGGCCGACGGCGCCAGAGGGCTGCTTGCCATGCGCGACAGCGGCGCCCACACCCTGGCTCAGGACGAGGCCAGTTGCGTGGTTTTCGGCATGCCCAAGGAGGCCATCAAGCTGGGGGCCGCCGACGAGGTGGTGGCCCTGGAGGCCATGACCCATTCCATATTCCAGGCCCTGCAGGCACAGCCCAAAGCCCGCCGGGCCGCCGTGGGAGGTTGACCATGACCCATCTGTTCGGGGTGTTGAGCACCGCAACGAGCGCCTTGCTGACGCATCAGCGGGCGATCAATGTCACCGGCAACAACATCGCCAACGTGAACACGCCGGGCTACTCGCGCCAGAGGCTGAACCTGGAAACGGGCACGCCGACCCAGACCGGCTTGGGGATGATGTCGTTCGGGGTGACCTCGACCGATGTCGAACGGGTGTACGACCGATTTCTCGGCGTTCAGCTGAACAACGAGAATGCCAACCTTGGTCGGTGGGAGGCCCAAAAGGGCATGCTCGACCGCGTCGAGGTCGTTTTCGATGAAAGCGCAGGCTACGGGCTGAACCAGGCCCTGAGCGATTTCTGGAACTCATGGCAGGACCTCAGCCTCAACCCGGAAGGACAGACCGAGCGCTCGGTGGTGGCTGCGACCAGCCAGGGCTTGGCCGACGTCATCCGGCAAAAATACAACGATTTGGAGCAGGTCCAGGAGGATATCGACACGGCCGTCGAGGGTGACGTGGAAGCCGTAAATCGCCTCGCTGCGCAAATCGCCGATCTCAATCAGAAGATTGCGCGCACTGAAATCGGCGGCACGAACGCCAATGATTATCGCGACAGCCGCGATTTTGCATTGAAACAGCTTTCCGAGATCATCGACATCAAGAGCTTCGAGGATGCCAGCGGACAGGCGGTCGTTTCGGTGGGCGACGGCCGGCCATTGGTGGAGAGCGGCAACACTTGGAAGCTTTCAACCCAGACCAACACCGACGAGACCGCCGCGAACTTCGGCCACACGGACATCCTGTGGCCGGATGTCAACGGCGGATTGGTGAACATCTCGGGCGAGGTAGGGGGCGGAAGGATCGGCGGCTGGCTGCAGACCCGGGACACCAAGATCGCCGGCTACCAGGCCCAGCTGGAGTCCCTGGCGGACGGCCTGATCCTAAAAGTAAACGAGCTCCACGATGACGGTTTCGACCTGAACGGTGGCCCGGGCGCCCAGTTCTTCACCGGCACAGGGGCGGCCGACATGCAGGTGAACCCGGACGTCCTCGCCGATCCCAAACTTATTGCCGCATCCCTGACGGGTGCTGCGGGCAACGCCGACAACGCCATCGCCATCAGCGCCCTGCGGACGAGCCTGACGATGAACGACGGCACCGCCACGTTCGACGCCGCCGCCAACTCCCTGGTCAGCCAGGTCGGTTACGACGTGCAGACGGCCAAGGCCAATGCCGGCCATCAGGCGGACATGATGACCTACCTGGAGAACTACCGGGAGTCCGTTTCCGGGGTCGCCCTCGACGAGGAGATGGTCAACCTCGTGAAGTTCGAGGCTGCCTACAATGCCGCCGCCAAGATGGTCAGCATGGCGGATGAGATGCTGAACTCGTTGATGAATATGATACGCTAAACAAGTGTGTTAGGTTATTTTTTATAACTTTTTAAATTAATATTTTTTCCGGAGGGAAAAATGCGAATAACCCAAAATATGATGTCCAACATTTTCACGAGCAATCTGCGCAAGCAGACCGAGGCCATGCTGCAGCGACAGGAGCAGATCGCCACCCAGAAGCGCATCAACCGGCCCTCGGACGACCCAAGCGGCATGGGCCGTGTGCTAGCGGGGCGCTCGACGCTGGCCACGATCGGTCAGTATACGGACAACATCAAGCAGGGCAAGACCCGGCTCGAATTCAACGAGGAAACCTTGAAACTGGCGGATGACCTCGTGCAGCGGGCGAGGCGCACGGCCGAAGAGAAAAGCGGCGACAGTGTGACCGTCGAGGAGCTGGCCCTTGCGGCCGAGTCGGTTAAGGAAATCTACGACCAGGTGCTGCAGCTCGCCAACTCCAAGCTGAACGGCCGGTACATTTTTTCAGGTGACAAATCGAACGAGGCGGCCTTCACACGGGATGTCGACTACAACGCCACCTACAACGGCGACGCCGGAAGCTTCCGGATCCCCATCGCGGACAATGTCCAAGTCAACGTGGATGCCGACGGCCGAAACTATTTTCAGGATGCCGCTGGCGGTGGTGTCAATATTTTCGACGAGCTGCGCGACTTGATCGTCGGGCTCGAAAACACGGATCTTGCGGTCGGCTCAACCCAGATCCGCGCCACCATCGACCCGCTCGAAGACGCCCATGTCCAGATCATGAACAAACGCTCCGAGGCAGGGCCCAAGCTCTACCGGTTGCAGGCCACCGAGGAGCATTGGACAAACGTCAAGAACACGGTTCAAGCGGCCATCGGGCGTGAGGAAGATGTCGACGTGGCCCAGGCCATCATCGAGCTGAAGAACCTCGAGACCGCCTATCAATCCACCATGGCGGCGGCCTCCCGGATCATTCAGCCCAGCCTGGTAAACTTTTTGAAATAGCGATCAATCCGGCGGCGCCCGCCATGTGGGACGCCGCCGTGACGCTCGGCAGCAACCACCATGTGACCGGAAGGGTTCGTGCGAAAGTGGTCAGATATATCTTCGGCATGATTTTGGCGGGAGTGCTTGTGATCTCGACGGCCGCCGATTCCATCGGCATCGAGACCCGGGACATCGTTCGGCTGAAGAAGGCCGGTGTCAGCGACCAGACGCTCGAGCTGATGGCAAAGGAGCGCACGCTGGAAACCGCAGCCTTCACGGTGGACGAGATCGTCGCCATGAAAGCCGCCGGCGTCGGCGAGAAGACCCTGCAGACCTTGATCAGCGATGGCTCCTTCATGAAGGACCGTGAACCGGTGGTTTACGGCAACGACCTGCGCTCGATCCGCATGGCCACAGCGGAGGACATCATTGCGTTGAAGAAGGCCGGCGTGGGCGACGACGTCCTGCGGGCCATCGTGGCGGTGAACCGGCCGAATTCGGAGATGGAACGGGAGGAGGCCCTCCGGGTGCTGAGCGGGATGGGCATCTGGGTCGAACCGCGCAAATGAAGCGGATACACGACGGAGTGACGGTATGGTCGAGACTTTGAGTGCTAGCTGGGTTCCCGGGACCTCGCCGGATGAGCGCAGGGAGCGCCATGAAGGGTCTCGCGCATTGCTGGAAGCCGAGCAGTTGCTTGCCAGCCTGCCGACGATTCTGATCGGGCTTTCGCAGGATTTGCGCATCACCCGCTGGAACCTGATGGCGGGCAAAGTGTTCGCCCACCCGGACGAAGACGTCTGCGGCAAACCCCTCGACGCCGTCAAGATCCTGTGGGACTGGGACCGGGTCCGGCAGGGTTTCGAACGCTGCCGCGCGGACAAAACCTCCATCAGGATTGACGACCTATCTTTCGTGCGCGCCAACGGTAAAGAAGGAGTGCTGGGGCTTGCCATCAACCCGTTGCTGCGGGAGGGAAATTCTTTCTTTGGTTTCACCATCATGGGGGCGGACATCACCGAGCGCAAGATGCTGGAAAAGCAGCTGGCTCAGGCGCAGAAGATGCGCTCCATCGGCCAGCTCGCATCCGGCATCGCCCATGAGATCAACACCCCCACCCAGTACGTAGGCGACAACATTCGCTTCCTCAAGGATGCCTTCGAGGATCTCATCGGCGTGCTGCGGGCGGACGAGGAGTTGCTCGCTGCAGCCCGCGGCGGCAGTGTGAGCGCTGAACTCATCCGGCGCTTGCAGGACGGCCGCGAACGAGCCGACCTGGAATACCTGGTTTCGGAAATCCCTGTGGCCATCCAGCACACGCTGGAGGGGGTTGAGCGCATTGCCAAGATCGTGCGCGCCATGAAGGACTTTGCCCATCCCGGCCGCGAGGAAAAAGCACCCGCCGATCTGAACCAGATCATCGACACCACGGTCACGGTGGCTCGCAATGAATGGAAGTACGTTGCGGACATGCAAACCGATTTCGACCGCAGTCTGCCGCCGGTTCTCTGCCACCCCGCGGAGATCGGACAGGTGATCCTGAACCTGGTCATCAACGCGGCGCACGCCATCGAGGACGTGGTCAAGCAGGGGCGGGCGGCGAAAGGCGGCATCACCATTGCCACCCAGCGGCGGGACGGGTGGGCCGAGATCCGGATCAGCGACACCGGCAGCGGCATTCCGGAAAACATCCGGCACCGTATTTTCGACCCGTTTTTCACCACCAAGGAAATCGGCCGGGGCACGGGCCAGGGGCTGGCCATCTGCTACCCGGTCGTTGTTGAAAAACACGGCGGCAGGATTTCTTTCGAGTCCGAGGTGGGCCGGGGCACCACTTTTACGATCGGTCTGCCGCTCGGAGAACAGGCAGGTGTGCAATGACGACAGCCATGGACCGTTGCGCGGTTCTGTTTGTGGACGACGAGCCTTTGGTGCTGCAAGGCCTGCAGCGCATGCTGCGCGGCGAGCGCCAGAACTGGGCCATGCGGTTTGCCCGCAGCGGCGCTGAAGCCCTCCAGGCAATGGAGAAAGAGACCTTCGACGCGGTGGTGAGCGACCTGCGGATGCCGGGGATGGACGGCGCCGAGCTGTTGACGAAGGTGATGGACCAGCATCCGCACATGGTGCGCATCGTGCTCTCCGGCGAAATGGACCGGGATTTGACCTTCAAGACGGTGCACTGCGCCCACCAGTACCTGGCCAAGCCCTGCGATGCCGACGTCCTGAAAGCCACCCTGGCGCGGGCCTTTTCGCTGCGGCGGTTGGTCAACGATCGGCGTCTCAAATCCCTGCTGCCGCGCCTGGAATCCCTGCCCAGCCTGCCGACGATGTACACGGAAATCATCGCCGAAATTCAGGCGCCGAACTCCTCGTTCAAGAAAGTGGGGGAACTCATTGCGCGGGACGTCAGCATGACCGCCAAAATCCTGCAACTGGTCAATTCCGCCTTTTTCGGGCTAGCCCGCCGCATCGCCAATCCCCAGGAGGCCGTGTCCCTGATCGGGTACGACACGGTCAAGGCCCTGGTGCTGTCGGCAAAGGTCTTCTCCCAGTTCGAGGTGAAGCAGATTCCCGGACTCTGGTTGGATGCGCTGTGGCGGCACAGCATGGAGACGAGCCTTTTCGCCCGCGGCATCGGCACAGCCGAAAAGCTTCCGCGCAAGTCGCTGGACGAAGCCTTCACCGCCGGGATCCTCCACGACCTGGGCAAGCTCATCCTGGCCCAGAACTTCCCCGACGGCTACGCCGAGGTTCTGGACCAGTGCCGGCGTCAGCCGCGACCCCTGTGGGAAGTTGAAACCGAGCGCTTCGGCGCCTCCCACGCCGAACTGGGGGCCTACCTCATGGGGCTGTGGGGCATCGGCGAAGAGGTGGTCGGAGCGATTGCCCATCACCATCAACCGCCGCTGACGGGCGTCCCCGGACGAGTGACCGCCGTGGTGTACGCGGCCAATGCGCTCGAGCACCACCTCTCCGCGGGTCCGGCGGAGGAGCCGGCGGCCGCCATTGCCCCGGAGATTTTAAAACAGCTCAACATCGGCGAGCGCATGCCGGCCTGGGAAGAAACCTGCCGTAAGATGCGCCTTGAGGAGGCCCTGCGTGCATAACCGCGTGCTCTTTGTGGACGACGACCCGAAAATCCTGGCGGCCTTGCGCCGCCAGCTGCGCAAGACCGTCGATCTCGAAACCGTGCCGAGCGGACCCGAGGGCTTGGACGCCATCCGCAACAAGGGGCCCTTCTCGGTGGTTGTTACCGATTACTGCATGCCGGAGATGAACGGCATCGAGTTCCTGAAACGGGTGAGGGAAATTGCACCGGAGAGCGTGCGCATGCTGCTCACCGGCAGCGCGGACCTGAATGCAGCCATTGAAGCGGTGAACCAAGGCAACATTTTCCGGTTTCTGGCCAAGCCGTGTACGACCGAAGCGCTCACGGAGGCGCTGCTGACGGGCATGAAAAAGTACCGGCGCTCGCACAAGGAACGCAAGTTCAACAAGCGCACCCGCCGTTCGCTGGCCCAGGCCATGGACATCCAGCAGAGCCTGATGCCGAGCGCCAGCGCCTCCGTGGACGGCCTGGACATCGCCGGTCGCAGCATTTTCTGCGACCAGACCGGCGGGGACTACTACGATTATTTCGAAAAAGATTGCGCCGGCGGCCACTGCGTCGGCATCGTGGTGGGCGATGTGTCCGACCACGGACTGCCGTCGGCCCTGCTCATGACCACGGCCCGCGCATTTTTTCGTGAAAGCGCCAACCGGGGCGGGAGCGTCTCAAGCATCGTGGGCAGCGTCAACCGCCAGCTATCCCGCGACATTCAATCCTCCGGCCGTTTCATGACGCTTTTCTACGCGGAGATCGACCCCTCGGTGAAAAGCATTCGCTGGGTGCGCGCCGGGCACGATCCGGGTATGCTCTACAATCCTCGCTCGGGCTGCTTCGAGGAGTTGGCCGGACAGGGAGGGCTTCCGCTCGGGGTTTTCGAGGAAGCCGTTTACGAGGAATACCAGCGCGTGCTCACCCCCGGCCAGATCATCGCCATCGGCACGGACGGCATCTGGGAAGCCCGCAACAGCCAGGGGATCATGTTCGGCAAGCAGACGCTGCAGAAGATCGTGCGCGAACACGCCGACCGGACATCCACCGAGATCGTGCAGCAGGTGCTGGAGGCGCTGAAGCAGTTCCTGTTCCCGCTGGACAACCAGGACGACGCCACTCTCGTGGTGATCAAGGTGGAGCGGTGAATGGCCGAACGCAGAACCGATTGCCGGCGCTGCCGGCATTATTTCGTCACTTGGGATGAGGACTTCCCGCATGGCTGCCGCCGGATGGGCTTCAAGAGCCGTCGCTTCCCCGGCGACGAGGTCCGGCATGCCATGAACGGCCGGTCCTGCCGGCTGTTCGAACAGAAGCAGATCCCTGCCGCCAAGTTTCAATAGCCTGTGTATTAAGCCCGTTCCCGTCGTTAGTGCCGCTCCTTTTCTCCTTATTCTAAACAATTATTACTCCGGCCGTTCAATACGTCGAAAATGGCTGCAATATGTAAGGCCTTTTTCGCATCGTGCAAATCAGAGTATTCCTCTGCCGGAGTAATCCGGGGTAAAAATAGA
>Ga0075345_1000054_pt1 | contig 23321 bp, 20 predicted proteins | sample RushSE_CattailNL_2_FD_120077 | JGI IMG/M metagenome (GOLD analysis project Ga0075345, IMG submission 120077) | Natural and restored wetland microbial communities from the San Francisco Bay, California, USA, that impact long-term carbon... | ecosystem: Environmental > Terrestrial > Soil >...
AGTTACCAAGCCGGTTCCTTTTCCCAGAGCTGCTACCGCTTCAACACCTTCATCGGCGTGGCCGTGATGATGAGCGCCTTTGGCGAGGAGGGCGTTCGGCGCTTCGGAATCCTGATCGGGGTCATCGTGCCCTTGATCAACTTCTTGTCGGTGTCGACCCTGATCTGGTTCGGCGGCAAACCGGTCTCTGCTTGGAATCAGCTGTCGCAAACAGTCCGGGCATTGCTCACCAATCCCCTGGTGCTGGGATGTGTGGGTGGCATCATCTACGGGCGGTTTATAAGCGGGTTCCCGGCGTTCCTGGACAACACACTGCGGCTGGCATCCTATGTCACCCTGCCGCTCGCCCTGTTGTCCGTCGGCGGTGTGCTCAGCCTCTCCGGCCTCCGGACCCATCTCAGGCTCTCCCTGGCGGCGGCTGTCTTCAAGCTCTTGCTGCTTCCGGCAATCGGGTTCCTTTGCTTGAAAGCGTTGGGAGTCACCGGCCGATCCTTCCAGATCGGCATGGTCTTTTTCGCCCTGCCGACATCTACCGCCCTGTATATTCTTTCTTCCCAGCTCAACAGTGACACTGAACTGGCGTCGACGGCCATTGCACTCTCAACCCTTTTATCCATCTTCTCACTCTCTGCCGCCCTCCTCATGTGAGAGGAGTTGCCGGGCGCCCGCATGACCAATTTTAAACTCACCATCGAATACGACGGTACCAATTACAGCGGCTGGCAACGCCAGGCCGAGGAGTCTACCGTGCAGGCGGAGATCGAACGAGCCCTGGCGTCCATGACCCGTTCGACCATCACCTTGTTCGCCGCCGGCCGCACCGACGCCGGCGTCCATGCCCTCGGACAGGCGGCGAACTTCCACTGCAATACCCGCCTGGGCCCCGATGCGATTCTCAAGGGGTTGAACAGCCTGCTGCCCGCCGACATCGCCATCCGCGAATGCCGCCGGATGCCGGAGGCCTTTCATGCCCGTTTCGACGCAAAAAGCAAAATTTACCGCTACCATATTCTGAACCGCGATACCCGGTCCGCCGTCGGCCGCAGCTATGCATGGTTCCTTCACCGGCCCCTCGATCTCGGTGCCATGCGGCAAGCGACCGAGGTGATCGTCGGCCGGCAGGATTTCAAGGCCTTTGAAAGCACCGGGAGCCCGCGAGCGCACACCGTCCGGAACGTCATGGATGCGGGCTGGGTGGAGAGGGGGGACCGACGGCTCACGTTTCAGATCGAGGCGGACGGGTTTCTGCGCTGCATGGTGCGAAACATTGTGGGAACCCTGGTTGCGGTGGGGTTGGGGAAACTTGCACCCGGGGCCGTTCGGGGCATCATTGACTCCCGGGACCGCAAGCGTGCCGGTGCTACGGCACCCCCGCAGGGTCTTTTTCTGGTGGCGGTGCGCTACGAGCCGGCGGCTTCCGACCACCTGGGGCCGAATTCATAGCTTCCTATGTGTCCGATACCGTCTTCGCCTTCTGGATCTGCTCATTGTAATAAGCGATGACTTCCCGCCGGCTGAGCATGCCGATCAGCACCCGGGGATCCTCCTCCTGCACCACCGGCAGGCTGTCGATGTTCTTGGTGGTGAACTTCTGGAGGACCGTGTTGAGATCTTCTGAGGGGGTGGTGGCGATGATGTCGGAGGTGCCGATATCCTTCATGACGACCAGAGGCTCGATTTCCATCGAAAACAGAACTGCGCGCACGTCGTTGATGGAAAAAATACTGGAGAGTCTGCCATTGAAATCCACCACCGGAAAATAGTGCTGCTCTGTCTGTGCGAAATACGTCTTGAAGTCTGAAAAGGTCATGTCCTGGGGAATGGATGTCACCTGGCGCACCCGGTCCATCAGGTTTTCGACTTTGATGGTCTGGAGAATGTCCACGAAAAATTCCCCGGCGTGGGCGGGGGAGTCGATGCGGCTCTTGACCTGATTCTGGAAAATGGTCCAGGACCGGGAGGCCATGTAAGTGACCGAGCAGACCAGGAGGCTGGGCAACAGCAGGTGATAGGACCCGGTCATCTCGCTGACGATGATGATCGTGGAAATCGGCGTGTTGGACACCGATGTAAAAAACCCCGCCATCCCCACCAGAACGTAAGCTCCGGGGCTCGTGACCACACCGGGCATGATCTGGTGAAAGATCAGCCCCACGGCGCCGCCCATGGCGCCGCCGATCACCATGGAGGGGCCGAAGACGCCCCCGCTGCCGCCGGAGCCGATAGAAAAGGAGGTCGTAAAAATCTTGCCGATGGCCAGGATCACCAGAAAGGGGACCGTCAACTGCAGGTTAAAGGCCTGCTGGATGAACCCATAGCCGAAGGAGAGCGTCTCGGGCCAGAAGAACCCAATGATGCCCGTGCAAAGTCCCCCTATTGCCGGCTTGAAATGGTTGGGGATTTTGAGCCGGTGAGAAAGGTGCACAACCCCGTAGAAGCACTTGACGTAAAATGCGCCGAGCGCCACTAGCACCAGGGCCAGCACGGTATAGGGACCCAGCTCCAGGGGGTTGCGGAACGTGAAATCCGGGGAGCGGAACAACGACCCCCACCCAAACACCATGCAAAAAATACAGTAGGCGATCACCGAGGACACCCCCGCCGGGATGACCACTTCAGATTCCAGTTCCGGATCACGGTAGAGGACTTCGGCGGCAAACAGCGCCCCCGCCAGGGGTGCCCGAAAGATGCTGCCGATACCCGCACCGACTCCCGCCGCCATCATGATGCGCCGTTGCCGGTCCGAAAGCCCCAGGCGGGTGGCCAGAAAAGACCCGAAGCCGGCCCCGGTCTGGGCAATGGGCCCTTCGCGACCACCGGACCCGCCGGTGGTCAACGTGATCGCCGAAGCAATCAACTTGACTATCGGCACCCGCGAACGGATAAACCCCCGGTCGCAGTGGTAGGCCTTGATGGCCGCATCCGTTCCATGTCCCTCGGCTTCGGGGGCGAAGGTGAAGACGATCCATCCGCTCAGGAGTCCCCCGAAGGCCGGCAGGATCAGCAGGACCCAACGGTTGAAAGGGGTTTGGGTGACCGGAAGAAGGTGCGGCTCACCCGGCGGCGGGGGCGGCCGGTAGCCGGCCATCCAGTCCAGGAAAACATGCGAGCCGAGCTGGGTCAAATAGTTGAAGACGACGGCCCCGAGCCCGGCGATGACGCCGATGCCGACGAAAAGGAGAGTCCAGCGCCAGATGCGGTAGATACCCGAAACGCTCTTACGGTTGATGCTATTCGGGGCTTCCGGAGACGAATCCTTGGCAGTGTGCATGGCCGGGTTCAATCACAAACGCGCTGGGCGGTCGAAAAGTCGCATAAGGGCTTTTTCTAACGAGTTGCATCGAAATGATCAAGGAAAAAATGGCGATCCCCGTTCGGCCGCCACGGCCTTTGCCCTCCAGATTGACCTTGATGCCGGATAGAACCGATGCTATGGAAATACATTTTTATTCTCAAAAGGGATTCTCTAAAAAGAAAGGAATTCGTCACCGTGAACGAAACGACCCAAGCGGCACTTCGGCAGGCCTCGCAGCGCAAACAACAGCTTCTCGCGCGCTACCGGGATTACCGATCGCGCAAGATCGCCTTGGACATGACCCGCGGCAAGCCATGCCCCGAACAACTCGACCTCTCGGCAGGAATCTTGGACTGTCTCAGCCGCAGGGACTTCAAAGCCATGGACGGCACCGACTGCCGTAACTACGGCGGACTGGACGGGATTCCCGAAGCCAAGCGCCTTTTCGCAGAATATATGGCGGTCGCGCCTGACGAGCTCATCATCGGCGGCAGTTCCAGTCTTAGCCTGATGCATGACGCCATGACCTGGGCCTGGATCTTCGGGCCGGCAAAGGGATCCGCGCCCTGGTCCGGGCAGACGCCGGTAAAGTTTCTTTGTCCGAGCCCCGGGTATGACCGGCATTTTTCCATCTGCGAGCACCTGGGAATCCAGATGATCCCTGTGGAGCTGCGCGGGGACGGACCGGACATGGACACCGTTGAAAAACTCGTGGCGGCCGACGTCGGCATAAAGGGCATTTGGTGCGTGCCCAAGTACAGCAACCCCACGGGCGAGATCTATTCGGACGAAGTCGTGGAGCGTCTGGCCCATATGTCACCCAAGGCGTCGGATTTCCGCATCTTCTGGGACAACGCCTATGCCGTTCACCACCTCGGGGCAGGTCCGGCCCATCTGGCGGACATCCTTCACGCCTGTCGGAAGGCCGGCCACCCGGAGCGCGTCCTCACCTTCGGCTCCACCTCCAAAATCTCCTTTGCCGGCAGCGGCCTGGCCTTCATGGCAGGCAGCACGGTCAACATGGATTGGGCCCGGAGCCATCTCGGGTTTCAGACCATCGGCCCGGACAAACTGAACCAGATGCGGCACGTGTTCTTTTTCAAGAACATGGCCGGCATTGAAAACCACATGCAGAAACACGCCGCCATACTCAAACCGAAATTCGACACCGTCCAGGAGGTGCTTGAGCGGGAGTTGGGCGGCAAGGGGATAGCCGAATGGACCCGGCCCGCGGGCGGATATTTTACCAGCGTCAATACGGAGGACGGGTGCGCGCGACGCGTCGTGCAGATGGCGGCCGACGCCGGGGTCAAGCTCACCCCGGCAGGATCTACCTACCCGTATAAGAAGGACCCACGCGATCGCAATATCCGTATCGCGCCGTCTTTCCCGCCGGTGGCGGACATCCGCAGTGCCATGGAGGTTGTGGCCATCTGCGTGGAAATCGCTAGCCTTGAAAAAATGGAATAAAGTGAGTCGACGGGTAGCGCCGGGTGAAAGACCGCGGAGTGCCTGATTGAGCGGGAAATCGCCCGATACAGGTGGAAGGGAGACAAAAAACCCCGTCCGAGGCCGGGCGGGGTTTTCCGATTAACCGCGTTGCTTATTTGCCAGCCGCACGTTTCGAGGCTTTGAGTGGATTGATTTTCTGCTTGGACTCTGTGGAAACCGAGGCCGACACGTGAGTGGCAAGGTTGCAGATTCCGCTACGCCATTTGACCGTCGGCTCGGGGCAGGCGGTGCAGTACCAACCGGAGCTGTATTGCCCCTGGCGGCCGCAACCGCTGCATTGTTCTAGAACCTGTTGACAAATCCCTCCTTTGTAACCACATCCTTTGGCCGTCATAAAAACGCATTCGACTCCGGGCTTAACGCTGGTGCATCGCATGAAAACCATCCCCTTTCAAATGTATTTGGAATAAAAAAAAACCGGTATAACCGGTCGCCTGGTAGTTGCATTATAAATAACATTAATTTATAACTCGATTTAATTTTGTTGTCAATAATTTTCTTTGGTGGTATGAATTCACCTTCAACCCGAATGGGGCATGCCGGTGATTTCCGATTTTCGGTCCCCCGGACGTCCCTGCAATAACGCTTCGGAAGAGACGGAAAAAATGACCATGGACATCAAAGACACCTATACATCCAGCCTGGCAGAGTGCAAAATCCCAAGCCCGGTGATCAACCGAGCCGAGGGGGCCAACCATATCAGCTTTGTTTCCGATGCCGACCGGATCCTCATCGATCTCAACGTCCAACGCGCCTGCAAGCAGATGGAGGAGGGATCCGATCCCCCGTCCTACGAACTGGCCGGCCCCCGCCGGCATATCTTTTTCGACCCCAGCAAGCTCAAATGCGCCTTGGTGACGTGCGGCGGCCTCTGCCCGGGGTTGAACGACATCATCCGCTCGATCGTCCTGGAGCTGCACTACGGATACGGCGTGCGCAATATTTTCGGTGTGCGCTACGGGTTGCGAGGGTTCATCCCCCGCTACGGGTACGACATGATGCAGCTCACCCCGAACGCCGTGGTGAACATACACGAGCGCGGCGGGGTGGTCATCGGCGCCAGCCGCGGCCCCCAGGACATTGAGGAAATCGTCGACACGCTGGAGCGCATGGGCATCGGGATCGTTTTCATGATCGGCGGCGACGGAACTCTCAGGGCCGCCACCACCATCGCCGACACGGTCGCCAAGCGAGGATTGAAAATCGGCATCGTCGGAGTACCCAAGACGATCGACAACGACATCCAGCTCGTGTCGCGTTCCTTCGGCTTCGACACCGCCGTGGAAGTGTCCACCCGCGCGATCGTCAGCGCCAGCAACGAGGCCGAAGGCTACCCTAACGGCATCGGCCTCATCAAGTTGATGGGGCGGGAATCCGGCTTCATCGCCGCCACCGCCACCCTGGCACAGCAGGATGTCAACTTTGTACTGATTCCGGAGGTGGATTTCGATCTCGACGGCCCGAACGGTCTTCTGGCCAGCCTGGAAAGACGCCTTTCCGACCGGGGGCATGCCGTTATCGTGGCGGCTGAGGGTGCCGGCCAGAAATTTTTCGCGAACGAGCCGAAGGAGCTGGATCTGTCCGGCAACGTCAAGCTGAAGGACATCGGGCTTTTCCTGAAACAACGAATGCTATCTTACTTCGAGGCGCGAAGCATCCAGGTCACCGTTAAATACATCGACCCCAGCTACATGATCCGCAGTCTGCCGGCCAACGCCAACGACCGGGTGTTCTGCAATTTTCTCGGCCGCAACGCCGTGCACGCGGGGATGGCGGGGAAAACGGACCTGCTGATCGGAAACTGGAACAACCACTTCGTGCACGTACCGATGAAGCTTCTCGCCGGCAAGCGCAAGCACGTCGACCCGAAGGGCATGCTCTGGCGCAGCGCGCTGGAAGCCACAGGGCAAGGCTCCCTCAAAAACGTATAGAGGCCGCCCCCGGCGGCCTCTATACGTTTTCTTGGCTTTTCATTCCTGCACGTCAATCCAGTTCGACGAACCGCTTGCCCCGCACCTCCAGGATGTGGAGCACCTTGTCGGGCTCGCCGCTGGCGTCAAAGCGGGTCAGGCCGGTAGTCCCTTGGAATTCCGCGGCTCCCTGCAAGGCCAGGGCCACATCGCTGCGCAACCGCACCCCGGCACGACCGACCACATCAAAGAGAATCATGGCCGAGTCATACACGATGGCCTCTATGAAACCCGGTTTCTCCTGATACGTTTCCTCAAACGCGGCGACGAACTGCCTGACCGGTGCCTCCAGGCTGCCGGCGAAAAACGCATCGGGGATGATCGCCCCCTGGACGTATGGCCCAGCCAGCCTGATCAGGGTCTCCGAGTGCCACAGGTTGGTGCCGAGAAGATGGACGTTTTTGATGTCGTGGTAGAAGAGCTGCGGCACCAGCATGCCGACCTTTTTGGGTTCATCCGGGATGAAAATGGCTTGAAAATCAAACACCAGCTCGGTGTCTTTTTCTTCCAAACGGTTCCGACGGGAGCCACTTTCCCGGGGTTCCCTGCGTTCGGGCCTACCCTCCTTCGGGATTTCCTTGGAAAAGTGCAGAAGCCTTTTGATCGGGGCCGAAAAATCGGTCACTTCCGGGCTGTAGGCCACCGCCGCCAGGTTTTCCCCACCGCGGGCCTGGAATTCATCGCGAAAAAGCCCCATGAACGTCCGGCCGTAGTTTTCATCCGGGTAAAGGATGACGGCCTTGGCAACCCCCAGCTTGTTTACCGCATAAGACACGAGCGAACGCATTTGCGCCTGCGGCGTTAAAAAGTTGCGAAAGACAAAACCCCCGGTGCCCGTCACGCCTTCCTTCTGGGTGATGGCAATGATCGGCATGCCCATGCGCTGCGCTTCCCGGCTGATCGCTTCCGCATGTACCATCGGCCCGATAATGCCTGAAACGTTTTCGCGCTCCAGCTCCTGCAGCGCCTGCAAGGTCTGGCCGGCGTCCGACGCCGTGTCTTTGACGATGACATGCACGGGCGGCGCCCCTTTGACCGAATTGTGGATGCTGACCGCAAGCTCGATGCCGCGCAACGCCCTTTGGCCGATGCCTTGGTGAGATCCGCTCAAGGGCAGCAGACACCCCAGCACCCGGCGTTCCATGGGCATGCCCTTTTCAATTTCGGCAATGGCCTGCTCCGCCCGCTCCCCATACTCATGGCCAGGATAACGGTTCCGAAACGATTTCAACAGCATCAGGGCGTCTGCGGCCCGCCCCTCGCGCGCGTAGAGCATGCCGGCCTGGAACAGAAGGTAATCCATCGGGAGATCGTCGTCGCTCCGTTGCGCGAGCCGCTGGACCTCATCCGGACTCAGCTGCAGGATCGCCGTCCTGAGCTTGGGAACCAGCATCTCCTGCTCGTTGGGGGACGCAATCTTCAGGGCCTGGGTATAGGATTCCACGGCTTTCAGCCGGTCCCCCAGAGCCGCCTGAGCGTCTCCCCGCAAACCGAGGGCCCGGACTCGCTGCGCCGGAATGGTCATCATCTTCAAGGCTTCGGCGCTCTGGGCGACCACCTCCTGATGATAACCTTCCCGCAGGAGAGAGTTCAGGTTCTCCAGCATGGCCTCGGGCCTCAACGGACTCGAAGGATAACCGGAAATGAGGCGGGCATAGGCGTCCCGGGCCAAGGCGGGGTTGCCCTGGAGGGTGTAGATGGTCCCCATGCGCATGAGAGCGGCCGGCGCCAGGGGCTCGTCCGGGTACCGTGACATGTACTCCTTGAAAAGAACCAGTGCTTCAGGGAAGGCGCTGGTCTGGTATTTTTTCTCGGCCTGCTGGAAGAGCTGGTCCGCCGCCGCCCTGCTCTTGGGAAAAGGCGCCAGCTCGGTTTTCGGCCTGGGCGCGCAGGCCATGCAGACCATGGCCGATAATACACCAATGAGCAAAAAACGGAAAAGCCGGTAGATCATTGAAACCTCTTGGGAGCCCGGAAAAACTGTCTATTGGTCCATTATCCCAACCCGGACAAGCCGGAATAAAATTCGAAATTTACATGGTCTCCAACTGCATGGAATCTGCCTCTTAGGGGACTAACTGATGAGCCATACACTCTACACGAGATTTTTTCTTTGTCAAAAATTTTTTAGAGGTGAATCTCTAACACCCGCCCTGGAGCTCGCAAGGGGCTGCCGTTCTAAAGTTTTTTGTGGAAAAGCGGATAAACTGATAGAGGATACCTTAATTGGGCGAGGAGATGGATCATGAAACTCTGTCTGAGTGTGGCGCTGGTGATCAGTCTGGCGGTTGCCGGACCGGCCTGCGCGCAATTCTACAAGTATCTGGATAAACAAGGGAACGTTCGCTTCACGGATGACATCAATCAGGTGCCGGAAAGCCAGCGGGCCAAGGTCCGCAGCTACGAGGAATCCCGTGCCCCGGCAGCTTCGGCCGTAGAATCCGGCGACAGCGTTGAAAAAAAGCCTGCGGCCGGCACCGGCGCAGCGGAAGCCCCTGCCCTTTCTGCAGTTTCAGCGTCAGGCGATGAGGAGTCCCTGGATTCCGGTAAAACGCGCATTGAAGAGCTGAAAAAGCAGGTCGACGCAGAGTACAAGGCCCTCGTGAAGGAAAAAGAATCCCTCGCCAAGGAAAAAGAGGCGCGCAAATCGCGCGAGGAGATAAACGACTACAACAAGCGCGTCGAGGCCTTCAACCAGCGGGCCGCCAAATACGAGACCATGAGCGATGATCTCCGCAAGAAAGCTGAAGAATTCAATAACCGCGTCATGGAGGAAAACGCCAAGGCCCCCAAGCCCGCCAAGAAGTAGGTTGGCCTTGACCCCGATGCAATCCTGTTTTCGCGCTGAACACCGTCTCTCAAACTAAGGAAACGACCCGCAGCCTGCCAAACGTGGCGGGCTGCCTGTTTTTTCAGGCTCGCTTTTTTCGCGGTTTCAACTCCCCCGGCAGTAAGAGAATTATTCGAAACGTACACGGTTGCAGTTGGGTGAGATCTGCGCTATTATTGAAAATAATTTTGTTTTGTCCCTTAGTACAATTTTATGTAGAAATGATTCATCAACATTACCCCATGTGACAGTTTGGGCTATCGATGGCCGTCACTACGGATTACAGCATCGTACCGTATGACCCGGGCAGGCAGGTCTTGAGCCCGGTTGAACGAGCCTATTCAAATCCGCCGCCGGCTTACCAAGCACGGGCGGCAGGCCCGCGTGATCGTTGGCCCGACCAACCTCTATACGGCCGACCCACGCAATCTTCCCAGCCTCACGCCACCTACTCCTCTCTGCGGAAAACCCAGACCCACCGGTCCGCACCCACCGGTTTGGTGGTTGACATATTCGTCTGAATCCCTTTAAATTGGGCAGATCGGTCAATTTCTTCTATTCCCTTAGGATTCTTTCGCATGCCGCCGGAGCAGGAATCGGCTTTCATCAAGATCGCCGTCCTCGAAAACGCCATCGAGGCGCAACTCCTGAGTTCTGTTTTGACCCAGTATGAAATCCCGCATCGACTGCGCTCGTACCATGACACGGCATACGACGGCCTGTTTCAGTTGCAGAAGGGATGGGGGGAAATTTACGGCCCGAACAGCGTCCGCCAGCAGGTTTTGGACGCACTCGTCGAGTTGAGGTCTCAAGCGATTGATATAAACGAGAGTGACCCCGAAAACTGAAAAGGAGGCCCGTCATGCCTGCATCGAAAATCAGCACTCCCCGAGGGTTCAAAAAAGCGCTCGAAATCGGCCGCCCGCCGAACATCGTCAAGCTCTTTCCGCACTCGCAGGCGCTCATCGTCAGCGGCAAGTACATCGACCGGGCCATGCTCATGAAGGGCCGTGCCATCGCACTGGCCGCCAACGGCCGCAACTCGTTCGTCATCCGCGGCGCGCTGAGGGCGGCCCAGCGGGCCAATGCCGCCCTCATCATCGAAATCGCCAAGTCCGAGGGCGGCGCCGCAGCCTACTGCGCCGTGAATTTCTGGAACATGGCCCAGATGGTTGACACCTTCTGCAACGAGATGCGCATCACCATTCCGGTCGCCATCCACGCCGACCATTACGGCATCAAGGGCGCCAAGGACATCGAGATCGCCAAAGCCGAAATCCCATCCATGTTCGACGCCGGCATCACCTCCATCGCTATCGACGCCTCGCACCTGCCGGACGAGCAGAACCTGCTGGCGAGCATCGAATTGAATCCCTGCATTCCCAAGTGGGCCGGCCTCGAAACCGAAGTCGGTGAAATCAAGGGAAAAGAGGGGCTTTCGACTCCCGCGGAGGCGCTGTTTTTAATCCAGGGTCTAAACGCCCACGGGATTTTCCCGGACTGGATTGCCCTGAACAACGGGACAACTCATGGGATCGAAGCCAGCGATTCGGGCATTCAAGTGGACCTCACCCGCCGGATCCACGAGGCCATCGCCGCGTACAAGGTCTCCGGCGCCCAGCACGGTACGTCCGGCAACAGCTCCGAGCGGCTGCGGGAGATCGCGGCCAAGACGCGCACAACGAAGGCCAACGTCGCCACGGCGCTGCAGATGATATCCTGGGGACTAGAGGTAAACGACTACGGCAACGCCTTCCTCGATGCCAACGGCAATTTTGTCAAAGTGCCGGAGCAGGGCCTCACCGAAACCCTGTGGGCGGAGATGGTCGCCTACGCCCAGGCCCGCAGCCTGAAAGCCGGCGATTACAAGAAACTCAACCTGCCCTTCGAAAACAAGCTCCTGGGTCTTCCGCGAGAGGTGCGGGCGCGCATGGCTCGCAGGGTGGAGGACTTCGCCTACCACATGATGGCGAAGGTCTTCAACGCCGAGGACACGGCCCCCCTGGCCATCGAGGCGATCCTCAAAACCGGCTCCTACTCTCCGCGGCCCAAAGCCCGGCGCGTAGAAAAAGCCGCCGACTGGACGCCCGAAAAAATCAAGGAGAAAGCCGCCGGCCTGCAGCCGGACAAGGGACCGCAGGGGAATTTCGACGACTGAAAACCCAGAAGCGGGCCGGCCCTTGGGTTTTTGCAGTGCAATCCTCAAGAAAACCGAACGATAGTATTTGATGGGAGAGACTCCGGTCCGTGCGACCGCACGGGCCGGGCCCCCCGGTCGATCTCCTCGGCTCACTAGACACCACCCATCGAGCCGTGTCCGAATTCGACAGAGTCCCATCCTGCGGTGTTACTTTTCAAGACTTCGAAATAATTACTTTTAATAATGCATTTGCATTTTTACCTAAAGTCCTTCTGCGCACACGCCGATAAGTAGGTACAGGAGGGTTCCGGAATGCAAGTCAGCAGCTACCAGATGCACAACGTGCTCGAATGCTTCAGCAGGAAACTGAGCCGGATGCGCAAAAACGAAAACCCGGCTGACGGCCTGCCGAAAAAAATCGCGGATGAACAAACCTTGTCCTCGGATAGCAATCGGCAGGCCACCATGGAAAAAATCTCCCGGCAGGTGTTGGACAAGGTCACGGATGTGGTGGCGCTTTCACTCTCCCGGGAAAAGTCACCGCCGGAATCGTCTGAAAACGAGGGAGATGCCGCCGCTGCGCCGAGACCGGCTGAAACGGAATTTACCTTCAACGTGATTGATGCCATCAATCGCAAACGGACCAGCCGTCTGGCCATGGGGGACCCGGCCACGTTGATCCGGCGGCTGGGCCCGATGGCGGAAAAGCCATCAGCGAGCAAAACAGAGTCTTGGGTCTGAGGAAGCGGCGTCAACCCATGGGCGGCAAATGCCCCGGTGCCGGCACCCGCAGTCGGAGCTGAACCCGGCACCGCAACGGTTGAAGCCGAGAAAACCCGCTGCACGGCCTGGAGATTGGCAGAACGTCAACCCAGGAGCATAAAGGAGGATACCATGTTTGAAAGCATCGGTGAGGCGGCTGTTCAGCAGATGCCCCGAACGGGCACCTATGACAGCGGCACGGAAAAGCACGTCATCGTCCAAAAAGCCGAGCGAATGCGGGAAGCGCGTCCGGTGGAGAAATCAAACGATGGCGAAAAGGCGAATCTTCAAAGCAGCGAAGACAAGGGGCACAACCGGACCCGGCTGGAGGATGGAAAGATCCTTATCGAAAAATACGACGAGGACGGCAAGCTGATCAAGCTCACACCGCCGGGCTACCTGCCTCTCGGTAAAATTGCATAGGTCGGTCCTTCACCACGCAGTGCGGACCTGAATGCCACACCGGCTCAGATAGGACTTGATGTCGGCCATCGTATAGGCCCCGTAGTGGACCATCGAGGCGATGAGGGCGGCGTCGGCCTTTCCGACGGTGAGGGCATCGCGCAGGTGTTCCGGTCGACCGGCGCCCCCTGAAGCGATGACCGGAATCGCGACCCGTTCCGAAATCAGGGCGGTCAGGTTCAGCTCGTAGCCCTCCTGAGTCCCGTCGGCATCAATGGAGTTCAGGCAGATCTCACCGGCCCCGAGTTTCTCCGCGCGCAGCGCCCACTCCAATGCGTCCATCCCCATGTACGTGCGTCCGCCGTTGATCACCACTTCGTAGCCGCTGGGTATGCGTTCGCTCGGGCCGACGTGCTTCACGTCCATGCCCAGGACGACGCACTGGCTGCCGAAGGCCTCGGCACCCCGCGCGATGATCTCAGGGTTGCGCACGGCGGCCGAGTTGACGCTGACCTTCTCCGCGCCCGCCAGCAACACCTCCCGCATGTCTTCCAGGGTCCGGAGGCCTCCTCCCACTGAAAACGGGATAAAAATGGTCTCGGCCACCCGGCTGACTACGTCGATCATGATGTTGCGCCGTTCATGCGATGCGGTGATGTCGTAGAAAACGATCTCGTCGGCCCCTTGCTCGTAGTAGTGGCGGGCCATGTCGACGGGATCGCCGATGTCGATGTTGTCCTTGAAGCGGATGCCCTTGGTGGTCCGTCCGTCACGGACGTCAAGGCAGGGAATGATGCGCTTGCTCAGCATGAAAGGCTCCTAACAGGCTGTTGAAAAATGGCGCCTCAGGCCGTGATCCGGCGTTGCGCGGCTTTTGTAAATGCTCACATCTAGCTGAATATGCCGGGTTTTTCAAAACGCCGCGCGCCCTACCTGACGGCCCGATGCTTGTTTTTAAACACCCTGCTAAACTGCGGGGGTCCAGGCGCAGAAATTCTGAAGCATGCGCAGGCCGGGACGGCCGCTCTTTTCAAGATGAAACTGAGTGGCCGCCAGGTTGCGGTACCCGATGACCGAGGCAAAGGGCATGCCGTAGTCCGAGGAGGCCAGGACGCAGGCCGGGTCATCGGGCACGGGGTAATAGCTGTGCACGAAGTAGAATTCGTCTTCGGGCCTCACCCCCGCGAACAAGGGATGCTGCCGGCGGATGCGGATGCGGTTCCAGCCCATGTGGGGGATTTTCAGCCGCACTCCGGATGCGCTCGTGAGCGCGGCCGGGAACACATTCACCCGGCCCGGGACAATTCCCAGACAGACGGTGTCGTTTTCCTCACTGCGGCTCATGATGACCTGCGTGCCCAGGCAGATCCCCATGATGGGCGTGCCGGCGGCGAACTGCTCCCTGAGAACCGCATCGAGGCCCATGCGCCTGAGGCTGGCCATAGCGGCGCCCGCCGCGCCCACGCCGGGAAATATGATGCGCTCGGCCCCGCGGATCTCGTCGGCCTCGTGGGTGATCTTGCAGGGATACCCGAGGTGTGCTACCGCCCGCGCTACGCTGGCGAGATTGCCGGCATTGTAATCGATGATCGCAATCATTCCTTTGATTTGACCTCTTCCCAGATACGGTCTTTTTCGCTCTGGGAAACCTCCTCCAACGCCCTGCCGCTGCCGGCGATGATCTGCTCCATGGCACGAAAGCGGCGCTCGAACTTCTTGATGGCCCCCGACAGCGCCGTTTCCGGATGAACCCCGCTGAAGCGGGCAATGTTGACCAGCGTGAAGAGGATATCGCCGAACTCCCGGGTCGCGTCCTCCCGTCCGGCGGCTGCCTTGAATTCCGCCAGCTCCTCATCCAATTTCGCGAAAACCCCGGACAGGTCCTTCCAATCGAAGGCTGCCGCCGCCGCCCGTTCGGATACCGCGTGGGCCCGCAGGAGCCCCGGCAGGCTGGCCGGTACGGTATCCAATACCGATACCGGCTCGTCGGCATTTTTCTCGTTCTTTTTGATCTGCTGCCAGTTCCGAACGACTTCGGCGCTATCGGTCACCTCGGTCGCCCCGAACACGTGCGGGTGACGGCGCTTCATTTTGGCTGCGATCATCCGGCAAACCGCGTCGAGGTCGAACTGGCCCCTTTCGGCGAACATCCGGGCCAGGAAAAGCACATGAAACAGGACATCCCCCAGCTCTTCACACACCGGCTCCGCCGCGTTCGATTCGATAGCGTCAGCCAGCTCATAAGCCTCTTCCAAAAGATAACGCACCATCGAGCGGGGAGTTTGCTCACGGTCCCATGGACAACCCGACGGCCCTCTCAGCCTCTCGATGAGCTGGATCAGGTCGTTCATCGCGGACGGCAGGGGGCTCATCTCAGCAGGTTCCAGGCTTTTTTCAACGCATCCAATTTTGCGGAAAACTCAGTCTTGACGTCGTTGGAAACCAACGCCGCCAGTTTTTCGGAAACCATGGAGACATAAGGGGCGGACATGGAATCCCTGATCAGCGGGGTCCCCTTCGGGAGGAATGCGGTGAGAACCAGGAAAATGACCGAAACGATCAAAACACCCTTGACGACGCCAAATGCAGCCCCGCCCAGTCGGTCCAGCCAGCCGAGAAAAACAATCCTCAGCACGTATTTGATGACGAGGGCCAGCAGATTGACCAGGATCATCACCACGCAGAAGATGACCATAAAGGCCAGAATATTCCGATACGCGGGGTTCGACACCAGCCCGGACAAATAGCCCGCAGCAACGCCGTATAGGGAATAGGCGGCAAAAAACCCGCCCAGCACCCCGACGATCGAGGCCAGTTCCCTCACCAACCCGCGGAAAAGACCACGGATCAGACTGTAGGACAAAATGACGGCAACGACTATGTCGAATGCATTCATATGACGCTCGGGTGTTGGGTGGCCTGACGATGCGCCGGACGGGCGCATCGATCACCTAACAAAGCGCCCCCCCGTCCGTCAAGCCCAAACTGGGGACCTCCTCCGCGGCGACGGACACGTCGTTTGCATTTCACGCAAAAGCTGTGGTAGATTTTATTGTTTGAAACGCATCGGCGACGGCAAACTCCGGGCGCCGGCACCACCCTTATGAGCGATCACCACCTCATCACCATACCGTTTGCGGACAACGACCACGCCCGTCAGCTCTTTGGCGAGCATAACGGCAATTTGCAGCGGCTGGCCGACATCCTCGATATCCGCATCAACACGCGCGGCACCAGCGTTTTTCTGGAGGGTGAGCGAGCCTTGGCCGAACTCGCCCACAACCTCCTGAACCAGCTTTACGGCCTCTTGGCAGAAGGCTACCCGCTGCATCCGAACGACATCGAGTACGCCGCGCGGATGCTGAGCAGCAACGATCGGCTGAACCTGAAAGACATCTTTCTGGACACGGTCTACATCACGGCGAAGAAAAGTGTCGTCACGCCCAAGTCCCCGTCTCAGAAAGCTTACATTGAGGCCATCCGCACCCATGACATCGTCTTCGGCATCGGTCCGGCCGGCACCGGCAAGACGTATCTGGCCATGGCCATGGCCGTTGCATCGTTTTCCAAAGGCCAAGTCAGCCGGATCATCCTGACGCGGCCGGCGGTGGAAGCCGGCGAGACCCTCGGGTTTCTGCCTGGCGACCTCGCCGAAAAGGTGGACCCTTATCTGCGCCCGCTTTACGATGCCCTGCACGACATGATGCGTTTTGAGAAGGTCTCCGCCCTGATGGAGAAAGGAGTCATCGAAGTCGCACCCATCGCCTTCATGCGCGGCCGCACGCTCAATGATTCCTTCATCATTCTCGACGAGGCGCAAAACACGACCTCCGAGCAGATGAAGATGTTCCTGACCCGGATCGGCTTTAACTCGAAGGCGGTAATCACGGGCGACATCACCCAGATCGACCTGCCTCCGGAACGAACCTCCGGCCTGATCGAAACTAAAAACATCCTGCAAGACATCGAAGGAATCAAATTCGTTTTTTTCTCGAAACAGGACGTCGTGCGCCATCGTCTGGTGCAGGAAATCATCCGTGCCTACGAGGACCTCGACGCCAGAAAACGGGGCGGCAAGGGAGCCCCGAACGCGGGACGAGTCGAACGTGACAGCTGATAAGCTTTATAAGCGCCGCGAGTGGCTGCGAGACCGGTCGTCCGGCTTTCGCCTGCTGCTCCTGTTTGCGGTCACCCTCCTCTTTACGCTCATCATTCACCCGAATCTGCTGGTGACCCGCATTCCCTACGGGTTGAGCGACGTCGCCGAAAAAGACGTCAAGGCGCAACGGGACTTTCTCGTGGAGGACCAGACGGCAACGGAAATCAAGCGCCAGCAGGCGGTCCAGGACGTGCTGACGGTTTTCGACATCGACACCGAGCTCGCCGGGCGGCTGGCACGTAACGTCGACGAGGCCTTCGCCGACATGCGTGCTCTGCGCAAAACGGCGCTCGATACCCGCATCCCGTTGCCGGCCTCAGCCCCGGAGGCCGCCTTCGCCACCGGCGCCGACAAAAAATCCGCCGCCGCCCCTCAGCCCGATGAGATTCGCAAGAACTTCGAGGACCGGCTCGGGATCCGGGTGAGCAAGGGAGCGTTCACAGCCCTGGAGACAGAGGGTTATTCCAAGCGCATCGCAGAGGCCATCGGCGAAACCCTGCAAAAGATCATCGAAAACGGGGTCGTCTCAACCAAGGAGGCCCTGCTCAAGGACTTTGAAAAAGGAGTGGTTCTGCGGGACGTTCACTCCCGTGAAGAAAGGGTCGTCCGGGACTTCAAGCAGTTTTACAGCGTGGAGCAGGCCCGCTCGTTGGTTCGCACCACCGGCCAGCCCGCGCTGCGGGACCTGGACTACGCCCTGACCAACCTGGCGGTGGACTTCTGCCAGCGCCTGATCCAGCCGAACATCACGCTTAACCGCAGCGAGACCGAGCTGCGCAAGGCCCGCGCCGCCGCCGAGATCAAGCCTGTCCTGTACAAGATCAAGCAGGGGGAGATGCTGCTGCGCGAGGGGGAACGCGTCACCGAGCTCCACCTGCTGAAACTCAAAGCCATGGAAACCGAAGCCAAGCCCGAGCAGTTTTTCCTGGGGGTCTTGGGCTCCGCCGCCCTGATGCTGGGTCTCATCGCGATGACCTACGTCCTGCTCCTCAGACGTGTCTCAAACGATTGGGACAACCCCACCCAGAACCTCCTTCTGATGGCCTGCATGTTCCTGGTGTTCCAGTTGACGGCCCAAACGATGGTCGCCTTCGGCGAGGTGCTCGTTCGGAACTCGTCGCACGCCATTCCCGAGTCATCGGTGGTGTTCATCGTGCCTCTGGCCGCCGCCCCCATGATCATCTGCGTCTTCCTGGGGCTTGCGAGCGCGCTGCCGTTTGCGATGGTGGCCGGCGTGGCCGCGGCCGTCGTTTTCAAAAACAGCCTGCCCATGCTGGTCTATTTCCTGATCACCGGCAGCATGGGTGCCTACTGGACCCGCAACTGCCGGGAACGCAAAGTCTTCGTGACGGCGGGCGCCAAAACCGGACTGCTGGCCGTCGCCCTGGCCGCGACGGTGAACGCCTATACCGGCCATTTCGCCTTGGCCGACCTGATCTGGAGCTCGGTTTTCGCTTTTCTGGGAGGCATGGGTTCGGGCATTGTCGCCGCCGGGGTGGTGCCCCTCGTCGAAATCGCCTTCGGGTACACGACGGACATCACCCTGCTGGAGCTTGCCAATCTGGACCGCCCGATTCTCCGCCGGCTCATGATCGAAGCCCCCGGTACGTATCACCACTCGGTGATCGTGGGCACCATGGTGGAAGCGGCGGCGGTGGAGATCGACGCCAACCCGCTGCTGGCCAAAGTGACCGGCTACTACCACGACATCGGCAAGATCAAGAAGCCGCAGTACTTCATCGAGAACCAGCGCAACGGAAAAAACAAGCACGACAAGCTGGCACCGTCGATGTCGAGCCTCATCCTTGTCTCCCACATCAAAGAGGGGGTGGAGATCGCACGCGAGCACAAGCTTGCCAAAGTGATCATCGACGGCATCCGTTCGCATCACGGCACCGGACTGATCCGCTATTTCTACGAAAAAGCCAAGCTCCTCAAAGGCGAGGACGCGGTAAAGGAAGAGGATTTCCGCTACCCGGGACCCAAGCCCCGCACGCAGGAAGCCGCGCTGGTCATGCTGGCGGACGCCGTGGAGGCCGCCTCGCGGACGCTTGAAAACCCAACCCCGGCACGGATCAGGGGACTCGTCAAGAGTTTGATGAACCGGCTTCTATCCGACGGTCAGCTTGATGAATGCGGGATCACTCTGAAAGACCTCAACACGATCGCCGTCAGCTTCAACACCATCCTCAACGGGATTCACCACCACCGCATCGAGTATCTCGACCAGCGCCAGGCATTTGATGAGCCCGGAAAGGGCAAGGCCAAGAATGGACATTCAGATCGCCAACCGTCAAAAGCGGCATCCGCTATCGCTGCGGAAGATACGCCGCCGGACCCGGATCATCTTAGACGCCTTAAAGTCTCCTGAGGCCGAGATTTCCATCCTGCTCGTGGATGACCTGCAGATCGCTGCGATGAACCGGAAGTTCCTCGGCCGCGAGGGGCCCACCAACGTCATTGCATTTCCGATGCAGGAGGGCCGCTTCTCCGGTCTCAGCCCGGACCTCCTGGGGGATGTGGTCATCTCCGTGGACACCGCCCACAGAGAGGCCCGGGATGCCGAACTGGCTTTGGAAGAACGGCTCACCCAACTGCTCGTGCACGGCCTGTTGCATCTCCATGGCTATGATCATGAACACAACGCAGCGGAAGCCCGCCGCATGGCCGCGAAAAGCCGGCGCCTGTTGGCGAAGATTCTCAGGACCGAAAGCATGGTCAAACGCTCCTGATTCAAAGGCTAAGGAGTTGCGCAATGTACCTTGTGACCGCCGCCGAAATGCAGGCCATGGATCGCACGACCATCGACGCCCTCGGCATCCCCGGCCGGGTCCTCATGGAGACCGCGGGCCGCGAAGCCGCGCGGGTGTTTCTGGCCCATTTTTCCGAAGCCGCCCGTCAGGGGGTGGCGGTTGCCGCCGGGCGGGGCAACAACGGCGGAGACGGCCATGTCATGGCTCGGTATCTGGCCCAGAAGGGCTACCCGGTCACGGTCTATCTCCTGTCTTCGGCCGGCAAGGTCCAGGGGGATGCCGCCGCCAATTTGAACCTTTTGCCTGCTCTCGGCGTGCCGGTAATCGAAGTACCGGATGAGGAGGCGTTTGCCCGCCATCAACCCCGGATGCGGTCGGCCGCGGTGTGGATCGATGCGATTTTCGGCACCGGCCTCAACGCCGCCGTAACCGGTTGGCTCCGCAGCGTCATCGAGTTCGTCAACCAGTTGAACCGCCCGGTGTTCGCCGTCGACATCCCCTCGGGCCTGAACGCGGACACCGGCCAACCCTGCGGGGCCTGCATTCGCGCCGGGGTCACCGCCACCTTCGCCTTTCCTAAAATCGGCCATGTCGTGTTTCCCGGGGCGGAGTACACGGGGCGGCTCGAAGTGGTCGACATCGGCATTCCGCCGCACATCGCCGCTCGGGTCGGACCCCGGCAGTTTCTGCTTTCGGCCGGGGATATACGCGGCGGTCTGCCCCCCCGGGCAGCGGACACACATAAGGGCCGCACCGGGCACCTGCTGGTCGTCGCCGGCTCACCGGGAAAAACCGGCGCGGCCGCCCTCGCCGCCATGTCGGCGCTGCGGGTCGGCGCGGGGTTGGTGACGGCGGGAGTTGCCCGAAGCCTGAACCCGGTCATGGAGACGCTCATGCTGGAGGCCATGACGGCCCCCCTGCCCGAATCGGGAAACGGCGTCCTGGGGCTCTCAGCCCGCGAGGAACTCCTGTCTCTCGTGCAGGGGATAACCTGCCTCGCCATCGGCCCGGGCCTCGGACCGGCGCCGGAAACCGGCGAGCTGGTGCGCGACCTGATCCGGTCGAGCCCGATACCCATGGTGATCGACGCGGACGGCCTGAACCACCTGGCCGGCCACCTCGATCTTCTGAAGGGGGTTGCGGCGGCAGTGGTGCTGACGCCTCATCCCGGAGAGATGGCGCGGCTGTTGGGGACGGCGGCCGCCGCCGTGCAGCAGGACCGGATCGGCTGTGCCCGGGACCTCGCGGCCGCTTTCAGGGTTCACGTCGTGCTCAAGGGCGCGCGCACCGTCATCGCCCACCCGGACGGCAGCGTGCATGTCAACCCCACCGGGAACCCCGGCATGGCCGCGGGCGGCATGGGCGACGTGCTAACCGGGGCCATCGCCGGCCTTATCACTCAGGGAGCCCGACCGGACCTCGCCGCCCGGGCGGCGGTCTTCCTGCACGGTGCCGCCGGAGACCGCCTGGCCCGCAACCGGGGACCGTGGGGCTTTCTGGCCGGCGAGGTCATGAACGCGCTGCCCGGTGAAATCGCAGACGTCCTCGGGAGCACGTGAGTGGCGGCCTTCCGAGAAACAGCTTCCGCGCGCCTCACCTTCGACAGCCGCAGTGAGGAAGAAACCCGCCGGGCGGGGGAATGCTGCGGCCGGCACGTCAACACCCCCATGGTCTTTGCCCTCATCGGTGATTTCGGCTGCGGCAAAACGATGTTCGTCCAAGGGCTGGCCCGCGGCCTCGGTGTGCCGGACGACTATTACGTGACGAGCCCCAGCTTCACCCTGATCAACGAATACCCCGGCCGCCTGCCGCTGTTCCACATCGATCTTTACCGCCTGGAAGCGGTCCCGGACCTTGACGACCTCGGGCTCGTCGATGTCCTGAAAAGCGACGGTGTCGCCGCCGTCGAATGGGCCGACAAATTGCCGCCCGAGGCCCTTTCCGACGCGCTGGAGATCCGCTTCGAGATCGGCGACGGCGACCGCCGCACACTGCGCTTTTCTGCATATGGACAAGATGCATCGAGTCTGCTAAAGAGCCTGAATTTATCGCCAGGCAACCGCGAGACCCCGGCTCCGACCTGACGGAACGATAAGAACGGAGGCATCGAATGGGCGTAATTGTCCAAAAATACGGCGGCACTTCAGTGGCCAACCTGGATCGCATTCAAAACGTCGCCCACCGGGCGGTCCGGACCTATCAGCAGGGCCACGACGTGGTGGTCATCGTCTCGGCCATGGCCGGGGTCACGGACGGGTTGATCGGGCTGGCCAAAAAGATCGATGAAAGCCCTGACAAGCGCGAGATGGATGCGCTGCTGGCCACCGGCGAGCAGACCACGGCGGCGCTGCTGGCCATGATGCTCCGATCCATGGGACACCCGGCGCAGTCCCTGATGGGCTTTCAAGTGGAGGTCCTCACCGATTTCTGCTACGGCAACGCCCGCATCCAGGACATCCGCGTCGATCGCGTGCGCAGCCTGCTCGCAAACCGCACCATCGTGGTGGTGGCCGGCTTCCAGGGGTGCGACCCCGAAGGCAACATCACCACCTTGGGCCGCGGCGGGTCCGACACCTCCGCGGTCGCCATCGCCGCCGCGCTCAAGGCGGATTCCTGCGAAATCTACACCGACGTTACCGGCGTCTTCACGGCCGACCCGAACGTGGTGGCCAAGGCGCGCAAGATAGACAAGATCTCCTACGAGGAGATGCTCGAGATGGCCAGCATCGGGGCCAAGGTCCTGCAGATCCGCTCCGTGGAGTTCGCGATGAAGTACAATGTGCCGGTGCACGTCCGATCGTCTTTTTCAGATGAGGAGGGTACCATGGTCGTAGTTGAAGAAAATGGCATGGAACGGGTGGTGGTCTCCGCGGTGACCATGAACAAGAACGATGCGCGGATCACGCTGCGGAAGGTGCCCGACCGGCCCGGCATCGCCGCCAAGATTTTCACCCCCGTTGCCGCGGCGGGGATCTGTGTCGACATGATCATCCAGAACACGCGCGCCAGCGGTGCAACCGACCTGACCTTCACGGTGCCGAAGGCCGATTTCAAGACCGCCCTGGACATCGAGAAAAAAGTAGCCAAGGAGATCGAGGCCGAGGACGTGTTCGGCGACGAGAACATCGCCAAGGTGTCGGTCACCGGGGTGGGGATGCGCAGCCATCCGGGCGTGGCCGCGCGCATGTTCACGACCCTGGCCCGCGAAGGCATCAACATCATGATGATCAGCACTTCCGAAATCCGCATCTCCTGCCTGATCGAACAGAAATACGCCGAGCTCGCCGTGCAGTGCCTGCACACGGAATTCGGCCTGGATGCCCCATAAAAAAGGGACCAAGGGGCAAAGGGTCCGAGGGGACAAGTGCAAAAACGCACTGCGGCCATCCCCTCACCCTACCCCTTGGCCCCATGAATTATAGAACCCTTTTTAACGCATGCCCCGTTTCACTCCGGAACAGCTCATCTTCGTCGCTCTGGCAGCCGTGATCCTCCTGG
>Ga0075345_1000057_pt1 | contig 20709 bp, 18 predicted proteins | sample RushSE_CattailNL_2_FD_120077 | JGI IMG/M metagenome (GOLD analysis project Ga0075345, IMG submission 120077) | Natural and restored wetland microbial communities from the San Francisco Bay, California, USA, that impact long-term carbon... | ecosystem: Environmental > Terrestrial > Soil >...
CCTGCCGTTTGTCCTTGTCGCTGAGGACGGCATAGGCCTCGCTGATCTTCTTGAACTTCTCCTCGGCCGCCTTGTCCCCCTTGGCGTGGTCCGGGTGGTACTTCATGGCAAGCTCGCGATAGGCCTTCTTTATTTCCGCCTCGTTGGCGGTGCGGTTCACCCCGAGAATTTTATGTAGTCTTCCGCCATCAATTAATCCTTCGTTATTTCAAATAGTTTACGCCGATAAAATAGTTTGAAACCCCCTCGGTGTCAAGCTGCCGCGACCGAGCGCTGAAGTTCCGCAGCAGATAGCTCATGGTTGATCGCAATAAAAGGCAACCGCTCAGGCCAGGGGTTCGGGGTTCACTGAATACGCGGGGGAAGGCGCCACAACCCTCGGCCTCCTCCCACATGGGCGGATCGGGCCGGCGGAGACCAGGCCCGACAACCGCTTCACTCCTGAACCTCGAACCCCGGACCCTTGCTACCTTCGCAGTCAAAAAAGAGAACGAGGCGCCGAGCCGGCCGTTAAACTAGATGCTGCGGGCTTTCAGCGCTACCATCAGCACCGAGAGCGCCGCGGGGGTCATGCCGTCCATGCGGGCCGCTTGACCGAGACAGACCGGACGCACGGCGCCGAGCTTGCTTTTCAGCTCGTTGGACAGACCGTGAACCGTTTGATAGTCAAATTCGTCGGGAATCCGGATCTTCTCCAAGTGCTTGAACTTCTCGATTTCCTTCATCTGCTTTTCGATGTAGCCTTCGTACTTGATCTCGATCTCCACCTGGCGGGCCACCGGCGGCGCCACTGGTTCCGGGGAAGGGGCAAGGCGCTCCACCGCGGGGTACCCGAGCCCGGCCCGCTTCACCAACTGGTCCAGGCGAACCCCCTGCTGGATCGGCGGTGAGCCGCTCCCGACAAGGTATGCGTTGACCTCCGGGCCCGGCCGAACCACCGTTTGTCTGACGCGCTCGATCTCCCCTGCGATCTGCCGGCGGCGTTCCCGCAGGGCCCGGACCCCCTCCGCCGTGATCAGCCCGAGCTCGTGGCCGATCTCCATCAGGCGCAGGTCGGCGTTGTCCTCGCGCAGGGTCAACCGGTATTCGGCGCGTGAGGTAAACATACGGTAGGGTTCACCGGTCCCGCGTGTGACCAGATCGTCCACCATGACGGCCATGTAGGCCTGGGAGCGGTCCAGCACGAACGGCGGCCGCCCCTGGACCCGGCAGGCGGCGTTGATGCCGGCCCACAGTCCCTGGGCCGCCGCCTCCTCGTAGCCCGACGTGCCGTTGATCTGCCCCGCCAGGTACAGCCCGGCCACGCGTTTGCTCTCGAGCGTGTTTTTGAGCTGGACCGGGTTCATGTAGTCGTACTCGATGGCATAGGCGGGTCGCATGATCTCGGCGCCTTCCATGCCGTCGATCGATCGCACCACTTCGATCTGAACCTCGATCGGAAGGCTGTTGCCCAGGCCGCTCGCATAGATCTCCTCCGTGTCGATGCCCTCCAGTTCCAGAATGATCTGATGCCGGTCCCTTTCTGGGAACTTCACGATCTTGTCCTCGAAGGAAGGGCAGTAGCGAGCCGATGTGCCGGTAATGACACCGCCGTAAAGCGCCGAGCGGGAAAGGTTGCGGCGCACGACCTCATGGGTCCGCCCGGAGGTGTGGCCGATGAAGCTCGGCACCTGCGGCAGCTCCGGCCCCCGGCTGAACAGGGAAAACGGCTGCGGGCATTCATCCCCCCCTTGCCGGGCAAAGCGTGAAAAGTCGATGCTGGAGCGCTTCAGGCGCGGGGGAGTGCCGGTTTTCAGCCGCCCCAGTTCGAACCCCAGCTCCTTCAGGTGCGCCGGCAGTCCATAGGAGGCGAACTCGCCGGCCCGCCCGGCCCTGATCGAGCTGAAGCCGATGTGCACCAGCCCGCTCAGAAACGTCCCCGTGGCGAGCACGACCGCCCGGGCGGCATACCCGAAACCGGTGTGGTCTTCCACCCCTGCCACCCGCCCGCCCTCGACCACGAGCCGCTCCACCAGGGCCTGCTTCAGCTCAAGGCCGGGCTGGGCTTCGATCACCCCTTTCATCGCCATGTGGTAGCGCTGCTTGTCGTTCTGGGTGCGGGTGGAATGAACGGCCGGCCCCTTCTTGGTGTTGAGCGTGCGGTACTGGATGGCGGTGCGGTCGGTGATCCTCGCCATCTCGCCGCCGAGGGCGTCGATCTCCTTCACGAGCTGCCCCTTCGCCATGCCGCCGATGGAGGGGCTGCACGGCATGGCTGCGAGCTTGTCGAGGTCGATCGCCAAAAGCAGCACGCGGCAGCCCATGCGGGCCGCGGCCAGGCCGGCTTCGCAGCCGGCGTGGCCGGCACCGACCACGAGGACGTCGTAGGTTGTGGGGTGGAACGCCATGGCTTAAAGCCTGCATGTCGATTGCGCGAAGCTGGGCGCGTGTGATAGATGAGCAACAAGCGACAGCGCGCTCATCGCGTGGTCCGTCGAAACCGTGACGCGCGCAACGCGATGAACGCGACGACCGCATTATAGAGGTGCCGCTTCAGCGGGTCAAGCCGCCATGCCGAACCGTTACAACGACCTCAACTCCTATCTGCGCGGGCTTTTCGGGTGCCGCGTCCAGAAAATAACGGTGGATGCCGGCCTCAGCTGCCCGAACCGGGACGGCGCCATCGCCACCGGCGGCTGCATCTACTGCAACTCGCAGGGGTCGGGTACCGGCGCCCATGGCCGCGGGCTTTCCATCGCCGCGCAACTGGAGGCCGGCAAGGCCGCCATGGCCCGGCGTTACCGCGCCGAGAAGTTCATCGCCTATTTCCAGTCCTTCTCCAACACCTACGCCCCGGTCGAACGCCTCCGAGCGCTTTACGAGGAGGCCCTCGGCGTCGAGGGCGTGGTGGGGCTCTTCATAGGAACGCGTCCGGACTGCGTGCCGGAGCCGGTCTTGGATCTGCTGCAGGAAATGGCCCGCCGCAGCCTGGTCTGGGTCGAGTACGGGCTGCAATCCGCCCGCGACGCCACTCTGGCCCTCATCCACCGCGGCCACGACGCCGCCTGCTTCCTGAAAGCGCTGGAGGCGACCCACCGGCGCGGCATCCAGGTGTGCGCCCACGTGATCCTCGGGCTTCCGGGCGAGAGCGGCGCGGACGCGCGGTTCACGGCAGATACCCTGGCAGCTGCGGGTGTCGACGGCGTCAAGCTCCACAACCTTTACGTCGTCAAGGGCACGCGGCTGGACACCCTGTTCCGCTCCGGCGCATACCGCTGCCTCGAGCGGCAGGAATACGTGGAACAGGTCGTGGACGTGCTCGAGCGCCTGCCCGCTAAGATCGTCATCCAGCGCCTGACGGGCGACCCTCACCCGGAGGAACTCGCGGCCCCGCCCTGGAGCCGGGAAAAAGCCGCCACGCTCAAGGCCATCCATGAGACGCTCGAGCGCAGGAACACCTGGCAGGGAAAGCTTTGCGGCAACGGCGTATCTGCTCTTCCGGCCATTTCTTGAAATTTAATCGACATGGGCTTATATAGAACTTTCAGCGCAGGGAAAAAAGGCAACTCCCCCGAATCGCTGCGCAGTGCTGTCAACTTTAGTCACTCTTGGCACGTTAGCGCACTTTAGGCGCTTTCTTAATCTCACTCAACGGGCCCTCACCCCCATGGACGCACATTTCGAGACACCGGCCAGCAGCGACGACTTCGACCTCTCCTTCAAGGTCTTTCACGAGTTGATGGCCCGCAAGGTCACCGACATCCTCCTGATCAGCAGCCCGTATGAGGCCTTCATCATGGAGGAGGAAGGCCGACTGGCGGAGCGCATCATTCACGAGTACCGCGGTCTCAACCTGTCGCGCCCGCCGATGCTCACCTGGGTGTCCACCTCCCAGGAGGCTCTGGAGGCTTTGCGCCGCAAAAAGTTCGACCTCGTGATCACCATGCCGCTGGTGGACGACACGGATGCCTATGTGCTGGGCCACACCATCAAGGAAAATTTCCCGAACCTCCCCGTTTTTCTCCTGGTGCACAAGACCGGACAGCATCTGATAGACCAACGGGCCTCCGACCGCGAGGCGATCGACCGGGTCTACGTCTGGCAGGGGAACAGCGACCTGCTGCTGGCCCTCATCAAGAACCTCGAGGACCGCATGAACGTGGCCTTCGACACCGAGCGGGCCAAGGTGCGGGTCATCGTTTTGGTCGAGGACGCCCCGGTTCACTACTCCTCGCTGCTGCCGATTCTCTACAAGGAAATCGTCACCCAGACCCAGGCGGCCATGGAGGAGTCGGTCAACGACGAGCATCGCATCTTCCGGATGCGGGCCCGGCCGAAGATCCTGGTGGCGCAAACCTTCGAGGAGGCCGTGGACCTCTGCCGGCGCTACCAGCCGTATCTGCTGAGCGTGCTGTCGGATGTGCGGTTCCCGCGCGGCGGCGTCATGGACGAAAAGGCGGGCGTTGAGCTCCTGTCCATGATCCGCGCGCAGAACCCGGACCTGCCGCTGCTCAACCTGAGCACGGAGGAGGCCAACCGCGAAAAAGCCAGGCAGGTGCCGGCGGTCTTCATCAACAAAACCTCCCCGACGCTCTACTCGGAAATTCACGAATTCTTCATGCAATATCTCGGCTTCGGCGATTTCATCTTCCGCCTTCCCGACGGCCGGGAGATCGCCCGCGCCTCCAACCTGCACGACATGGAGAAGCTCCTGCCCTCCATCCCGGACGATTCGGTGGATTATCACGCCCACCGCAACCACTTCTCCAGCTGGTTCATGGCCCGCTCGGAGGTCATGCTGGCCTCGAAACTCAAACCCGTAAAGGTCAGCGATTTTGCCAGCGTGCAGGCCCTCACGCACTATTTGGTCCGCTGCATCCACGACCGGCGCAAAGGCATCCAGCGCGGGATCATCACGGAGATGTTCGAAGGCCGCTTCGACCCGGATGCGGACTTCATCAAAATCGGGCGCGGCTCGCTGGGAGGCAAGGCGCGCGGGCTGGCGTTCGCCTCCACCTTGCTCAGAACGCATCCCGAACTGCATGAAAAGTTCAAAGACGTCGACATCCGGGTCCCCAAGACGGTGGCCATCAGCACCGAGGGGTTCGATGCCTTCGTCGCCGAAAACAACCTCAGGCAGTTCGCCACCCGTGAGGTGAGCGACGCAGAGATCGCTGCGGCCTTTCTCAACGCCCGCGTTCCGGATTGGCTGGCGCGCAATCTCGCGCTATTCATGGAACACACGACCTGCCCTTTGGCGGTGCGCTCTTCCAGCCTGCTCGAGGACGCCCAGTTTCAGCCGTTTGCCGGAATCTACCGCACCTACATGCTGCCCAACAACGACCCCGACCGGGCCAGGCGCCTCGAGCGCCTGATCACCGCCGTCAAACTGGTCTACGCCTCAACGTACTTTGAAAGCCCCAAGTCGTTTGCCCGGAGCACCTACCACCGCATCGAGGAAGAAAAAATGGCCGTCGCCGTCCAGCACCTGACGGGGGCGCCCTGGAGCGAGCATTTCTTTCCCACCCTGGCCGGCGTGGTCCAGTCCTACAATTTTTATCCGATCGCCCACATGAAACCCGATGAGGGGATTGCGCACATCGCCCTGGGGTTGGGAAAAATGGTGGTGGAGGGCGGAACCTCGCTGCGTTTCTCGCCGAAATACCCCCAGTTCATGCCGCAATTCTCGGCAGTGGACGACATCCTGAGAAATGCCCAGCGATTCTTTTACGCACTGAAAATGACCGATGTCCCGGAGCTGCTGGGCACGGAAGAGGATCCGACACTGACCCGGCTGGCGGTGGACGACGCCCCCGACAGCCCGGCGGTGCGGACGCTGTCCAGCACCTACTTTCCCCAGGAGCACCGCATCCGCGACGGGTTCCTGAACGGCGGACTGCCGTTGCTGACGTTTGCCGGCATCTTGAAATACCGCGAGTTCCCGCTGCCCGAGATCCTCGAGGCGCTTCTGGAATTGGGCCGCAAAGGCATGGGCTGCCCGGTGGAGATCGAGTTTGCGGTAAACCTGACGGGGGGGCCGAGGCCGGTGTTCGACCTGCTGCAGATCCGGCCGATGGCCGTGGCCCGGCAGAAGCTGAACGTGGAGATCAGCGATGAGGACCGCCAGCGGGCCATCTGCTACTCGACGATGGCGCTGGGCAACGGGCAAGTGAGCGATCTGCAGGACATCATTTTCGTCGACCCCGAGGCCTTCGATGTGGCCCGCACCGCGGACATCGCCGCCGAGGTCGGGCGGTTGAACAAGCAGCTCGAAGCGCGGAACCGACGGTATTTATTGATAGGGCCGGGACGCTGGGGGTCGGCCGACCGCTGGCTTGGCATCCCGGTGAAATGGAGCGACATCTCCTCGGTGAGAGCCGTCGTGGAAACGGCCACCGAGGGGCTCAGGGCCGACCCGTCCCAGGGATCGCACTTCTTCCACAACATCACGTCCCTGGACATCAGCTACCTGACCACGTTCGGCAACGGGGAGGATTTCGTCGACTGGGGCTGGCTGAAAGGCCAGCCGGCGGCGGCAAAAACCCGCTACCTCAGGCACGTGAGGCTGAACCGGCCGCTCACACTCAAAATCGACGGGAAAAAAACACAGGCGGTGATTTTACCATAATAAAGGCGCAGGGTTCACGGTCCACGGCACACGGAAAATTGATTTTTTCCTTCCGTGCACCCTGCACCGTGAGCCCTGCACCTCCCGTTGTCGCCGTATGGTCGAACACGCCGGGAATGGCAGCCCTGCCGCTTTACTTCACGCTTTTAAGATAGGCCTGAGCGTCCTCGTCCCCCAGATCGGCGGCTTTGCGGAAATCCTGCATGGCCCTGTCCTTCTCCCCGGCCAGCAGATAGGTCCGGCCGCGGCCATAGTAATATAGACCGTTCTGAGGCTCCATCTCGATGGCCCGGCTGATGTCGGCGACGGCCCGGGTGTAGTTGCCCAACTGGCCGTAGGAAACGCCTTGGGAAAAAATGGCGCCGCTTTGGCCGGGGTCGAGGGCGATGGCCTTGCCGAAATAGCGAATCGCCGCCTGGTTGTTTCCGTAGGTGGCGCACAGCGCACCCTTTTGAAACCAGTAGTTCGGGTCCTTGGATTCCGCTGCGGCCGCCGGGCTTTTCCGGCCCTTGGCCGCGGCGGCCGCCGGCGCAGCGAGCGCCAGCACCACGGCGATGCTCAAAAGAGCGACGGCAATTCTGCCTGAAATGGATGTCGAGATCATAGTCAAGCTCCCTTTTCTTGGCTGGCCTTCAATAAAGAGTTTAACTTGTTATCGGCCGATATGTCAAAAACTTGAGCCTCAAGTTAATGGCCCGGCAAAGGGCGGCAGGGCCATTAACTTATTGTGGTTTTTACTCATGCGAGGTATAAGGTTGCCAAGGCAAACGCATGGGCTGCCCAAATTCGTTTAATACCTCGTCCGATTCGAACGTCAGAATGCAGGAATACAGAATCTATCCCTTGGCGGTGGGCATCAACGAGACCGACCAGGGGGTCATGACCTACCTGCGGGATTACGGCAAAAGGATCTACCTGCCGATCTACGCCTTCTACCTCAAGGGCAGAGACCGAAACATCCTGGTGGACACGGGCCTCGCGGAATTCGTGGCGCCGGCGGGTGCCGAGGAAATCTGCGGTTTCAAAATCATGGAATTCGAAGAAGCCTTGGCGACCGTGGGCTTGACGCCGGAGGCGGTCGACGTGATCATCCACACCCACCTGCACAACGACCACTGCGAAAACGACCATATGTGCACCAACGCCGAAATTTATGTGCAGAGAACCGAATACCAATTCCTGCTCAACCCCCATCCGGTAGACCACCGCTATTACCCGGACATCCTCGACGGGCTGAACGTCACACAGGTGGAGGGGGATGCCGACATCGCCGAAGGCGTCCGGGTGATTTTCTCACCGGGCCACACGGTGGGCGGCCAGTCCGTTGCGGTGAACACCGCCCGCGGCAGGGCCGTCATCACGGGCTTCTGCTGCAACGCCAAGAACTTTCCGGCCCAGGGCCCGGCCATCGCGCCGGGGGTCCACATCAACCTGGCGGAAGCCTACGACACCATCCAGAAAATCCGCGCAATGGCGGATATTCTGATACCGATCCACGACCCCGCCGTCGGGCGGAAAAAATGCATACCGGAATGAGATGAACATGGCTGCAGAAAAAGACCTCGTTCTCATCTACTACGAAGACAAACCGTTGTCGTTCGCGCGCATCGAGGCCATCGAACCCGACCACAAACCCAGCTGGTATCACGTCAGCCTGCTGCTGCTGCAGGTGCCGGTGCAGACCGTCACCTGGATCCTGCGGGACGCTTACATCGACGGGACGGAGTTCACGATGAACGGAAAACGCATGCGGCTTGAAAAGGTCGAGAGTCCGGCGCCGGCCGCCGCGCCTCTAGATCCGCCGGACCCAAAGAAGCCGCCCCGGGATCTGACCGCCGCCAAGGTGATTTCCCTGGCAGAACTCAAAAAAGACAAATAACCACTCGAGCGTTTCGTGGTCAACGCGCATCACATGGTCCTCTCGGCGTCCCGCCGCACCGACATCCCCGCCTTTTTCATGCCGTGGTTCATGGAGGGCATCGCCCGGGGCGAGTTCGAGGTGACCAACCCTTACAACCGCCGCGTGACCCGGGTTGCCGCCACCGTTCCGCCGGTGCACACGATTGTTTTCTGGTCCAAGAACTTCGGCCCCTTCCTGGAGGGAGACTACGGCGGCCGCCTGCAAGCGCTGGGGTACCATCTGTATTTTCAGTTTACGATCAACTCGGAAAACCCCATCCTCGAGCCGAACCTCCCCGGTCTCGATCAGCGCCTGGGGCAACTGCAACGGCTCTGCGACCGATTCGGGCCGCGTTCGGTCAACTGGCGCTTCGACCCGATCTGCTTCTACCGGTCGAAGGGCGAAGGCCTCCTCAACAACCTCGGCGACGCCGGCCGGATCGCGGAAGCTGCCGCTGCCGCGGGCATCCGCCGCTGCACGGCAAGCTTCATGGACCCTTACGCCAAAATCCGGAAAAGAATCGCGCGACGGCCGGGGTTCGCCTTTGTGGACCTCCGGCGGGAGGAAAAGATTGAAACGCTGCTGGACCTGGAGCGCCGGCTGGAGGCCAAGCGCATCCGGCTCTTCACCTGCTGCGAGAGCGAGCTGCTATCCGCCCTGCCCGCCCGTTCCACGGTCCGCGCCGGGGCCTGCATCCCCAGCGCGCTCTTCATGGAGCTTCACGGCGGGGCGCTTTCCTTGAAACGCGACGGTGGCCAGCGGGTTAAGGCCGGCTGCGGCTGCCGGGTTTCCGCGGACGTCGGCTCCTACGACCTTCATTGTTGCAGGCACGACTGCCTGTACTGCTACGCCCGGCCGGCGAGCACGACCTTTGCGGCCTGAAGCGTGCGGCGGCCGGAAAGGCGCTCATGAACATCGGTTCGCTTCAACTGGACAACCCCACCCTGCTGGCACCACTGGCGGGGATCACCCACCTACCCGTCCGCCTGCTGGCGCGCGAGGCCGGCTGTGCCCTGGTCTGCACGGAGATGGTCAGCGCAGACGGGCTCGCGCACGGGTCTCGCCACACGCTGCCCTACCTGCGCAGCCTGCCGGCGGAGAAACCGCTCGCCGTGCAAATCTTCGGCTCGGACCCTGCGGTGATGGCGGCAGCGGCCGCCATCGTTCAGGACAACGGAGCGGATGTGATCGACATCAATTTCGGCTGCGCGGTCCGCAAGGTGGTCAAGGCAGGGGCGGGGGTGGCCCTGATGCGCACCCCGCAACACGCCGAAGCCCTCCTGCTGGCGGTTCGCAGGGCGGTGCAAATCCCGCTGACGATCAAGATCCGCAGCGGCTGGGACCGGTCCGGTCGAGAAGCGCTGGGCATCGGCGCCATGGCGGAGGGCTGCGGGGTGGATGCCGTTACCCTCCACCCGCGCACGGCCGCCCAGAAGTTCAGCGGGCAGGCGGATTGGGGGCTCATCGCCGCCCTCAAGCGGCGCCTTGGCATCCCCGTGATCGGCAACGGGGACATCCGCACCGCGCAGGATGCCGAACGGATGATGTCAGAAACCGGCTGCGACGCAGTCATGATCGGCCGCAGCGCCGTCGGCTACCCCCGGATTTTCACCGAGGTCAACGCACGGCTGAGCGGCCGGCCGTCACCGCCGGAGGCTTTGGAAGAGCGGTTGGAGACCATGCGCCGGTATGTCGATCTCACGGTGGCCTGCTACGGGGAGGAGACCGCGCTGCGCCTGGTCCGCAACCGGCTGGGCTGGTTCGCAAAAGGCCTGCGGGGCGCAACGACCCTGAGGCAGGCCGCTTCCCGGATGGAGTCGATTGGCGCTGCGCTGGAGCTGATCGATGCCTACCGCATGACCGCCGGCGCAACGCAGGGGGAATTTAGTGTGGCGTCGGAAGCCCGTCGCTGATCGTCACCGGAGCCGGACCGTCCCGCCGGCGGAGGCGGAAGCCGACTGATTGAGAACGACCTCGGTCTGGTCGGCCGCGACCGACTCGACCCGGGCTTCGCCGATTTTCTCGCCCGGCGACAAGAATCGCTGGCCGTTCTTGTTCTCAACGACCCGGCCCTTGTCGAAAACCTCCAACACGCTTCCCTGGGTCAGGCCGACCGCACGGCCGGCCGAGATGGTGAGACGGTTGCGGTCGACGGCGGTGATAAAACCTCGCCAGGGCTGGCTCCGCATCACTTCGCATGTTTTTTGCCCGGCCTCGCGCAGCAGTCGATCCAGGATCGGGGCGATTTCGGTCGGCGGGATACCCCCCGTCTCTTTCATTTCCTCGTACCTCATTTCATCGACGACCGACTCTTCCCATAAACTTTCATCAACCGACTTGGTGCCCGTGGCCGAGTCGACAATTTCAAGGCGCAACGCGGCGCGGAGCCGGTAACGGGTTTTCTTCCACCACCAGAAACCCGTTTTTTCATCCAGAAACCGCACGTCGGTGAGGCTGCCGATCACGAAAAAATTGACCCCGCGCGGGCGGCCCATCATGGCCAGGCTAAAGCCGTCGATCTGACCGGAGGCAAGCCTCGGCGGGGATTTCATGATCGCACCGGCGGATTCATCCAGCAGGACCTGGCGGCATTCCTTCCGTAGGTATTCTGAAAGCGCCTGGCTGAAATGCGTGTCGAAGCCGGCCTGGCCGGGTTCCGCCCGTCCTTCAACGCCGATCAGGGCGATCTTGTGTTTGAGACCCGAGCCGCCCGGCGTAATCGCATCGACCGCCTTACGGGAGGACTCGCTGACCGTGCGTGCGGTTCCTTTGGCTGCATCCTTGATCGTGGTGCAGCCGGTACAAATCAAGAAAACCAGAAGCCCCATGAGCATGGCGGCGATCCGCAGCTGCCCGACAATCGTTTTATTTTCGGTTGCCATATCGTCTCCCGTTTTTAAGGCAGGGAGAATAATGGATGCGACCTTCGGTGTCAAATACGCCCGCCGAGCGGGAAGTCCCTTTGCCTGCAGGTCTGCCCCCCTGAATTTTAATTCCCCGATAGGGCGGTTATAGTGGTTGTCAAAATAACGTTCCGATTGTCGGGCGTAATTTTGTTGCAACCACTTATGCCGCCATCCTCTTTTTCGGAACATGATTATGACAAGCGGTATAAAAAACGTTCCGATGTTGACAGCCCGAACGCTTTCTGTTAGCGGACCCAGAGCAACGCCGACCCACGCAGAGGAGAACGCATGGCCTCCATCGACGAGCACATTCTGAAAGCCGCCAAGGAAATCGTGGTCAAATTCATCGAATGCGGCCGCCTGTCGCCGACCGGTTTCGCCGAAGCCTTCCAGGGCGTCTACAAAACGGTGGATGAAACCGTCAAAAGCCGGCAAAAACCGCCGGAAAAGGATCTCGACGCCAAAACGCATGTTTCAGGGCACAAGCCGCAAAGTTCAGGCAAGCGATCATAGCTGACGATGGACGACCCAGGTCCATGCGGCGGCATTCACCGCAGAAAAGGAGCATCAACCACCAGCTCGCCCCCGCACTAGTTTCAAGCACGTTAGGCATTTGTCTAGTGCGCTTCCGCCCAGTTTAGCCCGGTCGCCGTGTTCACCCTGAGCGGCACCCTCAAGTCCCAGACCCCTTCCATGATCCCCTGTACCAACCGGGTCAGTGTGTCCACCTCTTCCGGCGGGGTTTCGAAGACCAGCTCGTCGTGCACCGTCAAGAGCATCGCGGCCGCAAGCCCCTCTCTGGCGAGCGCCGCATCGATCCGGATCATTGCCACCTTGATGAGATCGGCCGCAGAACCCTGAATCGGGGTGTTGATGGCGGTGCGCTCAGCGGCCTGACGAACGGATGCGTTGGGGCTGCTGATGTCCGGCAGAAGTCGGATGCGCCCGAGCAGGGTGCTCGTCCGGCGGGTTTTGCGCGCCTCCTCGATCGTGCGATCCAGGAAGCGCTTGACCCCCGGGTACCGGGCGAAATAGTTGTCGATGTAAGTCTTGGCCATTTTCTGGCCGATCGCGAGCTGCCGCGACAATCCGAAGGGACTCATCCCGTAGATGATGCCGAAATTGATGGCCTTGGCCTGGCGCCGCAGCTCGGGGCCGACCTCTCGGGGGTCGACCTGGAAGACTTCCGACGCCGTTCGGGTGTGGATGTCCTCCTCGTTCCGGAAGGACTGGATCAGGATTTCATCCTCCGAGCAGTGGGCCAGGATGCGCAGTTCGACCTGGGAGTAATCCGCCGACAGCAGACGCCACCCCGGGCGGGGCACGAAGGCCCGGCGGATCTCGATCCCCTCCTCGCTGCGGATGGGAATGTTCTGCAGATTGGGGTCCGAGCTGGACAGCCGCCCCGTGGCCGTGACCGTCTGGTGGTAAGAGGTGTGAATGCGGCCGGTGTCGGGGTGCAGCAGGCCGGCCAAGGCGTCGGCGTAGGTGGATTTCAACTTCGCCAGGGTGCGCTGCTTCAAGATCATGGCCGGCAGTTCGTGCAGCGCGGCCAGCGAGGTCAGCACGTCCACGTCGGTGGAGTAGGCGGTCTTCTTCTTGGTCTTCTTCTGGACCGGCAGCTGGAGCTTTTCAAAAAGGATGTAGCCGAGCTGCTGGCTGGAATTGATGTTGAACCGCTCCCCGGCAAGCCCGTAAATGCCGTCCTCGAGCGCCTCGAGCCGCTGCGCAAAGGACTTGGAAAGCTCGCGCAGCCGCTCGATGTCGACCGCAACCCCCCGCATCTCCATCCGCATGAGGACCGGCACCAGCGGCATTTCCACCGTGGTCATGAGCGCCGTCAGGCCCACCTCCTCCAGGCGCCGGCTGAGCACCTCGTATGCCATCAGGGTGATATCGGCATCTTCGCAGGCGTAGGGCGCTGCTGTTTCCAGCGGGACTTCGGCAAAGGTGGCGACCCCCTTGCGCTTGCCGACGAGATCCTCGAAGGCGATGGTTTTGTGGTTCAGAAAGTCGAGCGCGATCTGGTCCAGGTTGTGAGCGCGTTTGGAAGGGTCGAGCAGGTAGGAGGCGAGCATCGTGTCGTACATTACGCCTTCGAGCGCGACGCCGTGGCGCGCCAATACCATCCAGTCGTACTTGATGTTCTGGCCGACCTTACGCAGTCGCGGGTCCTCAAGCAGCGGCTTGAGCTGCTCGAGGACGAACCCGCGTTCGAGCTGCCGGGGCGCCCCGAGATAACGATGGCCGCAGGGGATGTAGAAGGCCTGGTCGGCCTGAACCGATACCGAAAGACCCACCAACTCGGCCCGCATGGGGTCCCGAGAGGTGGTCTCCGTGTCGATGGCGATCATCCCGGCGGCCTTCAGCCGTTCGACCAGTGCCGACAGCTCCTCGCCGTCGAGAACGGTCCGGTAATCCTTGCGGCTGAGGTCCGAAGCCTGCGGCAGACTCTGCTGCAGCTGCCGAAACTCAAGCTCCCGGAACAGCCCGGACAGCGCTTGGACATCGGGGTCCCTGACCCGGAGGGCGTCGGTCTCAAGCACGACCGGGGCGTCGGTGCGGATAGCGGCCAACTGGCGGCTCAGAAACGCCTGTTCCCGAAATTTCAGCAGGTTCTCCTGCTGCTTCTTGCGGGTGACACAATCGATCTTGGCATAAAGGTTCTCAAGCGTGCCGAAGGTTCGAATCAGCTCGAGCGCCGTCTTGGGGCCTATTCCGGGAACCCCCGGGATGTTGTCTGCCGTATCGCCGGAGAGCCCCATGACGTCCACCATCTGAACCGGTTCGACACCCATGGTCTCCTGGACGGATCGCAGATCGGTCGAAATTTCCTTCATCGGGTCCCAGAGGCTGATGCGCTCGGTGACCAGTTGCAGGAAATCCTTGTCGCCGGTCACCATCACCACCGGATGACCGGCCTCGGCCAGCCGCCGCGCGAGCGTCCCGATGAGATCGTCGGCCTCATAGCCGGGCATTTCAAAAACCGGCAGGCGATAGGCCGCCGTAATCGTCTTGATGTAGGGGATCTGAACCGCCATCTCCTCGGGCATCGGCGGCCGGTTGGCTTTGTAAGCAGAAAAAAGATCATGGCGGAAGGTGGGGCCGCGGGCATCGAAGAACATGGCCGCATAAGCCGGCCGTCGCTCCTCCATGAGCTTGATCAGCATGCGGGTGAACCCGAAGACCGCGTTGGTCGGAAGCCCCCTGGAATTGGTCAACCCCTGGATGGCGTGATAAGCGCGATGAATGTAAGCGGAGCCGTCGATGAGATAGACTGGGTCTTTCCGGTTCATGTCGAAGGGCCTCGCGAAGGCGTCCCGAACCCCCGGACCCGGCGGGGAATTCGGTACCGCTGGTTGACACGGAGTCGGCCTTGGTTTAGTTTTTACGCTGCATAACGCAGCCACGCACGCGTGTCGTCGATCAGGGTCTTGAAAAACAAGCATCAGGCCGTCAGCCCAGGCGTGCGGCGTTTTGGAAAGCGCAGCATATTGGTGCATATGTGAGCAGTTACAAAAGCCGCACAACGCCGGATCACGGCCTGAGGGGCGGTTTTTCAACGTCCTGATATAGCATCGCACCGGCCGCACGGCAAGAAGAAGAGGGAATTATGAAACCCGGGCGCATCATCACCGCCGACGCCGACATCAAGGCCATTCTGATGTCCTCGAAAACCATCGCCGTCTTGGGTTTGAGCCCGAAGGCGGACCGCGATTCCTACAAGGTGGCGGTTTACCTGAAGGATCACGGCTACACGGTGGTGCCCGTGCGCCCCGCCCAGGCGGAGATTATCGGCGAAAAAGCCTACCCTTGTTTGGACGATGTCCCGGGGCCGGTGGACATTGTGGATGTTTTTCGCAGCTCCGAGCAGGTCCTGCCCCACGCACACGAGGCCCTGCGAATGAAACCCAAGACCTTCTGGATGCAGGAGGGCATTGAAAACCGGGAAGCCGCCGCCCTGCTCACGGCTGCCGGCATCGACGTGGTGATGAACCGCTGCATCAAACGTGATCATGCCAGACTCTTCGGCTAAATCGCCCTACCGGCGAAAACACCGCCGCGAGCGCGATGCCCGGTGCCATTGCTGCCGGAACCCAGTTCCCTTCTGCTGGTCTTGCCGGTGCGGCTTCAGGATCTGCCAGGATTGCATGCTGGAGAACCTATGGGGCATGTCCTGCAATGCCATCACCTGGGACTGCCCGGACTGCGGCGCCCCGAACGGATTCGGAAACCAGTGACGATGCACTACGAAGGCACCATCATACGCCCCCCCAGCGAGGCCAACAGCATCCTGCTGCAGGTGACCGTGGGCTGTTCCCGGAACAAATGCACGTTCTGCGGAACGTATGCGGGCGAGCGATTTCGTATCAAACCCGATGAGACCATCAGGGAGGACATCGCCTTCGCGGCCGCCTATTGCCGGCGCCAGCGGCGGGTGTTCCTGTGCGACGGCGACGCCCTGATCATCCCGCAGGCCAGGCTCCTGCAAATCCTGAAGGCAATCCGCGCTCAGCTGCCGTGGGTCACCCGGGTGGGGGCCTACGCCAACGCGAAAAGCCTCGCCATCAAAAGCCCCGACGATCTGAGAAAGCTCCGCGGCGAGGGGTTGGGCATCCTCTACATGGGCCTTGAAACCGGCGACGATGAGACGCTCACACGCATCAACAAGGGGGCCGGCTCAGTTAAAATGATCGCCATGGGCCGCAAGGCCAGGGACGCCGGCTTCAAGCTGTCGCTCACGGTCCTTCTGGGAATCGCCGGCCGCGAGCGCTCCCAGATCCACGCCCGCGAGACGGGCCGCGTGCTGTCCGCCATCGACCCGGACTACGTGGGGGCGCTCAGCCTGATGCGCATCCCCAGTACGCCGCTCTATAACGACTGGCGCGCGGGGGCATTCGCCCTGATCGAACCCTCCGAGATGCTGGCGGAGCTGAGGACGATGATCGCCGAGACCTCTCTGTCCCAGGGGCTTTTTCATGCCAACCACGCGTCCAACTACCTGCCGATCCGAGCGCGCCTGCCCCGGGACAAAGAGGCCACCCTGGCCCTGATCGACAGGGCCCTGGCGGGCGACGTCGCGCTCAAGCCGGAATTCATGCGGGCTTTGTGAAACCCATCCAGGTTCAGGGGTTCAAAAAACGCAAAGCTAAATTGCAACAGAAAGGGACATAATGGACATCAAGCTGCTGCTGACCACCTTCGGGTTGGTGTTTCTGGCCGAATTGGGAGACAAAACCCAGCTGGCCACCTTTTGTTTTTCAGCCGATTGCGACAACCGGCTTGCGGTGTTTCTGGGCTCCGCCGGAGCGCTGGTGCTGAGTTCTCTCATCGCCGTGCTGCTGGGGGCCGGCGTCAGCCGCTTCGTTTCACCGGCCACCATCAAGATCGGCGCCGGCGTCTTCTTTGTCATAGTCGGCGCCTGGACGCTTTACGCAGCGCTGCGCGCGTGAGGCACCGGGAGGGTCGGCCGACGATGCGTGATCTTCTCCGATGGGCGGTCTCCATTGTTCTGGCGACGGCGCTGTCGACCGCCGAGGCGGGGGCACAGGCCGTCGCTACGGCACCGGCGCTGGACTTCTCGGCGCTGATCCAGGCCGCCCGCATCAAGGGGCCGCTGGATTTCTGCGGGGAGCCCGTTCCCCTTGATGACCCGGATGTGCGCGAGCGCATGGAGCGCGAGATCCTGGTGGTGCTGGCGGACCCGCACCAGGTCATTCTCTGGATCAAGCGCACCCGTCAATACCTGGCACCGATCGAAGAGGCGCTGCGCAAACAGCATCTGCCGGACGACCTGAAATACGTCTCCATCGCCGAGAGCGCCCTGCGGCCGCATGCCGGCTCGCCAAAAGGCGCCATGGGGTTCTGGCAGTTCATCGAATCGACCGGACGCAAATACGGGCTCCGAGTCGACTCGGAAAAAGACGAGCGCCGCAACCTTTCCAATTCGACGGACGCTGCGATCGATTATCTGCGAGAGCTCCGGGATATGTTCGGCTCGTGGACCCTGGCCGTGGCAGCCTACAACATGGGCGAAAACGGGCTGCGCCGCGACATCAGCCAACAGAACACCCAGGACTATTACCGTCTTTATCTGCCCCTGGAGACCCAGCGCTACGTGTTCAGAATTCTCACCGCCAAGCTCATCTTGAAAAACCCCGAACGGTACGGTTTTCGCCTGGAGCCCGAGGATATCTACCCGCCGGTCGCAGCGGAGCCGGTCACGCTAGAAACGGACCGGGAAATCCCCCTGCTCGCCGTCGCCCAGGCAGCGGATAGCTATGTCAAGCTCATCAAGGACCTCAATCCGGAAATCCGCGGCTATCGGCTGATGCCCGGCCGGCACAGCCTGCTGGTGCCCAAGGGCTCCGCCGGCCGGTTTCATCAACGCCTGTCGGGGCTGTTGAATCAGATACCCGAAAAGCGCAGAGAGGTAGTCTACATCGTCAAGGAAGGGGACACGCTGTCGGAAATTGCGGAGCGCCACAAGGTGTCCATTTCCGATGTGAGGGATTGGAACCGGTTGGATCCAAAAAAACCGATCCAACCCGGAATGCGGCTGACGATTTTCACCCCGGAAAACCCGGCCGTGAATTCCAGCCCGTGAGATCGGCAGTTAAGATTGGGATGGACGCACTCAGAGAAGTTAACAGGCTGAAAAAGAGCTCGTTTTCACTATCCGAGGTTATCAGGGCAGGCGTATGGTTCGTTTTTCAGGGTCCGGCTGGGGGCGGTAGAAAATGGCCACATGGCCGATGGCGCCGGCCAGGCAGCTGTCCGTCTTTTGTTGAACCTCGGCCGAGCCCTCCGCCATGACGCGCCTGTCCTGGACATCGACAAACCGAACCTTGATCAGTTCATGGGCGGCCAAGGCTTCGCGGATGGATTCCAGCACGGCGGCGGTGACCCCCTTCTGGCCGACAAACACCACCGGTTTGAGGTTGTGGGCGAGGCCGCGCAGATATTTTGCCTGAGAACTGGTCAGCGGTTGCATACACCATCCCCCATGTAGAAAGGGAGTTGAAAAAAAACATCGGGCCGTCAGCCAAGGCGCGTGACGATTTGGAAAGCGCAGCATACGGATATGTGAGCAGTTACAAAAGCCACGCAACGCCGGACCACGCCATGAGGAGCAGTTTTTCGGCACACCTGCTCAAGCGAACCGGAGCTATTATTATCGAAGGAGCCGACCATGCAAAAAACGAATTATCCCCAGGAAGCTGTATCCTTCCAGCTGCAGGCCTATCGCAAACCCAAGGACATTCGCGTTCTGAGGCTGGAAAACGTCTCCTTTGCCGGAAGCCCCCGCAAGCACCCCGATGACCCGGAGAAAATCATCTTGGTCTCGGACCCTTGCAGCACCAACACCTTTTACTATGAATTCGCCAAAAACGACATCGCCTTCGTTGAGGAGTTGCCGAGCGTAGTGGACATGGACGGCACCACCCTCACGATGATGCGGATGTGGGTCCGCAAAGGCAGCATTGCCCTGCGCTGCACCCCGTTTATCGTGGGCGACACGCGGGCGAGCGAGTAACGCCAGCGCTGAGCGATTGTTTTTGGGGGCTGTCTAATCAGAACTTGATGTTCAACTGGAACGACATTTCGTCCATCGGGGCATTGCGCTTGCCGGTATCATCAACTGATTTGGCATCCGGATTGTAGGCATGCGCGCCCCATAGGGAAAAACGGAGAGAATCGGACAGCTGGTAGTGAAGGCCGAGGGCCACGTCCATCGTCTGCCAATCCGGGGAAACCCCCTGCGGGCGTTGGTTCAAGTCTTCCTCGTTTCTGGCATGGGCCGCCATGAACACCGCCACGCCTGAGGTCGGCAGGATCATCCACGTCTCCAGGCCCAATTTCTGGTAATCGCGATTGCGATCCTCCTTCGCGCCTTCGACCTGGGTCACGGACGGAATCAGCTTGAACCATTCCAGGGGCGACAGGATGGCAGCCAGCTGGAAGCCGCCTTCCGCCTCTTTGTTGGGTTCGGGACCTGTCAGGTCCGCCGAGGACGGCAAGGCGTTCGGCGGGCCGTAGTTCTCAAGGGAGTTAAGAAAAAAGCCGCTCAGAAGCAGTTCCAGGGAATCGTTGACCTTGACCCCGAAATCGAGGAACCGCACATCGGCATCAGCGCCGTCAAAGGCGGAAAACATGGAATCCCGCATCAGGTCCTTGTGCAGTTCCAGCTCGTCGTCGTCCTCGTCACCTATCTCCAGGCCGCGCATTCGTTTGGAAAACATGAACCGCGATTTCCAATAGCTGTCGTCGAGGCTCGAAATCGTGACGCCCTCCGAACGCGCTGCGTGCAGGAAGCGACCGCTGGCGAGGTACATGCCGACGTGGTTCACGCGTTTGCGGTTGGGGCCGAAGAAAACCAGATCCCCCGTCTTGAGATCGTCGCTGGGTACGGTGTCCAAGCTCCCCAGCCGGCTTTGCTCGGAAGAGTTGCGCGGCAGGCTGACCCCGAAAACATCCGAGTAGACTTTCTGAACCAGCGCCGAGCAGTCGATTCCGCTCTGGCCTTCGCCCCCGAAACGGTAGCGCAGCCCGAAGAATTTGCTGATTTCCTGCTCAATGTTCGACGGCAAATCCGTGGCGATCTCGGAGGTGATGGCCTCGGCCTTGGCCTTGGTCTTGGCGGAAACCAGAGGCTGGGCCGCCGGCTTGGGTTTCTTTTTAGATGCAACGGGATTTTTCGATTTGGCGGCAGGTCGCGGCGGAGGGGTCGGCTTGGACTTGGCGGCCGCAGGCTTTTTCACCACGCAGGACGGTGGGGGCGCCCCGGCCTCCGTGTTCTCATCGGCACGCGACTCGACGCAGAGAAAACAAAAAATGAGGAAACAGGCAGCCGCAGCAAGACCCCTGCTTCTGAATGACCTGGTGAGCTTAATGATGTGTTCGTAAGGCGATACGACGTGAAACGTGTGCAATTTTCCAACCTCGGTAATCGTCTCGAACTGATTGGGGCTTGCCTTGCGCCCCCTGCCCTCCAATGACTCGCGGCGGAAACGAGGTTTCCATCCATCAGGCGGTTTGTCTGTTTCCTGTCAAACTCGGGCCGGATAGTAACGTTATCGGCCACTATATACAATTTGTTGACAGGAGGCGCTTTTTTAGCCTGATGGCCCGGCCGCTGTCAAGCATTATTAACGATCAAAGCGTGTTTGCCCTGTGGAGTCATAGCAATACATGTGCCAACAATGAAGACTTGTCTTTAATTTATGCAAATCCTCGGTGTTACCCCTCTTTCAACAATAAGCGGCGCTTCCGCGTTGGTTACGGTCATGAATTTC
>Ga0075345_1000071_pt1 | contig 16736 bp, 14 predicted proteins | sample RushSE_CattailNL_2_FD_120077 | JGI IMG/M metagenome (GOLD analysis project Ga0075345, IMG submission 120077) | Natural and restored wetland microbial communities from the San Francisco Bay, California, USA, that impact long-term carbon... | ecosystem: Environmental > Terrestrial > Soil >...
GAGATGGCACGCACCCTGGTGGATGAATACATGGACGCTGAAAAGCCGGTGATGGGCATGGGCCAACCCCAGCACATCGACAGCGATCCACGCGCCGAACCGATTCACGTCAAACAGGAGGATTTAGAGCTCGAAGGGGTGTACCTCAAGTTCCAGCGAGAGCTCGAAAGGCATTTTCATGAACGCCGCAAACGCGAAGGCCGCTCCCGCGTGGGCGTCAATGTGGTCGGCTCCGGCAATACGGCTCTCATGGAGATCGGCTTCTCGCCCATGGCCGGCTGGTGCCTCGGCAGCGTTTGCCGCGGCTGGAGCTGCGCCGCGCACGCCCTGTTCAACATGAAAAAGGGCCGCGCCTGGGGGGCCTCGCGCAACGAACCCATGGTGCAGATGATCGACCTGTCGATGATCAAGTACGTGGGGCCCGAAGACCGCGTGGTGCCCAAGCAGGAAGAGCGCCAGGAATACGCCAGGAAACAGAAAGAGGAAGGAGAATACAAGAAATGGGCGATCTGAACGACATCAAGAAAAAACGCGGCATCGGGCATCTTGACAGCCCGAAGATGCCCTTTGATTATTTCAATCGCGAGTACGGCACGGTACCGCGGGACACCAAGCGGGCGCCGTTCCAGTGGGTGTCCGAGGTGGCCTACAAGAACGTGCACCGCATCGTCTCGCGCGGCTACGACACCACGGAACTGATGGAGGAGGGTTATGGCGTGGTCGACGTTCTGTTCGTCGACTACCAGGCCCGGATCCCCCTGATCGAAGAAGAGCAGATGCTCAACTACGTGATGATCCTGGCGCTCGAAGACGGGCTGTCTCCGCCGGCCGCCATGTCGCGCATCGTCGCCCGGACCAAGACGTTCCTCACCCAGGCCGCGGCGGCTTCGATCCTCGCCTTCGGCCACGCCTACGGTGCCTATTCGGCTTTCGGCAACCGGCTGGAGAAATACCTGAAAAAGGCAGATGCGGAAAAACTGAGTCTGGCCGAAGCGGCTGCACGGCTGATCAAAGACTGGGCCGCCAAGGAACCTGAGTCTCTCGGGGTGTCCAACCTGATGTTGAAGGACCCGGCCGCCAAGCGCATGATCGCGCGGGCGGAAAAGCTCGGGGTGGCCGGCAAGTACATCGGCTTCATGAAGGAGATCGTCAAGGCGGCCCAGAACCAGAGCAAAGAACCCGTGGATCTGGACATGCTGGGGGCCACCGGCGCCGTCATGATGGACCTGGGCTTCTCGGCGGAAGCCACTTGGGCGATCCTGGCCGTCACCCGAGCCCTTGCGGCCGGCGCCCATTACATCGAGGAGATCGAACGCAACCCTTACATGCGGCTGGGCGAGGCCCTGACGCCGAAAGAAGACTACGACGGCCCGGCGGACCGGCCGGTGCCGCCGCTCAAGGACCGAGCCAAGGTCGCCCGATCGGGCATCTGCAAATCGGTCGACGAGTGGGCGAAAGCGCGCGAGGAACGCAAGAAACTGGTCGGCAGCGGCTACGCCATCGTGGAGGAAATCGAGGACCCCAGCAAAAAGTCCGGAATCAAGAAGGTCGGCAAACTTTAAAGAGGAGAAGAGACATCATGGAAGTCGTCAAACCCGTTAAACGCAATGTCCTCTTGAACCCGGGCCCGGCCACCACCACCGACACGGTGAAGTATGCCCAGGTGGTGCCGGACATCTGCCCGCGGGAAAAGGAATTCGTGGACGTCATGGACGAAGTCCGCCGCGAGCTGGTCAAGGTGGTTCACGGCGACCCGAAGAAACACACGGCCGTGCTCTTCACCGGCTCCGGGACGATCATCCAGGATGCGCTGGTCAACTCCCTGGTCCCTGCGGGAAAGAAGATCTGCGTGGTGAACAACGGCGCCTATTCCGCGCGCATGGTGGAAATCGCCGCCCACTACCACATCCCCTGCGTGGACCTGAAGTTCCCCGCCACCGGGCTGCCGGATCTCAAGGTCGTGAAGGAAGCGCTGTCCAAGGACAAGGACATCGCGGTGGTGGCTACCACCCATCATGAAACCGGCACCGGCGTCCTCAACCCCGTCCGGGAGATCGGCAAGATGGCCCATGACCACGGCTGCGTGTTCATCGCCGACACGATCTCAACCTACGGACTGCTGCCCATCGACATCGAAAAGGAAAACATCGATTTCTGCATGTCTTCGGCCCAGAAGGGTCTGGCGGCCATGACCGGCGCCTCCTGGACCGTGGGTAAAATCGATGAGATCGTCAAGTCCAAGGGCTATCCCACGCGCTCCTATTACTGCAACCTGTTCATGCAGTATGACTTTTTCGAACGGGTGGGCGAAATGCACTTCACCCCTCCGGTCCAAACCATTTACTCCCTGAGACAGGCCATCAGGGAATACTGGCAGGAAGGCGAACTGCCGCGCTACGAACGGCTGAGCAAGTGCTGGGAGGCCGTTCACAAAGGCATGCAGGAGATCGGACTGGAGTCGGTCATCGACAAGAAGATCCAGGGCAAGCTCGTGGTCACCATCAAGGCCCCCAAGGACGGAAAGTTCGATTTCTTCAAGCTCCACGATTATTGCTTCGAGCGCGGGTTCACCATTTATCCGGGCAAGATGTTCGGTCTGGAGACGTTCCGGCTGTGCAATTTGGGCGTCATCACCCACAAGGACATCGAGGCTTTCTTCGTGGTCGCCAAGGAAGCCTTCCGGAAGATGGGCTACTCGATCCCCATCAAGTAAAGAATCGCCCGAAATAACCGGGCCGACGGAATGCGGCGCCGGAAATCAGCTTACACAGGGAGGTAAGAAAGAGTATGGAAGACGACATCAAGGAAATGTACGCCAAGGCAAAAAAAGCTTTTGAGGAATACCAGTACTGGCCCCAGGAGAAGGTCGACGAAGTGGTGCAGGCCGTTGGCTGGATCTGGCAGAAGGAAGAGGTCCGCAAGATCCTGGCCCAGACGGCCGTGGACGAGTCCGGTATCGGCGTTTACGAGGACAAGCTCGCCAAGATCAAGACCAAGACCCTGGGCACCCTCTGGGACCAGCGCGGGATCAAGACCTGCGGGCTGGTCGAGGAGGACAAGGCCCGCGGCATCCGCAAATACGCCAAGCCGATCGGCGTCATCGCCGACGTTGTCCCCTGTACCAACCCCGAGTCGACCATCTGCTGCATCGGGCTGTCCACCCTGAAGACCCGCAACGCCATGATCGTCTCACCGCACCCCCGCACTCAGAAAAGCTCCTACCTCACGGTGGAGTACGGCCGTGAGGCACTGAAAAAAATCGGTGCGCCGGTGGACCTGCTGCAGTGCATCAAGAACACGAGCCAAGCCAAGACCCAGGAGTTGATGGCCCACTGCGACTTTGCCGTGGCCACCGGCGGTGCGGCCCTGGTCAAAGTCGTTTACGCCGCCGGCAAACCGGCCCAGACGGTGAGCGCCGGCAACGTCGTGTCCTTCGTGGACGAGACGGTGCCCGATCTCCAGGCGACCGCCCGCAAGATCATGCTTTCCAAGATCGCCAACAACGCCGCGTCCTGCTCTTCGGAAAACGCCGTCGCCCTTCATGAAAGCATCTACGACAAGATGATTGAGTGCCTCAAGAAAGAGGGCGGCTACCTGTGCAGCACCGCCGAGCGTGAGACCCTGCGCAAGTGCATGTGGCCGGACGGCAAAACCCTGAACCGCGACATCGTGGCCCACAATGCCAAATTCATCGCCGATCTGGCCGGCCTCAAAGTGCCGGAGACGACGAAATTCCTCATGGTCGTCGGCGAGAGAATCGGCCGCGAAGACCGTTTCTCCGGCGAAAAGATCTCTCCCGTCCTCACCGTTTGGAAGTGGAGCGACTTCGACGAGATGCTGGACCGCCTTGAAAAGATCCTTGACTTCTCGGGCAAGGGGCATTCCGTCTCGATCCACACCGAGTTGGACGAACGCCGGGTAAAGCTCGCCTTGAGGGCTAAAGTCGGCCGGGTGGTCTGCAACATGGGCCACACCGCCGCCAACAGCGGAGGCTGGGGCGCCGGCCTGCCCTTCACCGACACCCTCGGCGGCGGAACCTGGGCGGGCAACATGACCAGCGAGAATGTCAACTGGAGGCATTTCCTGAACTACACGCTGGTCTCCATGCCCATCAAGGAATACGTCCCGAGCGACGAGGAGTTGTTCAAAGACTACCTGAAAAAGTGGGGACGGGATTAACAACTCGCAGGGCGGGCGGGCCGCCCTGCCGGGCTTAAAGGCCGGAGAACCGGCAGCGGTCTCTCGTTAGCGATCCGCTGCCGGTTCTCCGGTCCGTTTTCGAAAATATGCGGGCGCAATGCTTCGGCTTGCTGTTGTTGCTGCTGACATCCGCAAAGAGGTTTGGCGAAAATGATCAGAGCCGTCCTTTTTGACTTCGGCCAGACGCTTGTCGATTCCGCGGACGGATTTCGGCTGGCCGAAAAGAAAGCCCAGGAAAATCTCTTCGGGCACCTTGCGCTGTCGCTCCGAGAGAAATTTCTCGACCACTACCGCCGGGTCCGCAAGGAGTTCCACGGGCGGTCAAACTTCTCACGGCCGGCCATGTGGCGGGAGGTCTATCACTACTATTGTCTGGTGCCGGACGAGGCCCTGCTGGAGCGTTGGGAGGCCGAATACTGGGATACGGTAAAAGCCCACACCCTCCTGTTCCCCGAAGCCATGGGTGTTTTGAAGGCCCTCAACACCCGTTTTCACGTAGCCCTGATCACGAACACCCAGGGCCAGCCGGTTTCTGCGGCCCATCGCATCAGCGAATTCCCGGCGCTGGAAAATTTTTTTCGAGTCATTCTAGTGGCCGGTCAAAACGGCATCCCGCCCAAGCCCGACCCGACTCCCTTTCGAAAGTGCCTGGAAGCACTGGGCGTTGCGGCCGCCGAAGCGGTCTATGTCGGCGACGACTGGCGAATCGATGTCTGCGGGGCCCGGGATGCCGGATTGAACCCGGTGTGGTTGAAACATGAAAGCGTCAAGCGCAATTGGCCTGACGTGAATGCAGATGTGCCGATGATCACGCGCCTTGACCACTTGTTCGGATTGGACCTGCTGCATTGAAGCAGAGGCCTTTCCAAAACCGGCGTCATTTCACGGTCAGGACCGGGCAGGGAGCCTCGAGAATCACGTACTGGGCGTTGGAGCCGAACAGCAGCTTGCCGACCTTGGAGCGCTTTTCAATTCCGATGATGATCAGGTCAATGGCGTTTTCCTGTGCAAATTGAACCAGCTCCTCTCCGGGCTCCATACCCTGCGCGGAGAGTTTGGCTTCGCAGGGAATGCCTTCCCCCACGATCGAGTTCTTGGCGTAGGTCAGATCTTTTTCCGCCTTCTTGTAAACCTCGCGTACGGCATGCTGGCCTCCGTCTACGACGGTGAGCACGTACGTCTTTGCAGTGAGGACTTTGGCGTAGCGCTTGATGATGTCGAGAGCCTTTTTGGATTCCTCGGACCCATCATATCCTATAAGTATTTTCACTCAGCCTCCGGATTTTCTTGTGAGCGATCTCATGGGTGTTGGATTTATACCGCTTGACATAAGAATGTTCCGAAAAAGAGGACGGCGGCATAAGTGGTTGTAACAAAATAACGCCCGCCAATCGGAACCTTATTTCGACAACCGCTATCGATTCTCTCTTAAACAACAACCGTAAGGCTGTCAATCACAAAACAATGAATGAATGGCTGTCGCAGGCAGCTTTGAGGCATCACTCCTCCTCGGATTCCGGCGATATTCAGGGCGCGGCTGGAGGAATCACGCCTGAGGGGATCAAAAGTTATTATCACGATAAGAAATATTAATTTGACTTCTATTAAGCTTATCATACAATCAAGCTCTGAAATCTTCGGGCCTTAGGTGCAATTTTTTTGAACAGCAACGACCGATAACCGCATCCGGAGCCGGCCATGTTCAGCTTCCTTTTCAAGAAAGAGCAGCAGCTAGAAACTCTCATCTACCAGTATCTGGAGAACCTGACCCGGACCCAGGAGCATTTCGTCAAAGCGATGGAGACCTGCCTGGACGAGGGCCTGTGCGGGGAGTTCGGCTTTTTGATCGACCAGACCCACAAGTTTGAGTCCAAGGCCGACGAGATCAAGGAAGAGGTGAACGTGCTCATGTACAGCCGGGCGCTGATCCCGGAGTCGCGGGAGGACATCATGAACCTGCTGGAGCAGGTCGACAGCATCCCGCGCATCTTCGAGCTGATCCTGCATTTGATCCGCACCCAGAAGCTAAAAATCCCGGAGATCATCAAGCTGGACGTGAAGGATCTCATTCGCCTCTCGGTGGAAAGCTGCGAGCTTATGATCAAGCAGATCGACCTCATGATGAAGAACCGGCAGGGCATCCGGGCCCTGATGGCCACGATCGACCACAACGAGAGCCACTGCGATCATATCGAGCGCAGCCTGATGACCAAGGTGTTCGACTCCGACCTGGACAAGGTGGACAAGCTGCAGCTGAAGGAGCTGATCATCGCTCTGGGGGAGATTTCCGACCAGGCCGACCGGGTCTCCAAGCGGGTCAACATCATGACGTTGAAAAGGCGGGTCTGATGTTCTCGCTGCTGGGCGGGATTTTCATGGGCTGGTCCCTGGGGTCCAACGACGCGTCGAACTGCTTCGGCTCGGCGGTGGCCTCGCGCATGGTGCGGTTCTGGACGGCCGCCGTTCTGTGCGCGTTCTTCGTGTTGCTCGGAGCGCTGTTGGAGGGGCAGGCCGGGATCGACACCCTGGCGGGCCTGACGCAGATCGACCTGGAGCAGGCCGTGGTGATCACGATCGCAGCCGCCGTCACGGTGACCCTCATGACGGTGTTCGGTTTGCCGGTGTCCACCTCGCAGGCGGCGGTGGGCGCCATCCTGGGGATCGGTTTTTTCAACCAGGAGATCAACCTGGCCGGCCTTGGCAAAGTCGTGGCCTGCTGGTTCGGGACCCCGATCGGCGCGGTGGTGGTGTGCGCGGTTTTGTACAAACTCCTGGCTTATGTGTACAACCGCCTGCCGCTGAGCGTCATCCGCGCCGACATTCTGCTGCGGGTCGGCCTGATCGTCGCCGGCTCCTACGCCTCCTATGCGCTGGGCGCCAACAATGTCGCCAACACGACCGCGGTGTTTGTCGGGGCCGGGACACTGACGGTTTTTCAGGCCGCGCTGATCGGCGGGCTGAGCATCGGCTTCGGGGTACTGACCTACAGCCGAAAGGTGATGGAGACGGTGGGCGGCAAGCTGGTGCGGCTGGACCCTTTCTCGGCCCTGATGGTGATCCTGGCCGAGGGGCTGACCGTGCATTTCTTCACGGTGGTCGGGGTGCCCGTCTCCACCTCGCAGGCCGTGGTCGGCGCCGTGCTGGGCGTGGGGCTTGTCAGGGGCGTCAACACCATCAAGCGCAAGACGCTTTACGGTATCTTCACGGGTTGGTTCCTGACGCCGCCGGTGGCCTGCTTCATTGCCCTGTGCATCGACTTCGCGATTCACTTGAGATACATTCCCCGTTAATCGAATCGACGCCTGAAAACGCAGCCGCAAAACCCTCGGGCGGCTGAGGCGCCCACGAGGAAAGCCGAGCGCCCCCTGTACCCGCTTTTTGACCTCGACCCATCACAGCCCTATGGAAGGAGGCTTTGCACGCTCATGACTTCCGAAACCGGCCTTCCCCTTAAGACCCACATTCATCGCCGCACGGAAATTTATCGGAGTCGCCACTTCGCCTTCGTGACGGAGGATCTCACCTTGCCCAACGGCCGACGCACCGAAATGGCCATGGTGCGCCACCCCGGCTCCATCGGAGTCGTACCGCTGTTTGGAGACGGCCGCGTTCTGATGGAACACCAGTACCGGCCCTGCGTGGGGGACTACCTCCTGGAGATCCCAGCGGGAACCCTGGAGCCGGGAGAGTCGCCCCTGGCTTGCGCCGGGCGCGAGCTTGAGGAAGAGACCGGGTACACGGCGGCGGAGTTCATCGAACTGGGACGAACCCATATCCTGCCGGCCTATTCCGACGAGGTCATCCACCTGTTTCTCGCCCGCGGGTTATCACCGGCCCGTGTCCGACTCGATCCGGATGAGATCATCGGCACGCAGATCTACCCCCTGGAACGCCTGATGGAGATGATCGTTTCCGGCGAGATCACCGATGCCCTGACCATTCTGGCGCTGCAGCGCGCGTGGTTCTGCCTGCGCCCAAACGGCGGTCCGGAGCAGCGCCCCCGGTAATCGCGCAAAACGGTGTTGCCCCTCCGGCAAGCAAATAGGCCAACCCGTCGGGCACGAGCGGATTTCAGTCAATGCCGGCAGCCCATTGAGCCACCATATCCATCAGCCGTTGGAGGGATTCCGAAATATATTTGTCCTTGTGGCGGATGAGGTAGAATTTACGCGTCATGGCGCGATCCGCGAGAGAAAAAGCGATGAGCCGTCTCGCTTCGATTTCTTCTTCGGCCACCTTGCGCGAGATCAGCGCAATGCCGATGCCGTGTTCCACCGCACGTTTGATCGCGCGGTTGCTGGAGAGTTCCATAGGAATTTTGACCTTGACGGCTTGGCGCTGGATCAACTCATCGATCGCTCGGCGGGGCGCGGAACCCTCCTCGTGCATGATAACCGACTGCCCATCGAGGTCGCGAGGGCGAAGCGTGTGGCGGCCCTTCAGCGAATGGCGCCTGGGTGCAATAATGACCAATTCGTCTTCCAGGATTTCTCTCACCACCAGCTTCTCGTGATCCACGGGGTAGGAAATGAAGCCGACATCGCAGTTGAGGCAGGCCGTATTTTCAACAACCAACTCCGTCGGCAGAATGTCCATCGACACCTGCACCAGCGGGTAAGCCTTGCAGAAGGGGATGATCACCTCCGGCAGATAGTAATCGCCGAAGCTCTCGCTGGACAAAATGCGGATGCGGCCGCGCTTGCGCTGCTGGAAATCACGGATGCTCTCCTCGGCGTGGGTTTCCATGTCGAAGATCTTCTCCGCGATCTTGAACAGCACCTCGCCGGCATCGGTCAGAACGAGCTTTTTACCCACGTAATCGATGAACTTCAGCTCGTAGTATTCCTGAAGCCGCTGTATGCCCTTGGTGACCGCCGGCTGGGTGATGAAAAGCTCTCCGGCGGCCGCGCTCAAATTGCCGGCCTTCACGGCCGCGTGGAATATCTTGAGTTGATTGAGGTTCATCCTTCTTGCCCCCTTAGTTTGGGAGATGTCCGGCGGCATTGCCGGGCGCCAAGTTGACGGGCGTAATCAATTTCTTCCGGCGGCCCATTGATCAACCATCTCCATCAAACTTTTCAAAGCGTGTGAAATATACTTTCTCTTGTGAAGCACCATGAAAAACGTGCGTCGGATCGGGGGGGTTGCCAAATTCAGGGTTTTTAATTTGCCGGTACGAAGCTCTTCGGCCGCCACCTTTTCGGAGATGAGCGCAACTCCGTCCCCGGCAGCTACGGCACGCTTGATCGCTTCGTTGTTGGAAAACTCGAGATAGTTGGACGACCTCGACCGGTTTCGGCCGAGCAGTTCGTCCATGGCTTTCTGCACCGCCGAACCCTGTTCGTGCATGATGATCGGCTGCCCGGCGAGGTCCCGCGGCTGAAGCCTCCGGCCTTGTGTCAGGGGATGGCCGGCGGCGGCGATCAGGACCAGCCGCTCGGCAAGCACTTCACGCAGGATCAGGTTCTTGTGCCGGATGGGGTCGGAAATGAAACCGACGTCGTTGTCTAAAGACGCCGTGCACTCCACAACCTTTTCGTTCGGCAAAATGTCCACCGAGACCGTGATGTCCGGGTGCAGACTCTGGTAACGGTTGATCACCTCCGGAAGGTAGTAGCCCCCGAATGTTTCACTGGCAAGGATCCGCAACCGTCGCGCGCCCTGCTCGCGGAAGCTGCGGATGCAGTCCTCCGCTTGATTTTCCAGCTGGAAGATCCGGCCGGCGATCCGATATAGCGCCCTCCCCGCCGCCGTCGGCACCCATGTCTTGCCGGTGCGTTCGGCCAGCCGCACGTTATAGTGTCCCTGAAGCCGCTGGATCGCCTTGGTGACGGCCGGCTGGGTGATATTGAGCTCGGCGGCCGCGGCCGTAAGGCTTCCGCGCCGAATGACGAGATAAAAGATTTTAAGCTGGTTGAGGTTCATGAGCGGTCATTTGTTCCAACGAATAGAAAGCCTGCATAGCATAACCTGGAGTTATATAAAATGAAAATTTGTATTTTGACTCGAACATAAAAACCCTCTACGATTTTCCCAAAAAACTTAGCGCGAGCGGGCCGCCGCCGTTTGGCCCACCGCTTAGCAATTCCACGAGAAAGGATTTCACCGATGCGCATTTATGTGTGCGTGAAGCATGTTCCCGACACCGCCGCGAAGATCACCGTGGTCGACGGCAACGGTTTCGCGGAGACCTGCAAGTTCATCGTCAACCCTTACGATGAATACGCGGTCGAGGAGGCGGTGCGACTCGCCCAAAAAACCGGCAGCGGAGAAGTGGTGATCGTCACCGTCGGCAAAGAAGCGGCCATGGCCTCCATGCGCGCGGCCCTGGCTCAGGGAGCACAGCGCGGGATTCTGGTCAAAACCGATTCCCAGTTCCTTGACAGTCGCACCACCAGCCTGGCGCTCAAGAAGGCCATCGAGCGCGACGGTGCACCCGACCTCGTTCTGACCGGCAAGCAATCCGTCGACTGCGAGGGCATGCAGACCCTTTACCGCCTGGCTCAGGCCTTGGGGCTGCCGGTGGTGAGCGATGTGGTAAAGCTCACCCTCGACGGCGGCAGCGCCGTTGTCGAACGGGAGATCGAAGGCGGCAGCCGAGAAGTCGTGGAGGTCGGCCTGCCGTGCGTCATCGGCGCAACCCGCGGTCTGAACGAGCCCCATTACCCCAAGCTGCCGGAGATCCTGCAGGCCAAGAAAAAAGAGATCAAAGTGATCCCCATCGGCGAGCTTGACCTGAACGCCGAAGAGGTCTGCACGGAGATCCTCGCTCTGGAAGCGACCCCTGAAAGAGGCCAGGCCCTGATCCTGGAAGGATCTACCCGTGAAAAGGTCGAGCAACTCGTCAGCCTGCTGGTTGAAAAGGAGAACGTTTTATAACCCCTCGTGTTAAAAAGGCGCTGCGTCATTGCGCCATTGCATGGAGACAGGAGCTGGAAAGCATGGCCAACATCGGAGTCTTGATCGAAAGCGGCGAAGAGGGCATCAAGGAAACCAATTTCGGCATCATCACCGCGGCGCGCCGGCAACCCGGCGGGGTTCTTTTCGCCTTCCTCCTCACCGGGGATGCGTCCGCCGCCAAGGCAGCCCTCGAAACCTATGGGGTCCAGAAGATCGTCACCGTTATGACGGCGGCGCCGGATTTCGGATTGCGGCCGGAGTCTCAGGCGGCTGCACTGGCAGCCGCCGTGAAGCATTTCGAAATCAAGGGCCTGCTCGGTCTGGCAAGCCCCAGAGGTCGGGACACGCTGGCGCGGGTTGCCGCCCTCCTGGACGCCCCTCTGGTGCAGGACTGCATGAACGTCAATCTCGAGGACGGCACGGTGGTCAAATCCCACTTTTCCGGCCGGACCACCGCGACCCTGCGCCTGAAAGGCACCCCGCTCCTCTGCAGCCTGCGGCCCAACAGCGTGGAGCCCGTCCCGGCGCCGGCAACCGCAACGGTCGAAAAATTCCAACCCCCGTCTGCGGGCTCCGGCCGCATCCTCGTAAAAGAGGTGAAGAAAAGCGGCGGTGGCGCGATGGATCTGGCGGAGGCCAACATCATCATCACCGGCGGCCGGGCCATCGGCGCCTCGGAAAACTACAAGATGCTGCGGGAATGTGCCGAGGTGCTCGGCGCGGCCGTCGGGGCCTCGCGCGCAGCCGTGGACGCCGGATACGCGCCCCACGGCATGCAGGTGGGCCAGACCGGCAAGACCGTCAGTCCCAAGCTGTACATCGCCTGCGGGGTTTCGGGGGCCGTGCAGCATTTTGCCGGCATGAAGACCTCCAAGGTCATCGTGGCCATCAACAGCGACAAGGACGCCCCGATCTTCGGCAAGTCCAACTACGGCATTATTGGGGACCTATTCGAGGTGGTGCCCGTCCTGACCGACGTTCTCAGAAAGCAGCGGCAACAGGGCTGACGGGGCGGCCGGTCGAATCGAGGAATCAGCATGGCGGCGTATCTCATAATCAAGTCGGTCCTGATGGCAACAGCGATCATCGGCGCCTTCAGCCTGTTTTTCGTTCGCGCAAAGCGCCTGGTGTTGCTGATGAAAAACGTGCAGGGCCGCAGCGGGGTCGTGGTGGACCGCCTGGCCGACCGGGTCAGGGCCTTGCTCACCGATGTGCTCGGCCAGTCCAACGTCCGCCGCAAGATGCTTCCGGGCCTGGCGCACACCCTTATTTTCTTCGGATTTTTGGCAATTCAGCCGCACTCGCTGGAGCTGATGGTGCGCGGCGTGTTGCCGGGCGTTCACGTGGCCGATCTCGCCCCGGGCTTCTACGGGGGCTATCTCTTCATCGCCGACATCCTGGCCTTCCTGGTTCTCTTCGGTTTAGGCTACGGGCTGTACCGGCGCCTGGTCACTCGACCCGCCTACCTGACCAACGGACTGGACGCCCGGTTGATCATCGCCTTCATCGCGGTGATCATCGTCACCTTCCACCTCATTAATGCCTTCCTGATGCTGCCGCCCATCGGCGGTGCCGGCTTCGACTACGGCCGGTTCTTAACGGTGTCGAAAGCGTTCAACGAGATCCTGGGGCTTGAGAATCTCAGTCCGGCGGCCGGCCGCGTCACCTACGAAACGACTTACTGGATTCACATCCTGACCATTCTCGGATTTCTGATCTACATTCCGGGGTCCAAACACCTGCACATGCTGGCGGCGGTACCCAACGTTTTCTTAAAGCCGCTCGAACGGCCGAAGCCGATGATCAAGACCGACCTGGAGACCGAGGGGGCGCAGACCTACGGCCTCGGCCGGGTGTCGGACCTGAGCTGGAAAAGCGTGCTCGACCTTTACGCCTGCACCGAATGCGGCCGGTGCGAGGAGCAGTGCCCCGCCGCCATGACGGGCAAACCGCTTTCCCCCAAACGCCTGATCCACGACGCCAAGGCCGATCTCCTGCTGCAGTCGGCCGCCATCATCGGCCGTTCCTTCGAGGCCGTCACACCGCTGGTGCGCGAGAACTCGGCCATCAGCGGCGATGTCATCTGGTCCTGCACCAGCTGCCGGGCGTGCGAGGATATCTGCCCGGTGGACATCCAGCACTTGGACATTCTGCTGGAGAGCCGCAAGCACCAGGTGCTGATGGAGGCGAGTTTCCCGCCGGAAATGCAGGACGCCTTCACCAACCTTGAAAACCAGTCCAACCCCTGGGGCTTCGGCAGCGACACGCGCGGCGACTGGGCCGAGGGTTTGGAGGTGCCTCGCCTGTGCGACCGGCCCGAGCCGGAACTTCTCTTCTACGTGGGCTGCGCCGGGTCTTTCGACGACCGGGGCAAAAAAATCTCCCGTGCCATGGCCCGTGTGCTGAAGAAGGCAGGAGTCGATTTCGCGATCCTGGGAGAGGAGGAACGCTGCAACGGCGATCTGGCGCGCCGGTCCGGAAACGAGTACCTGGCCCAAATGATGATCCAGGAAAACGCTGCTGTTCTTAATCGGTACCGACCGAAGAAAATCTTGACGGGGTGCCCGCACTGCTACAACACGCTCAAAAATGAATACCCGCAGTTCGGCATCCGTTTCGAGGTGCTGCATTCCACCGAGCTGCTGCAGCAACTTTTCCGGGAGGGACGGCTCAAGACCAGATTCGGCGGCCTGGAGCAAATCATCTTTCACGACTCCTGTTACCTGGGACGCTGGAACGGTCTTTACGAAGCCCCACGAGAGGTTCTGCGAGCCCTCAGCGGTGGGAGAGCCCTGCTGGAATTGCGGAGATCCGGGGACAAGGGACTGTGCTGCGGTGCAGGGGGCGGCCGCATGTTCATGGAAGAGAAGATCGGCAGGCGCATCAACGCCGAGAGAGTGGACGACATCCTGGCCAGCGGCGCCGGCATGACGGCGGCAGCCTGCCCTTTCTGCATCACCATGCTGCGCGACGGCCTGGCCGACCGCGGCAGCGACATCGACATCATGGACATTGTTGAGCTGGTCGATCGCGCGACCGGCTGAAAAGGAGACCTGCGTATGAAAGACCAAGCCCGAATCGTGGTGATCGGCGGCGGTGTGTTCGGCACCAGCGTGGCCTACCATCTGGCCCAAATGGGGTGCAGCGATGTCGTGCTGGTGGACAAGGGTGAGCTCACCAGCGGCACCACTTTTCACTCGGTGGGCCTCGTATCCCAGTTCCGGACCTCGCCGGCGCTGATGAAGATAATGAACTACAGCATACGGCTCTTCAATGAGCTGGCCAAAGGCGAGGGCGGTCCGTCCCTGGGCTGGCGCACCGTCGGCAGCATGCGGCTCGCCTCGAGCCCGGACCGGCTCAAGGCGCTGAAGCGCGAGGTCAGCCGAGCGAAGGCCATCGGCCTCGCCGCGGACATCGTATCCGCCGGGGAAGTGGTCGAACGCTGCCCCTTTGTCTCCGACGAAAATCTCTGCGGCGCGGTCTGGGTCCCGGACGACGGATTCATCGACCCCAACGGCATCACGTATGAGTTCGCCCGCCAGGCCCGCAGCATGGGGGTCGAGATTCACACCAATGTGCGCGTCACGGGCATCGAACTTTCGCCGCGCCGGGAGGTCACCCGGGTGATCACCGACCACGGTGCCATCCGCACCGAGTGCGTCGTGAACGCCGCCGGCGAGTGGGCGCCGCGCCTGGCGGAAATGGTCGGCGTGTTCCTGCCGACGGTGCCTCTGATGCACCAGTATCTGACCACCAAGCCCATCCCCGGCCACGAACTGCCGCCCGACACGCCGGTCATCCGCGACCCCGACAACCTTTTTTACTGCCGGGAGGACACGGGCGCCTTTCTGATCGGAGCCTTTGAAACCAACCCCAAGGAGTGGTCTCCGGAGGGTGTGCCCTGGGAGTTCAACCAGCAACTGCTCAGCCCGGAGTGGGACCTGTTCATGCCGGTCATGGAAAACGCCATCCGCCGCATGCCGATCCTGGCCGAGGCCGAAGCCGTCCAGCTCATCAACGGGCCGGACGGCTTCACGCCCGACGGCCACTACGCCCTTGGCCCGGTGCCTGGACTGCACGGATTTTTCGTGGCCGCCGGAGGGTCGATCAACGGGATTGTCGGTGCCGGCGGTGTGGGCAAAACCATTGCCGAGTGGATCCTGCAGGGGGAGACCTCCATCGACGTTCACGAGCTGGACGTTCGCCGCTTCGGTCCCCACCTGGCCCACAAGCCATATCTGGTGGAGATGTGCCGGGAAGTCTACCGCTACTACTACCACATGCGCTATCCCAACGACGAAAACGAGTGGGGTCGCCCCTACCGCAAGAGCCCCTTCTACGAACGCCTCAAGGACCTGGGCGCCGTTTTCGGCCACAAGAACGGCTGGGAGCGTCCCAACTATTTCGAACCCGACAAGCCCTGGCGTCAGGCCGGCGCCGACCAGAAGGCATGGGGGTGGACCCGGCCGCCCTCCTTCGGCCCGGTGGCCGAAGAGGTCAAGGCGGCACGCGAGCGGGTGGCTCTCTTCGACATGACCTCCTTCGGCAAGATCGACGTGCGCGGCAAGGGGGCGCTCGCCTTCCTGCAAACGCTTGGCGCCAACGACCTCGACCGCGCCGTGGGCAGCATCATCTACACCCAGTTCCTGAACAAGAAAGGTGGAATCGAAAGCGATGTGACGGTGACGCGGGTCGCCGAAGACGAGTTCCGGATCATTTCAGGGACATCGTTCGTCGCCAGTGACATCGGCTGGATGCGCCTGCACCAGCCCGAAGACGGATCGGTGACGATCGAGGATGCCACCGACCGGCTGGGCTGCCTGGGGCTCTGGGGCCCCAAAGCGCGCCAAGTGCTCCAGGCCGTGAGCGGCAGCGACGTGACCAACGCCGCCTTTCCGTACATGACCGCACGCACCGTCGACGTTCAGGGCGCGACGGTCTGGGCGCAGCGGGTCAGCTACGCAGGCGAGCTGGGATGGGAGCTTTACATCACACCCGCAGACGCATGGCGCGTGTTCGACGCGCTGATGGCGGCCGGCAAAACCCATGGCATCCGGCCGGCGGGCTACAAGGCGCTGGATTCCTTGCGCCTGGAGAAAGGCTATCTCTACTGGAGCGGAGATATCACCCCCGCGGACAACCCGCTCGAGGCCGGGCTCGGTTTCTGCGTGCGGCTTGATAAACCGGATTTTATCGGCAGGGAAGCCCTGCTCGCAATCAAGCGAAAAGGACTGCGCACGCGCGCGTGTGCCCTGACCATGGACGCCGGAGGCAACCTCTACGGCGGGGAGTCGGTCTATGCCGGCAACCGGCTTGTCGACCGCATCCGCACCGGCGGCTACGGCCACACCATCGGCAAGGACATCGGGATTATTTACCTGCCGCCGGAACTGTCCAAGGCCGGCACTTCGCTCGAGGTGGAGATTTTAGGAGAACGCGTAAAGGCGCAGGTGGCCGTGCTGCCGCTGGTGGATCCCAAGGGGGAAAAAATCCGAGCATAGATTACTCCGGCTATTGATAGGCCAACCCTTTTTCGGACGCAGGCATTTGCGGGCAGTGGTTCGCGCTTCGAAATCGATGAATCCACCGCCGGAGGAATAATAAAAGAGGGATGAAATTCATCCCCCTTTTCCGAC
>Ga0075345_1000072_pt1 | contig 16558 bp, 17 predicted proteins | sample RushSE_CattailNL_2_FD_120077 | JGI IMG/M metagenome (GOLD analysis project Ga0075345, IMG submission 120077) | Natural and restored wetland microbial communities from the San Francisco Bay, California, USA, that impact long-term carbon... | ecosystem: Environmental > Terrestrial > Soil >...
AATCAACGGCGACCTGGACGTTGAAGATTCCGGTGACGTTTCCCGCGAAATTGAGGGTGCCGACCATGCGGTGAACACCGAACCCGGGCGGTGGCTCCTCCGTGATAGGCTCAACCTCCAGGGACAGCATGGTGCTGAAGGTTTCGACGACGGAATCCGTCACGCGTTTCTGGATGTCGAAGTTTTCGATAGCGCTCATAGATATCTGAAGTACAGGAATTTCTTAGGTTTTATGTTAGTACAATGCCGGTGAAACCTCAACAGGAATTTTCGGGGCGCGGCAAGGGGGATAGACGCGGCAGCCGGCCCCCGCGCGCAAGCGGGCCCGCTGCTGCGCGCGCGGGGCGGCCGATGGAGTGGGATCCCCTACGTTGAGCTCTGCGATGGCGTCGGCTGGATTTTCCGGAGAATGCTGCCGTCCGGATTCAGCATGAAGATCATGAACCCGCTCAGCGCGGCGTCGCGCGCCAGGTCGCCGAAATGCACGGCCTGCACCTCGCAGGAGGAATGCGGCTCCGCTGCGATGCGCGGCAGGCAATTCTGGGCGGCATCTTTTTCGAAAAACGCGGGGATGAACGACACGCCGCTCGACTCGTCATGCCGGCCCATATAGTGGGCGTTCGTGTCCGAACTTTGCACGATCACCCAGATCCAGGTCTCGTTTTTCAATGCAGGGTTCATGGGCTCGAAATTTCACCGTGTGTGCTTGTCGGCGACGGCGTTCATCTTTTTGACGAAACCGGCGGCAGAGCGGTCCCCCGAAAACCGTTCGACGATCTCCCCACTTGGGCTCAAGAAGAAGATGGCGGGGATGCCGCGGACTTTGTATTCGGCGAGCAGGTCGTAGTTCTTGTCCACGTCGATGTAGATGTTCACCAGGCGCAAGGAGGCTGCGACCAGGCGCTTGTCGGTGAAAACGTATTTTTTCAGCTCCACGCAGGGCGCGCACCAGTCGGCAGTGAAGTACAGCATGGCGGGTTTCCCGGTCTCTTTCGCGAGCCGCAACCCTTCGCGCAGGTCCTGCACCCATTGGATTTTGGCCGCCGGGGTGTCATCGGGTCCGGCAAAACAGCCGGTTACGAGCAGCAGCACCAGCGGCAACACAAGGATGCGACTCATCCGGGGGCCTCCATCAAACTCTATCCTGGCAATCCGGTTCACAATTTCAGCTTTTCAAAAGGGTCCCGCTCCCACGCCGCAGGGCCGGCCTCGGTCGAGCCGGCATCGGAGCCGTAAAAATCCACCGTGGCAACGTTCTCGCACATGGCCTTGATTTTTTCAACCACCGGCAGATGGTCGGGGTGGTTTTGATAGCGCTGGAGAGCCATGGGGTTGGCGAACAGAGCCACCAGGGCAAAGTCGTGGGAACGCGGCGACCGCAGGACGTCCCGGCCGAACTCGTACATCTTGATGTCCAGGATTTTGTTGGGCAGTTGGTCGAGGGATTTTTCCAGGTCGCGAATCGCCTCTTCGGTGACCCCCGCCTTGAACTTCATGACGACGACGTGATTCAGCATCGGCAAGCTGCTCCTTGGATTTGGAAGCTTCCGAGGAAGCCGTTTTAAAATCCCCCCAACCCCCTTTGCGAAATGGGGCGAAGGGGGGGTTCGTTCCACCTGAGGATGGTGCAATGCGCCCGAACAGATTTTCGATAAACGAAAATGACTGTGTCGGCTTCAGCGTTCACACTACTTGGCCACGACCCACTCGGGTTTTCCCGCTACGCGGACGGCCACATCGGTGAACCACACGCGGAATGCGCCGTCAGCGCTGTTGTGGTCAAGCGACAAAGTCAACGGCCCCACCTTTTTGTAATCTTCCCATGTGGTGACCCGGGTGGGTTTGGGGTCGCCGCCCTTGCGATAGATCCATTGCGCAATCCGGCCGGAGCCGTCGATGAACAGTTCATAGACATCCCCGGGGGTGTATCCTTCGTTGGACGGGTACTTCACCACCATCCGTTTGGCTTGGCCGGTTCCGATCGGCAGGTTCATCGGGGCGTCGTCCACGGTGACCGTGGCAGACTGGTCCCAGTAGAGGCGCAATGGAAAGAGCAACCAGTAATTGTCGTTGACGAACTGGGGGTCTGCCTTCTTGACCTGCTCGCCGGCCTGGCCGGCCAGCACGGAGCGCTCGTAGGCCACGGTACCGCCTTGCTCGGCCGTACCCCTGAACGTCACGCGGTCTTTCTTGGGTTCCCACGACCAGGCACGGCTGACGACCTTGTCGGGGAGCTTGACATTGAAGGTGTACCGCAGCTCTTCCACCTGGTCGAAGCTTTGCAGGCCGTACGCATCGGCAAGCTGGGCGCGGGGGGACTCGGAACGCTGCCGACCGGCACAGCCCCAGTTGGCCACGAGCAAGAGGATGCTCATGGCGAGCAATATGAACTTCGAGAATACGGGTTTCATAGAAAGCCTCCTTTTTTGACGGCTGGCGACTTGCGGTAGTGAATTTTCCGCAGGCGTAGGAGGCAATATAACAATCAAATCCTGCGGGGAAAGGTGGGCATCAAAATTAGACAGCTTCGGCGGCAGCATTCGGTGCGGCGAAAACGCAGGCCCTATCTGCCGGATTTGCGCGCGTGCACAATCTGGTTTTTGATCTCGCTCAGAATGAAGCTGCTTTTGAGGCTGCGGGCGACGTCATCTTCGCTGGGAGCCTTGCCGAGCATGGCCTTGGCGTGCTTGATGATGCCGACGATGGCTTCGGCGATCGGCCGGATGAAATAACCGGCCCTGGCCAGGGAATTCTTCGGCGGTCCGGACAGCAGGTTGACCCGCACGCCCAATCGGCTCAGGCCGGCTTCCTCATCGGCTCTTTCGTCTCCCACCGGTTTTTTCCGGAGGTAGTTGATCTGGTTGGTGACCTCATCGAGCGTAAAATAGGATTTCAGGACTGCGGCGATTTCTTCCTGGCTCGGTTCGGCTCCGGTCGCCTGCCTGACATAGGCCATTATCAGCAGGATGGCCTCCCTCAAGCCGGACCCGAGCCGCATCAGCGGCGGGGCCGACGCCTTTGGTCCCGGAGCCCCCCGGGTCTCCCTGCGGTCCTGTGTTTCCAACGGTTTCATGGAGGGGTTCGGCAATAGTTCACCGCCCTTCGCAGACGATTCACCGCAGCGCCCGCTTGTCGGGCGCTGCGGAACTGCTGCCGGCATTTTGGGTCCGCAGGGTGTCTATGTGGGGCAAGCCGTCGTCAGCTAAAATTCACCCAACGGGCGCTGGAAAGTCCACTCGAAGGGATCCGCGACAAGCCTCTGCGTGGATTGGTCGCTGTTGCCTCCCAAAGCGGCAAACGGGTAGCTGACGAGCCAGACCACCGACCCCACTGCCGTACCAACGATTCCGATCGGCCGCATGACCAGGACATCCCACATCATCATGCCGCCCGTGGGCTCCTGCTCGCAACTGGAATAATAGTCCCGGTCCAGGCAACCTTCGGTTTTACTCTGGTAGGCAAAGGCTGGGGATCCCACGGAGCCGACCAGCAGGACTGCAATCACCACAACGGCTAACCAGTTCGGTTTGAATCCAGACATCTAATCCTCCTCGCGCTCGGGTATAGTATATGGTAGGGTCTGCAATAAAATACTTCACGCCCTGTGCACCGGGCGGCAACGCGAACCTGTTGCATGTGGCGGCACTTAAACGTATTATACCCCGAAATCGGCAGGAATTTCAAATTTTAAACAAATATCATATTATTTCAGTTGGTTGAATATGTTACGCCCATGGCTGAGACATCAGCATGGTTTTGTCTGAAACCCACTCTATAAAGCGTTGTCGTTTCACACGTCATGACCGAATTTGCCGCACCCAGCCTCGAAGTCGCCGTGGCCATGCCCGTTCGCGGAACCTTCACCTATGGCGTGCCGGAGTCGTTCGTCTCCGCAGCCCTTCCCGGCGTGCGCGTTCTGGCGCCGTTCGGCCGCCGCCGAGCAACAGGCTACATCCTGGGCCCGGGCTGCTCTCCTGATCAAAAGGATATCAAGCCCATCCTGGACGTGCTGGATGAAAGCCCGGTCTTTCCTGCGTCCATGATCCCGTTATTCCGCTGGGCGGCCGATTACTACAAACACCCTCTCGGCGAGGTCATTCAGGCCGCCCTGCCGGGCGGCATGACCTTCTTCGAGCGTGTGGCCTTCAGCATCACGGAAAAAGGCCTCCACCAGCTGAACGGCGATGGCGGGTTGACCGAGCTTGAGCGTCGGGTTCTGGGTCGCCTCGCCCGCGCCCGGCTGCGTGCGCTCGAACTGCGGAAGCAGGTGGGGCAGGAGGTGCCGGGGCCGGTGCTCTCTGGTCTCGAGCGCCGCGGGTTCCTGGTGCGGCAGGTGCTGCTGAGGGGTGGAGCCGCCAAGCCCCTGCTGGAACGCTGGGTGCGGGCAAGGGCCGCAGCGCCCGCAGGCGGCCTGTCAGCGAAGAAACGCACCATCCTCGAGACGCTCGCCTCCGCCGGAGAACTGCAGGTGAGTGAGCTTGCCGCGCGCGTCCCGCGCGCCGCAGCGCACTTGCAGGCGCTCGAGCAGGCGAGGTACGTGGAGATATTCCGCCGCAGGCTCTACCGGGACCCTTTCGGTGAACCGATCCCTCCGGACAGCGCCCCCGCCCTCACCGTGGCGCAGGACGCGGCGGTGAGAAAGGTGTGCGCGGCGCTGGGGAAGGGGTTTCGCACCTTTCTCTTGAAAGGCGTCACCAGCAGCGGCAAAACCGAGGTTTACATGCGGGTGGCGGCCGAGGCCGTGGCCTCCGGTCGTTCCGCGCTCGTGCTGGTGCCCGAGATTGCCCTCATCAGCCAGACCGAGCGGCGGTTCCGCGCCCGTTTCGGGGAACAGATCGCCGTCCTGCACAGCGGGCTCTCCGAGGGCGAGCGGTTCGACCAGTGGACCCGGATCCTGCGGGGGGAGGTCAGAATTGCGATCGGCGTCCGTTCGGCCGTGTTCGCTCCCTTCTCCGATCTCGGGGTCATCATCGTCGACGAGGAACATGATGCCTCCTACAAGCAGGAGGGGGGGCTGCATTACAGCGCCCGCGATCTCGCGGTGGTCAGGGCTCAGCAGCTCAAGACCGTGGCCCTGCTGGGATCGGCCACGCCTTCGCTCCAGTCCTACTACCATGTGAGGACCGGAAAATATGCGGAGCTGGCCCTGCCGCAGCGCATCGAGGAACGCCCCTTGCCTGATATCCGGGTGGTGGACCTGAGGGAACGCCGGGACCTGCGAGGTCCCGGGCGCTTCATCAGCGACGAGTTGAAACACGCCCTGGGCGGGACCCTGTCGCGCGGCGAGCAGGCGCTCTTGTTTTTGAACCGGCGGGGCTTTGCCAGCTTCCCGGTGTGCGCCGCCTGCGGCAGCGCCTTGCGTTGCCAGCACTGCGACATCTCCCTCACGCTGCATCAGGCGGCCAATGCTTACCGGTGCCATTATTGTGGATTCAGCCGGCCGGCCACGGCCGTCTGCGATGCGTGCGGTTCCAGCAAGATCAAGCGGCTGGGTATGGGCACCGAAAAGGTGGAATCGGCCGTACGGGCCCTTTTCCCGCAGGCGCGCATCGCACGCATGGACCACGACACCACCCGCCGGAAGGGCAGCATTCTAAGCTTGCTGAAGGGCCTGCGCGAGAGAACCGTCGATGTGCTTGTCGGCACCCAGATGGTGGCCAAGGGGCATGATTTTCCGGCCATCACCTTGGTGGGCATCATCTGCGCCGACCTGTCGCTCAGTTTCCCGGATTTCCGGGCCGGCGAACGGACGTTTCAGCTGCTGGCTCAAGTGGCGGGCCGCGCCGGACGCGGTGAGCGACCGGGCCAGGTCATTCTTCAGACCTACAATCCGGAGAACTTCAACATCCGGGCCGCCCGTGATCAGGACTTCGAAGCTTTCTACGAAAAGGAAATCGGTTTCCGTAAAGCCCTGGGTTACCCGCCGTTGGCACGCATGATTCAGCTGCGGATCTCCGGCCGGGATCCGCAGCGCACACGGCAGTCGGCCGAGCGCTTGGGGGAATACTGCCGTTCGCTCAAGGTTGCGGATCGGGGAAATTTCGCTACGCTCGACATTCTGGGACCGGTCGAAGCCGCTCTGGCCCGCATCGCCGGGAACTTTCGCTGGCAGGTTCTGCTGAAATCCCTGAACGGCGGAGCACTGCACCGGTTCATGGACCGGTTGATCGCCGAACATCCCCAGGCGTTTGCCGCCCGCTCCGAAAGGGTCGTGATCGATGTGGACCCGTTTTTCATGATGTGATTTTTCCGCAAGCCCCTCTCGGAGGGGCTTGCAGAAAAATTATCAGTGCCATGCGCCTTGAAGTTGATTTCCGGCACGGATGATAGTCTCATTTTGGTGAACCATGCCTTGACTTTGTGCACACCTCCACCTAAAATTTCCTTTTTGGAGCTTAACACAACAGAGGAGACTGAAGGTGATCCTGAAACGAATGATGGTTTTCGGCCTGCTGGTGGCGGCAGTCATGGGGTGGGGGGTACCCTTGCCGGTCACGTCGCAGACGCTCGCGGGCGCCGGCGATGCCCCGGCCGTTTTTTTCCCGGAGAAGGCCTTCGAATTCGCGCCGGTAATCGACGGCGTCAATGTCGTGCACGATTTCGTCGTTTTGAACAAAGGCACGGTGCCCTTGCTGATCAACAACGTGCGGACCGGCTGAGGGTGCACGGCCGTCTCCTTCCCGAGACAGATCCCCGCCGGCGGCGAGGGAAAAATCAGCATCAAGGTCGACACGTCGGGCTACGGCGGAAGAAAGCTGGAGAAGTCCGCCGAGGTCCTGACCAACGACCCCAAAGAGCCCGTGGTGCAGTTGTCGATCGCCGGCACGGTGGACCGATTTGCAGCGATCAACCCGCGCATGCTGAACCTGCGCGGGGCGGCCGGCGAAAAACTGCAAGGCACCGTGAGCATTGTGCCCGAGGACAAGTACCCCTTCAAGGTGCTCAACGCCCGGGCCCGTGATGGGAAACTCAAGACTATCCTTAGCGAAGTCAAGGAAGGCGGCCGGACGGCGTATTCCCTCGTCGTGGAAAACCTGAAGACCGAAGCCGGGTCCTTCAACGACACGGTGGTTTTGAAAACCGACAGCGCCCTCCAGCCGGAACTCGCCGTGCGCGTGTTCGTCTACCTGCGGGCGGCGCAGCCGGCGGAAAAGAAAGCCCAGTGACATGAAAGACGTTCGCGTGGTGGCGTTCGACTGCGACGGCGTGCTGTTCGACACGCTGGAGGCCAACCGACATTACTACAACCACATCCTGCAGCATTTCGGGCAGCCGCCCATGAACCCGGAGCAGTTGCTTTTCGTTCACGCCCACACCGTCCAGGAAGCCCTGGAGCATCTTATTGAAGACGAGGCCCGGCGGCAGGCGGCGCACGCGTTCCGCAAGACGATCGACTACGGCGGGTTCCTCAAACACCTGACCATCGAGCCGCACCTGGTCACGCTGCTTGACTGGATGCGCGGGAAATTCAAAACCGCCATCGCCACCAACCGCACCGACACGATGAACCGCCTGCTGCGCGAGTTCGACCTCGCGGACCGGTTCGATCTCGTGGTGACCTCCCTCGACGTGGAACGGCCGAAGCCTTTCCCGGACCCGCTGTTCAAGATCCTTGCACAATTCAAGGCCGCACCGGTCCAGTCGGTGTTCGTCGGGGATTCGGAAGTGGACGAAGCCACGGCTCGGGCGGCCGGGGTTCCCTTCATCGCCTACCGCAACTCGTCGCTGCAGGCCGATCACCACATCGACAGCTTGAAAGACCTCAGGCCGCTGTTGGAGAGCTGATTCGCACCGGAAAATCCCCCCAGCCCCCTTTGGCAAAGGGGGGGCAAAGGGGGTTTTGTTGTGCCATGTTTTTTTTGAAATCATCAAGGAGTGACACGATGGATTCTGACGTCAAGGACATCGAACCGAACGCAGACGATGCGAACGCTTCAGACTGGGAAAATCGCAGGCTGTGCAGCGATGGGAACTGCATCGGCGTGATCGGGCCGGACGGCCGCTGCAAGGAGTGCGGCAAGCCCTTTGCCGGGGGGCCGGCGAGCGTCGTTTCCCCCCCACCCGAGCCGACGGCTGCATCCATAAATGCCGTCGCGCCCCCTGTGGCAGACGAACCGGCTGGTGCTGGCGACGGGTGGGAGAACCGGAGGCTGTGCAGTGACGAGAGCTGCATCGGCGTGATCGGCCCGGACGGCCGCTGCAGGGAGTGCGGGAAACCTTTTGCCGGCTGAGGCGGTGGCCCGCCTGTCGCTTTCCCTACACCGTTCTACCGGTCTGGCGTTTGACTCTTATTGGCTGTCGCGGCCTGGCTGGCGAAGGGGCAACGTTATGGTGAAAACAGCCCCGCCGCCGGGTGTGTTTTCGGCCGTGATCTTGCCGTGGTGCTCCTCGACGATGCCGTGGCAAATGGCCAGCCCGACTCCCATCCCCATGGGTTTCTTGCTTGTGAAAAACGGGTCGAAGATGCGGTTGATGTCGCCCGGCGGGATGCCCGGGCCGCTGTCCTTGAGCTCGATCACGAACTGATCGTCGCGGTTGAGGGTCCGGATGGTGATGCTGCCTCCCCCTTGCGACAGGTGGGCGCGCTCGAAATAGCCGGGCACGCCGGTGATGGCCTCCACCGAGTTGTTGATCAAATTCATCAGGACCTGTCCCATCTGCTGGGGGGATGCAATAAAGGTTGAGTTCTGCGCCCCCGGGTTCAGGTGCACGGCAATCATGTTTTTCTTGAGGAGGCTTTTGACCAGCGCCACGGTGTTCTCGACGACCTGGTTCACATCGGTCAGTTGCATTTTCTCTTTGCCGGGCCGGTTCAAGTCAATCAGGTTCCTGACCGTGTCGCGGATGCTGTTGAAGGCGCTCTTGACCAGCTCCAGTTTGCGTTGCAGGTAATCATCGCCGCTGTAGGTCGAACGCAGGACATTCAGCAGGGCCGTGATGCCCTGCAGGGGCGAGTTGATTTCATGGGCGATGGAGGCGGCCAGCTGCCCGGTGGCTGCGAGCCGTTCGGAGCGGACCAGCTGATTCTGCATTTGCTTGGTGTGGGTGACGTCCCGCGCCACGCACAGAAAACATGGCTCGCCCAGATACACCACGGGCCGGCAGTTGATTTCAAAAGGGACCGCGCTTCCGTCCTTGGTCTTAAGGTGGAGTTCGAAGCGAGACTCCTTCTGTCCCATAACCTGCTGCAGCATTTTTCGGGCGAGGGCGGCCTGCTCGTTTAAGACCAGCTGGCTGATGGGCATGGAAACCAGCTCACGGGCGGCAAAACCGGTGCTTTCCTGGACCCGGTCGTTGCATTCCATGACGATGCCCTTCTGGTTCAAGATGAAGACGCTGTCTCCGACATTTTCGAAAAGCTCCTTGTAGCGCATGAGCTCTTCGGCCCGTTTGAATTCGGTCGTGTTGGTCGAAATAATGGTGGCGGCGATGACGCGGCGGTCGAGGCGCAGGGGGCCCACCCGGAATGTGTACCAGGCAGGGTTGCGTTTGTCCTCCATGAACACCTCGAACATGTCGGTCTGGCCCGTCTGGAAAACGGTTTTGACGATCTCCTGCGCCGTGGCCCGGTATCCGTTGGGAAGCAGATCGTAGAGCGACCGGCCGGTGACTTTTCCCGGAGGCATCTCGGCCAGGGGGTGGTTTATGAAGCGAATCACCCCGGAATGGTCTACCGTCATGATGGTGTCCGGCGCGGTTTCCACCAGCGATCGCCACAACTCCTCGGACTCGTTCAGCTTCTGGGTGGTCTCTTTCAGGCGATTGATGATGGACTGCGCATGGGATCCCAGGATGACCAGCAAGCACAACACCACGATCCGGATGTAGATATCGTAAAGATCGGGTCCGATCAGCTGGGCGATCAGGTTGAACTTGTTTGAAAAGAAAATGTTCAAGATCGAGTCCAGCACCCAGTAGACCGTCGAGATCAGGACGACGGCTAGCACCATGGAATCCGGCGTCTTGCCGAGTTGCAGGTCTTGAGCTTTCATCTCAGAGCTCTCTCGTTTGGCAGTAAAATTTGCAAGTTGAATCTTAGAGTATTAGGATTTATTAGCACAAGTGGAAGCGATTGATAAAGAAAAAATCAAGAGCGGCGGGGAGACGGCCGCAGTTCACCACGGGAGAGCTTGTCCCCCAGTCAAGTGCGGCACGGTTCGGGCCCGTGCAATTGGTGAGGTAAGTCCTGATTTTTGTTGTAGCTAATCTTACAATTTTTTTCACGACAGAAGAAATTCCTTTAGAAGATTGTAAGTTATTATACAATTTTTATGTCCACGCGAGCGATTCTTTTCCTGAAACAAAGACGGATACCATTCGAAGTGGTGCACTACGAGCACCTCGAAAAGGGCGCTGAATTCGCGGCCAGGGCCACTGGGTTCCCGCTGGAGCGCACCGTCAAAACGCTGGTGGTCGGCATCGGGGCCCATCGTCATGCGCTGGTCCTTTTATCCGGCGAGCGTCAGCTCGACATGAGGCGGCTGGCCCAGGCGCTCTCGGTCAAGCGGGCCGAGATGGCCGACGCGGCAACGGCGGAGCGGCTGACCGGCTACCATGTCGGCGGCATCAGCCCGTTTGGAACCAGACAGCCGCTGCCCGTGGTGATGGATGCGCCCATCTTGGGCACCGAAGAGGTGCTGATCAACGCCGGACAAAGGGGGGTTATGCTCAAGATGACGTCGCCGGATATCCGCGACGCGCTCCATTGTATCGTGGCGGCTGTTTCGCAGATGGGATAAAGAAGGCGGGTTTCGCCAAAAACATCATTCCGATACCATCTTACAAATCGACAATGCTCAGGGAGGAATGGCAAATGAAACGACTCGCGATCATCGCCCTGGTGATATGCGCAGGCGCAGTCATAGTGGGAACTCATGCGGCTACCCAAACAGCAACCGGGAAAACAGAAGACATGAAAACGCAATCGGAAAATCTGAAAAAAGCCACGTTCGCCGGAGGGTGCTTCTGGTGCAGCGAGGCGGATTTCGAAAAAGCGGAAGGCGTGGCCGAGGTCATTTCCGGCTACACCGGCGGCAATAGTGAAAACCCGACCTACGAAGAGGTCAGCTCAGGCCGGAGCGGGCACCTGGAGGCCGTGCAGGTTCTCTACGACCCCGCCAAAATTTCATACCAGCAGCTCCTGGATGTTTTCTGGCGGCACGTGGACCCGACGGACCCCGGCGGCCAGTTCGCCGACCGCGGACCTCAGTACCGGACCGCGATCTTCTACCACGACGAAGACCAGCGGCGCCTGGCGGAAGAGGCCAAGAAGCAGCTCAACGCCTCCGGCCGCTTCAAAAAACCGGTCGTGACCGAAATAGTGCCGCTCGGCAAATTCTATCCGGCCGAGGACTATCACCAGGACTACTACAAGAAGAACTCGCTGCGTTACAGCATGTACCGGCAAGGGTCCGGCCGCGATCAGTTCATCCGGCAGGCCTGGGGCAAGGCGGACGCCAAGACCCCCGGTGCGGCGGCGGCCGGCTACACCAAGCCGAGCGAAGCTGAGCTGCGGAAGCGGCTGACGCCGTTCCAGTACCACGTGACCCAGGAAGAGGGGACCGAACCTCCGTTTGAAAACGAGTTCTGGAACTTCAAAGGCGAGGGGATTTACGTGGACATCGTGTCCGGGGAGCCGCTCTTCAGCTCGACGGACAAGTTCGACTCCGGTACCGGCTGGCCCAGCTTCACGCGGCCGGTCGATCCCAACTTCGTCGTGGAAAAGGTGGACCGCACCTACTCCATGGTGCGGACCGAGGCGCGCAGTCGGTTCGGCGACTCCCACCTGGGGCACGTCTTTCCGGACGGGCCGCCGCCGACCGGTTTGAGGTACTGCATCAACTCGGCCGCGCTGAGGTTCATACCCAAAGCGGACATGGAAAAGAGAGGATACGGGGAATACCTGGAACTGTTCACGAAGAAAGACTGACTGCCGGGCGTTTCTGCGCAGATTGACTATGAGCGCCCGAAAGCGTAATGTGGCCGCAACGTTAGACTGAGGGTTGGGCGCCGCCGCATGCTGTCCGTCTTTTTAAAAGTCACCCCTTTCGTCCCCTGGCTGCGGAACTACCAAACGTCGTTTCTGAGGAACGACATCGCGGCCGGCCTCACCGTGGCAGTGGTCGCCATCCCGGCGTCCATGGCCTTCGCCCTGATCGCCGGGCTACCGGTGCAGATCGGGTTGTATGCCTCTATTCTGCCGACCATCCTTGGCTGCCTTTGGGGAAGCTCCGCCCACCTCATCACCGGCCCGACCACCGCCGTGTCATTCCTGGTGCTGGCGGCGCTGAACAAGCTGGCCGAACCCGGATCGCCCCACTACGTGGAGCTGGCGTTCGCGCTGGCCTTGGTGGTCGGCCTGATCCAGGCGGGTCTGGGGATCGCGCGCCTGGGCGTTTTTTTGAATTTCATTTCGCATTCGGTCATCCTGGGGTTCAGTGCGGGAGCGGCCGTCCTGATAGCATTTGAACAGCTGCCGAATCTGCTGGGGCTGCAGGTCTTGAAAAAGGGCCCCATGGTCGGGATGCTGATCGGCGTGCTCGGGAAGCTGCACCAGGTTCACCTCATCACGTTGTTGCTGGGCGTCCTGACCATTGTGGTGATCGTTTTGCTGAAAAAATGGCGACCGGTTTGGCCGGGCACGCTGATCGCAATGATCATCGCGGGCGGGGGGGTCGCCGTTTTCGATTTGAGCGCGCGCGGGGTCGCCCTGGTTGGGTCGATCCCAAGAAGCCTGCCGCCGTTTCACTCACCGATATCCGTGGCCGTCGAAAATTTTACCGACCTCGTGCCCGGGGCGCTCACGATTGCCCTTTTGGGGTTGGTGGAAGCGGTTTCGATCGCCCAGTCCATCGCCAAGCAGACCCGCCAGCGCCTCAACATCAACCAGGAGTTCATCGGGCAGGGGTTTTCCAACATCGGTGCGGCGTTTTTCAGCGGCTACCCCGGCAGCGGCTCGTTCATCCGATCCGCCGTGAACTTTCGATCGGGTGCCAAATCCCCCCTGAGCGGTGTGATCGCAGGCCTGACCGTGGCCGTCATCGTGCTGCTGGCGGCGCCGTTGGCGGGAAGCCTCCCCAAGGCCACCCTGGCGGGTGTCCTGCTGGTGGTCGCAGTCGAAATGATCCACCTCGAAGACATCCGCAGGGTCTTTCGCTCCACGCGCAACGACGCTGCGGTTTTGGCCATTACCTTTCTGGGCACGCTTTTGCTGAACATCGAGTTCGCCGTGTACGCAGGGGTGCTGCTTTCGATCGGCCTGCACCTGAAAACGGCCTCCCACCCGCGAATCTACTCCACCGTGCCGGACCTCATCAGCGGCAAAATGGTGGGGTCCGCTTACGGGCGGATGTGCTGCCAGATGGACGTCATCCGTATCGAGGGCTCCATTTTCTTCGGGTCATCCGCCTTTGTATTGGAAGACCTGCAGCGCCGATTGAAAAGCCATCCCCACATGAGCTGCCTCCTCATTCGGATGCACCAGGTGAACAACTTCGACGCGAGCGGCGTACATGCCCTGGAGCAGGTCGGCGAGGAACTCCGAGAGAGGGGCGGCGGAATTTATTTTTCCGGTGTCAATGCCCGCGTGTTTCAAGTGTTCAAGAATTCAGGTCTGCTCCAGGAAGTGGGGGATGCCCACATCCGCAGCAGCACACGATCCGCCATCCGCCAGGCGATGCGCGAGTCTTTCTGCCCCTTTATTTGCACCGCGTGCGAAGTTGGGGTGTTCCACGAGTGCAAGGAATTGAAGGCGGGGAACTGGGAAATCCTGGGCAAGGGGGTAAAGCCGCGCTGCCCGCGCGAACGCGCTGAGAGTACCGAGCAGAAGGGTTAACGGCGGCGATTCGAAAAGGGGCTGAGTGCTGCGGAGTCGTCTAACAGGAGGATGCGTTGAAAATTCTTGTGGTCATCGACGGCAAACCGGCCTCCGTCGGAGCGCTTAGCGCAGCAGCGCTGTTCGCTGAGCGCCTGAAAGCGGAACTGGGGGTCATCACGATTCGTTCCGGCACTCACGCCACCGAAAACCCGCCGCCGGTCGGAGTGGATATCCCTGTGCGCGAGCGGCAGCACCTGCCGGCGGGCGTTCAGCTCCTTCTCAGGGCGGCGGACCAGCTGGCCGAGGCCGGCCTGCTGGCGCCGCTTGCCGCCATCAAGCTGCGCGACCTGCCCCACGGGCACCTGTTTTTCGCTCAGACATCCGGCGGCGAGCGGATGCCTTTTTCGGAGCGCTTCGGGGACCTCGTCGATGAGCTGAATCACGAGATTGCCGACAATCAATACGAACTGGTGATCATCGCAGCCCCGCGGCGTGGCGCTCTCGGCCGGTTTACGCCCATGAACATCCCGCGCAAACTGGCTCTGGGCCTGCATTGCTCGTTTCTGGTGGTGAGGGGAGGCTCCCCGGACAGCCGCTACATGGTGTGCGCGGACGGCTCCCCCTCGTCCCGCCGCATTTTCCCATTTCTCAAAAAGCTGCTGCCCGCCATTCGCGGTCCCATCGATCTCATCTGCGTGCAGAAACCGGAGCCCGGCCCGCAAGAAATCGAACAGGCCGAGCACTGCTTGAGTCTCGCCAACGACTGGCTGACGCGCTGCGGCAAGGCGGTGAACGTGTCGCAGCCTCGCGGGGCCAAGCGCTACAAGGTGATCCTGGAGGCCGCGGGCAGCGATGCGATCATCGTGATGGGCGAGAGCCACATGCACGATGTCCGCCGCCGCACGTTAGGTACCCTGCCCATGAAAGTCCTGCCGCGAGCCGACGCAAGCTTCCTCATGGTAAAACAGCCCACCGATCCGGATCCGGAGATGTTCGAGGGAACATTTACGTGCGAGTAAGGGGCCGGGCGATTGAAACAGGCTCGGACAAGTGAGGACAGGAAATGCACCGATATTCAAGTTGTTAAAGATTAGTTAAACACCGAGGATGCTCGCATCAAGAACCTCGAACCGGACCTTGGCATGACGTTTACGCAAGGCGCATTTCGCCCACTTGGTTTCGAGATCGTGAAGCTCTTTTTTTCGCGCTGCAACAGACAAGTGCCGAAATTTGATTTCAGCCACCAGCAGCCGGCGGGTGTCGTCGGGATCCGGAGCTACCAAGTCCAACTCGACGTCTCCCTCCCAAAACCTCCGGGCGCCGGGATAGCGAGCCCGGCAGAAATCCTCGAACACCGATGCCGCATGCTCGTGGAGGAGTTTTTTCTTCTGCAATCTGGGGTAGGTCCGCCAAAGGCTTTGATGCGGCGAATAGACACGAAACCAGAAACGCAGCGTCGGATCTTCAATCCGGTAAAGAATTTTTTTGGTAGATCGGACACTTTCGCCGTAGGGAAGCTCGCGGGATAGAATGGACGCATCCAGCAATTGCTGAAGAAGTCGGGATAAGTTGGTCTGCGCCGTTCCCAGGCGGGCGGCGATTTCCGACGGCCGCTCGGCGCCTCGGCCTACGGCCTCCAAGGCGGCGACGGCATTGAGCCCGGTAACGCCCTCGTCGCGCAGAACCCGCTGCGGCTCCTGCTCCATGTAGGGCGCGAAATCAAAATAGAGTGCTTCCGCCAAAGCAATGACATCCTGTCGCGGCTCGACGAACTCCCAGTATTTGGGGATCCCCCCAACGCAGGCGAACTGTTCAAACGCTTCCGTTTCGGCTTCATTTTTATTGCACGCCCGGCAAAAGGCAGGGTAGTCCATTGGACGCACCTGCAGGAGTTTGTGCGCGCGTCCATAAAGCGGGGCCGCGCGGTGGAGGAATGCCGCGTTCATCATTCGGGTGCTCGATCCGGCCAGGATCATCAGGCAGCCATGCGGAATCGAATGATCCAACCATTTCTGCAATTGGCTTGGCAGCGAATCGTCCACCGCCGTCAGATAGGGGAATTCGTCCAGGCAAAGTGCCCACGGGCGCTTCTGGAGCGCCAGAATCTCGAGAAGTTCCGGCCACGTTTTGGGAACAAGCCGGGTTTCAAGCTGGGGGCGAAGGTCCTGAAACACCTGCTGGATCTGCAGATCGCGCTGGGCTTCGATCGCTTGGCTGTAGAGGCCTTCGCGACGATTAAGCCAGTGGCGCAGCAGCCGTGTCTTGCCGACGCGCCGTCGCCCAAAGACCACCACCAGCCCGCCGCGCGCCGCTGCCTTGTCCAACTCCAGCAGTTCCGCCTCTCGGTTGACGAAATTCAGCTTCATGCCGGACATTCTGCCGCCCTATATGATGCTTGTCAAGCATTATGCTTATCAAGCATAATAGTCTAATCATACCAATACCGGTAGTGGGGAGGCAAACAACTATGGCGTGGGCAAAAAGTGTGACGTGGCATTGGGCGGTTCGGGAATCAGGAACGGCGACGGTGGACGTGTCGCGTCGGCTAAGCATCACGCAGTCGGCGGTAACAAAGGCGGTCTATCGAGGCGAGAAATTGGCCAAGGATAAAGGTTTTCGAATGATCGCAGATACGGAATGAATAGTTTCATACCTGTCCCCTATTTTTTCCTGTCCCTTATTTTTTCTTTTTCTTCTTCCACAATTCCAGCACTGCAAAAATAATCTTGCCACATAGCAAAA